>Ga0315284_10000126_pt1 | contig 102155 bp, 82 predicted proteins | sample YL17G09_16_MG_FD_203696 | JGI IMG/M metagenome (GOLD analysis project Ga0315284, IMG submission 203696) | Sediment microbial communities from Yellowstone Lake, YNP, Wyoming, USA - YL17G09_16 | ecosystem: Environmental > Aquatic > Freshwater > Lake > Sediment | place: USA: Wyoming | collected... | reverse complement strand
GGGGGGGCCGCCGGGGGGGGGGGGGCGGGGGGGGGGGGGGGCGCGGGTCGGGGGTCCCGCGCCTTGCCGCCAGGGCGCGCTGCGCCGCCCTGGCCCCGCCACGCGCCCCCGCCCGCCCCCTCCCCCTCCCTCCCAACCGACACACGCACCTCCACGACCGACATAGAGCTCAGCGCGTCGCGCAGGGAGCCCCCCGCGGGCGACAGTGGGCGCTCGCCGCCGCCCGGCGGCGCGCCAGGCTCCATTGGGGGGGCGCGCCCCGCCCCGAGCGCTCAGCTGCAGGCGTGGCGAATGGAGGGTCGAGGGAAGGCGGCCGAGACGGCGCGGGCAGTGGGGCCACGGGCGCCGGCGAGCGCCTGTGCACTCTCCCGCGGCCTCGATCCCGGCCGCCGCCATGGCGTGGCGCACCGCCCTGTCCAAAAACTTGCAGGAGCTGCGGTGAGTGGCTGGTGTGGGGGGTGGGCGCGGGCGCGGCGCATCGCGGGCCGCGCCGACGCGCGCCCTCTCCTTCTCCGCAGCATCCACCTGTGCGCGACTTCGCCGGGGAGCCAGGGTGCTCGGTGAGTGAGAGAGATGGGGTGCAGATGGTGAGGAGGCTGCGGGGCGACCCCGCCGCCGACCGCCTTCCTCCCTTCTCTTTTCTCGTCTCTAGCGACTTTCTGGCCGCCACCTACGCCGACCTGCGCGCCACCAACCCCGGTTTTCCCCTGCTCGTGCGCGAGGGGGACGCTTGCGCGGCCAGCGCGCGGGCGCGCTACGATTTCGGCGCGGAGGCGGCGACCCCACTCGACGGCCTGGACGCGGCCGGCGTCGAGGCCGCGCTCGCGGGCCTCGTCAAAAAGGGCGAGTCCATGCCGCGCAGCGCGGAAAGCAAGTGAAGGGGAGGAGGGAGGCGGCGGCGTGTGACGCGCGCCGTTCAGAGACTGACCCACTCCAGAGTGCTTGCAGTGCGCCGCTCGAGCCCCTGCCCCATCCCTCACCCCCCTGGCAGCAGCCCTAGCATGTCAAGGTAGGCCGCATCGCGCGCGGCGAGCAGGGCGTCGAGCTCGCCGCCCGCCGCCGCGACGTCATCCGCCACCCGCTTCAGCGCCGCTTCCGCCGCCCTGTGCGAGGCGTCTAGGTCGGACAGGGCCCGGCGGCGGGCCACGATGGCGTCCTCGGCCGCGCGCAGCGCGGCAGTGGGGTCGCGGTTGGTGGCGCCGGCGCCGGCGCCGCTGCCACCCTCCCCCTTTCCCACCGGCACGCACGCCGCGCGCACGCTATATGCCGACTTCCTGTACACGTTGCAGCCCACGACGGCGAGCAGAATGGGCCCGGAGACTGCCGGCAGAGGGTCGCGCGGCGCCAGGCCGTCGAGCCTCCGCAGCACGCGCGACGCGGGCCCGCCCCCAGCAGCGGCGGCCAGGGCGCCGGATTTGGGGGGCGGGAGGTCCCAGGTGGCGAACGGGAGGCCGCAGAAGAGGGCGGCGAGTTGCCCCCCCCCCGCGCCCGCGACCGGCGCCGAGTCGGCCGCCGCCGCCAGCTCCCACCCGCCGCCGTGGCCGGCGGCCGACCGCTCAAACATGAGGAGCTGGACGCGGGAGCCGGAGCGCGAGTAGGCGGCGAACGCGACGCCGCCGGGAGGGGGGGGGGAAGGGAGGTCGACCGACCACCAATCGGCGTCGCCGCGCGCGACGCAGCCGGCGAGAGGTGGCACGGCGTCCAGGGGCAGCGGGTGAGGCTCGAGGAGGCCCAGGCGGGCGGCGTCGAGCAGCGCGGGCGGCGGCGCCGCGCGGACGGCGACGCCGAGTTTGGAGAACACGGACAGCAGCGCCTGGTCGATGATTCCGAGCTGGGAAAAGTCGACAGCGATGTCGGCGAGGTCGGCGACGCCCCCGGCGGCCGCGGCGGCGTCGGTTTTTGCGCGCGCCGCGGGGTCGCCCACCAGCGCGTACGCTTTTGCCACTTCGGCAAACACGGCGTCACTGGCGCCGTCGGGCGCCTTGTCCGGGTGGTGCGCGAGGGCCAGGCGGCGGTAGGCGGCACGGATGTCAGCGCTCGGCGCGTCGCGCGACACGCCCAGCACGGCGTACGGGTCGAAAGGGGGTGGGCCCGGGCTGGACGAGGGCGGCATCGTCGCTGGGGGATTGGGCGGCCGCGGGCGGCGCCGCGGGTGTGAAGCGGCGGGACACGCGCGCGCGTTCTCCTCTCCAGCCACGAACGACACAACACGCCCCCACCCCCCTCACAAACCCCACGCCGAATGCATTCACTCCCACACCGCCTCCTCGAGGCGGACGTGCACCCCCGCGTCCCCGGGGTCGCCCAACTCGACCAGCAGGCGCGCCCCCGCCCGCGGCCGGAACAGGGCCCACAGCGAGTGCAGGGTGTCTACTGCGCCCGGCACCCGCGGGCGCACGAGGAAGCGGGCGGAGGCGAGGCGGGAGCGGTCGCCGCCGGCGCGCGCGAGCGCGGCGGCGAGCGAGGCGAGCAGGGCGCCCGCCTGGGCCATGGCCGCGTCCTCCGGGGGGGCCGCGACGGGGGCGGGGGCCAGGGGGCCCACGCGGCCGCCGGCGGTGGGCGGAGGGCGGGAGCGCGGGCCGTCGCGCGCGCGCCCCGCCGCGCCCGACGACCGCGCACTCGCGCCCGCCTCGCTCGTGTGCCGCGCGGCGGCCGCGGAAAAGGCGGCCGTCAAGGCCGGGCGCGCTCCGCCCGAGCGAGCGGCCGTGGCACGCGGGCTCGACTCGGCCGACCCCTCGCGCAGCAGCCGGCCGCCCCCGCCCGACGCGACGCCGGCCGACCCCGGGTCGGAGCCACCGCCTTCCTCCCGGTCGGCGGTGCGCTGCGCGGCGGCCGCCGCGGCCGCTGCGCGGCGCCCTGCGCGCGCCGCGGTGCCGCGCGCGCCTTCCCCCGACTCGGCGTCGCTCGTCGTCGCGGCCGACCCCGGCCCCGCGCCCGACGTCGCCAACGACGTCGCGGCGCCGGCGGCGGCCTGCATGGCCGACCGGGACGCGGGGCAGGACACCATGCCGCCCCCAAACACGATAAGCCCGGCCGGCGCGCGCGGTGGCGACTCGCCGCTGCTGCCGGGCGCGAGCGACCCCCCTCGGGACGGCAGAGCGGGCCTTGACAGGTCGGACGCGGCGGGGTCGTGCGACCGCGGGCGCGAGGGCGAGGGCGGGACCGACACGGTCAGCGTCGCGTCGGGGTCGGTCGACGTCGCGGACGTGGCGCCAGGGTCGGTCGGCGTACCGGGAGTGGCGGATGGACTCTTGGGCGTGGCGGCCGTCGCGACGGGGCCGGCCGACGCCGCGACCACCCCCCTCCCGCCCCTCGTCGGTGTCGCGCCCGACGACGCCAGCACCCGCCGCTGGCGCGGCGCGCACCGCGCCCCCCCGGAATCGTCCTCGTCCGTCGTCTCCCACCCGGTCACCGGCCGCAGCACGCGCGGCGAGACGCCGCCCGAGTCGGGGCCCGCCGCGGCGGGCGGCCGCCCCTCGGCGTCGGCCGCCAGCTCGGCCGCGGTCGCCACCGCGTCCGCGGCGGCCAGCACATCGTTCATGATGGGCAGGCCGCCCATGGCGCGCGACATGTTGAGGTGGTCGGCGGCCGAGTCGTCCTGCGGTTCGGGGCCGTCGGCGCCTGAGCCCGAGCCGGGGCCCGGGCGCGCGCGGACGGCGACGCGGGTGGCCGTAGCGCCCGGTTCGGCGTTGCCGGTGGGCGCGGTGGCGGTGGAGGCGGTGCAGGCGGACGCGGTGGCGGAAGGGGCGCTGCCGGCATAGTGGCTCCCGCTCGCGGGGTCGGCGGCGGCCGAGCGCAGCGTGTAGCGGGCGCCACTGCACGCCGCGCTCGCGCCGGCGGCGGGGCCAGGCCGGGGAGCGGCGGCGGAGGGCGCGGTCAAAGGCGCGGCCGCCGCGGCGAGCAAGGACACGACGCCGCGCGCCAGCCCGCCCGCGTCGGCAGCCACCGGTTCGACACCGCTGGCGGCACCGACCGAGCAGGCGGCGACGGGTCCGTCGGCCGCGGCGGGTGACGCGGGGCCGCTGGCGCCGCGCGCCAGAGCCGGCGCCACGCGCCGCCGCGTCGAACGCGCGCCGGCGTCGTAGTCGGGCGACAAGATGCGCTTGGCGGCGCCCCGGAGCGGCGGGCGGTCGCCGCTGTTGCCACTGTCGCCGCCCCCTTCGCCGCCGTCGTCCGAGTCGGTCGGCGCGGCTTCCAGCGCCAGCGTCGTCTCGTACCCCGGCACCGCCGCCCGGCGGCGCCCGACGCGGGTTGCAATGCCGGGCGAGGTGGGGTCGGCGTCGTGGGGGCGGGCCGGGGGGGGGCTCGCGCTCGGGTCGGCGGCGCGGCCGAGGCGGGAGGGGCCGCGTCCGCGTCCGCGTCCGCGGCCGCGTCCACGTCCACGTCCACGTCCACGTCCACGTCCACGACCGCGCCCGCGGCCGCGGTCAGTGGAGGGAGACGCGTCGCCGTCGCTCGCCCCTCCCGCCGCCGCTTCAGGCAGCGATGGCGGCTCCAGCCCCGCCTGCAGCTCCCACACCAGGTCACACGCCTGTCCGTCGTCCAGCTCGGACGCCAGCGCGTCGATGGCGCCCAAAGAGCAGGGCGTGCCCATGGCGGCGACCGCCTGAAGCCAGGGCGACGGCCGCGCAGCCGCGTGCCCGGGCGTGGACAAGGGCCCGCCGCCCAGTGGGGTGGCGGCCGCACCGCCCAAGCCCAGGGCGGCAGGTAAGGGAGGGGGAGGCTGGCGCGGGGGGGTGGCGTCGACCAGGGCGCCGCGCGGCGCGCGGCGCGCCTGCAACGCCAGGGTGGCCACGGCAGCGATGCCGGCGGGGGAGACCGCGTTGAACGCAAACATGGCGGAAGGCTCGGGCGCGTCGGAGAGAGGCGGTGGCGGGCGGTCGAGCGCGTCCGCGAGCGAGCGCAGCGCGGACGGTGCCGACCGCACGTCGGACGCCGCCGGCGCCGGCGCCACCCGGCGCGGCAGCACGGGCGCCCCGCGCGTCCAAATGGGCGGCGTGCGAGACCAAGGCAGCGTGCGCGCCGCGCCGTCGCCGAGGCGCGACCGGTCGGCCGCACGCAGCGCGCCCGCAAGCGCCGCCCGCCCGTCGGCCAGGGTGACGACCGCCTTCCAGGCGTGCGCCGTGGGGGCGGGCGCGTCCCAGCCGGGCGGCGTGTCGGCTTGCCAGGAAGGGTCGTCGGGAGGGGCTCCGGCGGCGGCGGCGGCAAACGCGCAGCCCGCGACGGCGACAGGCTCACTTGCCCCCGCCGGCGTGTACGTCACGCGGCGGGTGCACATGTCGTACACGCCCCTCGTCGCGCCCACGCGCACGGCGAGGCCGGCGGGCGGGTGCGCCGACCCCGCGCGGCGGCGCCGCGCGGCGACCGACGCCGCGCGGTCGCCGCCGCCGCTCATGGCGGACGCGGTCACGGTGGCGTCGGGGTCGATGGAGGCGGCAGAGGGTGACGGGGCGTGGCGGGGGGGGCGGGAGGTGGTGGTCGCGCTGTCGACTGGTGCGCGCGCGGCCTCGGCAGCGGCCACGGCAACGACTGCGGCGCGCGCCGCGGCGGCGGCGGACGCGGCGGCGGCCGAGATGGCGCCAGAAGACGACGTGGCGGCCGGCTTGGGCGGCTCTGGCGCTGCGGGGCGGCGGGGCGGCGACGGCAGGCCGCCCGCGCGCGCGCTCGGCTCGGGGCGCCCCGCGGCGACGGCCGCGCCCGCGCGCGTCTCGGACGACGGGGCGTCTTGGCCGGCGTCGGCGGCTGCCAAAGGCGCGGCCGCCGGCGGCGTCGGCGAGTCGGCCGCCGCGTCGGGTTTGCCGCGGCCGCGGCCCCTTCCCCTTCCCCGTCCCCGGCCCCGAACCTGCCCCCTACCCGGTCCAGACCGGGCAGGCAGCGCGGTCGCGGGGCGCAGGGACGAGACCGAGTCGACGCGGACGGCGGCGGCGCCCGGCTCCGCCTCGGGGCCAGCATCCTCTTCCACCACCTCGACCACCAGCTGCTTGCGCGAGAAGACGGCGGGCGACGTGACGGGCGATGCGAGGGGGGAGGCGAGGGAGGGCGTCAGCGCGGACGAGGAGAGGGACGCCGCACGGCGCAGCGCGCGCGGCGCCGCCGCGGGGCTCAGCCCCGCCGCCAGACTGTCTGTACCCCACCGCGCGGGCGGCGGGCTGGCCAGCACGCCGGGAGGCAGCTCCCAAACGTCGGCGGGCGGCTCGGGGTTGGCGGCGCGCGGCGGCGTGCGCGCGCGGACCACGAGCCCGGCGTCGTCGTCGTCGTCGTCTGGGAATTCATACTCGTCCCGGGACCGCTTGGCGGGCGTGGGGCGCGGGGCGGGAGCGGCGGGAAGGGTAGGCGCGGCGCGGCCGCGGCCACTGCCGCGGCCGCGCCCACGCCCCCTCCCGCGGCCGTGGCCGCCTCCCGGCGAGTCCCAGTCGTCGCTCACATCGCCTGACGTTGACGGCTCGTCGTGCGACGGCATGGTGGCGGCGCGCCTGGGGGAGGAGGGTGGCGCGCGCGTGGGCGAGTTGCGGACGCGGTCGCCGTCGCTCGCGCGCCGGTTGGGGCGCTGACCGGCGCCGGCCGACCAATCAACCGTTGTGCGCGCACACTTGGCATCTCAGAGCCTCGATGGGCACGTGTACCAGCGGCCACGGGCCGCCGGCCGGGCGCCGGGCGCCGCGCGCAGGTTAACGCATGCAGGCGCCGCGCCGCGCGGCCTCGATGCGACCCTTTTCCCTTCGCGATGTGCTCTCCAACATCACCTCTCGCGCCGCTCCACCGGCCTCACCTCGAACGCGCCGCTCGCGCGGGGGCGCGCGCGGCGCCTGGTCGGGCGCCCGGCGTTCGCGCGCGATTGCCCGCTTGGGGCGGTGGCAACACCCAGCCGCGGTCCGAGCGTGACGCGGCCGGGTCGTCGCCCCGCAAAAGGGGTGGGAGTGAGAGAGAATAGGTTGCCGCACTCTCGCCGGCGCTGGCGGCCCATCGGCGCGCCGCCCTACTCCCGGCCGCCTGGCAGTCGATTGGCAGTCGCTTGGAGTCTGGCGCTCGTCCACTCGTCTAATGCGCTTCCACCGCGCGCTGGCCACCGCCTCGGCGACCCCGGTCACAGCCTGCCTGGCCTCAACGCGGGCAGTGCTGCGCCTGGCGGGCGAGGATGTGTTGCTGTTTCTACAGGTGAGAAGGAGGAAGAGCGGCGGCGGCGCATTGCGGCTGACGCGGCTGCCGATCTCCTCTTTTCCTCTCCCTCCTTCCTCCCCAGGGCCTCCTCACCAACGACACGACCCACCTCGCGGCGCCCGGCGCCCCTCCATTGGCCGCCGCCCTGCTGACGCCGCAGGGGCGCATCGTGAGCGACATGTTTTTGCACAGGGCCGACATCGACGCTTCCCCCATCTCGCCCCCCACCCTGTACGCCGACGTCGACGCCGCCGCCGCCGCCACGGTGCTCGCCCTACTCAGGCGGTACCGGCTGCGGGCGCGGGTGAGCGTGGATGACGCGTCGGGCGAGGCGGCGGTGTGGGCGCAGACTGGGGGCGGCGGCGGCCAGCCTGGTCCCTCCTGGCCCGCCGACGCGCGCGGCGTCCCCGAGCTCGGCCGGCGCGCGATCATTCTGTCGCGCGGCGCCGGCGCCCTGGCCGAGGCGGGCGGCGGCGCGGGGGCCTACGCGTCCCTACGCCTCGCCGCGGGCGTTGGCGAGGGCGCCGACCTCGACCCCGGGCGCGGCACGCCCCTGGAAGCCAATCTGGACGGTCTCAACGCGGTGTCGTTCGCCAAAGGGTGCTACGTCGGCCAGGAGCCGGTCGCGCGGGCCCACTTTCAGGGGCAGGTGCGCAAGCGGCTCATGCCGGTGTCGTTCCTCCCGCCCGCCGGCGCGGCTCCCGGCTGGGCGCCGGCTGTGGGGGATAGCTTGGCCCCAGCCTTGGGGTCGGCCCGGCCCGCGGGCCGCGTCGCGGCCGCCGCGGGCGCCGGCTTGGGCCTCGCCCTTCTCCGCCTCGACGCCGCCCTGCCCGCCGCCGCGGCTGGCATTGCATTGCCCCTGGCCGACGGTGGGAGCGCGGCGCCCGCGGTGCCGGCCTGGTGGCCGGCCGAGTGGTTGCGGGGGTGACTCCCTCCACGTTTTTTGTTGCTTCCGCCCTCTAGACCACGCCGCAGTGTGTAAAAGACGCAATGCGCACTCGCACCCCCACTCCCCCTCCCTCATTTGAGCTTGGTCTCTGTGAATAGGACGTGCTTGTTGACGCGCGGGTCGTGCTTCACAAACTGCAGCTTGCCCGGCAGCGTGCGCGCGTTTTTGCGTTTGACGTAGAAGAAGCCGGTGCCCGCGGTGGAGAGGAGTTTGACGAGGAGGGTGGCGCCTTTTTTGGCGCCCGCCATTGGGCCGTCGTGGGGTGGGATGGGTCCGATCCGGGGCAGCGCGGTCGCGGGGTGGGCGCGCGGGCCGGCGCCGGGCGGGCGGCGGGGGCCGGCGCGCGGGGCGGCGAGGGGAGAGTGGGTGGCGGCGGCGGGCAGCCGCGCTCTCGTCCCTCTTTCCTCGACGCGACGGCGTCCCCGGCCGCGAGACATTGCACACGCGCCGCGACACACCAGCCCAATAGCGCCGCCCAGCACGGGCGGCAGCCCGGCGGCGAACGAGAGCTCGCCGCCCCTCTCCCACCCCTTTTCCCTCTTCCCGTCACTGCCGCCTCCTCTGCCCGATGACGACCGGCGCCGCCGCCAGCAGCGGCACCGGCGGCCGGTCGCGCGCCACCGGCGGCACGGCGCCGGCGTCCACGACGAGGCGCGGGCCGAGGAGCCACGCGGTGAGCGCACCGCCGGCCAACCCGCCGGCATGGCCCCAGTTGTCCACGTTGGCGGTGACGAGGCCCATGACGACGTTGATTGCCAGCGACTGGCCCAGGGACGCGAGGACGGCGTCGGAGGCCTTGCCAAAGTAGGAGCGGTGGCGGACGAAAAAAACCGCGAGCGCGCCGCCGAGGCCGAAAATGGCGCCGGACGCGCCGACCGAGGGCGCCACCGTGAACGCGTACGAGGCCGCGGTGCCGGCGACGGCGGCGGCGGTGTAGATGGCGATGAAGCGTTTGCGGCCCGAGAGGCGCTCGATCAAAGGGCCGAGCGAGTTGAGCGCAAACTGGTTGGTCGCCAGGTGCACCAGATTGCCGTGCAGCAGCGCGGGCGTCGCCAGGCGCCACAGCTCGCCCGCCGCGATCGCCGCGTTGATTTTGGCGCCCCACACCGTGACCCGCTGCCCGGACGCGGCTTGGGCGAGGAAGGCGAGGCAGTTGGCGAAGAGGAGCGTGTCGGTCACGCGGCGGTCGGGGGAGCCAAACTGGCCGGCGCGGGGGGAGCCTTGCGGGGCGGGCGGGGGGCTGGAGGGGAGGGGAAAGGGTCGGCAGCGGTGTGGTCGGGGAGGCCGCCCCACCGCATTCACCCCCCTTTTTTTCTTGCCTGGCAGCAGCCCCCGTGAATACGAGGCCATTAACGCCCACCGCGGCGCACGCGCCGGCGCCCGCGGCAAACGCGGCGCGCCCGCCCGCGACGCGGCGGCCGGCGGGGCGCTGCCGCCGCGGCCGCGGCGGCAGCGGGATGCCACCAAAGCGGGCGACCAAAGAACGGGGTCCGAGCGGCATGGCGGCGAGCTGGAGAGTGGCAGGAGCGACTACGACGCCGCCCGCACATTCTCTTCCCAATCCTTCCCGCCATGGCCCTGCTCCGCGCCCCCACGACGCTGCGCGTGATGGCGCCGCGCCGGGCGGCCGCTCGGGTGCGGAAAGCGGCGGGCGCAGCCACCGCGCCGACGCTGGCCGCGCGCCGCCGCGCCCACCTCCCCCTCCTCCCCACCCCCCAGCCCGCCCGGCGCGTGTCCTCGGTGCGTGTCAACGCGCTGGCCGTGGGCGACAAGGTGTGGAAGAGGGGTGGAGGGCGTGGCGGGCGGTGGAGACAGCGCGGCGGCGGGGGCCGGTGGCTGCCTTCAGGAGGGGGCGGGAGCCCGCATGCGCCCCCCGGCGCGGCGGCCCTTCTAATGTGTCGTTTTAGGGCCGGCAATGGGGGGTGGACGGGGCGGCGCACGCGCGCCACGGTGGCCGGCGACACCCTTGACGCCTCGCCCCCCCTCCCCTCCCAGCTCCCCGGCGACGCCAAACTCTCCTACTTTGACGCCGACAACAACATGCAGGAGCTCACGGTCGACGCCCTGACCAAGGGCAAGCGGGTGGTGCTCTTTGCGGTGCCGGGGGCCTTCACGCCGACGTGCTCGCTCAAACACCTCCCCGGGTTTGTCGACGCCTCCGACGAGCTCAAGGCCAAGGGCGTCGACACCGTGGCGTGCATCAGCGTCAACGACCCCTTTGTCATGGACGCGTGGGGGCGCAGGTGGGGGGGGAGAGGGAGGGAGAGGGAGGGAGAGGGTGGGGTGTGCGCACACTTGGCCGCGCACCCCTCCGACCCTTCACCCACCTCTCCCCCGCCCCAGCGTCGACGCCGGCGACAAAGTGCTGCTCCTGGCCGACGGCTCCGCCCTGTTCACCAAGGCGATTGGCGCGGAACTGGACTTGACCGACAAGGGCCTCGGCGTGCGCTCGCGGCGCTACGCGTGCCTGGTCGACGACGGCGTCGTCAAGGTGCTCAACCTGGAGGAGGGCGGCGCGTTCACCGTGTCGTCGGCGGATGAGATCCTGGCGGCGCTGTGAAGAGGGGCTGGGGGGGGTGGAGGCGATTTTGGCGAGTGGGGCGGCGGCGCGCCGCGCACTCTCTGTTTTGGGCCTGGCCCGCTGCAACCAACCCGCGCGCGAGGGAGAGAAAAGGAGGGTGCCGGTCTCTTCTCTCACATGCTGCCGCTCGACGTGGGCGCGCCGGGGGCGCGGGCGGGGCGCGCGCACGGGAGGCACGCGCGCGCCGCCCGGGTCGCCTGGGCCGCCGCCGGCCTCGTTCCAGCCCGCACCCGCCTGCTGCGGCCCGGTGTGGTCGCACTCGCCCTCCTCCTCGCGGCCGACCTTCTCTCGCGCCCCGCGCTCGCCCCGACCCGCGCGCCGAGCGACGCGCGCGTTTGGGAGGCCGCCGCCGACCTCGACTTTCTCCAGTCGCTCGGGTCGGCGCGCCCGGACGTGTGGGCGGTGGCTCGGGCGCGCGCGGTGGCGCGGCGGTGGCGGACCGTGTTTTGGCGCAAGCCGGGCCTCGACCGCTGGGTCGCCACACGCTGCCGCCACCTGGCCGCTGAGCACGGCCCGCTCGTCGACCGCGCGATGGCGCCGTGACGAGAGGCGGGGTTGGACGCGGGCGCAGCCCTTGCGTCGACGAAATACGTTTGGGGCTGGGACGCGGCGCGGCGCGGCGCGTTTCTCGCCCCGCGCGCCCACCGGGCCAACCTCATGCCCGCCTACCACCGCGAGTTGGAGCGCCTGGCTCTAGATCTGGAGCTGCCGTCGCTCGCGCTGCCGCTGCCCCCCGGGGACGAGCCGCTGGCGCGCGTCGACGACTCGTCCCCCTCCACGCCTCCGCGCCCGCTCTTCTCTTTCTGCCTGCGCCCCGGGTACGATCGACGTGCCCGCGCCCGCGGACGCGGGCGCGTGGGTTTCTCGCGCCGGGCGCCGCGACGTGCGCGAGGCCAAGGCCTCGTTCCGCATCACGCCCGGGTCCCTGTCGGGGCTGGTCAAAGGAAGGTGCGCGCTGTTGACGCTGGGGCGGGACCGGCCGGACCTGGTGGACGCAGGGATGGTCGGCAGCGACCCGCGCGTCGACCCGTCGCTCGAGGCGGCCTACGAGAGCCCCGCCTCCCGTTCTCGCCTTCGCTACACCGTGTGGCCCCCCGGCAATTGTGCATCGGTGCGGCTGGCGCGCCAGTTGGCCGGGGATCAAGCGGTGCTGAAAGTCGACAGGTGGGGGTCGGCAGATGAACGCGGATGGTACTACCCGATGCTCACCCCGTGGCGCCACTACGTCCCGCTGACCGTCCACGGTGTCAACGGGACCCGTGTCGACCTTGAGCGCGCCATCGTGTGGGCGCGGGAGCATCTGGAGCTTGTCGGGCGGATGGTTCGGGCCGCTCGCTGCTTCGCACGGCGCCACCTGTCCGACCGCGGGCGCCAGTGCTACCTCGCCCGCTTGCTGGCGGCTTGTGCGGTGAACGTGCGCGGGGAGGTGGTTGCGCCGGAGTGTGCGGTGCGCGCGGTGACCGTGCCGCCAAACGACGAGGGATGAACTCGCTTGCACTCACACTCCCTCTCGCCGCTCGCCCTACTCGCCCCGCTTGTCCAGCATCGCGGCTAACCTTCTCCACGTCGCCCCGCCCCCCGGCCCAAACCCATCGCAGAGCGCATCGACGTCGGGGTACTCGCCCGAGCCGCGGCCCGCGCGCGGCGGGCACGCCGCGGCGAGCACGCCAGCGGTCCGCGCGGCGGACAGCACCCCCGCGTTCGCACCCACGAACGCACACTGCGACGTGCGCACCCCGAGCGCGGCGGCGACAGCGGCAAACCACTGGGGCGACGCGGGCGGGGGGCCGCGCGCCGCAGCGGCGAGCAACCCTTGGTCGACCACGATCCCCCCCTCCCCGCCCACCCGCGCCGCCGCCATCTGGGTCACCAGATCTTTGGCCGCCGCCCGGCGCACGCGGGCGGCGGCGGCGGCAAAGGATGCCTCCATGGAGAGTTGGGGGGGGGAGGGCGCGTCGTCGTCCGACGCGTCGCCGTCGGCCGCGCCGGCGTCGGCCCCCGGCGCCGGCGCCACGAACACGCTCACGTCCCGCTCGAAGCCCAGCCCCGCCCGCGCCGCGTCCACCAGCCTGTCGGCCGGGTCGGACGCGGTGGCGCCCAGCAGGGCGACGCGCGCGCCCGCGGCGAGCGCGTCGTCGACGACGTCGACGACCCCCCGCCGCAACGGAATGGCCCCGCCCGCCACCATGCCGCGCAGCGCGTCCTGCTTGGTGTCGTACACGCGCATGATGAAGGCGTCGTAGTCGGCGGTGGCGAGGAAGGTGGGGAAGCCGACGGTCTGGGAAGCGGGGGGGAGGGTCGGCGGCGCGCCCGCGACCGCGCTGCCTCCTTGCCACCCCCCTCCTCCCACCCTCCCTTTTCGCGCCTGAAAGTAGACCGCGATGAGGCCGGGGCCGGTGCCGTCCCCCGTGCGCAGCAGGTCCGAGTAGAGGGACGGGGTCCACCGCACGCTGGAGGGGGGGCGCGGGGGGGTGGGTCGAGGTCGACCGCCGCCCGTGCAACCACCCGTGCACCACTCCACCCGCCCATTCATCTCTCCCGCACCAGTCGAGCCCCAGGGACGCAAACGCGCGGTTGAACGCTTCCCGGTGCCCGTCCATGTGCACATCCAGGGCGACGCCGTCCACCTCGATGAGCAGGGCGCGCGGGGAGTCGGGGGAGGCGGGGGTGGCGGCGGGCGAGGCGGGGGCGCGGCGGGCGGCGCGCGCGTGGCGGGATGGGGGGGCGCGCGGCGCGGGCCGCCCGGCGGCGGTCGCGGGGCCGGGGCGGGACAGTGACGGCCGCATCGGAGGTGGAGGAGAGGGGTGGCGGGTGGCCGGGCGGCGCCGGGAGTGGCGAGCAACAGCGGCCGACCGCATCAACCCGGCGCCCACTCCTCTCGCTCGCCGCCGCCGTCAAATGCTCACAATGAATCACCCGTCGCACACTCTCACCATCACGCAATAAATCCAAGGTCCAGCCTGTGCCGCACCGGCCCCACGGCGGCCGCCAGGCCGCGCGCGCGCGCCGCGCCCGCGCACCAAAACCGGGACGCGTGCCGCCCGCCCCCGTCGCACAGCACGGTGACGATAATCGACCCGGGCGGCAGCGCGCGCGCGGCGCGCACGGCGCCGACGAGGTTGACGGCCGCGGTGGAGCCCAGGAAGAGTCCGTCGTGCGCACGCACGTGGCGCGCCATGGCGACCGCTTCGTCGTCGGTGCACGCGACGGCGCCGTCGATCATGGGCAACGCGCTTGCGAAGTGGGGGGTCAGGCGGTTGAGGCCGACGCCTTCGACGATGGTGTCGTCGGGCGACGCGGCACGCGCGCCTTCCGCCTCGACCGCGTTGTACGCGACGCCCCGCGCCACGGCGGCATGCAACGAAGAGCCGGGCACGTCCACCAAAATGAGGGCCACCCGGCCCCTCGTGCGGCGTTTCAGCTCTCGTCCGACGCCTGCGAGCGTGCCGCCCGTGCCCGCGCCCGAGACAAAGGCCGCGACGCGCCCCCGCGTCTGCCTCCAGATTTCGGCGCCGGTGGACTCGTGGGCGGCCGCGTTGGCGGGGTTGGCGAATTGGTCGGCACACCGGGCGTTCAAGGTTTTGGCTGCGGCAGCCGCCGCCTGGTGCACGAAGTGGCCGGGAGACGCGATCGACGCGGGGCGCACCCTCGTCACGGTCGCGCCCAGGGCCTCCATCTGGGGCGGGAGGGGAGGTGGTTGGCGCGGCGCGCTCGCCCGCCGCCCTCCTTCCCTCTCCTCTATCTGCGCTCACCGCCTCGCTCTTCTCCGCCGCCGCGTCGTCCGGCATCCAAATGGCGGCGCGGACGCCAAACAAGGGGGCCAGGAGAGCCAGAGAGACGCCGGTCGAGCCTGGAGAGGGAGGCGGCAGTCGGCGCAGGGGCGGTCGGCCGCCCGCGCCACGCGCCGCACACCGTGCATCCTCATCTCTCACCGCTCGTGCCCTCGGTGACCACCCCCCCCGGCGCGAGGGCGCCCGCCGCGGTCGCGGCCCGCAGGATGGACAGCGCGACGCGGTCCTTGACCGAGCCGCCGGGGTTCAGAAACTCGGCCTTGCCATATATCTGGCGGTGGAGGAAGGAGGGCGGGCGGTGGGCGGGGGCAGCGCCAGGGAGGAAGGAAGGAGCGCCCCACGGCCCCTCTGTCACCTCGCGCCCCGTCGCCTCGCTCAAGCTCGCGATCCGCACGAGGGGCGTGCCGCCGCAGAGGCCGGCCAGGCCAGGGACGACGCCGGGGCGTTCGGGGCCGGTGAAGCGGCGGGCGTGGGCGGTGGCGGCGAGGGCGCCGATGGCCGCGCCGACAGCGGCGGCGGCGGCGAGGGCGGCCGCCACCCAGGGCGGGCGGCGAGCCGCGTCGCCCATTCGGCCGCGCCGCAACAGTGCCGGCGCTGACCGGCCGTCACACACCGCCCCGCCGCCACCGCCTCCCTCCACCCGCCACATGGCGCGCCGCTCTCTCGCCACCCTCATCGCTCGCGGGGTGAGTGGGGGAGCGAGGGGCGAGAGTGGCAGTGGGCAGCGCGGCATGTTGGCGGGTTGGGGCGCAGCCTAGCCCGCCGCGTGCGCCGCCCTGCATCCCCGCCGCCGCGCGCGATGCGCATCTTGGGCATGCACGCATGCATCGTGGTCGGCGGGGAGTCGGGTGGGGCGGCTGCGAGGGCGCTCGTGCCGTGCGAGCTCTCGCGTCGACGCCTTCAAATCTTCCTCGCACGCCCCCAGACCGCCCTGTCGACCAAGCGCGCCCCGTCCAAGTCCACGTCCGCGTCCACCCCGACACCGGCGCCGCGCGTCGCCCCTGTGGCGACCGCTCCCCGCCGCGCGCAACCGGCCTGGGTTGAGACCGCTGCCTCCGGCTCCGCCCGCGCGCCCGCCGCGCCGCGCGGCTCCCTCTGGGAGCAGATGTTCTTTTGAGGACGGCGATGGATGGTGATTCGATCGACGACGGCGTGCCTTGATTCGCCGGGGGCTGGCGGCCGCCGCGCGCTGCCGCGCGGTCGCGCCGAACCCTCATTTTTCCGCCCCGCCCCGCCCCACCCCCGCGCGCGCGCCGCGTGCAGCGGCCCGGGTCGCCGCTGCACGCTGCGCGCGCGCCCCCCTCGCACCCCCCTCCGAACGCACGCCGCCCTGCCCCTTGCCGGTTTTTGCCCCGCCTGTGTAGCCACAAGACACAACTCCAACCATGGATCTCGTGTGTGTGTTTGCAGTGCGGGACGCGGGGCGCGGGGCGCGGGCCTGACCCTCTCTCTTTTCACAGCCCCAACGATTTTCCCGCCGCCTTGGCCGCCGCCTTGCCCGCGACGCGCGCGGCGGCCGCGGACGTGGACGCGCCAGATGTAGGAGCTGCGAGGGGTGGGGGAGGGTCGGCGGCGTGCGCGGCGCGCCCACCCCTTCTCTCCCCTCTCCCTCGTCTCCTACCTCGCGCTGGCTTGACGCCAAACCCTTTGGCCGCCGATTTTGACACGTGCAGGATGTCGTCCCTCGCCTTTTGCGCGTGGTTGCCGACGCGGTCGATCGCGCCGTCTTGGCGCGCCAGCTCCGTTTGCATGTCGCCGCCGAGGCGCTTCAAGTCCGCCAGCGCGCCCCCGATGCGATCAAAGGCGAGCTCCTGGGCGTCGGTCTCCGTGTTGAGCGCGTCCCGGTCGGGGTCTGGAGAGAAAGAGAGGGAGGGGTGGGGTCGGCCGCCGAGTCTTGTCCGCCCCGCCACCCTCCCTCCCTCTCTCTCTCTCACACCTGCCAGCGCCTGCCCGATTTGGTACTCCCCCCCCTTGCGCTGCGGCTTAGCCTTGCCGCCAAACAGCGCGGCGCGCGCGCTTTCTTCGGTCGCCTCTTCCGCCACCACCACCCCCTCTTTGCCCGCCGCGTCCGCCTCCCGCCGCGTAGCCACCCGCGCCCGCGCGTCGGCCTCTTGCTTTTTCGCCGTGCGCCGCGCCTTGACCCGGGCGCGGCGCATGCGGTCGCGCTCCGCGTCGGGGTCGCACTCGCAGCAGCACGAGCACAGGAAGAAGAGGCAGCAGCGGCGCATGTACTTGACCACGGTGCGCGATTCTTCGACGTCGGCGTCGATCTGGAGATAAGAGGAGAGAAGGGGAGGGGTTGAGTGGGAACGGAAAAAAACGCCGGCGCTCCTCGCTCGCCCCTCTCGTCGCCCCATCCAATTGCCCAGCAATCACCCGCCTTCCCCTCATCTCCTACCGTGTTCAAGTCGCCCTGCACGCGCGCCAGCTGGTCGCCCTGGTCGGCGAGGTCGTCGAGGGTGGCGGCCGCCAGGTCGCGCGTGCGCTCCGCGGTCTGGGGAGGGAAGGCGGGGTGGTGGTGGCGCGCGGCGAGGGGAGTCGGCGATGGCGCGGCTCCGCGCCGCTGGATGCGGCCGCACGCCCCTCTCCCCCTCCTCCCGCCCCCAATTGGCGCGCCCCACAGCGCCCACACCCCCTCTCGCCCCGTACCTTGAGCGCGCGCTCCGCTGCCTGCGTCGTCGCACGGTGCGTGCGCAGCGCGGTGTGCACCGCGGCTGCGTCGTCCGCGCTGTACGGCGCGTTGCGGGCGGCGTCATGGTCGGCGGCCGACATGGCGAGGGGCGCGGCGGCGGCGGCGCGCGCCGGCGAGAGTGCGCAAAGGAAACGCGGGGCGGTCACACACAGTCACCTCTCCCTTCACCCCTGCTGCCGCCGGTGCCACGCCAGGACGTCGGCAAACGGCAGCCGCCCACCAAAGATGTCGAGCGCGGAGCCGACGGTCACGTCGACGCGCCCTTGACCCGCGGTCGCCACAGCGTCCAAATCGGCCAGGGACGACGCGCCGCCCGCGTACGTGACGGGGACGGGGGAATGGGCGCCGAGCAACGATATGAGCTCCGCATCCACGCCCAGGGACTTGCCCTCGACGTCGACGGCGTGGACCAGGAATTCAGAACACCTCGACCCCAAGCTTTCCAGCGTTTCCTGGTTCACTTCGAGCTCGGAAAAGCGTTGCCACCGGTCGGTGACGACGTAGTAGGGGCCTCCCGGGTCGCGGCGCCGGCAGGAGAGGTCAAGGACGAGCCTGTCCTTCCCCACCGCGGCCAACAACCCCTCCAGCGCTTCTTCAGCCAGCCGCCCCTCCCGAAACACGGCCGACGTCACGACGACGTGTGACGCGCCCGCGTCGAGCCAGGCGGCCGCGTTGCCCGCGTGGACGCCGCCGCCGAGTTGCAGCCCTCCCGGAAACTGCATGAGGGCCGCCGTTGCGGCCGCTTTGGACGCGGCATCCGCGCCCAGCATGATGACGTGGCCGCCGGCCAGGGCGGAGCGGGAGTAGAGCGAGGCGAAGAATTGCGAGGGGAGGGTCGCCTCGAAATTTGTGACTGGTGCGGTTTCCGTCCCCCCAAGATCCGACAGGGTGGAGCCCACAATCTGTTTGACCACGCCCTGGAAGAAAGTGGGGTGGGAAGGGTGGTGGGCGCGCTGGGCAAGGTTGCCGCGCGCGAAAGCGGCCGCCCACGCTCGCGGCGCGCCGATAACACCCCTCATTCCAACACCTCACTCCCTCTCTCACCTTGTGAATGTCGATGCACGGCCGAAACGCGGCCCCCGCGCGCGCGGCGGTGGGGCGACGCCGAGTGCGAGCGCCTGGGCGGCACTGGAGGGGGGCGGCTGCCGTGGATGGGGCTGCTGCGTGGGCCGCGACCCGCGGCGAACGCATGGCGGGACGCGGGCGCGCCCCCGCAGCGAGAGTGTGTGGCGTCCGACGCCAGCGCCCACATTGCCGCCACTGCCGACCCTCTCCCGCCACTTGGCGATGCCGTCCCGCCTGCGCGCCGCCCTCGGCCGCGTCCTGGGCGGCGGCGGCGGCCACACGGCCGCGCCGCGCAGAGAGACCGGGCCCGTCGTGCTCCAAGTCGGGTCCACCGCCTGCGCCGGCCCACCCGAGCTCCGGAAGGAGCTCTGGATGTCGGCCCTGCACCGAGCCGATGGACCGGCGGGCAAGGCGAGCGCAGCGTTTCGCGCGCTGCTGGACGCGGGGGTGCCGGCGACGGTCGCCGACGCGATCGCCAAAGACATCCGCCGCACGTTCCCCGGCACCCCGCTCGACACGAAAGCGTTGGAGCGGGTGTTGAGGGCGTACGCGGCTCTGGACCCAGCTGTCGGCTACTGCCAGGGCCTCAACTTTCTCGCCGGCCTCCTCCTTCTCCACGTTCCCGACGAGCGCGCCTCGTTCGGCCTGCTCGTCGCCCTCATGATGCAGCGGGGCCTGCGCGCACTGTACGAGGATGACATGGCCGCGTTGCAAGGGCGGCTGTGCCAGCTGCAGCGGTTGCTGCCAGCCGAGGTCGGGGCGCACTTGGAAGCCGTCGGCGCGTCGCCCGCGCTCTATGCAGCGCCCTGGTTCCTCACCCTGTTTGCCAGCGACCCATTTCCGGTCGGCGTCGGAGCCAGGCTGGTCGACACGCTCCTGTGCGGGTCGCCGGTGCGCGCGCCGATCCTCGCCGTCGCCCTCGCGTTTGTCCGCTCCGTCTCCCCCGCCCTCCTCGCCGCGCGCGACGTGGAGGCCGCCATCCGCGTGCTGCGCGTGGGACTGCCGGCGACGCCCGCGGCCCGGCTGCACGAGTTGGTGGGCGACGCGCTGGCAACGCCGTGGACGCGCGCGCAGCTCTCCTTGCTCGACCGCGTCGACGGCGGCGGCGGCGAGAGCGTAGCGGCCACCGTGGCGCGGCTGGATGCTGGCGGCGAGTGGGTGGAGGACGAGGGGGAGGCGCCGGCGGCGTCTGGGCCTGTCTCCCTTTCGTGGGCGCGGCCGAGCGCAGACGGCCTTCCCGCGTCGCCTCCCGGCCGTCTGCCGCCGCCGCCGGCGTCGCCCGCGGCCGCCGTGCGTGCCCGAATGGCCGCCCAGCTGGCAAGCGCCCCGTCGGACCTTCTGTCGGCCGACGCGGCGGTGCCGCCCGCGAGTGCGGCAGCTGCGTTGCTGCCGTCGCTCTCCCTCGGCCGCGAGCTCCGCCGCCCGCCGCCGCTGCCGGTAGCCGTGCACGCGGCCGCTGCGGCGAGCCTGCCCCCCGTCGTAGGGCGGAGGCCGCGCGACGGCGGGGAAGGGTCGGGCGAGTGGCGCGAGTTTCGCGGCGCAGACATGTCCGGAGGCTCGGGCCCCGGCACGCCCTACGCGCCCCTGTCGGCCGACTCGGCCCTCTCATCCGCGCACGCGTCCACCCTGGCGGCCGGCCTCGAGTCGTGGGGCCCGTTTCAACGGTCGGCCGACGGCGAGCCCGGAGAGAGTTGATTGCGGGTTGGTTGGGCCTCCCCGCGTTTGTCGCACTCCTACACAATGCCGTGAGACTCGCGCGCACACGCGCCACACACCCCCCACCCCTCATATATCAGCCGCTCAGCGCGCTGCCTGCGGGCGTCGCACCCGACGCGGCGAGCCCCGCGGCGCGCGCAAACGCGACGACCGGGGGCCAGTAGTCGGCCGCGCACGCGTCGTACGCGTCCATGTGGCGGCCACCGGGGAGCGGGACCCAGGAGGAGGAAGGGTGTTGAGGGGTGTTTGGGGCAGCGCCGCTGCCGGCGCCACCCTCCCCACCCCCCACCAGGATCGCGTGCAGCTGGGCCATGTGTTCCGGAGGCAGCATCTCATCCGCCAGCGACGACAGGAGCAGCACGCGGCGCCCGCGCAGCGCGCGCACAGCGTCCGCGTTGCGCCACCGGTTTCGGAGCAGGCCGTTGAACGCGCGGCCGGGGCCGATGACGGGGCCCAGGAACGGCATGAGCTTGGGGGCAAGGGCTTCAATCGACAGAAATGTGTTTTCGACGACCGTGCCGGCCACGGTGTCGGGGTTGGACGCCGCGAGCGCGAGCGCGACGGCGCCGCCGAGCGAGCGGCCAAACACGCCGACGCGGCGCGGGTCGACGTCGGCGCGCGAGAGGGCGTGGTCCAGGGCCGCTTGAGCGTCGAGGCGGAGGCCGGCCTCGGTGGGGGAGCCGGCCGAGAGGCCGTAGCCGCGGTAGCTAGAGAAAGGAAAAGAAGAAAGGGGGGTCTGGGGGTCGGGGTCGCCGTATCCAGCCCTCACGCCACCCAAACTACCCCCTCTCTCTTCTCACCTGGGCGCCAGCACGGCGCAGCCCAGGTTTCGGACGAGCAGCCTCAGGAAAGGGAGGCGCATCGCCATGTTGCCCGCGTTTTCCTGAAAAAAGATGACGCACGGCCCCCGAGGCGCCCGCGGTCCCGGCGCGCGCAGGAGCCAGGCGTGCAGCTTGACGCCGTCGGCCGCGGTGAGCCAGATGTCCTGAAGAGGGGAGGGAGGGGTGAGGGAGGCGCGCGGTGTCCGCGCGCGTGTGCTCCGCTGACCGCCCTCCATCCTCTCTCCCCGCACCTCGTACTCCAGCCCGAAGCGGTCGGGGTAGAACGGGATCTCGTCGGGCACGCCGGGGATGCGCGGGATGTAAATCTTGGGGAGGGAGAGGGGGGAGGCGTCGCCCGCGCGCGCGTCACGGCCCGCCGCCTCTCTTCCGGCTCCCCCCCCCACCGCCCCACCCCACTACTCACCAGGCGCTCCTGAAACCACCAGAGCAGGCCGAGGCCCAGGCCGGCGACGGCGGCGGCCTGAAAGAGGATGGATGGGGGTTGTGGGCGCGCCGGCACGCGCCGCGCCACGCGCGGCGAGTGGAGCGGGCCTCCCACCACCCCGGGGCCCGGGCGCGCACCGAGCCGAGGAGCTTGGAGAGCCACATGGTCGCGTCGCGGCAGCGCGGCGTCGAGTCGCGCGCCTGGCGTCGCCGGGTGTTGCCCGGGGAGCGGGGCGAGGCGCGGGTGGCGGCGCGCCGCGGCCCGGGGTGGGCCGGCGGCGGGAAGGGAGTGTCCAGCGCGCGCGTCGCTGCGCCGGTCGACGCCGCGCCGCGGCCGCCCGCCCGCGGCCCAAAATGACGCGGCCGCGACTCGCGGGGTCGCTGGGGCTCGACAGAGAGGCGCCGGCATGGGTCGCGAGCGGTGGCGCGAGTTCAGCGCTCGCCGCCGCCGGCGCGGGGGTCGGACCGACGCGACTCTCCCTCCCGCGCGCACACCCTCTCTCCCGCCGCCCCGGTCGCCCCGCGACCGCGAGCCCGCGCCCGCCGCACCTCCCACGCGTCCACGGCCCCAGCGGGAGGGACACGCCGCCACCCCTCTTCCAATGCTGCGCGTCGCGTCGCTCGACCTCGCCCCCCCCCCCGCCCCCGCCGCCGCCCTGGCGGACGCCATCGCGCGCGTGTCGACCGCCTTGGCCGAACTGGGGGCAACGGTGGAGGCGTTGAGAGGTGGGAATGGGAGGGACGCGCGGGCGGCGGGCGCATGGCGCGCCAGGGGGGACGTTGCCCGGTCCACCGGGCGGCGCCCGGGCGCCGCACCGCCCTCGATTGGTGATTGAGGACATCAAAGAATGCATGGCCGGGCGTGATGGCGGCGCCGGCCCCGGGCGACGCCGCGCCAGCTCCGCGTCGGGGCGGCCGGGGGACGCAGTGCGACCAACCCCCCAACCTCCCCCTTTTCTCCCCCCAGCCTCTGCCGACCCGGCCTCCGCGCTCAAGCGCCCGCGCTCCGCCGCATGCTTGACAGGCCTGGAACGCGCGGCTAAAGCGCGTCGCGGGGGCGCCAGCGGCGCGGCCGCCGCCGCGCTCGCCGGCGCGGGCGCCGCCGCGGGCGCGACCGCGGCCCAAGCCCTCGCCGCCGCCATGGCCGCCGCAGCGGCCTTGGGCCATGTCCCCGTGCCCGATGGCCCCCTGGCGCGCGCGGTGGCGGCCGCGACGGGCGCAGCGACGCCGCCCGGCGGCGCGACGCGCGCCGCGTCGCGCGACCGGTCGTCCGCGGGCGATGCGGAAGGTGGACCGGACGGGCCGCACGGCACAAGCCCTGCGCCCCCACTTCCGCGGTGGACGCCGCCGCGCGCGGCGCGCGGTCCGCTACGAGGCGGCGCGCCTGCCACCTCGTCCGGCATCGACGGCCTGCTCAACGCCATCGACGCCCTGGACAAACGGGAAGCCGTCACGCGGTCGTCGGGCGGCGACAGCGTGCGCGGGCGCGCGCCGGCGGCGCGGGCACCGCGCGCGGCGGCCGCCGGCGCCGCGCGGGCGGCCGCAGCCGCCGCTGCGCGCGGCGCCTCCCCGGCCTCCCACTCGTCCCTGACCCGCACCGGGTCCTGGTCGGACGCCGAACGGGCCGCCCTCGTCCGCGCCGCCGCCGCACGCCCGCCGCGCGGCGCGGCCGACTGGGCGGCCCTCGCCGCCGACCTCGGCCGCGGCGACGCATCCGGCGCGTCCGCCGAGCGCTTGCACCGCACGCTGACCGATCCGGGGTATGCGGTCGCGGCGTCGAGCCACGGGCGGCGCATCAACCCGCGGACGGGGATGCCGATGGCCGTCATGGCCGCCGCGGCCCTCGCGTCGCTCCCCGGGCGCGAAGGCAACCTGGCCCAGATCGCGGACGCGATCCAAGCAGTTCCGGAATTCTCGGCGGGCCTGGACTGGTCGCCGCGGCCGGGCACGAAAACCTACCCGCGCTGGAAGGACGCGCTCGTCGGCTGCTTCAAGACGGGCCGCTACCCCCACCTCCGCAAAGCGGGGCGCAAGGAGGGCGGGCTCAACGTTTACGCGCTGGTGGGCGACCCGCCGCCCGCGCGCGGGCGGGGCGGGGTCGAGGTGGCGGCAGCGGCTGCGGCCGCGGCGCGCGCGGCGGCGGCGGCGCGGTCGCCAGCCGCCACGGAGCAGTCGCCCTCGGACGCGGCGCACGCACCAGCGGCGTCGACCATGTCGCCGGCGACGGTGGCGCCGGCGTCGCCGGAGTCGCACGCGTCGGCGCCGCACGGCGCCGCGCCGCCGCTGGCGGCCACGCCGGGGTCGCCCGCGTCCAAGCCGGTGGCTCACATCGGCGGCGGCGTCGTGAATGTCACGGCGCACGTGACGACGGCGGCGGTGGCGCCGCCGCCGGCGTGAGAAGGAGGAGGTGGCCACGCGCGCTCTTCCCGTCCCTCGCCTCCTCCTCTGCGCCGACCCGGCCCCGGCCGTTCTTCCTCCTACCTACATTCCATACAATGACGCTCCACCACCCGCCCTCCCGGCCCCCACCGCGCCTGTGCGCGCGGCGGCCGCCGCCTTTTTTGCCGCGCGCCCCTCGCGCGCGCCTGCCTGCCCCCGCGACGTACGTATATGTAATGTGGCACTCTGTCGATGTGATGATTGGGGTGTGGGAGGAGGAGAGCGGGCGAGAAAGAGCCGAGCCGGGCGCGGGCGTGGCGGGCAGAGACAGCAGCTTGCGGGCTCCCCGCCGCCTCCATCCACCCCGCACAAGCACGCGTTGCCTACACTCGTCCCCGCTGCCACCCTCGCACCCTCACCCCCTCTCTCAATAGCCGTCGGCTTTGTCCTGCCGCGCGGCCTCTTCGTTGGCGGTCGACACCGCTTTGAAGAAGAGGAAACCCGCCGTCGGCAACCCGGTGAGCGCAAACAGGCCCAGAATCGGGGTGTAGAGCGGGGAGGATGGCGGGAGGGCGCCAAAGATGGGGTTGCCCGCGGTCCATTCAAAGACGGACCCGATGGCCGCGATGGCGACGAGGGCGGACGCCACGAGGTAGACCGCGAACGGGGTCGTCTTCGGCGCGGAGGCGGCGGCGGCGGCCTCGCGCTCACGGCGCACCCAGACGGGTTCGTCGGCCGGAGGCGGCAGAGAGGGCTGGGAGAGGGGCGGTTTGGGGTCGGCCGCCGCCCCCTTTCTACCCATGCCACCTCTCTCACCACCCTCCCTCTCACCGGCGCTTCGGGCGGCGGGTCGCCGCCGCTGGAGGCCGCCGCGACGCGGCGCGGCGCGCCCCGGGGGCGCGCGCCGCGGGTCGCCGCGTCGGCGATGCGAGCGGGAGGACGCGTAAGGCGCGCGGCGAGCATCTTTGGCGTGGATAGAGGGGCGATGGGGTGTGTGGCGCGTCGGGAACCGCCGCGTACACCCCGTGCTCCCCTGCCAGACGCGCATTCCCCGATGCGCGCCCTCCCGGCCAGGCGCCCGGCCCCGGCGCAGGCCGCCCTCCGGCCGGCCGGCCGCACGCGCCCCGCGCCGCGCGCGCCGCCGCCGCGCGCGGTCTCCGGCACCGCCGCGGGGCCGTCCAGCGGGTCCGCAGCTGCCGTGATCGGCGCCTGCAGGCGGGCGGTGAAAGAGAGGTAGGATTGATGGGAGGAGGGCCTGCGAGCGCCGCGAGCCCGACCCGCGGCCGACGCCCCACCCTCTGCCCAGCCCCCTTGCCCTCCTCGCGCTGGTTCCGCCACCCTCCATGGACACCATCGTCGCCGGCGCCACCAGTGCCGTGGCCCAGCTGGCCGCCAACCACGTCTTCATGGCCGGCTTCTGGGCGTGGGCCGCGGCGCAGGTGCTCAAAGTGTTCACGACGCGCTACAAACGCGGCCACTGGGACTTTAGAGCTTTGGTCGACTCGGGCGGCATGCCGTCCTCGCACTCGGCGCTCTCCGTGGCCGTGACCACCGCCAGCGCCCGCGCGCTCGGCCTCTCCTCCGCCGTCTTCGCCGTCTCCCTTGCGTACGCCCTCGTCGTCATGTACGACGCCGCCGGCGTGCGCCTGCACGCGGGGCGGCAGGCGGAGGTGCTGAACAAGCTGATCGACGGCCTCGCGCCGCACCCCGCCGACGGGCGCCGCCTCAAGGAGGTGCTCGGCCACACGCCGCGGCAGGTGGCGGCGGGGGCAGTGGTGGGGCTCGTCATCGGGCTCACGTGCCCGGTGGGGGGGCAGGCGCTGTGAAGTGAAGGAGAGGGGTTGGGAAGAGATTGGGGGGGGGGGGGCTCGCGGCGGTGGGAGCCAGAGGGAGTTGAAAAACGTGTGTGAGGCGCGCGCAGGCGCGTGCACCCCCCACACACCCGCATCCCCACACACCACACGCCCGCCCGCCCCACAAAGGCAAAACGCAGGCCCCGCTTGGCACGTGGCCGCCCACTTTATATTCATCTCGAGACTATGAAGGCCGCCCTCACCTCGTTCGCCGCCCGCACTGGCCTGCAATCTCCGTCCGCTGGGGAGGGGGGGGGCACGAAAAACCACGTCTGCTACATCTGCACGACCTGCAATGTGCCGCCCGGCCGGGGCGGCCGCGCCGCCTCGTCGCCGGACATCGAGGCCCTGGCAAGCACCTGTACCACGGGTGCCGCCTTTTTTCACCTCCTGCACGCCACCCTCATCGCGTCGGGCGCTTGGGTCGATGGCGCGGCCGCCGGCGGCGACGGCGGCGGGCAGGGCAGTGGCAGCCCGCCTGCCGAGGCTGCTGCCGGCGGGCGTGCCATCGACGCAGGGCCGGACCACCGCCTACGGCCGATTGCCCTGGCCCTGGCCACCGACCCGGCAGTGACGCTTACCCTGACTTCCGTCCGGTGCATGTCCTTGTGTGGCGCGCCCCACGTGGCCGCCCTGCGCGGCGGGCACGATAAGTTTGTGTACCAGTTTGGCGGCCTCTCGCCGGTACCAGAGTGCGTGGCCGGCCTGGCCGAGATGGTCACCCAGTACTGTACCTCGCCGGATGGCTACTCCAGCACGCGAACTCGGCCGGCCTGCTTGCAGGGTCGTGTCAGCTCGCGGGTGCCCCCCCTGGGCGGCCGCCACTTGATAGAAGTGTCGTCACAATGAAAAACAGTAGGGGGGGGGGGGGCGGGGGGGCATGTGTGTGCGTGCGCGCACGCCTGGTCCCCAGCGCCCACCGCCTTTCGTCGCCCAGGGGCGAAGTAACTTTGAATCCTGCTGCCAAGCGGAGCGTGGAGGTGGTGTCGCCGAGAGAGAACGGGGGTGCGAGGGTGGGTAAATGGACTCCTCCTTCGTTTTTTAACCCAACACCACCCATAGGTTTCGCCCAGCTGGAGCCGATCATTTCATTTCACGCCTCTCTCACATACTACTTGTTTTTCCACACGACCCCGTCCAGCTCCCAGCTCTCAGGGTCGCCCTCCGCGACGTACACGACCAGGCCTGTCAGGCCCGCCCGCCCGCCCTGGCCCTCCGCAAACAGGGACCGCCCGCCGGCTGGCAATTTGGAGTAGCCTGTCCCCAGCCAGCTGCGCCCCTCCGCGGCAGTCCCTTCCACAGAAAACACGACCCTAAAGTCTTCGGCCCCGAACCGGGGGCCCTCGCCCGGGCGGTCAATGAGGGCGAGGCCCGGGCCGCCCACCTTGGGCAGCTTGGCCGTCGCCAGCCCATCCCCAGGTGAGGCCGGGTCGAACCTGAATAGGAACGCCGACGCGGCGGCCTTTTCCTCGCCCAGGCCCAGCCAGGAGCGGGGGGCGTAGCCACCGCACACGGCCCCGCCGGCCGTCGTGGCGACCGCGCGGCTGCCTCGGGGCGGGCAACGGCGGTGGTGGCGGCCGCGAACGACTCCGGCAGCGCGCGCACGGTCGACACCTCACTCCCGCCTTCCCTGCCCGCTGGCCCACACCCCACACCCCACACCCCGCGCACGCACCCACCTACGCTCCCCTCCATGGCGCGCACGGACACCGCGCCCACCGGCGCCACCTTTGCCGCCACGTCGCCGCCCGCACGCACCCTTTCGCCCGGCGCCCCGGCGCCGCCCGACCCCAACCCGCCGCCCCCAGTGCACACCCGGGTCGCCCGCGATGCCCGGGCGGGCGCGCCGTCGACGCCGACCGCGCGCGCGCCTGCGCGCGCGCAGCAGACGCCGCTCTCGCCCGCGGCCGCCCCCTTTGCGCCGGCCGCCGCCCTGGACGCCCTGGCCGCCGATCTCGGCGTCCCCACCGGCGCCTGGGGTGGGGCGTGGGGTGCTGGGCCGCCTGCCGAGCCAACGCGCGCGCCGTCCGCGTTTCCGCCGCCCCCGCCCCTCGCCCCCCCCCCGCCCTACGCCCCTACGTTTCCGTACCACCCCGCCGTCTCCGTTCCCCCTTCTCCCTCCCCCTACATGGGCCTGGCCGTCGTCTGCCCCCTCGGCTACGCGGTCGACCCGCCCGCCCCCTTCGACCAACCCCCCCCCTGCCACACCCTCTTCGTCGGCAACCTCGGCCCCCAGGTGTCGCCCGCAGAGCTGAGAGCGGCCTTTGCCCCGCTCCCCGGCTTCCGGGGCTTGAAGGCCGACCCCGCGCCGCGCGGCGGCGGCGCCGTCGCGTTTGTCGATTTCGTCTCCGTCGACGCCGCCGCAGCCGCCATCGCCGCGCGCCAGGGGGCGTTGCTGGCGTCCAATCCACGGGGGGGGCTGCGCCTCGCGTTTGCGCGGGAGCCGCTGCGCGGCGCGGTGTGGTGAGAGGGGAGAGGAGGAGAAGGAGTTGGCGGCGGGCGAGCGGGGTGATGGTTGCGGGACGGATGTGCGGGGTCAGTGTCAAGGCGCTGGGTGGCGTGGGGAGCGCCGGGCGTTTGGCGGGGCGAAAAGAGAAACGCGTGCCCGGCCCCCGCGCCACTCCGCCGGCGCGCGCCGCATCCGCGCCGCGCGCGCCCGCCGCGCCCACCGCCTGTGGCCCTCGAGCCTTCTCTCGCGCGAGCACCAGCTGCGGGCCGCGCCGCCCCGGCGGCAGCCCCCGATTCCGCGCGCGCGGCGCCGGCTGGCCCCTCCCTCTTTCCCTCTCCCCTCCCTCCCTGATGGCCGGCTCTCGCTTCGAGTACGTGCGCACCTTTGAGCGGGATGAAACTCTACTCCCCGACTGCTGGATCGTGCTGCGCGTCGACGGGCGCGGCTTTTCCCGGTCAGAGAAGAAGGGGGGAGGGCGGACGGCCGCGCGCACGCGCCTCCTCCTCCCCCACCCCGCCCCACCCTCCTCAGCTTCTCCGAGGAGCACGGCTTTGCCAAGCCGTGGGACGACCGCGCGCTGGACCTCATGGACGCGGCGGCGGCGGAGACAGGGGGAGCGCTGGGCGGCGACTGCGTCGCCTGTTTTGGGTCGTCTGACGAATTCTCGTTCCTCCTGCGCCCCTCCACCCCCCTGTTTGGCCGGCGCTCCATGAAGCTGGCCACCGTGGCCGCGTCCACGTTCGCCGGCGCGTACGCCCGGCTGTGGGGGCTTCACTTCCCGGACACCCCGCTCGCTCGGTCCCCCGCGTTCGATGGCCGCGCCGTCGCCTACCCCACCCCCCGCCACGCGCGCGACTACGTCGCCTGGCGCCAGGCGGACGCCCACATCAACACACAGTACAACGCGGCGTTCTGGGCGCTGGTGTCGCACGCCGGCCTCGACCGCGCGGCCGCCAAGGCGCGCCTCGACCGCACGGGCAAGGGCGCCAAAAACGAGATACTGTTCCAGGCGGGCGTCAACTACAACGACCTGCCGGCGCGGCACCGGAAGGGGACGCTGCTGGTGCGCGAGGCGTCGGCGGCCGGGGTGGGGTGCCCGCCGCTGTCCCCGCCCCCGACGCCGCACGCGCACGGCTGGGCCGCGCTGCACGTGGACGCCATCCAGGACGCCTTCTGGGACGCGCGACCGGAGCTGCTGGGCGAGGAGGAGCGACGGTTGCGAGAGGGACGAGGGGCGGGCGCGCGCGGCTGACCCGCCTCTCTCCCTCCCGCCCTCGTGTGACGCAAATCAGGGGCACACAGCGGGGCCCCGGCCGCGCGCGCTGCGGCGGCGGCATTTGACCGGGGCGCCGGCGCGAGGCGCGCGCGGGGCGGGACGGGGGCCCGCCGCGGCCCCGCGCGGCGCCCACCCACCACCACCACCCGCCCGCCTCTCTCCCCTGCCTCCCTCCACCCTTCTCATCACGCATCGTCCATGTCGTGGCCGCCGTCGCCCGCGGGCGGCGGCGGCGGCGGCAGACCCGGCATCGAGATCGAGGCGGCGGCCGCCGCCGCCGCGGCCGCCGCGCCGTGCGCCATCGGGTCGCCGCCCGGGACGGGAGGGCCGGGGAGACCACCCGGCGGCCCCCCACCCCCGGCCACGGGCGCGCGCAGGCCGTTGGTGTGGATGGCGGTGCGGCTCGGCGTCACGCGCAGCGTCGACCCGCCCATCACCGTGCCGTCGTACTGTACCGCCACCCGGGCCGCGTCCGGCGACTCGAATTCGACCCACGACCGGCGCTCCAGGGACGCGCCGGCGGGGGGCGCGAGGCGGACCGCGAGGACGGTGCCGCACATTGCGAAAAAGGTGGCGAGCGTGTCTTCGTCGACAGCGGCGGGGACGCCGTCGACGTATATGGTTTTGGCGACGCGCATGGGGTCTTGGGTGGAGCGGTGGCCGCCGGCGGCGGCGGGCAGGCCGAGCGCGGCCGCGCCGTAGGGCATTAACGCGGCGGCCGCGCCGTGCGGCATGGCGCCGTAAGGGGCGAGCGCCGCCATGCCCGGCGCGCCCGGCATGCCGTACGGCGCGCCGTACGGCGGCGGCGGCAGCCCCGCGCCCATGCCCGGCAACCCGGGGCCGCCGCCGCCGCCCGCGCCGGCGCCCTTGGCCAGGGACACCTTGACCTGGCGGGAGCCGAGTTGGAGGCCGTCCAGGGCGAGGGCGCATTGGGCCATGCTGGTGAGAGGAGGGGGGAGGGGCGGGGGTTGGAGGCGCGTCGTCGGCCGCGCAAGGCTCGTCTCCATCCCTCTCTCCCCTTCTCGCCCTCCCACCTGGGGTCGGCGTACTCGACAAAGCAGTACATGGTGTTGTAGCCGGGTTTGCTGCGGGGGTGGAGAGGGTGGGAGACGCCCGGTCGGCCGCACGGTCGCCGTCGCGGCCGTCGGCGCGCAGGCCGGGCGCGCGCGCCCGCATCAGGGCCCCAGTCGCCCGCCCGCGGCACCGGCGCCCGCCGCGCCCCGCGCCGCGGGCGGGAGGAGGCGCGCGCGCCCGCGCCGGCGCGCGGCGCCGGCGCCGCGCGCCGGCCGCCGCGCGATGCCGGCCCCGCCGCGCCCCATTCGCACCCCACCCACCCCCAAACGACCCCACCCCCTCTCCAATACTCACCCGGCCAGACGCACGTTGACGACGGTGCCGCAGTTCTCGAAGATCGACTTGATCGTGAATTCGTCGACCGTCGACTCGACGTTGCCCACGTAAACCGTGTTGGAGGCCTACAGGGTGGTGGGTGGGGGTGGTGGGTGGGGTGGCGGGCGTCGCAGCCCGTGCATCCGCGCCGACGCCGGCTCCGCGCACCATGGTTTTGGGTCCCAAAAAGAAAGTGGGGCGGGGGGTGAGATAGGCCAGGCGTGCACCGCCGGCCGGGGGGGGGAGGGAAGGGGTGGAGGAGGGGAGGGAGGGGCGACAGCGGCGGGCGCAACAGTGTCGCCGGCACAGCGCGGCGGCCAGCCATGGCGGCCGACCCGCCTGTCCACGTCGCCCCGCTGGGCGCCGCGCTGGCAGGCGCCGGCCCCGGCGCCGCGGCGGCCGCAAGGCGGTCGCTCGGCGCGCTCGCCGCGCTCCCCGACGCCGGGCTAGTCACTCTCCTCTCCCTGCTCGACGGCCCGTCCATCGCGCGCCTCGCCCTCGCCTCGCGCGGCTGCTGGGCGCTGGCCGAGCACGGCGAGGCGTGGCGTGGGGCCACACTCGCCGACTTTGGGGGGGACTGGGCCTGGGCGGGGTCGTGGGCGCGCACGCACGGGCTGGCGCACATCAGGAGGAGGAGGCGAGACGTTGCCGGCAAGAAGCGGCGACGCCACGACGGCGACGGCGACGCCGACGCGCTCGCCTCGACCCCCTACCCGCGCCTGCGCGGGTTCCGCCTCTTCTCCGACCAGCTGTTTGCGCCGCACGCGGTCACTGCCCTGGACTCGAGCCCCTGGCTCGGCCCGGACACGCTGCTGCGGGTGCGGGCTGCGGCGCTCACGCGTGCCTCTTTCGAAGCCCGTTTCGACGCCCCGGGCCTGCCCGTCCTGCTCGTCGGCGGCGCGGCTGGCTGGCCAGCTCTGACGCGGTGGACGGACGCTTTTTTGGCGGCGCGGCTGGGAGCCGTGCACGCCGCGGGGGTGGATCTCAGTTGGTCGACGTACCGGCGCTACGCTCTCGCCACGGCCGACGACGCCCCCCTCACCGTCTTTGACGCGCGCGTGCTCGACGCTACCGGCCTCGCGTCCGACGCGGGCCCGCCCGCGTGCGCGCCGGCGGACCTCTTGGAGCTCCTGCCCCCCGCCGCCCGCCCCGACGCCCGCTGGCTCATTGTTGGCCCCCCCGGCTCCGGATCCTGCATGCACACCGACCCCAACGGGACGTCGGCTTGGAACGGGGTCGTGCGGGGGCGGAAGAAGTGGGTCCTGTTCCCGCCTGGCCGCCCCCCCCCCGGCCTCTCGCCGTCCCCCGACGGCGCCACCGTCATCGGCCCCGCCACCGTGCGCGAGTGGTTGGCCGCCTTCCACGCGGGCGCGGCGGGCGGACCGCCCGGGGAGAGGCCGCTCGAAGGGGTTGCGGGGCCTGGGGATGTCGTCTTCGTGCCGCGCGGCTGGTGGCACTGCGTCCTCAACCTGGAAGGGGAGGATGACAGTGCTGACGTGGACGACCTGACGATCGCGGTGACTTCGAATTTCGTGTCGCGCGCAGGGCTGCCGACCGCGCTGCGCGCGCTGCGCACGCGCGACCCCGGCCTCGTGTCGGGCGTGCCCCTCGCGGCGCGTGCGTCCCTGGTGGACGCGTTTGAAGCTGCGCTGCGGGCGGGCGCGCCGGGCGCGCTCGCCGACGCCGACGCGGCGGCCGCGAAGGCGGGCTGCGGCGGCGCGGCCGCCCTGTTTCGGGAGGCGGCGCCCGACGGCGGGGCCGGATTCGCGTTTGGGTTTGACGTGGGCGCCGAAGTGTGAGGCAGAAGGAAGCGGGAGGCAGGAGCGGAGAGGCAGGGGGTCGCGGCCGCCGCCGCTGCCCCTCTCTCACTCTGCTTCCGCCCCCAATCCGCCCTCTCCCGCCCCGTCCGGCAGCCGCAGCCGCCCCCCGCCGCCCACCCCGCAGCCGCCGCCCGCCCGCGGCCGCCCCGCCGCCCGCCACACTCGACTGCGCGGCCCCGACACGTCGGCGCGCCGCAGCATGCAATGATAGTGTGAGTGACGGGGTATGGGGAGTGGTGCGGGCCGCGCGGGGGCGGCGGCGCGGTCGCGCGGGGGCGGCGCGCCTGCGGCGGGCGCCCCATCCGCGCACCGCGCGCTGCGGCGCCGCGCCGGGCCCGCGCCCGCGCCCGCCCGCCCTGGAGGCGCTCACGCGAGCCGCCTTGGAGCCCTGGTGTGCGGCGGGGCCCCAACCGCGGGAAGCCAACGCCTCCCCGTTCAAAAATCCGTCCCCCCCAGAGTGCGCGACGACGGCGCCCCCCTCCTCTTCGCCGAGCTCCTCCCGCTGCTCGCCGCGCGCGGCGTCGGCCCGCACGGACGCGCTCGGGACCGTCGGCCGAGCGAGACCAAAGTATGAGAAATGGGGACGGGAATCGGGCGCCGCGCGACGCCGACCGGGCGACCCCCGCCGACGCCCCTCCTCCTCTCCCCTCAGCTCCACGACTACCTGACCTCGGTCAACCCCGCGCACGCCGCCCCCCGGGACGCGCTCCTGGGCTTTGCTCGGGCCGCGGCGGCCGCGGGCCTCACCCGGTCCGAAGCGGCGGCCGTCGCAAACCACGGCCCCGCGACGGAAGTCGCGGCGTACGCGCTCGTCCCGGACCTGGACGCTCGCCCGTGCGGCGGCGCCGGGCCGGTGCTGAGAGCTGCGGCGGACCTGCTCGCGGCGTCGGACGCGGCGTTAGCCGCGGCGCACGCGTAGCGACCGACTCGTTCCTCTCCCTCCCCGACCATGGCTGCCCCAGGCGCCCCGCGCTGGCGCCCCCCGGTCGCCCCCCCGGGCGGCTACTACGACCCGCACGCCGCGCTGGCGGCGGGCCTGGCCGTCCCCGTCGTCTTTGCCGCCGGCGCGCGCGGCGTCGGCGCGCTCCTCACCCCCGGCGCCGGCGACGCCGACGTCGCGCCCGGCGCCGCGGCCGACGTCCCCCTGTGGCTCGCCGCCGCCCTCCTGGACCGCAACATGGCGCGCCTGCGCGCGCTCCCCTCCCTCTTCGGCGAGCCCGCGCGCCGCGCGCTCGCGGCCGACGGCGCAGCCGCGTGCCTGCGCGGCACCCACTTTTACGCGGCGGCGGCCGCGGTGTCGGCGCTGCCCGGCGCGCCGGATTTGCGGCCGCTGGCCGCGCACGCGCTGCGCGCGCGCTATGCCCCCCTCCTCGCGCGCTGCCTCGACGACCCCGGCGCCGCGCGAGCGGCCGCCGGGCGGGCCGCGCGGTCGGCGGCCGACAAGGCGTCGGCCGACCCGCGGCGCCTGCTCTCCGAGGAGGAGGCGACCCTGTTTGCCGCGGGCGCCGCCGCGGTCGCCGACGCCGCCGACTGGCGCGCCCAGGCCCGGCGACGGGGTGGGGGTGCGGTGGCGCTGCGCAAGCGGGCGCGCACGTGACCCGGAAAAGGGGCGGAAGCCGAGAGCACTGCAATCGAAACCCGACACGGAGAAACACACGAGCCGCCGCGCGCGCCTTTTTCACGCCAGCTCCCGCTTCCGCTTCACCGAGGCTTTTAACTCGGCCTGCACCAGCCTGGCGCGCAGCAGGGCGAGTAGGGTGGGGCCGGTGGGCGGTAACGGGCGCGCCGCGCCGCCGCTGCGCACCCTCAGGCGCGCTTCCACCGCCGCCTGCAGCGCGCCCCCCTGCGCCAGCACCGCCGCCGTCGGCCGCCCGTGCGCGCACACGGCCGGCGACCGCGCGAGGGCGAGGGCGGCCAGGGTGGCGGCCAGCGACGCGCGCGGCGCGGGCGTGCCAAACATCAGCGCGCCCCGGCACGCGCGCGACGCGAGCGCACTGACGGCGTCGGGCCAGGGCGAGGGCAAGCCGCCCGTGGCGGCCAGGTGGTGCGCGTGGCCCAGGAGGGCGGCGGCGGGGAGGGGGGCGCCCGCGACGGTCGCCGCGCGGTCGACGACCACCGTCGCGCCGCGGCTGCCGCTCCCACCCCCTTCCACGACCCGCCACCCCCACCCCCACGCCCACGCCACCGCACCGTGACGCGCCATGGCGTCGACCTCAGCCGCGGTGGCGTGCAGGGTGGCAGGGGGGTTGAGGGCCTCCCCACCCCCGCGCCCCGCCCGCGCCGCGGCCTCGGCCTCGGCCGTCAGACGCTCCAGCCGCACCCGCTCGTCCGCGGCGTGCGGGTCGAGGAGGAGGAGGTCGCCGGTGGCGGGGACGAGGCACGCGCAGAACGCGGCGCCGCCGGCGGGGGTGGCTAGTTGGCCCAGGGGCGCCGCGGCGGCCAGGGCGGCCGCGCCGGGAAAGGTGGCGGTCAGCGGGGTGAGGCCCAGGTCGGCCAGGGTGAGGATTGGGGGCAAGGGGGAGTGCGTGGCGAAGAGGGGCAGCGTCCGCGGCGCGCAGGGCCGCCCGCCAAACGTGTCGGCGCTCCGCTTGGGCACGCGCACGATGGGCTCGGGCAGGATCACCGTCGCGCCACCGCCCGCGGGCGGCAGCAGCCGCGGGTCGGGCAGCGCGGCCGCGGGCGCGACCGCGCGCCACGCGTCGGCGAGCGCGGCTCGCGCGGCGGCCGCCACCGCGCCCCGGCGCGCGAACTCCGCGACCGGGCGCCCCCCAAGGGCGCAGTCGACGAAGGACACGTCGTCCGGGGGGACGGTGACGCGCAGGACGGCGGCGGGGACGGCGCAGTTCGGAATGGTTGAGGTCAGTGCTCGGGCGACGACGCAAAAAAAGCAAACCGCCGTCGCGACGACCAAGTCCGACTCCACAGCCACCCCGTTGACGCTCACGCGCACGGGCCTGCACCCGGCACCCGCCACGGGCGGCAGGGCGGCGACGGCGGCCACGGTCGCGACGATGTCTCCCGCGCACGCGGCGCGGCCAGCGACCGCGGCGCCCGCCGCGCCGCCGAGCGCGGTCGCCACCACGTCCTCCCCCGGAGCCAGCAGCCAGCCCCCGTTTGAGGAGCGCATGGTGAACGCGGTCCCGGGGCGGGCGAGGGCGGTGTCCAAGAGGGCGTCGGCCAGGCTGAGAGGAGGGGAGGGGGAGGGGGTGGTCGACCCTTAACCGCCCGCCCGCAGGCCTCGCCTTACCATCGGCGGCGCAATCGGCACACCTGGCCTCCTCGACGCCGGATGGCGCCCCCTTTGCGGCCACCACGGTCGCGCGCGCCCCCGGCGCGGCGCGCCCCGGCGGCGCCGCCAGCCGCACGAGGCCGCCGCTTGCGTCGACAGCTTGCGTGACAAAAGAGCCGCTGCACCGCGACTCGATGGCCACCGGCGCTCGCGCCGCGAGCGCGGCGAGCCGCGCGTCGGCCGCGCGCGGCGGCGCGCGCCGCGCGGCGAGCGCGGCTAATTCCCCCTCGGACCAGCCGCCACCGTCGCTGTCGACGGTCAGGGACCCGTCGGGCGCGATCGTGGCGTCGACCCAGGTCGGGCACCGGGCAAGCGCCGACTCGAGCAGGGCGGCGAGGGCGGCAGGGAAGCCCGGGGGGGCGGGCCGCGGCGGCGGCGTGGGATCGCTCATGTGGGTCGTGTCGCGGGGGGAGAGAGTGTGTGCGGCTCGCGGCGGACTCCTCTAAGACCTAAGACTCACAGAGGTCGCCTCACACTTCTGACGCGGCCGCTTCCCCGCCCGCCACACCCTCTCCCACCGCCCCGTTTGGCGGCACCGCGGGCGAGCGGCACACCGGGCACGTTGCCGCGCGCGCCAGCCACCCTGCGACACACTCCGAATGAAATTCGTGCCCGCACGGCGCGAGCGCGAGCAGCGTCTCCCCAGGCGCAAAGGATGAGACGCAGACGACGCAGACGGGGCCGTCGTCCGAGCGACGAGAAAGAGGTGGGGGCGCGCCGGGTCCTGCGCGCGCCGAGAGCGCGGCCGACAGGGGCCTCGACCGCCCGCCCGCGCTCGACGGCCTCTTCCCGCCCGCGCTGGACGCGCGCTTGCCGGAGCAGGCGCGCGTGGGGAAGCGCGCAATTTGGTCGGCGGTCAGGCCGGGCGTCGGCGTCGGCGGCGGCCGCGGCGCGCCACCCCCACCGTCTCCTCCCTGCGCCGCCACCCGCCTGCGAACGGCCGCCATGGCGATAGCGCGCGCCCCCAGCACGATGCCGGCCGCCACCGCGGTCGCGCCCAGGGCGGCCGACGCGGCGAGCCAGGGCGCGAGCGCGGTCGGGGACGCGTGCGCGGACGAAACGTCAAAGGGGAGGGGGGCCGCGCCCGGGTTGTGCAAGGCCACGATGCAGCCGCGGCGGGCGTCGGTGCTGGACAGGCGCACCAAATCCCCGCCCGGCGGCAGCAACAGGGACGGCGGGTCGGCGCCCGGCGCGTCGGGCGCGCCCGCGCCGGACAGGGTCCCGCCGCCGCGCGCGATGAGCAGCATATCGCCGTCGCCGGACGCGACACGTAAAAGGAGGCCGTTGCGCGCCGGCGGCACGTCCAAAAAGGCCCAGCCGCGGGGCGCGAGGCGGCCCGCGACCGACCCGCCTGGCTCGAGCGGCGCCGACCGCCCCTGGCACGCCGCCCCGCCGTAGCCAGGGGAGCAAACGCACACGCCGTGCTCGACGCACACGCCCCGGCCGGCGTCGGCGCCGCAGTCGCGGGGGCAGAGCAGGGGGCCGTTGGGCGGGGAGTAAACGGAGCGGAGTCTGTAGCCCGCGCCATCGCTCCCGGCCGCCGCCACGCTCGCGTGCACGCGCTCGCCGGGCGCAACGCCTTCCACGACGCGCCACAGGGCATCCGTGCGGCCGGCGGGGCCGCCGCCGTCGAGCGGGACGGCGGGCAGGCCGCCGCGGCCGCCGGACGAGCGCGCGGGGGCGACGGACAGGCGGGGCGCGCCCGAGGTCGTGGCGAGTTCGATGAGGACGGCGCCGGTGCCGGCGTCGGACCCCGCGGCCCTGGGCGTCGGCACGGCAAAGCTCTCGACGCCGCCCGCCGCGAGCGCGCGCGCGCCGCCCGGCGAGCCCGGCGCCAGTTCAACGACCGTCGCGCCGCACCCAGCGCCACCCGCGCGGTCGGCGCACGCGCACGCGGCGCACGCGCCGCGCGCGCAGCCGGCGGGGAGGGGGGCGCACGCGCCGCGGCCACCGCACGCGGGGGCGCCGGGGCGTGGGGCGGGGCAGGAGGGGGACGAGTCGCAGCGCCAGGCGATGTTGTAGTTCATGTTGGCAGAAGCAGACGAGGAAGAGGAGGAGGAAGCGTCGCGGTCGTCGCCTCGGTCGCCGGCCGCCGGCGCCGCCGTCAGGCTCGCGCGCCACCGCCCGCCCCCTGCCTCTACCAGCTTCCACTGCACGAATTGGGAGCCCGAACCGATGGACGCGGGGTCGGCCAGCGACGCGGGCGGGTCGAAGGACCAGCCTTTGGCGCCAGACGAAGCGCGCGGGGGGGTGGGGCCCGCGACCGCGGCCAGCACCGGTTCCGGCGCGCCCGCGTCGACGGGGTCCAGGGACCAGGCTTGCAAAGTGACATAGGGCTTGCCGGCGGCGGCGCAGGCGGACGGGTCAAGGTCAAAGGACGCGGCGCAGCCGGCCCGCAGCGCGCCCTGGAACGCGCCGCCCGCGTCGCCCGCCCAGGCCGGGGGCTCTGTTGGGGGGCAGGCAAGGGATGCAGTGGCCGCGGCGAGAACTGGGGCTAGGGCGAGGAGGAGGAGGAGCGGCTTCGCCGCGGCGCGCGCGCGCGCGCGGGCGGCCCAGCGCGGGGCCGGAAGCGGCCGCTCGATGCGCGTTGGCGCGCAGCACGCGCCGTCCATGCTTCGAGGCGGCCTCGCGTCGCCCACCGGCGGCAGGCGGCCTCGGCGCGGGCGGGCCTTCACGCCGCCATTCGGGGCCGGCCGCAACGCGGCCGACGGTCGCCGCGGCGCGGGCGGCGCCGGGCGGTATGACGGGGCGCGCCTGGACGCCTGTAAAAGGCGGGCGTTGTGGCGGACGTTTGCGGCGGCCGGCCAAGGCCGCCCCATGACCCCACTCCCGCCTGTCGGGCGCCGCCCCAATGCCCCCACCCCACCCCCTGCGCGACGTGCACGCCCTGCTGGCCGCGCCGCACGCCGCGGCCGCGGCCGCGCTCAAGGACGCGGGCGCGACCGTGGTCGCGCGGCCCGGACCGCGTGTTACGCACGTCGTCGTCGCGCGCGCGCCGCGCGGCGCGGCGCAGGAAGCGCTGGCTGGAATCGTGGCGGCGTTGGACAGGGTGAGAGGAGGGGTGGGCGGTCCCCACCCTCCCCCCGCATCATCGCGCGCCGCGCGCGCGCCAACCGCCCCCCCACCCCTCAGGCCGGCGCCTCCGCCTCGTTCGTCACGCACGCCTGGGTCCACGCCAGCGTCAAGGCCGGCAAATTGGCGCCGGTGAGGCTCAGGCAGGGAGGGGGGAGGGGCGGCGCGCTTGAACGGTGGAGCGTGAGGGGCCGCCCCGACGCGTCCCCACCCCCCCACTTCAGGAGGGCGACTTTGCGGTCGACCTGTCGAACGTGGTCGCCAAGGAGGGCGCGACGCGCGGCACGGGCAAGAAGGCCGCGGCCGCGCCGGCTCGCGGCAAGCGGGCCGCGCCCGCCCCCGCGGCCGCGCCCGCGTCCCAGCGGCCGCGCCGGGCGGCGGCGGTGGCAACGCGGGGCGGCGGCGGCGCCAAGGCCAAGGGCGGCCGCAAGGCCGCCGCGCCCAAGCCGCACTCGCCCACCCCTTCCGGCGCCGACTCGGGCGAGGACGACGTGTCGGACGGCAACCCGGCCACCACCAGTTCTGACGGCAGCGGCGACACCGTCGTCGCCGACTCGCAGCCCGAGGCGGCCAAGGCCGGCCGCCGCGCGCGCGGCGCCCCTGCGCCCGTCAGACTGTCAACCCGGCAGCTGCTGCGCATGGCCAACACTCGCCTGCCGGTCTCTCTGTCGACGCCCGCGGGCGGCGACGGCATGGCGACGCCCGCCGCGCGCAACGCGGGCGGCCGCGGCGGCGGCCCCGCCGCCGCGATCCCCATCCCCGGCGTCTCGCGCGTCGCCTCCCCCTGGGCCACGCCCGCGCTGGCCTCCGTGGCCACGCCCGCGACGGGGGCGCTGCCGGAGCGGCCCGCGCCGGCGAGCGGCGTGTTCCAGGGGTTGCCGACGCCGGCGGCGTCGCCCGTCGCCCTGCGCCGGCGGCGGCCGGCGTCTGTCGACAAGGAAGAGATGGCGGCGGCGGTGGCGCCCGCGGCCGCCAACGGCGGGCGGACGCCGTCCCGGTTTGGCCCCGGCGGCCGCGCGGCGGCGCCGCGCGCGCGCGCGCCCGCGCCGACGATCGCCGCGTCCGGCGGCCCCTGGACCGCGCCCCGGCCGTGGGACGCGGGGGCGAGGCGCAGGCGGCCCGCGCCGGCGGGCGACGAAAACGCGGCGCCTGGAGTGGGGGAGGCCACGGCGAAAGCGGCGGCGCCCGCGCCGCCTGCGGCCGCCCTCGCGCCCGCCGCCGCCGCCAGCGCCACCCCTGTCGCCCGCCTGGCCGCCGCGACGTCCACCCCCCCCTCCTCCCGGCGCGCCACGGGCGCCGCGCCCCCTGCCCCCACCGACCGCGTCATCGCGCTCACCTCGGTCGGCGACGACGTCGCCGCGGCAGCTCGCGCCGCGGTGCGGACTGTGCCCGGCGCCCGCCTCGCCCCCGACGGCGGCGAGGACGGGGCCACCCACCTCGTGCTCGGCGCCGAGCGGCGCACGCTCAAAGTCCTCCTCGCCGTTGCCGCCGGCGCCGTCCTCGTCACCCCCTCCTGGCTCGGCGCGTCGGCCGCCGCGGGCGCGTGGGCGCCTGAAGGCGAGCACGCGCCGCGGTCGCGGTTTGCTGCGGCAGCCGCGCGCGCGCGCGCGGCGCGCGCGGCGGGGCAGCCGGCGCCGCTCGCGGGCGAGCGCGTCACCGTCCACGCGACCGGGCCCGGCGCCGACTCCGGAGCGTTGCGCCGGGTGGCGGTCGCGCTGGGCGCGTCCCTTGCTCGGTCGCTTGGCGCTGCCACGCTCTGCGTCGTCGCCGGCGGCGGCGCGCCCCCGCCGGGCCTCGCGCCCGGCGCGGCCGCTGTGGGCGACGAGTGGCTGCTGCTGGCGGCAGAGCGGTGGGCGTGGCCGAGTGGAGTGGGAGGTGCGGGTGGAGAGTCGGCCGCCGCCGCGCGGTGATAGTGGCGCGACCCGGGGCGCCCCGGGTGCGCGCCTGTAAACTTCTCACAGTGCGTCGGACAACGGAGAGTGACCGCGCCATCCCACCGCGATCGCCCAAGAACGAGGAAACGGTTACAGGTCTGCCCGCGCGCCCGCGCGTGCCCACCGCACGCCCCAGCGCACCCTCCCACCCTTTCCACCCCCGCCCTACGCGCTGACACGGGACGAGTCGAACGACACCGACTTGGCCCCCGCGCGCAGCGCGTTGCCGCGCAGCAACGAGCCGACGGTCTCCACCAGCAGCTTGACGTCGTCGAGCGGGTTGCCCGGCACCACGGTCTTGTACAGGTAGGAGTCGAACGTCATCTTTTGCACATAGTCGGACGCGCACATCTCCACGAACGCCTCGCGCGCGGGGTTCGACCGGTAGAAGACTTTTTGGAGGACGTCGAGGACCTTGTACGTCGCCCAATACTTTTTGTCGAATTTGTCAATGTACGTGCGAAAAGCCGACTCGCCGGCCATGCGGGTGCCGGACGCGGACGCGGCGACAATCTCTTGCGCGGCCATACGCCCCGACTTGGCGGCAAAGTAAATCCCTTCCCCGGAGCACTTGGTGACGTACCCCGCGGCGTCGCCGACGAGCGCGATGCGCCCCTGCACCCGGCGTGGGCGCGGGTGCTCCGGGATCGGGTGGGCCTCGACGCGGATGATTTGCCCGCCCGCCGTTTTGGACGCCGACCGGTCGCGCGTCGCCTGCTGGTACTGCTTGATGGCGGTCTTGTTCACGACGGTGCCGGTGCCGACGGCGACGTGGTCGTACTTGGGGAAGACCCAGCCATAGAAATCGGGCGAGACATCGTCGCCGACGTACATCTCCGCGAGGTCTTTGTAGTACTCCATGGCCGCGTCCGGGATGCGGATGCGCTCCTGGAACGCGATCGCGTAATCGTACTCGCCCGCGCCAATCTCCTTGGCGACGCGCGAGTTCGCCCCGTCGGCGCCGACGACCATGTCGACTTCCACCGACGCCGCGACGCCCACCTTGCCGCCGGCGGCGTAGTCGTTGTAGTGGACGATGATGGGGCCGGACGGGCCCTCGGGGCGCTCGAGGCGGAGGAGGAGGCCGTTGAGCAGAGACGCCCCCTTCTCCTCGGCCCGCTTCCGCAGGTAGTCGTCCATGACCTCGCGCCGGCACATGCCGATGTACTCGGTATCCGACAGCGTGCGCCCGACGTCGACCTCGCGGTTGGAGGGGGAGATCATCTTCATCTTGGTCACGCGGCGGTCGACGATCGACGCGGGCAGGTCGAACTCGTCGATCATGCACAGCGGGATGGCGCCGCCGCACGGCTGTTGCAGAGAGGGGTGGGGATGGGGGGGGGACGGTGGGCGCATGCCGGCATGGCGGGCAAGGATAACGCGGCGGCCGGCGCGGGCGCCGTGGCGCCGCGGGCGCGGCCATGCGGGCGGCGGTTGGGGGGCGGCGGCCACCGCGCCGCCCCCTAACGACGCCTGCGTCGTGTGAGTGGCCACGGGGAGGGCGCCGGGCGGGCGTCGCCCCCCCGCGCCCCCAGCGCGCCGCGCGGCGGCGAGGGCGCGGGCCGCCCGCCGCCCGCGCCGCCTCCATACCCCCGCATGCGACCCCTCCCCTCCCAAAAAACTGACCTTGCAGTTGTCCATCTTGCGCTCGATGAGGAAGGTTTCCACGCCGCCCTCAGCCAGCGTCTCGGCGGCGCACGCGCCCGATGGGCCGCCGCCGATGACGGCGACGCGCAGCTTGCGGTCCAGGGTGGCGCCGTCCTTGACGATGGCGGCGGTCACGTGGGACGCGGCGCGGCGGGCGGGGGCGGGGCGGGCGACGGCGGCGCGGCGAATGGCCGCCGCGCGGACCGCGGCCGGGGCCGCAGGGGCCGGGGCCATCTCGGGCCGGACGGGGGCGACGCGGGACGCGAGGGCAAAGGACATGGTTGGCGGGCGGGGCAGGGGAAGGGGGTGGTGGGGGGTTGTGAGAGGGGTCGGGGTCGTGTTGCAGCAGAGACCCAACCTAGCCGCCCTCTGACCACTTTTTTCTTCTCGCGCCGACTGCAGCCGCGCTCGCGACGCCCCGATCCCATCGCCCCAAACAATGCAACACGAAAATCACGCATCATCAACTTTCACCGCGCCCACCCCTATCCCTCCTTCTCCCTCATGTCACTGCAGCGCGGTGTGCGACCGAGCGGCGCCGAGCGCGAAGATGAGCACGATGGTGAGGATATAGGCGACCTGATGAGAGAGGTAGGAGGGAGGGGAGGGTGTTCGGCGGGTGTTCGGGCGCGGGCTCTCCGCGCGCCGTCGATCCTATTCTCTCTTCTCTCACCGTGAGCACGCCCAGCGTGACCAGGTCCAGCACCCACGCGACCCAGTTCCAATAACTCCGGTCCAGGTCCTCCTTGACCGCCGCCGCGCGTGCGGCGCGCGCGGCTGCGGCGTCGGGCGCGGGGCCGGCGGCGCTCGCGCAACCGCGCTCGCCGCCGCTGTCGGAGTCAGTCGGCGCCGCGCCGCGCGCGAATCGAGCGCCCGGCCGCGGCGCCAACCGCCCGCCCGGCGCCGCCTTGTTGACAGCGGCCAGCAACGTAGTAACGGAACGAGCGAGCGACGGCCGCGCGCGCGTCCTGCGGCTCAGATTGCGCCGCACCGAGCGGCCGGCCGCCATCCCGGCCCAGTAGGCGCGCACGTCGGGCCAGGAGTGGACGTTGAACGCGACGAGGGATTCGATGAACGACGCGACCATCACGCAGTAGGACGCAATCACGAGCTGCCCCGTCGGCAGGATGTAGCTCGATTTCGGTAGGTCGCCCTCAAACACGATTTGGAGCGCGGTCAAGGACAGAAAGAGGGCGACGACGAGCTGCAGCCGGGTCTCGACCAGGTCGGCGTCGATGACGTGGGTGAGGAGCGTGATCACGACGCACAGTATCACGGGCACGATGGCGGCCAACAAGTAGTAGGTCGAGAGGCGCTGGACGTCGACAAACGCGCGAATCTGCACCACAGCAAGGTCAGCGCCGTAGCCTTGCCCAGCGCCCTTTCCTGGCACCAGGGGCGCCGGGTCGCCCGGCGTGGACCTTCTCCTCAGGTTGCGGGACGTGGGATCGTCAAACTGGGAGGTCCACGGGACCTCTGTGACAGACACGCGGGTGTCGCGAATGCGCCACCCCGACAGATCGTCCCCCGCGCCCGAGCCGATGGCAAAAAGTCCGATGCCGGTGGCGGATGGGACGATGGTGACATGACCATACCCTGGGGGGGCGGGATGGGCGGCGCGTGGGTGTTGGGCGTAGGGGCGCGCCGACGTCGCCCACGCCTCCACCCACCCCTCGCCCCAGCTCACCTGCCGTGTTGTTGTTCTGGAGCGTCATGATGAGGTCCAGCGACTGGGAGTCAAATGGGAAGGACACGAACGAGGCGGTCGTGTAAAACACGCCCCGCACCTCCGACCTCCAGATGACGGTGCCGCCGGGTTGCAGCCGAATCTGGTAGCTCTGCGTGCGCCCTTGCACAAACTCGACCACATTGCGGAACAGCAGCGTGGGCAAATACAGCCCGTCGCAGCACAGCGAGCCCGCGGTGCGCGCTTTTTGGCCGTTGCACAGGCGGGCGCACTCGCCGCCCGGTTCGCGCGACGCGTCCGTCGCATTCCTCACCGCGGCCTCGGCGCGGGGGTCGACCCAGGAGAGGAACATGTAGAAGTTGGCCTCGTATCTAAAGGAGGAGCGACGGCGGGTGGGTGGGCGGCGGGTCGAGGCTGGCCCCCGCGGCGGCGCGCCCTCCTGCACCCTCTCACGTGTATCGCTTTTCGTCGATGAAGATGATGCGGTCCACGTACATCGACATGTAGACCGGGGTGTCGACGCCGCGCGGGGGGCGGCCCTGGCCGGTGAACGGGCTGGGGGGGGGCGGGGGGGGGGCGTCGGGCGCGGCCGGCTGCAAGGGCCCCGGCCTCCGCCTCCGCGCCCACGCGTCATCGCGCGCTCACCTGTCGACATAGTCTGCGCGGGGGAGAGAGAGGTGTGCGCGTGTAAGTGCCGCGTTCGTGGTGGCCGGCCGGGTCGCTGCGCCCGTGCCTCTCTCCCTCTCCCGTTCTCGCCTTTGCTGGCCGGCGTAGAGACTGCGATCTGCGCTAGCGCCGCTAGCATCACCGTCAGCAGTGGCAGCGCGCCGCGTGCCGCGCTGCGGGGCGGCGCCATGCGTCTGCGCCGCTGTGCAGGCGCCGGGTTCGGCGGTTGGCCGGCGCGAGTTTCGTCGCCGGTAGCGACTGCGGACTAGCGCACGCTACAGGGCGGGCGGGCGCGCAATGTGTTGGGCAGAGACGCGGAGTGCGCCGAGCTGGCCCCCCGCGTCACTGCGCCCGTCGTCCGCTCGACACCCCACGCCCTCTCCCGCGGGGTCGCGCCACCTCGGCGCCCAATGGTGGCGGCCCGCCCTGCGGCCGGGGACCGCGCCGCCGCCCCGCCGCCCGCCGATGGACCGCCCCGCTTCGAGCTGGTCGAGCGCCCGTCGCCTGCGTTCCTGTTTTCGATCTGGTGAGGAGCAAGGATGCGGTGGCGGATGGGTGGTGGTGCAGTCCGGGAGGGGCTGGCCGCCGCTCACTGTCCCTCCCTCTTTTCCAGGACCAACCAATTCTTCATGGGCGTCACCGCTTTCGCACCCCGCGCCCTGGCCGTCTTCCTGGTGCGCGACTTTTATCCCGATGGCGGCGAAGCGCGCGTCGGCCCCGCGACCGGCGCGCTCGCGTCGGCGTTTAATCTCGCCCAGCTCGCCGTCTCCTACCCCTGGGGCTGGGCGTCGGACGCCAGCGGGAGGCCCAAATGGCTCATCCTGCTGGCGAACGTGGTGTGCGGCGCGGGGTCGGCCGCGTTTGCGCTCGCGCCGGGGTATGGGGCCGCAATGGCCGCCCGCGTTGTCGCCGGCCTCTTCATGACGTCGGGCGTAGTCATGAAGGCGTTGATCGGCATGACGACGAGCAAAAACGGGCAGGTGAGAGGGAGGATAGAGGTTTGGAGGTGATTCAGGGGCGCGCAGACCTGCTGCCCCGACACCACCCTTCTTTCGTTTTCAGGCCGTCGCCATGGCGTACCGCACGCTGGGCGCGGGCATGGCCCAGATCGTGACGCCGCTCATCGTGGGCCAGCTGTCCGACCCGTGCAGCCGCGGGTGGAAGGTCAACGGGTGTGTCGCGGGGGGATGGCTCCGCACGCGCCCATACGGCCTCGTCGCCATCTTCATCGCCGCCGTCGGCGTCATGGCCACCATGGCCAACTTTTTTATGATCCCGGACATTCGGCGGGCCAAGGACGGCACGCTGACGCTGGCGGGCGGGGCGGTCGCGGCGCTGCGCGCGCCCGCGGCGGTGGCAGCGGCGGCAACGCCGCCTGTTCGCCCCACCGCCCCCCTCAAATCCGCCACCATGCCTACTCAACGCGCCACACGCCAATGGTCGACCGACGGCGCCGCAGCCTTGCGCCGGTCGGCGTCGGTCGCGGGCGGCAAAGCGGCGGGCGCCGCGGCGGCCGCCGGCGGCCGCGCGTTTGCCGTGGCGGACGAGGAAGATTTGGACGCGGCCGCGCAAGCCGCGGCCGAGCTGCGCGCGTCGCACCCGGCGACGGCAGTGGTGGGCGGCGCCGAGGCCGGCGCTCCCGCCACACCACCCCCCTGGTGGCGCCACCGCCCCGCCCTGCTCTCCATCTTTGCCTATGCCGCGGTCACATTTCTTTTTGACGGTGTGATGGTGGCGGGCTGCCTCGGCAGGGAGCGGGCGCCGCCGCGCGCGACCGCCCACCCCCTCTCCCCCTCTCCTCAAGGCTTCCTCGACCTCGTATACCTCTACGCGTCCGCCCCCCGCAACGCGTCCGTGCCCGGCCTGGCGCTGAAGATCAATGCGGTGACGGCGGTGACGTCGTTGGGCGGCGCGGCGGTCGTCCTCTTTTCCCTGGCCGCGTACCCGCCCCTTCAGCGCCGCATCGGCGTCGCGAGGTGCTGCAGGGCGGGGCTGGCGGCAGGGATTCCAATGACCCTGGTTGCCCCGCTCGCCACCTATGCCTTGCCCGCCGGCCCGCGCGCGGCGGCCGGCGTGCTCGCTGCGGGCCAAGCACTGTACGGTGCCGCCTTCGCCTCCACCTCCACCGCCTCTCAGATCATGGTCAACCTTTCGTCCCCCGACGGCGCCATCGGCGCGGTCAACGGCGCGGGCAACGCGTTGTCGGCGTCGTCGCGCGTGTGGGGGCCGATTGCGATCGGCGGGTTGTGGGCCGTCGCCGCGTCCGACGCCAGACCCGACCAGTGGCTCCCTTTCGGGGTGCTGGCAGGGGGGTTTGTGGTCACGCTGGGGGCGTACGTGGCGCTGGGCATCAAGGACGAGTGAGAGTGAGAGAGGGAGGGGGGCAAAGGTGGGCGGCGTGGGTAGTGGCGGCGGGCGGCGGCCTCGAGGCGCCGGGCCTCGAGTGCGCCGCGCGGCGCGGGCCGGCCCCCGGGCGTGCAATTCAGAGGCCGCGAAAGCGCACACCGGCTTACCGCGCGTCCCCAGCCCCTTCATTTCACCCCGCGCGCCCACGCCCGGCGCGCTCGCGGCAGTCGCCCGACCCGATCGCCCCCGCCAGCTCGCACAGCGACGGCGCGCGTGTGTACGCGATGACAAAGATGAGCAGGCCGATGAGGATGTAAAGGCAGAGGATCGCCCAAAAGCAGAAGCGGTCGATCGCCGCTGCGCGCCACGCGTTGTAGCCGCGCTCGAGCTCCAGCGCGGCAGCGGCTTTGGCGGCGCCCGGGGACAGGTCGGAGCCGCCGGGCTTGGCGTCGTGCGAGCCTTCTTCCGCCGCCGCGGCCGCCGCCGCGGCGTCGACCCACGCCCGGACGCCGCCGTCGTCCGGCGGCCGCGTGAGCGAGATGCTGGCCATTGTCGTCAGCCGCTTCATGACGGAACCGCCGGAAGCCTGTGCCCGGGCGTGGGCGGCGTGGGCGGCGTGGGCGGTCCGCATGCGGGCTTGCTTCGCGCGCAGCTCGTCGCGTGTGAGGACGTTGTGCACCACGACCGACTCGATCGACACCGCGAGCAGGACGCAGTAGGACAGGATGACGAGCTGGCGCGTGGGGATGACGTAGCTGTGGGGTAGGGAGGGGGTGGTGTGGTCGGCGCAGGCGGCCGCGCGCGCGGCCGCCGCCTCTCCCTCCTTCTCCCACCTCGCGCGCGGCAGCGCCCCTTCCGCCACAAACTGGATGGCCACCAGCGCCAGGAAGAGCCCCACCGTCAGCTGCAACCGAGTGTCGAGTGCTGCCGGGTCGACGTGGAACGCGACAAACGAGATGAGGCTGCATGTCACCACCGGAAGAATCACGCTCATGCCGAAGTAGGTAGACAGGCGCTTGACCACGATGGCGATCGTGACCGTGAGCGCCTCAATGTCGTCGCCGTACGGGGTCGTCACGGCCGACCCCGGCCCCGGCGCGACGGGCGCTGGGTCGTCCGGGTGCGACAACGCTACATTGTTCTTGGAAATGGGATCGTCATACTGCCTTGGATAAGGCTCCCGACCGGTGTAGATGACCAGACCGGTCGCTTGCCATCCGTTGGCGTCGTCCCCCTTGCCGCTCGTCCATAGCTTGATGCCGCGCGCTGACGGAATGACCGTGATGTTGCCGCCCGCCCTCGGCCGGTTGATGGTAAAGTGGTAGTCGAGGGTCTGCGTGTCGTACGGAAAGGCGGCCACGTCGAGCTGAGGAGGGGTGGGCGCCGTCGGCCTCACCGCTTCGCGCTCTCTCTGCCTCCCTCTCTCTCCCAATCTCCCCTGTCATCTATCCCCATCCCCCGCTCGCGGGAGGGGGGGATGGGGATCCCTCCGTCCCTCACCGTGGTATACAGGTCCGCGCGCATCATCACGCGCCATGTCACAATTCCTTCCTCCGTGACCGTGATCTGGGTCGCCTGTGGCCTCCCCTGCGGATATTCGGCCACGTTGCGTAAAATGAGCGAGGGGAGGAACAAGTCGTCGCAGCACCGCGTCGCGTTGGTCGGCACATAAGTGTTGTCGCACCACCGTTGGCAGTTCCCACCCAGTTTGTGGGCCTCCTCCGTTGCGGCCGCGATCTGGGCGGGCGCGCGCGGGTCTGAAAACGACGCAATCAGCAATATTGTTGCGCTGAAGGAATAGTCGACTTCATCAAGCTTCAAGAGGCGGTCCAGGTACGCGCTGAGGTAGATGTCGACGCCCTCGGCGGGCGGCTCGCCTTGGCCGATGGCGGGCGAGTCGATCCAGTCTGCAGAAGAGCGAGAAAGAGTGAGGCCGCCGTCGGTGCGGGACGGGTGCGTTAGCCGCCCTGCACGCCCGCCCATCCCTCCACACGCATCCCACACGCACCCTTGTTGCCCGGTTCGGCGGCGACGCAGGCAGCAGCGGCAATCAGGAGCAGCAGCGCGGCGCGCGCCCGGCCATTGGGCCGCGGCGCCGGCGCCATTGCCGTGGTGGCTGCCGGATGGGCTCTCGGGGCGGTGACCGTGCGCTGCCCCGCAGCGGCGGGGTCCCGCAAGCGCGGCTGCGAGTGGTGGCGACCCCGGCGCTCACGCCTGCACCACTCTCTCTCTTCTCACACGGTCGCCTGCGCCGCCGCCACGCCAAAGCTCCCCCCATCCCCCGCCGCGCCCAGCGGGTCCCAACCGTGGACAGCGCCGTAATCGTACAAGGCGCGCAGTGTGGAGTCGAGAGTCCCTGCTTCGACCAACTCCCCATACCTCTCATGCAGCAGCAGCGCGGTGCGCGCGTCTTCCACGGAATCGTGCACGCCCACCTGGATATCTGCGTTGAGCAGGCGGGAAGCGAGGAAGCGCAGCGAGAGGCGGCGGGCGTGTGGGCGGCGGAAGAGGTCGACCGTGTCGACCACTTGGGACGGCGGCACGACGATGTTGATCATGCGAAAATCTTGGGACAGGCCGTGGCCCACAAAAATGGCGCCCGCGGCGACGAGGTGGTTTAGTTTCGCGGACGCTCTTTTCAGCGTCGTCAGCGCGTGCGGCGACGTGCGAGGATCCAGGTCCCCCGGGCGCAGGCCCGACCAGCGGGTGAGATAGTCGTGCACGGGCTCCACTTGGCGGACGTAGTCGTCGATGGCGGGGGCGAGGGGGCTGCCGTCGGCGCACCCGCGGACAACGCTCACGCGCGCCAAACCCAGCCGCGCCGGCCTGACGTCGACCTCGATGCCGCCACGCGTCTCGCGGGTGGCGGGCGCGAGGGCGACGAATTCGGCGTCGAGGCCAAAGAGGCGGCCGCGCAGGGGGCCCTCGGCGGGGGTCCAGGGCAGCCAGGCGGGGACGCCGAGTGGAGCGGGGGATGGGAGGGCGCACAGCGATGCAAACTCATCGTCCGAGAGCAACGGCGCTGGCGTCGCCGGCGGCGGCGGCGGCGGCGCGGCCCCCGCGGCGTGCGACGCGAAGATCAGCACCGCGGGCGCTTTGGCCGCGCCGTACAGCCGGCGCGGTTCGCGGGGGTCGGTGGGGGTGACCGCGAAATCGTTGACGAGGAGCCAGGTGGTTGTTGCGGGCGGGGCAGGGCGGGCAGAAGGGGGGGCATCGCCGTCGCCACCGCCGTTCTCACCCGCGCCACCGTCCGCACCGCGCCCGCCGCTCACGCCGGCCCTCGTCTCCGCACCGTCTTTGGGCGCGTACACGCCGTGCACGGGGTCCAGGTAGGAGGACGGGACGCGGACGTGGGTGACGAGGTGCCCCTCATCCTCCTCCTCGCCGCCGCCGCCGCCGCCGGGGTCGTGCACGTGCGCGACAACGGCAGTGAGGTCGTAGGACACGGAAAAAGAGTCTGGCGGGTCGTCCTCGCCTGCCACCGCTTCGTCGAGCGCGGCGGCCGACTCGCCCGCAACCACCGTCACCCCCGCCTCGCCGCCTGCCACGATGCGCACCGCGGGCGGCAGCCACGGGATTTCCGCGGCTCTCGCAGCCGCCGCCGCGCGCGCCGCAGCCTCGGGCGCCGCGTCCGGCGCGGCCGCCGCCGCCGCCGCCGCGTCTGCCGCCGCCGCCCCTTCGACCTCCCGCCCGGGCGCCCACCACGCCAGGTCGCCCCGGTCGTGCAGGCCGGTGCAGACGACGAGGTAGGGCGGGAGGGCGACGGGGACGCGGCGCGTGGAGACGGGGGCGTACCCGGCGTCGGCGTCAAACCACGCGCGCGCCACGACCTCGGCGCGCAGCGCGGACGCCAGCATGTCGGCAAATGAAGGGCCGGGGGTGGGAGCGTCGGCGTCGGCGGGCGCGCTTGTGCTCGCCCACCACTGCGGCGGCCGCTCCTTGGCCGGCGGGTGCGCCAGCTCCACGGAGAACGCGCGCGTGTCACGCTCGTGGGAGCGACCGTCGCCGACGAGGAGGCGGGTGGCGACGCGGAACGGGACGCCGAACGTGTCGGCGACGACGGACGACGGGGCGGCACCACTGCCACCGCTTCCCCCACCGCCCACGCCGCGCAGCGCCGCCTCCCGGTGCAGCTGCTCCAGCAGAAACCGGGCCAGCGACTGGACGCGGCGCGCGAGGGAGGCCACTTTGGCGGCCTCGGCCTCGATGTCGCCGCCGCCAGCCGCGCGTTGGGCTTGACCCTCGACCAGGCCCAACCCCACCGCTTCCCGCGACGCCCGCAGCGCGCGCAGCAGGTTGGATGCTTGGCACGCGCCCCGGGGTGCGGCGGCCAGCATGCGGAAGAGGGCGCCGCATTCATCGAGCAGCGAAAACTCGGCGTCGACCGCGGGCGGCGCCGACGCGAGCGCCGACGCCAGGGGCGGCACGAAGAAGAGAGCTTGGACGACCGCGTTGGCGTACGCGTTGGCGATGCCGTTCTCCAGGCCGGCGTACCGGGTCGGGTTGGCCGACGCGAAGTCAAACCCGGCGAATCGACTCCCCGCGTCCGGCACCGGCACCTCGCGCGCGTCGTAGATCGGGGGCGGCGCCGCCGGGTCGCGCTTGCCGGAGCGCGGCGGCTGGCGCTTGGGGCCGGCGCGCGCGGCGCCGCGCACGCGCACGCGCGCGTTGCGCAGCGCGGCCGACCCGGCAGCGCCCGTGCCCTTCGGCGCGCCCCGCGGCGCCGCCGCAGGATTTGCGACGACGCCTAAAAAGCCGTCGAACCGCGCGCGCACCAGCAGCGCGGGGTCGGGCGCGCGCGGCGGCGCGTTCCACGCGTCGACGTCGCCGCCCCACGTGTCGGACAGGAATGGTTCCGCGTCGCCCGCCAGCGCCGCCGCCGCGTACGCGGAGCCGGCGACGGGGCCGAGGGGGGCGGTGTCGGGCAGGCGGGCGGCGGGGGGGCGCGGGCGGGCGGAGGGGCGCGGGGGGGGGACCGGGGGGGGGGCCGCGCCGACGACGACGGCCGAGCCCGGGTCGCCGCGCGCGAGCAGGTGCAGGTAGCCGCCGCCTGACGCGGCGGCGATGAGGCCGCCAGAGGCGGATACGTCGCCCGACAAGAGCGGCGCCCCCCCCGCGTCGACCGGCAGCAGCGGCCCGACCGCCCCGCCCGCCGCGTCTCCCAGCGCCACGACCCCGGACGCGCCCACGAGGAGCAATGTGCCGTACAGGTTGGGCACGAACCGGATGTCGACGGCGCGGGGGGGGAAGTGGAGGGGGGGGAGCGCGCGCGGGAGCGAGCGAACATCGAAGACGCGCACCACGGGGTCCAAGCCACCCCCTCCCGGGCTGGCGGCGGCCATGGCGATGAGGTCGCGGGACGCGTCGAGGGCGAGGACGGGGCCGGGGGCGCCGGCGACGTCCGCGCCTGCGCGCCAGCCCGCGCGCGGGTCGACCAGGATCAGTCTCCCGGCCCTCGTCCCCACCGCGAGCGCGCCCCGAGGGGCGCCACAGAGTGCGGTCGCGCCCCCAGGGGCGGCGGGGACGGGGGACACGGCGCCGGTCGCCGCGTCGAGCGCGACCAGGCTCGCGCGCGCGCGCCCCGCTGCGACCGCGCCCCCGCCAAACGCTTGCGCCGCGACGCACGTATAGTCGGCGGCGGGGTCGATGGCCGAGAACGTGGTGCGGCCGCCCGGCGCGTGCACGGTGAGGGACGCCGTGCTCGCCGCGACGACCGCGCCGCCGACGGGGGCGAGGCCGGCGACGCGGCCGGCGTCGGGGCGGGCGGAGCAGTAGCGGTCCAGGGTGGGGATGGTGGAGCCGTAGACGCCGCCAGACTCGGTGCCTGGAGAAGAGGAGAGAAGGGAGAGGGGTCGAGGGGCGGGCGCAAAAGAGAGGCGACCGCGCCGGCCGCCGTGCCACGCGTCCGTCATCGCTCCAACACACACACCTGTCCACAGAATCTCCTCCTCCTGGCTGAAGCGCGCGACCGAGACCTGGGGAGGAGGGAAAGGGTTTGGCGTCGGCGGACGTCGGCACTTGCGGCCGCACGGGCCACCACTCTCTCCCGCCCTACATCCCATCCCCACGCGCTCACAATTTCGTCCAGGGCGGGGTGCACCGGCGCGGCAGCGAACTCGGCCCACGCGCTGTCGCCTGCGCCAGGGACCATGCCGCCGTACATGCGAGGCGGGAGGCGCCCAGTCGGGACCGCTTGCGAGCGCGCCCCGCCGGGGGGGGCGGCGGCCGGGCCGCGGGGGCGGAAGAGTGCGCGCTGCGCACTTGCCGGCGCGGCGCAGAGTCGCGCCTGGCCCGCCATGGGGGGCGACTTTGAGTGGCCGTCCTGGTACTCGTACCCGCCCTACTTTACGTGAGCGAGCGATAGGGGTCCAGGGCGGTGTTTGGCCAGGCGTCGCCGGCGCCCCCGCCCCGGTTTGCGCATTCCACCCTCCCCACTCCTCTCCACCAGCCTGCAACCCGTCGCCGAAACGAGGGCCAAGCAATCGGCCCTGTGGCGCGACCTGGCGCTGGCGTACGGGGCGGCGCAGAAAGCGTTCATCCTCGCGACGGACGACGACTCGCCGCTGTGGGCCAACCCGGCCATCGACCGTGCGTTGAGATGGGGGGGATAGCGTGGATGGGGCGCGAGCCGATCGAGGGCGCAGGCGCCGACCCAACCTTCCTCTTTTCTCAAAGGCCGCCTCCCGCCCGACGCCCGCTCCGCCTTTCTCGCCGACGCCATCGCCGCCGGCGCCGCCGCGTGGATCGACGGCGGCGGCAACAGGCGGGCGCTACTCCTGTGGCGGTCGCTCGAGTCGTGGGCCGACGCCCTGGCTGCGTGGGCGCGCGCCGGCGGGCGCGCGGGAGACGTACTCACCCTGGACGAGTTGGTGACTGGTGAGGAGCTGGCCGGCACCGATCTGGAGGGCGCGCCGCGGGAGCTGGTCCTCGCGGCGGCGCGAACGCTCGAGGCGCGCGGCCGCGCCGCGGTCTTTGGCGCGGGCGACGACCTCGGCGTCAAGTTTTTGTGAGAAGGAGGTGGTGCTGGGGGCACACACGCACGCACTGTTGATACACGCCCCGCTTCCCGACGCACGGCGGGCTAGACCTGCCGGTGCGACACGCAACCCGCTGCCGCCGCCGCCGACTGCGGCGCCAGCCCGTCCCTCCTCACGCGTTGACTTTGGCGCCCACCAGGGCGATGTGCGCCACGAGGTCGAGCTGGGGGTGAGGGGGGGGGTATGGGCCTCGAGAGCGGTCAGCGCGCGCGCGCCCCGCCCGCCCCCGCTTCTCTCTCTCACTCACCACGCGCGCCGAGTACCCCCACTCGTTGTCGTACCACGCCAGCAGCTTGACCATCTTGGGGTTGGACGGCAGGGCCAGGCTGGCGAGAGGGGGGGGAGGGGGAGAGTGGGTGGGCAGAGGGCGGCGCGGCGCGTCCCGACACCAAATTCCCGCCCCCCCCCCCCTCTTACCCCGCCGCCGCGTCCACCACGCAGGAGCGCGGGTCGGACGTGAAGTCGGTCGACACGACGGCGTCGTGCGTGACGCCGAGGACGCCGGCCATCGGGCCGTCGGCCGCGGCTTGGAGCGCGGCGATGATTTCCTCGTACGGCACATCTTTCTTCAACGCCACCGTGAGGTCCACAAGCGAGACGTCGGTCGTGGGCACCCGCACGGAGATGCCGGTGAGCTTGCCGGCGAGGGCGGGGAGCACGAGGCCGACCGCCTTCGCGGCGCCCGTGCTAGATGGGATCAGATTCGCTCCCGCCGCCCGCCCGCCGCGCCAATCCTTCTTGGAGACGCCGTCGACCGTTTTCTGGGTGGCGGTCACGGCGTGGACTGCAGAAAATAATCTGGGTTTTTGGGCGGCCCGGGGGCTGCGCTCCCCCCCACCTCTCTCCCCCTGCCCCCCCCCCCCCCCCTCTTTCCCGCACCCGTCGTCATCAGGCCCGACTCGATGCCAAACGCGTCGTCCAAGACCTTGGCCAGAGGGGCCAGGCAGTTGGTGGTGCACGAAGCGTTGGAGACGACGTGCATGGTGGAGTCGTACTCCTTTTCATTCACCCCGACGACAAAGTGCGGCGTGTCGCCGGACGCGGGCGCCGTGATGACCACTTTGGTCGGGCCGCCGGGGGTGGCCAGGTGGGCAGAGGCCGACTCGGCCGAGGTAAAGGCGCCGGACGATTCAATCACGATCTGGGGGCGGGGGTGAAGGGGCCGTGGGCAAGGGGCTGTGGCTGCTCCGCGCCCTGGCCTCGTCCGCACATGCACGCACGTCGACGCCGACCGACTTCCACGGGATCTGAGGAGGGGGGGCGGGTGGTGGGCGAAAAAAATATAAAAAGACAGCGCGCCCGCCCTTTCCCCCTCGCTCTCTCCCTCTTACCGCCGCCGGATCTTTCTCGCAAAAGGCGGCCACAAACCCGCCATTAATCTCCAGGCCGCCGTCGACGCCGACGACGGTGCCACCAAACGCGCGGTGCGTCGAGTCGTAGCGAAGGGAGTAGGCCGCGTAATCAGTCCCGCCTTCCCCTTCACTGAAGAGAAACGGGTCGTTGACCGCGACGAGTGCGATGTCGGGGCGGGCGGCGGCGACGCGGGCGACGAGGCGGCCGATGCGGCCGAAGCCTGGAGAGGAAGAAGAGGGGGTCGGCGCCGCCCTCGCGACGGCATCGCCCTCCCGCACCTCCCTCTCCTCTCCCCCTCACCATTGATCCCCACGCGCACGGGGTTGTCGGAGCAGCCTTTGACCGCCATGAGGGCGTCCATGACGGGTGTCTGGAAGGCGGCGGCGGGGCACGGGGAGCGGCGCGCGGAGGAGCGAAGAGGGGTGGCGGCCAGCTTGGGGAGAGACGTGACGCGGCGCGCCGCTTGCATCGACTGCACAACATCACGATTGCCACGGGCGGCAGGCGGGGCGCGGCGAGCTGCGGGGCGGGCGTGGGGGTGACGCGATGGGCCGGGGCGCGCATGCGGACGCGCCACGGCGCCGCGCGAGGACCTTTCGCGGCCCCGCCACCCATATCATCGCACCGGTGACCATGTTGGAGGCGCGCATGGGGGCGGGGTGGGCGGAAAGAGGGAAGGGGGGGGCGGGAGCGGGAGTGGCCGCCGTCGCCGAGGGCGCCGCACCGCGCTGCCCCCGCGCCGCCGCCCTCGCTCCCCCACAAATCGCCCACACCACACGACTCACCCCCATCAAAATCAAGTACGACCCAAGAAGCGCGCGCCGGGGCGCGGAACTCGCCGCTTTCACGCGCGGCCTCGTCCTCTCCCCTTCCTCTCTCCTACCACCGGTTGATGCCAAACACGCGCACCAGGTGCATGGCCGGCAGTTTGGCGACGAAGAGGACGGCGAGGACGAGGAGGTTGGCGAACAGGGGTTGGCGCGCAAAGTCGGTGCCGTGCGTGGCTGCCGCAAATGTTAAAGCGGGGAGCGCGGTCAAGAATTTGCGCGTCGCCGTGTTTTGCACGCCATCGTCGAGCTAGACGAAGAGATGTGGACGAGTGAGGAGCGGGGCGAGCCTGCCGCCTCCCCCCTCTTCCTCTCTTCACGCACCTGCTCCCAAAACGTGAGCCCGTCGTACTTGCCCTGGTCCGCCTGCACGGGCGACCCCTTCATCCAGTGGAGGAGGTAGTAGGATGCGGCGCCGTGGGCAAGGTGGGTGACCGTGGCGGCGGGGCCGGGGCCGACCAGAGCCGACGCCGCCAGCCAGGTCAGCACCAGCAGCCCGGAGATGAACGCCCACCCGCCCGGCGTCGACACCCACTCGGCGTTGCGGTTGACGCGGGCGACCTGGGGGACACTGTCGGTCGACGCGCGGAGCGCTGCCGTGCGCGGGGATGGGGGGGCGGGCGCGGCCGCGGGGGCGCGCTGGGCCGGCGACGTCAGCGTAGAGGACATGAGGGCGGGCGGCGGGAGGGGCGGCCTGGAGGAGGGGAGGGGATGGGCGCACGCGTGGGCGGGCGCCGCAGCCTGTGCCCTGCGCGCAGCCTCTTGGACGCCCACCGCTGCAGACGATTGCGCGAGACGCGTCGCGTGCGGTGGCTTCCGGCCCCGGCGCGCCCCCCCCCCCTCGGGCCCAGCGCGCCCATTGCGGGCGCGGCGGGGCGCGCCCCTCCGCGCACCTCGCGTGTGGGGAGGGCGCGGCTGGCGCCGGGCGGCAGCGGGCTGGGCGGCGCGCCGGGGGTGTGGCGTTGCAGACCGGGGTCTGCAGCGAACGACCCTCCCCTCTTGCCCTCGAGAGACTGCCGCCGAGGGGTTCGCAGACACCTCAGACACACACCACAGTTTCACAAGTCACCACAATCTACTCAACCGCCGCCCGCCGCCCGCCGCGCGAGCCACGCGCTGAACCCGCGTACCGCCGCGTCGCCCGCGGGCGGCGCGCCCGCGAGCGGGGCCGTGACCGCGCGCAGGTAATCCCTCTTGGCCCGCCGCAGCTCGGCAAGGGGCATGGGGCGTGGCAGGGCGATGAGGGTGGGGAGGCCAGAGGCGGACCGCGCGGCAACTGTCGCCGTCGCGCCGCCCGCCGCCGCCAGCGCGTTGACCACCGCCTGTAGCGCGGCGTCCAGGTCGCCCAATGCGTCGGCTTGGGCGGTGCGCGGGGCGACGACGGAAACGGTGGGGGCGAGAAGAGGGGCGGTCGGCGCGCGCCCCGCAGTCGCCCCTCCCCCGGCCACCGCGCCCACAACGGCCGCCGCAACCGATGCCAGAGACCACGCGGTCTCGGCCTGGCCGGCGCCGCGCGCGCCGGCGGGCGTGGCGGCGGGGGCGGGGGTGCAGGCGCCGTCGGCAGTGCCTGGTCCCTCCGCGTCCCGCCCGTCGACCGCCGCCACAAACAGCGGCGCGTCCCACCGGTTTCGCGGGTCGGGCGCCTCCTCCCGGGATGCCAGGTCGGCGGCCAGATCGTCGGGCCAGCCGGAGAGGTCGTCGGGTTTCGCGGCAGACACCCTTTTCGGGCACCAGACGACGCAGTACCGCGCCCCCACCGCCCGTGCCACGCACCAGAGTTCGTAGCGGTACCCTTTGACGTGATTTAAAGAGTCGACGATCACCGCCGCGCCGGGCGACGCCGAGAGCGCGCGGTCGGCAGCGGAGCGCAGGCCGCCGCGCAGCTGCTTTTCGGAGACGGCATCTGAAGATAAAGGGATTATGTGGGAGGCGCGATGGCGCCAGGGGAAGGCGTGGCGGCTCGCCCGCTCGCTAGCCGCCCCCAATTCACGCCCGTCCAGCCCCCTCCCCACCTACAAACGCCGCTGCGGGCGTTGTGTGCTGTGATGCTTCATCCACGACGACGACGGCGCGCCCCGTGGCGCGCAGCGCGGCTGCGACCGCGGCAGCGGCCGCGCTCTTGCCCGTCGCGGGGCCGCCGCAGATGATGACGAGGGCGGGAGGTGGTGGCGACATGAGAATGTGATGTGCTGGGCGACGGGTGGCGCCCGGCCGGGCGGCCGGACGGTGTGCGCGAACGCTCGTTGTTTGCAGGCGCCCCTCCCAGCCTCCACCCCCCCCTCCCTCTCCCTCCCTCTCTCAACAGTACTTGTCGCTCTTGGTCGCCGCCCGCAGGTCGAGCCGCTCCGACGCCGTATCGCCGTGGACCGCGCGGTCGTAGCCGTGCAGGACGGTCCCCCGCGCATCCTTCTTGCGCTTGCTCATCTCCAGCGCAAACGCCGTCTCGTACGCGTCGGTTGCCGCCGCGTCGGCGTCCGCGCCCGCGGTCGACGCCGTGGCGGCGGCCGCGCCGGCCGCGGCAGACGCAGCGGCGGCCGCCTTTTTGCGCGCCTTTTTGTCGCGCTTGGCCTGCTTGTCAGAGGCGACGGGCAGGCCGCCACCTGCCGGAGAAGGGGAGAGCGAGAGGGTGGGACGGCGGGCATGGCGGCGGTGGCGCGCTCCCGCCTGCGCCCCAGCCCCTGCGCACATTTGAGCTTGAGCTTGCCGCCGACCGGCATCGCCGGCAGGGCGGCGGGGAGCGGCGGTGTGAGCAAGAGAGCAGCGGCACGCCCCCTTGCACTGTCTCCGCTTCTCCCCTTCTCAACTGTACATCAGCTCCGCCCCGCTCAAGCTCTCGCCCCGGCCGCCATCGCGCAGCGCGGCCAATGAGGGGCGCAGGCGAGCGGCGCGGTCGGGCGAGGCGGCGACGCCACACTTTTCGGCCACAGCCTTGGCCAGCGCGACCGCGGCCTCCGCGCTCGCGTCTTCCTGGTCCCCAGCAGCCGGCCTATGACCGTGCGCGGTCACCAGGGCGGCCGGCCGTCCCACGGCTGCCAGGCAGTGGAGCCACGCGGCGGCGACCGCGTCGGCGACCGCGCCGCCCGCGGGCCAGGTCGGGGAGTCGCAAACGCCGCCCCACACGACGCCACTCAGCGCCGCTTTGGCCAGGCCAGCGGGCAGCGCCTGGGCCGCCACGACGAGAGGAGGAGGCGCGCCCGCCCGCGGCGGCGGCAGGGACGCCGCCAGGGCCGCGACCGCGGCCGCAGCGGTCGGTCCGTCCAGCGGGGCGGCGATGACGATGAGGGAGAGGGTGGGCGGGGCGCCGGGGAGGGTAAAGTTGATGACTGCGGCAGGCGCCCCTCCCGTCTCGTGCGCGGCGAAGGCGGAGGACGCGCCCGGCGCGGCCGGCAGAAGGATAGGGTGCACAGTGCGCGTCGTGGAAGGATCGGATGGAGTCAGTGAGAGCAGGGCGCGCGGGCTGAGAAAGGAACACGGGTGTCGGCGGCGAGGGCGCCGAATCTCGCGCCGCGCGCCCTCCACACCCCCTACTATGCTCACCCGGCGCCCGAGATGTCCAGCCCTGTGACGACAAGCTGGCGGCGTGTAGGAAATGGGATGCGCGTTGGCACCGTGCACACCCCGCGCCCTCGCCCGTCCGCCACACTTCTCAACGCGCACCTGATCGGCCAGGGGCGGCAGCGCCGGCGCATCGGGCGAGGGCGCCGTCATCGATCGGGCGCTCTGCACCGCGGGGAGTGCAGGAGTGAGCGCCACGCCAGCCACTCTGGGGCTCCTGAGACCCTGCTGCCCGCGACCGCGCGCGCCCAGCGGTCGGAGCAAGCCCAGGGTGGAGCCGGGATCGAGCGCCGCCCTCCCCCGCCACGCGCGCGATGCCCGCGGCCATGGAGCCCGCCGCGCTGCGCCCGACGGCCGCCAAGGCGAGTCAGGGCGTTGTCGGGCGATGTGGAGAGCTCGCGGCGGCGGTGAGAGCGACCCTACGCTCATGCCCCCCTCTCCCTGGACAGGTCAAGACGCTCGCCTTCCACCCCGTCCTTCCCTGGCTCGCCTTTGCGGATGTGAACGGCACCGTCGTCGTGTGGGATTGGCAGGCCGACACGGTGCGTGGTTGGCGGTCGGGCGGGAGGCGCGCGGCCTTTGGCGCGCCCAGCCCCGGGGCCAACACATTTTTTTCCTTTTTCAGACGCTCTACGAAGAAAACCTCGCGACCGCCGACGACCGCGCGACCCAGGACGCCCTGCTCGCCCGCCTGGCCGCTGACCGGGATTCGAGCGGCGGCATGGGCGCCGCCCTCCTCGCCGCCCTCCCCGCGCTGCCAGCGCGCGCGGCCGCCGGCGCGCCGCGCGCGCTTGCCTTTGTCGACGCGGATACGATCACGTGCCAGTTGGCGGCTCAAGCCGCGGCGAGCAAGGGCGGAGGCGGGGCGACGGGCGTCTCTCTGGCTAACGCGCACTCGGCGCGCCCCCTGCGCGGCCGCCGCTGGCTCGCCATCGCGGCCGACGCCCGCCTCGTCCTGCTTGACCTGGCGTCGGGTGAACGGCGCGACCTGGCGCGGGGCGCGCTTGACTCGAAACCCTTGACCGCGGTCGCCGCGCTCGCGCGGCCGCTCGCGCCGCCGCCACGCGCCGTCGGCGGCGCGCAGGCCGCGCCCGCGCCGCCCGCGCCCCTGGCGCCCGCGTTGGTTGTCGGGACTGGGGGTGGCTCGGTTTTTGTCGTGTCGCTATCGACCGCGACCCCCGTCGCCCGCCTGGCGGGCGGCCACCGCGGCGGCGCAGTCGTCGCCGCGCTGCCCCTCGCGTCGCCGGCCGGCGACGGCGACGCGCTGCTGACCGCGGCTGCCGACGGCACGGTCGCGCTATGGACGGCGACGATGGCGGGAGCCAGCGCGTCTGCCGCCGCGGCGCTGCCGACGCTCTCGCCGGCCGCCACCTTTGACGCGTCCCCCTCCCTCCTTGCCGCCTGCCTCGCCCCCGCCCCGGCCCCGGCGCCTGGCGGCGGTCCTTTGCGCCTCATCACCCTGGGCGCGGGCGGCGAGGTCGCCTCTTGGGAGCTCGGCTCGTGGCGCCTCGTCGGGCGCGGCACGCCCGCGCCGCCGCGCGCCCCCCCGGACGCCCTCGCCGCCACTCCCGCGCCCGGCACGCACACCGGGGGCGATGCGCCTGTCCTGCTCGTCGGCGGTTCGGGCGGCGGCCGGGTGTTTGCCGCGCGCGCCGACGCGCCCGCCGCGCCCGCGCTCTGCGTCGCCGACGGGACGGCGGCGTTACCGCGAGGCACCAAAAAGGACGCCAAAGTGTACGCTCTCGCGTCGCACCCGACCCGGGCGTGGACGGTGGCCCTGGCGTCTAACGCGGGGGTCTTGCTGCTCGCGCCGCCCGCCGGGGCCCCGCCTCCAACCCCGCCCGCCACCCCTCTCCCGCCGCTCCTCGGCGCGCCCGACCGGGGCGGCGTCGCGTTTGCGTACGCGCACGGGCGAGCGTTGTGGGTGGCCGACTTTGCTGCCGGCTGGCGCGACGACGGCGGCGTCCGCGCGCCGACCGCCGACCTGCGCGCGCGCGGCGTCGTGGCCGACTTGCCGGATGTGGCAGGTACACCGGATCTCTCCTCTTCCTCCTGCGGGCGCTACGTGTGCGTCGTGTGGCGGGGCGCCGGGATCTTTGCGGTTTTCGAGCGCCCCGCGGAAGGCCTTCTCCCCCGCGCGTCCGGCTCGGGCGCCACCGCGTCCGCCCCTCCAACCCTGCGCTGGGCCCGGGTCGGTGCAGGGCGAGGCGTGAGCGCAGCGTGGGCCGCAGGCGCGCCGCGGCTCGCCGTGCTCGCGCCGCCGCCGCCGCCTGCGCCGCCGACGCCCGGCCGTGTGCGCCATGGGAGCACTCGGGACGAGGCCGCTCCCCCCCTGGGCCCCGCCACCGTCGATTTCATCGAGTTCGAGGGCGGCGCGTCCCCCGGCTGCGTCGTCGCGGTCGACGCCGTCGGCGCTCGGGACGGCCCCCCGCTCGCTTTGCACGGCGGCGCCATGCTGGGCGTGGCCCGCGGGGGGGCGGGCGGCGGCTGCTTCACGCTGCACGCGTGGAACGAGCCGGCGACGTCGACGCCGCCCCTGCCGCGCCCGGCCGCGGTCGCCTGGGCGCCCAAGGCGGACGCGCTCGCGCTGGCGCTGGAAGGGTGCGTCGAGGTTTACACCACCGCGGGCGGCAGCCTCACGCGCGCCGCTGCCCTGCCGATCGCTCGCGTGGCCGCTGCGTCCTGGGACGGCGCCCGCCTCTTGCTGATCACGCCGGACGCGGTGCACGTGGCGGTGATCGGTGGCCTGTCTGGCGGTGGCAACGGCCTCGCGGTCGACCTGGCCACTATCGCGGTCGCGTCGCCACGCGCGCCGCCACCGCCGTCGCCCTTGCCGCCGTCCCGCCCCACCCCTGTCCAACGCCCTCCCGGCCCCCTGACCCTGGCCGGCTCTTCCGAGTCGGCGGTGTGGGTGGTGGACGCGGCGGGGCGGCCGCACCCGCTGCCGGCATCGTCGGCCGCGACCCGGGCGCGTGCGCTTGCCGCGGCAGGGGATGTTGGAGCCGCGGTGGCGGTCGCCGAGCGGGGATTGCCACGCTCCGCCCACGCCGACGCGGCCGCCTTTTTCGCGGCGGCTGCAGGGGCTCTGGGCGCGGCGGCGGGCGCGCGGCTCGCGGGCGTGCCGCCGTGCGCACGCGCGGCGCTGCTGCGCGCTGCGGGCGACGCGCCCGGCGCGGTGGCCGCGCTCGAGGTAGCGGCGGGCGTGGCGCGCGGCGGCGGGCTGGCGGCCGGCTTTGGGTCGGCCGCGTTTGAAGCGGCTGCGGCCGAAACGGATGCCGTGTCCGACTCGGACGCCGGCTCCGTGCCCGACTGGGGCGCGGTCGCCGCCGTGGTCGACGCTGCGGCTGCCGTCGACGATGGGCCCGACCCCGACGCGGCGGCGGCGCTCGTGGCGGACGCGCTGGCGACCGCGTCGGCGGCCTACGCGTCTGGCGACCCCGACGCCACGCACGCCGCCCTCCGCCTGGCGCTGTCCGGCGCGCCCTCGTTGACCGACCCCGACCTGTGCGCCGTCTTGTTGCGCGCCGCGCGCGGCGGCGTGGGCGAGTCCGCGGTCGCCGCGGTCGCCCGCCTCGCCGCCGCCGCGCGCGCCCCACCCGCCGCCACAGCCTTTGCCGCCGCCCTGGCCGCCGACCCGGTGGCGGCCGCGGCGTTGCTGGCCCGGGCGGGCGACCCGGCGCGGGCCGCACTCTTCCTGGCGGCGTGGAAAGACGGCGGCGCGCGCGGCGCGGTCGCGGCGTGGGGTGGGGCGGCGGCAGCTGCCGCGGGCGGCGCCGGCGCGGTGGTGGTGCCCCCGACTGCCGCGGCTGGGCGCTGATTGTAAGGTGCGCCGCCTCTGCCCCTCTCCCCCTGCGCCCCTCTGCCGCCGGCCACTCTTTTCAGCGCTGGCTGGCCCTGGCGCCGCGCTGACCCCCCCCCCCCCCCCCCCCTCCACTATCAATACCGCCGCGCGGGCTCGTACGCGGGCGGCGGCCCGGCGGCATAGGCGGGCGGCTGCGGGCGACGCGGGTCGGCGGGGCGCGCGTCGTACGAGGGCGGCGCGCCATCGCCTTGCCCCCCATACGCCGCCGGCGGCGCCGGCGCGCCGTACGCCGGCGGCGGCGGGCCGGACCGGTAGGCAGGGGGCGGCAGCGGGGCGCCGGACGAGTAGGTCGCGGGCGGCGGCGGCCCGCGCGGGTCGTGGGAAGGGGGCGGCGCGCCGTAGGACGAGGGCGGCGGCGCGCCGTACGATGAAGGCGGCGGCGCCCCGTAGGAGGAAGGCGGAGGCGCCCCGTACGACGATGGCGGCGGCGGGGCGCCATACGCGGCCGGCGGCGGCGGCGCGCCGTACGGCGACGGCGGCGGCGCGCCATACGCGGCCGGCGGCGCCGGCGGTGCGCCGTACCGGTCCCCGCCGTGCGCCGGCGCCGGCTCGTACGCCGGCGGCGGGCCGCGCGGGTCGTAGGCCAGAGGTGGCGGCCCGCGCGGGTCGTAGGCGGGGGGCGGCGGCCCGCGCGGGTCGCCGGGCGGCGGCCCGCGCGGGTCGCCCGGCGGCGGGCCCCGCGGGTCGTGCGAAGGAGGGGGGGCGCCGTAAGCCGGTGGCAGCGCCCCGTACGCCGGCTGCGGCGCGCCATAGGTCGACAACGGCGGGGCGCCGTAGGGTTGAGGCGGCGCGCCATACGACGGCGGCGGCGGCCCGCGCTCGCCGTACCTGTCGCCCTGCGGCGGCGGCGGCGCGCCATAGCCCCCACGGTCGCGATCGCGGTCGCGGTCGCGGTCGCCGTACCCGCCACCGTAGCCGGACGTGCCGCGGTCGGCAAAGGAGCCGTACGCCGGCGGCGGCGGCGGCCCACGCGCGCGGTCGCGGTCGAAATCGCGCTCCCGCTCGCGCTCGTATCCTCCGTAGCCGCGGTCGGGGGGCGGGGGGGCGCCCCGGGGCGGCTCCCAGTCGCGCGGCGGCGGGTGGCCGCGCGAGTAGGGGTCGTGCCGCCCCCCAGCCCCCGGCGGCCCCCTGTCGCCGCCGCGCTTCCCCCCGCCTAACACCTCAGCTGGAGTCCCCGGCGCGGTCTCCGCTTGCGGCACCGCGCGCGTGACCGACACGCGGCGGCCGTCGACCTCGGTCGCGTGCAGTTCGGCGACCGCGGCGTCCATATCCGCCTGCGCGCGGAAGAAGACGAACCCGAAGCCACGGGAGCGGCCGGAGGAGCGGTCGAGCATGACGGTGGCGGACGTCGGGTTGAACTTGGAGAAGACTGGAAGAGGGGAGGGGAGAGATGGGGGCAGGTTGGCGCGCTGGCGCAGCCTCGAAAACGGCAGCCGCCGCACGCCCGACTCCCCTCTGTCGTTTTCAAGGTCCCACCACGCACCATTCTTGAGGCCAGCGTCGTCCAGGGACCAGGAGATGCCGCCGACGAAGGCTTTGAGGGGGGCGCCCATTGCGGCGGCGCGTCGGCGGCCGCAGGCGGAGTGGCCTACTCGAGCGCGGGCGCGACGGGAGAGAAGCGCGCTGGCGCTCGGGCGGAGCGAGCGTGGGGCGGCAGGCGGGCAGGAGAGTGGCGGCGGCGGCGGCGGCGCCACCCGCAGTCTCACCGCGCTCCCTCGCCCCTCCCCACCACACTCCACTCCCCCACCACCATGTGGTCTGTCGCTGCGGGTCGCCTACCGCTTGGAGCGCCTTCGGACGCCGCCATGCTCGCCGCGCTTGCATCGCCGCACCTGCTCTACGCCCTCGTCTGGCTCCACCCCGCGCCCTGGCGCTCCGTGTTTGGCAAACGGGCCGTGCCCGCGCTGGAGGCGGGGGCGCTGGTCGGCAAGGGTGAGTTTAGTGTGGGGCCAGCCGCGGCGATGCTGGCGGTCGCGCATTGCGGGCCCAGGGAGCGGCGTACGGCCGATCAGCGACTGCCGCACGCATTGTGCGCATTCCACGTGCACACTGGGGGCGGGATGCTGGAGAACCGACCCCCAACCCCCTCTCCTCTCCGCCCCTCAGTCGCGCAGTTTTGGGCGGCCGCCGCCTGGTGGACCGCGCGCGGCGGTTCCCTCTCCCCAGCCGGCACCCCGCCCGCGCACGTGGCGGCGGGCCTGCTGCTTGTGGTTGTGGGGCAGGTGTTGAACGCCGCGGTGTACCGCACGATCGGCGGCGACGGCGTGTACTATGGCGCGCGGCTCGGCCGCGTCGTCCCCTGGGTGCACGGCTTCCCGTTCCGCCTCTTCCGCGGCGCGAGCAAGCGGGCGTCTGCGGGCGTGCGGTTGCCGCACCCGCAATACGTGGGGAGCGCGGCGACCGTGCTCGGCGCGGCGCTCGCGTTCCGCGCCAACGCGCCGCCCGGCGCGGGAGCCTTTGTGGCCTACTGGTGCGCGCTCTACGCGGTGACCGCGGTGCAGGAGGACTGGTTATGAGGGGAGGGGAGGGGAGGGGTGGCGCCAAGGGGTGCAACGAGTCGCGCGCGCGCGCGCCACGCGAGTCACACGGCCGGCAGGTCGCGCTAACCCTCGCTGTCGCTCCCTCCCCCACTCCCTCCCCCACTCAAAAACGCGCGCGCCGCGGCGCCAGATGCGACGACGGTCTGCGCCGCGCGCACCATGCCGGGCGGCAGCGACGTGAGGAGGCCGGGGAAGGCGTAGACGAGAGACCGCCCCGCCGCCAGCAACCGACTGGACGCGGCGGCATCCCCTCCAGGCGGCGCCAGGGATGCGGCTGCCTTCCAGACGCGGACGCCGTCGGCCCACGCCCCGGCGCGCTCGCAGGCCGCCAAGAGCGCGGCGGCCGCGCCGGGGGAAGGGCGGCCGCCAGAGGCCAGGATTTGGTCAAACAGGGTCAGCGCTTCGTCCCTGCGACCCGCCGCTGCCAGCGCTCGCACGGCGTGCGAGAGCGAGCGCGCGTCGGGCGCGGTCGGCTCGCCGCGCAATGCGCCGGCGCGCATCGCGTCGAGCGCCGCCATGGCGCCCCCGCCGTCGCCAGCGCGGGCGAGGGCCGAGATGAGTGCATTATATGCCACCGTGTTGGGCGTCGCGCCGGCCGCCAGCAGCGCGTTCCACGCGGGCCGCGCGGCGGCCGCGCGGCCGCCGCGCTCGAGCCCGCCCGCGACAGCCGCGAGCGTGTACCCGTCCGGCGACAGGCCACGGGCCAGCATGCGGTCCAAAACCGTTTGCAAGCCGACGGCGTCCCCGGCTTTGGCGAGGGCGGCGAGGGCGGTGTTGTAGGAGACGGCGGTCGGCGCCGCGTAGCCAAACCCGCTCCCTTCCCCTCCTCCTCCCGCCCCATCGTCCGCCTCCATGCGGGCCAGCACTTCCATCGCGCGCGCGGGCTGGCCCGCGCGCGCGCAGGCGGCGAGCAGGGCGTTGTAGGAGCGGTCGTTTGGGGAAACGTTTGCGCGGCGCATTGAGGACACGACCGCCCACGCCGCCTCCCAGTCGCCGCCTGTGGCGAGCGCGCCCAGCAGCGCGTTGTAGGCCACCACGTCGGCTCCCACGCCGGCGGCCTCCATGCGGCGAAAGGCGGCGAGCGCCGCGGACGGGTCGCCCGCGCGCGCGCACGCCACCACGGCGGCGGTGAACACGGGGGCCGTCGCCTCCCCGGCCGCCACCGCGGCGTCCAGGCACACCAGGGCGTCGCCCGCGGGGCGCGCGCAGCGGGCGGCGGCGGTGATGAAGGCGCAGAAAGTGTAGGCGTCGGGCTAGAGGAGAGGGGAGGGGAGGGGCGGGTTTGGTGGGCTGCGCGGCTCGCACGCGCGGCAAAAGCCGTGCCCCTGTCTCTTTTCCCTCCTACCTCGAACTCGCGCACGGCGCAGTCGCGGAGCTCGACGGCCCTCCCCCAGTCGCCCGCACGGCCCGCCGCGCCGAGCGCGGCGTTGACCGCCACCAGGTCGGGCACCCCTCCGGCGTCGACCATGCGGTCGTAGAGCGCGAGCGCGGCGGCTGGACCCGCCGCGCGCCCGCGGGGGGGCCAGGGCCACGCGACGTCGGCCGCGCGCGCGGCTGGCGCGAGCAGGCGCGCGGCGAGGCGCGCGTCGGCCGCCGCGCCGGCGTGGTCGGGGGAGGCCGTCATCCAGGCAAAGATGGCGAGCGCGGCGTCGACGCCGCCGCCGAGAGTGGGGGGGAGGGCGAGCACGTGGCCGAGGAGGCGGCCGGCGTCGCGGCCGGGGGCGAGGCCCGCGGGGCCGAGCACGGCGTCCAGGGGTTGGCCAGACCTCCAAGCTGCCACCGCGTCGCACGCCAGCGCTGCTAGGCGGGACGACGCGCCGCGGCGCGCGCCGCTCGCCGCGGCGGCGGCGAGAGGGACGCCGTCCGCAGTCGGCGGCCCGGGCAGCTCCCCGCTCGCGTCCCGGGACGCCAACCAGCCCCCGACGGTGTCCGCAGGGGGCGCCGACGGGCGCCAGGCGGGGCGGCGCGGGGCGGGGGGGCGGGTGAGCGCCGGGTGGGGGGGGGGCGCGGCCGCCGCCGCAGGCGGGGGGCGGGACGACGAGGCCGGTAGGCTCATGGGAAGTGCATCGCGGGCCAGCGTCGGGGCGGGGCGGAGTGGGGCACGGCGCCGGCGGAGTCGGCCGACCACATTGCCGTGCGGCGCCGGCTCGCGCGACCCGCCCGCCGCGCTCACGCGACTGGGCGCCACCGTTGCTCCCGCCCCGGCACAGCAGCCGCCGCCGCGCCCCTGCGCCGCCTCCGATGGCCGCGCCGCCGCCGCCGGCTGGCGGCCGCGCCAGGGACTGCGACCACCTGGTCAAGCTTCTGCTGATCGGGGACTCTGGTGGGTGATGTGGTGGGGGTGGTGGACGGCGGGCGGGCCGCGACGGAGCGCGCGACGGCCGACCGCGCCGCCCACTCGCTGCGTCTCCCCCTCCCCAGGCGTCGGCAAGTCCTGCCTGCTCCTGCGCTTCGCCGAGGACTCGTTCACCACCTCCTTCATCACAACAATTGGGTCAGCGAGGGAGGGAGACGGGTGTTTGGGGGGGGGCGGGAGCACGGCCGCGCGCGCGGCCGCCCCGCCGGCCGCGCCGACGCCCGCGCCGACGCCGTCGCCCCCTCTCCACCCCTGCAGCATCGACTTTAAAATAAAAAAGGTGCTCCTCGACGGCCGCTGGGCCAAGCTCCAACTGTGGGACACCGCGGGGCAGGAACGGTTTCGGACCATCACCGCCGCCTACTACCGCGGCGCGGCCGGCATCCTCCTCGTCTACGACGTCGGCGACGCGGGGTCGTTCGCCAACGTGCGGGGGTGGATGAAGGCGATCGACGCGCACGCGGTGGACGGGGTCGTCAAGGTGCGCGGGGGCGGGGGCGGGGGCGGGGCGTCGCTCCACACCCACCGCACCCGCGCCGGAAAAGCGGCGGGCGCGCCCGAGACGTAACACCTCTCGCCGTGGCGGCCTGCTGAAGAGACCGGTCGCCAGAGGGGGAGCGCGGCGGGCGGCCTCGCGCGCGCGCGGCGAAAAAGCCTCGCGCCGCCGCTCCCGGCGCGCGACATCTGATCCCGCGCCATGATTTCTTTACAGGCCATCATCGGCAACAAGGCCGACCTGCCCGCGTCCGCGCGGCAGGTGCCGGCCGCCGACGGAGCGGCGCTCGCGCGCGAGTTTGGGGTCCCTTTTGTCGAGACGTCGGCCGCCACGGGCGCCGGCGTGGACGACGCGTTCACCCGGGTGGCGCGCGAGGTGGTGGCGCGGGCGGAAGCGGCGCCGGCCGGGGCGTGGCCGCCGGCCGGAGGCGGCGCGGGCGTGCGGCTCGCGGGCAGTGGCGGCAGCGGGCGCACACGGCCAGCGTGCTGCGGGTAGGGCTCAGAGAGCGTCAACGTGTGCAACCACCGGGTCCCTCACTGCGTCGCGCGGAGGAGAGGGGGGGGGGGGTCGGGCCACTGTCCCGCCCCCGCGCCGGCGCACGGCTGGCTGCCGAAGCGGGGTTGGCTGCCGGGGTGGGATGCGTCGTCCCGGGGCTGGCTGCAGACGGCGTCCGGGGGTGGAGCGGCGACCGGCGGCGGCGGCGGCGGTGGCGGAGGCGCCTCGCACGCCGCTGGTGGGCCACGCGACGAGCCCCCTGTCCCGAGCATGCGCGGCGTCGCCCCAGGCGCCGCGCCCGCGCACGGCGTCCAGGGCGGGGCGTCGGAGGGGGGGAGTGTTCCACGCGGGCGCCGTGCGGCCTGGCCGCCGCTCCCGTCGGAGCGGGGCCGCTTGCCGTCGACAGGCGATGAGCTCCCATGGGCTTCATCCGCGCTCAGGTGCGGCGGGGAAGGGCCAAGGCGGGAGCGAGCGCCAACGGCGGCCGACGCCGGCGGCGCAACCGCTGGCTCGCCGCTCCAGCTCCCCAGGTGGCCCAAAAACTCGGCCAGATGGGGGAGCTCAATTTTTGGGCCCGCCTCCGCAGCAGCGTCGCAGCGGGCCGCGAGCTCGGCGGTCAGCGCTGCCAACAGCCGCTCGCGCGCAGCGAGCCCGCTGCCGCCGCCGGCCGCGGGCAGGCGCCCGACTTCAGTGGCCACGGACGCGTGCATTGAGGAAAAGAGGCGCAAGTCGCGCGCGGAGGAAGCCAGGGACGTGCGCGCGGCGTCGGCGTCGGCGTGCAAGCGCGCGAGCGCGGCGTCGAGCGCGTCCCGGCCCGCCGCCGCCTCGGCCACCGCGGCGGGGGGCAGTGACGAGTCTGTGGGACGCCCTGTCGGCGCGTCGGGCTGGTGGGGAGGGGTCGGGGGTTCGGCGGCTCCAAGCTGGCGCAGCGCACGCGTCGCGCGCGCCCCCTTTTTTCCCTCTCCTCACCTCGGCGTCCCTTGCCTCGCTCCACGTCGACCACATGCAGGCGACGGCCAAGTCGATGGTGCGCCCGAGCTCGCCCACGCGCACGAGGAGGGCGGCCTGGGGAGGGAGGGAGGCAATTCGATTCGGGCGGTTTCGCGGCGGCGCGCGACAGCCCGCGCGCCCCTCTTTCCACACCGCCACCGCTTCCCACCTCTTCCTCGTTGATGGTGTGGCGCGTGAGGAGGGAGGTGGGGACCCAGAGCGCGTCGCGCAGACGCGGGGGCATCGGGGGTGTGGGCGAATGGGCGGCGTTTGGGCGGCTTTGGATGCCGAAGTGACTCTCGAACGAGTGCGGCCGCTGCGGCGAGGCCGGCGGGCGTGCGCTGGTGTGCGAGGAGTAAGCCGCTGTAGCCGGCGCCATGTCCCTCCCCTCCACTCTCCACGCCGCCGCCCCCGCCCGCCTCCTCCCCGCCCCTCTTCCCGCCCCGCGACCGTTCGCCGAGACGTTCCTGCGCGCTATCATGCGGCGCTCCGGCTCCTTGTCCCGCCGTGCGGCGTCGGCGCTGCCGGCGGCGCCTCGGGCCGCCGCCGCCGGCCCGCGCCGCATTGCGGCACGCGGCGCTTTTTCCGCCCTCCCGCCCCCTCTACCGCGTGTCGTGAACCACGGCTGCGGCTGCGGCAAGCCTCACGCGCGCTCCGTTGCCGCCGCCGCCGCGACAACCGACGCCGACCTGCTGGCCACTTTCGACGCCGCCTGGACGGCCCACCTGGCCGCCCTCAAAGCTGGCGGCCACTGGTCCGAGGCTGGGGAGGACGGGGTGGCGTTCTCCGATGCCGGCGCGGTGAAGCACGCCAACCTGGAGTTTGCGCGCGTGCGCCCCGACGCGCTCTTCTCGCTCGACGCGGCCCGCGTGCGGGAGTTGCTCGAGGTGCCGCTGCCCTACGTCGACCGCAAGACGACGAATGCGGCGAAACGGCTGCAAGCGTCTTTCATCGCGGGCGCCGACCTCGACATCTCCGACGGCGGCGGCGCGACCACCGTCGACCTCGTGCGCATGCTCATGGCGGCGAGGTTTGGCACCGTGGCCCAAGCCGCTCGCGCGGCGGTGAACGCGGCGGGCGCGGAAGAGGGGGACGATTTGATCGCGGGGCCGGCCGTTCTCGCCTCGCCCGACTTTGTCGCCGCCGCCGCCGCGCTGCTGCCAGATCTCGCGGCCGTCATGGCGGCGGCGCCGGAGCCGGAGGCGGCCGCCAAGGCCGCCGCCGCGCAAGCGCTCCGCGACGCGGCTGCCGAGGCCGCCGCCGCTGAGCGCGCCTCCCGCCCGCCGCGTGAGGAGCGCCGCCGGGACGCCTACGGCAGCCGGGACTCGTACGGCGGCCGGGACGCGTACGCGGCCCGCAACAACAACTCGTCCTGGGACGCCGCGCCGCGCGAGGCGCGCGTCAAGCCCGGGGACTGGTACTGCCCCGCGTGCGGCGCGCACTGCTTTGCGAGCCGCACGGAGTGCCCCAAGTGTGGGGTGTCGGGTGAGGGCGTCGAACGCCTTGCGCCGCCCGCGCCTGAACGCCGCGAAGGTGATTGGGACTGCCCTGGCTGTGGTCGGATGAACTACGCGTGGCGCGGAGAGTGCTTCAACTGCTCGGCCGAGCGCCCGGGCGGCCCGCCGCCGCCGCGCGCCGGCGCGCGCGAACCGCGCGAACCGCGCGTCCAGTCTCCCGGCGACTGGTTTTGCAGCAGCTGTGGAAAGGACAATTTCAGGCGTCGCTGGAGCTGCTTTGCGTGCGGGGACCTCAAGGCGGCCGACGCGCGCGTCGTGCCGGGCGAAATTCCCGAGGACGACCGCCCGCGCGTCCAATACGAGAAGAAAGAAGGCGACTGGGACTGCTCTGGTTGCGGCTTCACAAACTGGGCTTCTCGGGCCGAGTGCAAGCGCTGTGGGACGGCGGGGCCGCCGGGGTCGGGCCAGGGGGGGCGCGGCGGCGGCGGCGGGTGGGGCGGGCGCGACCGCGGCGGCGGCGGCGGCTACGGCGGCGGCGGCGGCGGCGGCTACGGCGGCGGCGGCGGCGGCTACGGCGGCGAGCGCACCTCGTACGGCGACCGCCGCGGCGGCGGCGGCGGCGGCCGCGGCTGGCAGGACCGCGGCGACCGCGGCGGCGGCGGCCGCGGCGGCGGCGACCGCGGCTGGTCGTCCAACGACCGCGGCGGCGGCGGCGGCGGCGGCGGCGCGCCCGCGGCGGACCTGGACTGGGACTGAGTGAGGGGTGGGGCGTGCGCGTCTCGTGGGAGTGGCGCGAGGGAGGGGGGGGGGCGTGCGTGCAGGGCGTGAGGGGCGCGGCGCGGGTGCTGTAGCGAGCAGTGACCGCCGCCGCCCACACCTCGCCCGCCCGCCCCGGGCCGTGCCTCCTATGCTGGCCGCCGCCGCGTCGCGCGCGGCGGCGCCCGCGTTTGCCGCCGCGACCGCGGCCGCGCGCCGCGCGCTCGCGCCCGCGCGCGCGCTCTCGGGCGCGGTGGGGAACGGCGTGCCATACGATCAGCTCGTCATCGGTGAGGGAGAGAGAGGGCGAGAGAGAGGGAGGGCGGCACGCGGGCACGCGCCATGCCCGACCCCGACCCGCTCGCCCCTCTTTCTAGGCGTGCCCAAGGAGTCGCACCCCGGCGAGGCCCGCGTCGCGCTCACGCCCACTGGAGCTGCCTCTCTGCTGAAAGCGGGGTTCAAGGGCGTCGTCGTGGAGGCGGGCGCTGGCGCGCGCGCGCGCGTCGCCGACGCGGCCTACGCGGCCGCCGGCGCGACCCTCGCCTCCCGCGAGTCGGCATTCGGCGCGGACATCGTCCTCAAGGTGCGCCCGCCGTCGGCGCCCACCGAGGCGGCCCTGCTGAAAGACGGCGGCGTCCTCGTCTCGCCGCTCGACCCCTCCGACGCGGGCCTGCTCTCCTCGCTCCAATCCAAACGCGCCACGGCCATCGGCATCAACCTCATCCCACGCACCCTGTCGCGCGCGCAAGCGTTTGACGTGCTCTCGTCTCAAGCCAACGTCGCCGGCTCCCGCGCCGTCATCGAAGCCTCTGCCGCCTTCCCCGGCCTCATGGCCGGCCAATCCACCGCCGCCGGCCGCATCTCGCCCGTCAAAGTGCTCGTCATCGGGGGCGGCGTCGCGGGGCTGGCGGCGGCGGGCTGTGCGCGTGGGCTCGGCGCGGTGGTACGCATTTTCGACACCCGGGCCGCCGTCGCCGAGCAGGCGGCGTCCATGGGGGCCGAGTTTTTGACCGTGAGCATTCAGGAATCCGGGGAAGGCGGCGGCGGTTATGCCAAGGCGATGAGCGACGCGTTTCTCGCCGCCGAGCGGTCGCTCTTTGAAGCGCAGGCGCCCGACGTCGACATCATCATCTCCACCGCGATGATTCCTGGACAGGTATGTCGGTGGGTGGTGTGTGAGGAGGAGGGTGCCGCGTGCGAAACGCGACCGACCCGGCCCCTTTCCCCAGCCCGCGCCGCGCCTCATCTCGCGCAAAGCTCTGTCCCTGCTCAAGCCCGGCTCCGTCGTCGTCGACCTGGCCGCCGAAGCGGGCGGCAATTGCGAGGGGACGGTGCCTGGGGAGCGCGTCACAACGGACAACGGCGTGACCATCCTCGGGGAGGACCTCCTGTCCCGCGCCCCCGGCCTCGCGTCCACCCTCTTCTCGTCCAACGTCTCCAAGTTTCTGCTGTCCATGGGGCCGTTCACGGGCGCGCCGGGCGTGCTCGCGTTCGACGACAAAGACCCGGCGGTGCGCGGCGCGTTGGTGCTGCGCCGGGGCGCGCCGACCTGGCCGCCGCCGCCGGGCCTCGTGCCGGCGCCGGCGCCGCCCGCCCCAAAGAAAGAGCCCCCGCCCAAGCCCGCGCGAGACCCTGCAGCCGCCGCCCGCTCTGGAGCCGCCGCGACGACGGCCGCGGTCGGCGCCGCGCTCGCGGCCGGCGCGCTCGCGCCGACCGAGCCCGCGTTCGCCGCGGCGACCACCTTTGGCCTCGCGTCCGTGTGCGGCTACCAAACGGTGTGGGGGGTGGCGCCCGCGCTGCACAGCCCGCTCATGTCGGTGACCAATGCGATCTCGGGTGGGAGACGGGGAGGGGTGGACGGAGAGGCGGAGAGGGGGTCGGCGCGCACGAGAGCAAAAAACCCCGACCCCAACCCCCTCCTCGTGCAGGCCTGTGCGCCGTCGGCGCCATGCACTACGTCGGCGGCGGCTTCGTGCCGACGACCGCGGCGCAAGGGATGGCCGCGGTCGCTTTGGCCGCGAGCGCTGTCAACGTTGGCGGCGGATTTCACGTCACCCGGTCCATGCTCGCCCTCTTCCGCCGCCCCGGCGACCCGCCCGACCATGTGGGGTATTACGCAGTGCCGACCGGGGTCCTCATCGCCGGCACATGGGCGGGGCAGGCCGCTGGCTTGCCTGGTGTCACCCCCGCGGCATACCTCGCCTCGTCCGTCCTCTGCATCGCCGCTATCGCATGCCTGGCCCGCCAGGACACCGCCCGGCTGGGCAACGCGCTGGGTGTGGCGGGCGTGGCGGGGGGTGTGGCAGCGGCGGCGGGGGCGCTGGAGGTCGACGTGGCGACCGCGGTGCAGCTGGCAGGGCTGCTGGCGGCCGGCGGCGGCACCGGCCTCGCCATCGCGCGCCGCATGGCGACCACGGACCTGCCCCAGACGGTGGCCGGTTTTCACGCTCTCGTCGGTGGCGCGGCCGTGCTCACGTCGGCGGCCGCCGCTCTCGCGGGCGGCGCCCCCGACGCCCTTCACACCGCTGCCACGGTCGCGGGAACCGTTATCGGCGCCATCACGCTCACCGGGTCGGCGGTCGCGTACGGCAAGCTGGCGGGGCATTTGCCGAGCGCGCCGCTTGCGCTCCCGGGAAAAAACGCGATCAACCTCGGCCTTGCTGGACTGACGGGCCTCGCCGGCGCATCTGCATTATCCGCCGGCGACGCGGCCGGCGTGGCAACTTCCTTGGCTGCCGCCACCGCCTCGGCTTCTTTGCTGGGCGCGCACACCACCGCCTCGATCGGTGGCGCCGACATGCCGGTCGTCGTCACCCTCCTCAACTCCTACTCCGGCTATGCGCTCTGCGCCGAAGGCTTCCTGCTGGGCAACGACCTGCTGACGAGTGTGGGCGCGCTCATCGGCGCGTCCGGCGGCATTCTCTCGTACATCATGTGCGCCGCCATGAACCGGTCCCTGGCCAACGTTGTCTTTGGGGGGTATGCCGTGAAGGCGAAAGCGGTCAAACCGGCGGCGACGGGCGACGAGCGGCAAGGTGGGCGCGCGGGGGCGGTCGGTTTGGTCGCGGCGTCCTCGCGCCGCCCGCCCACCCCTCCCCCCCCACCCCAGCCGCCACCACCGACGTCGCCACCGTGGCCGACATGCTGGTTCATGCCAAGGACGTCGTCATCGTGCCGGGGTACGGCATGGCGGTCGCCGGCGCGTCGGGCGACGTCGCGGCGCTGGCCACCGCGCTGCGGTCGGCCGGCGCGCGCGTGCGCTTCGCCATCCACCCCGTCGCCGGACGCATGCCGGGCCAGCTCAACGTGTTGCTGGCCGAGTCGCGGGTGCCGTACGACTGGGTGTTTGAGATGGATGAAGTCAATGAAGACATCGCCTCCGCGGACGTGGTCCTCGTCGTTGGCGCCAACGACACGGTGAACTCGTCCGCCGTCGAAGACCCCGAGTCGTCTCTTTACGGCATGCCGGTCATTGAAGTGTGGCGCGCCAAGCAGGCCGTCGTGCTCAAGCGCACGCTCGGCGCGGGGTACGCCGGGGCGGAAAACCCCGTGTTCACCAAGGAGGGGACGCTCATGCTGCTGGGGGATGCGAAGAGCGTGTGCGGTGCACTGGTGGCGGGCGTGCGGGAGCGGCTCGGGGCAGAGTAAGGAGAGAGAGAGAAATGAGGGGAGCGCCGGCGTGCGACAGCAACGCCACACTCTCTCCCCACCGCCGCGCTCTCGTCCCTGCCGCCACTCTCCCTTCCACCACCGCCCCACCATGGGCAAAAAGGAGCGCGCCGCCACCGCGGCGGCGGTCGTGGCCGCCGCCGCGCCGCCGGCGAAGAAGTCCAAAAAGGACCGCAAGCGCAAGGACGCGCCCGTGGATGACGTGGTGGTGAGTATGGAGCAGACTAGGCGGCGTGGAGGCGGCCCATGCGCGCTCGCCGCCCCCCCCGCAACGCTGCCGCCGGCGGCCGCCGCATGCCGACCCTCCCCATCACTCCTTAGCTCGCGCCCGCCGACCTGGAGGAGCTGAAAGCGCTGGCCAAAAAAGCGGCGAAAAAGGCGGGGAAGCTGGAGGTACAGGAGGAGGCGGCGGCCGACGCCGATGCGGGCGACGTCGTCGAGGACGACGGCGCGTCCTCCTCCTCATATTCCGACGCTAGTGAGAGCGAGGATGAAGCGGCCAAAGCGGTGGCCAAAGCGGTGGCCGAAAAGGCGGCGCGCAAGGCGGCCAAGAAAGAGGCGAAGCGGGCGGCCAAGGCGGCCGAGGCAGCGGCGGTTGCCGCCGCGGTCGAGTCCACGCCGAAAAAGAAGGCCAAAAAGGCCAAGGCCGAGCCCGCGCCCGACACGCCGCCCCAGGCGGCAGACGGCGGCGGGGAGGACGCTGCCGCCGAGCCCGAGCCTCGCGGCGGCACTGCGGCCAAGGCGTTCCAGCGCGTCAAGGACGATGAATGGCTCGGCAAGACTGGTTCCTGGAACAACTCGTACAACGCGACGTTTGGCGAGGCCGGCTGGGGCGCGCGCGCGCAGGCGGTGCTCGGCACGGTGCGCGGCAAGGATTTTCGCCACGAGAAAACAAAAAAGAAGCGCGGCTCGTACAGGGGCGGACTTATCGACTCGGGCGCGGTCGCGTCGTACAAATTCGACTCGGAGTGAGGGGCGAAAGAGGGGAGAGGGGCGTTTGCTTTGGCGGTCTCAGCACGGAAAAAAAAAACGCGGAACACCCCGCCCTCCTTCCCTCCCCTCTCGCGTCCACCCACACCACCCCTCAAAGCTTGGCCAGCCGGTCCCGCATGCCCGCCACCTCCTCCCGCAGGCGGGCCGCGGTCGCCGAGTCGGCGTGCGCGTCGGCGTCGGCGACCCAGCGGCCTGCGGCCGCGAGCAGCGCGTGGCGGACGAGCGTAAAGTGGGCGATCACGGCATCCGCAAACCCGGCGGGCGGCGCGTCCAGGACGCCGTTGATGGCGAAACGGACGACGTGGGTGGCGAGGCGCGCGTTGTAGCGGGCCGACGCGGCGTCGCCCTCTTTCGTGCCGCGCACCGCCTCGACGCCGGGCTCGTTGAAGTAGGGGTCGCCGACCAGGATCATGCCTTGAATCGACACCAGGACGCGCCACAGGTTCGCCGTCTCGGCGTCCCACTTTTCCGACGCGTGCGACCCGTGCCACGTGCCGAGCAGGGAGAGGCAGACCTTGCCGTCCGCGTACAGGTTCGGGTTGAACCGGGCCCGCCCCCCCCCCGTCGTGTCGAGCATAAGCAGCGGGGGGACGTCGGGGTAGGCGGGGGGGAAGAGGGCGTCGAAGACGAAGCACGCGCCAAAGTAGGGGGTGCCTTCGGGGCCCGTGACGAGCGCGCGCAGCCGGTCGCCGCGGTCGGGGTCGGCGCGGATCAAGATTGAGGCGGCCGGGGACAGCGGCAGGCCGCCGGGCGCGGCGAGCTCGCGCAGCTCGCGCGCGACGCGTTTGACCGCCTTGCGCGACGGCGGGCCGCCGCCCGCCGCCGCGAACGCGCGCGTGAACGCGCCGGGCGCGGTCGAGTCCCACTCTTCAAAGGCCAGAGGGGACAGGGCGGCTTTGTAGGCGGCGTCCAGGTCGGGGACGGGGGGGGTGGGGAGGGAGAGGTCGAGCGACGCGGCGGCCGGCGCGGCAGCCGCCGCGCCGCCCCTGCCACCGCCTTGCTTGCGCTCCAGCACGTCCGCACTGAGGGCCTCCAGCCGCTGCCCCAGGCCGTAGTCGACGGCGCCGACGGCCGCGGCCGCGGCGGCAAACGCGGCCGCGTCGAAATCCGCCTCGCCCGCGAGCGCGGTCGCCAGCGCGGGCGACCGCGCAGCCAGCCCGGTGACGATCTCGGCGACCGACGCGAGTAGCCGCGGCGGGTCGTACCGAAACCGTTCGGGGCGGGCGAGCTTCACCACATCCGCCCCGGCCGGCCCCGCGACCGCGTTGACCGCCGCCGCCGCCGCGTACCCCACCTTGGCCGCCAGGTGCGGCGCGTCCATCGCAGCGGCGATGGACGGGGTCGCGGAGATGCGGGCCAGGACGGACAGGCAGGAGATGGCCATCGACATGAACGAGCGCGTGACATGGCCCTCGTGCGCGAGGTAGGCCTCCTTGTCGTGGCGCGCGCGGGCGTCGAGCGCCGCCCACGCCACGGCGTCCTCTTGTTGAGCCTCGACGTCGCGGATGGCTTTGAGGCGGGTGAGGCAGTCCTCTAAGAGGTAGATCAGGGAGTTGAGCACCGACTCGAGGTAGAGGCCAAACTCGGACGACGCCAGGCCTCCGTCGCCGTCGCCGGCGGCGGCCGCAGCCGCCGCCAGCGCGGCCGTGGACGCCAGGCACGCGCCGTCGTTCCAGAGCTCCATGAGGAGGGAGTCGACTTGGGACCGGAACCCGAATTTGTCAAACCGGTCCCGGTCCACGTCCAGCCCCACCACGACGTCCGCCCCGGCGTGCGCGCGCATGAGGGCGGGGACGAGGGCGGAGCCGGGGGCGCCGCCGGCGGCGAGGACGGTGGCGACGAGCGCGCGCTCGCCGGGGGAAAGCGCCGCCGGGCCGAGCGGCCCCCCAAGGGCCCGCCGGCGGGGGTCGAGCGAGGGCGCGAGGGCGGCCTGGAGAAAGTCGACGGCGGCGGCGGCGGCCAGGGGGCCGAGGGCGCGGGGGGCGCGCAGGAGGGCGGCCAGGGCCGCCACCCCCGCCGACACGTTGCACGCGCCAACGAGGTCGGCGCCGCCCAGGCGCACGACGGACGCGAGAACGCCGCACGCGTCGCGCAGGGCGTGGGCGGGGACGGGGGTCAGAGAGGCGGGGCCGCCCGTCTCGAGGAGGCGCCCCAGCCACACCAGGGTCAGCACCGCAAACCGGCACGCGTCGGACGCGAGGTGGGGGTCGGTCAGGGCGGCGGTGCCCGAGTCGCGGAAGAGGGCCTCCTCGAGGGATGGCGGGGGGCGCGGCCCGGAGGGGCCGCCCGCCGCCGCTGCAGCGCTGCGCGCCAGGCGGTCCCACCCTTCCAGAAACCGGTTGACGGCAGGCATGAAGCCGACGTGGAGGAAGCGTTGGGCGAGGAAGAAGCAGTCGGCCACGAAGTGGGGGGCGGCCGCCGGGTCAGGGGCCAAAAAGGGGCGCACCGCGGCCGCCTTGGCGCCGCCCTCGTCGCCCTCGTCCCCGTCCAGCATGTTGCCGTCCAGGCGGGGCTCTCGAGCGGCGCCGGGCAGGCGGAAGGGGCCCGCGTCGGCATAGTAAGAGGGGTCGAACCGCGAAAACCACTTCTCGTCCGGCTCGAGAAAGGGGCGGCAGAGGCGCAGGGCGAGGCCGGTGGCGCCGAGCGCGAACGCGTCGGAGGCGGAGGCGAGGGTGGCGGCGGCGTCGAGGGCGCCCTTGTCGCCGCGCGACGCGCGGGAACCGCACGCCGACGCCGCAGCGGCCAGCCAGGCGACGAGCGCCTCCCGGGGCGCGGCCGGATGCTCGATCGCCGCCTTGCAGCGGGCGACGCGGTCGGCGACGCCGAGGGCGGCCGAGGCCGCGGAATCGCACGTCGCGGCGAGCGACCGCGCGGCGGCCTGGGCTTCCCCGTACCGCTCCGGGTACCCTTTCATGCCTTCAAACACGGCCCGGGCAGGCGTGACAGTTTTCCGGGTGGCCAGGGTGGCGACAGCGTCGGGCACGGGGGAGACGCGGAGGAGGGGGGCGAGCGCCGCCGCCGCCTCAAACCCCGCCCCGTGCTTCCCCGGCGCGGCCGCCGCTTCCGCCGCCAGCGTGGCTGCCAGGCAGCGCGCGAGCGGCGGCGGCGCGGTGAGGGCGTCGAGGGGGGCGAGGCGGGCGGCCCACGCGGTCGGCAGGTCTGCCAGGCTCGCGCGCGCCACCCCCGCGAACGCCGCCGCCTGGGCCGCCGCCCACCCGGCCGCGGCTTGGGGCGGGCCGCCGGCGTCGATGGCAGCGGCGAAGAACGCGGGCGGGAGGGTGCCGGCGGACGCAGCGGCGGCGAGCGCGTCGGCGACTGCGCCCGACTCGAAGAAGAGGTCGCCGCCGCGCCCGGCGTCGGCGGCGAGGGCGGTGTTGAGCGCTCGGGCAGCCGCCGCCGCAATCGCGCCCCCGAGCGAGGTGCCAGCGGCGGCGGCGCGCGAAAACACGCCGGCGAGCGCGGCCGGGGTCCCCACCCCGCGCACCCGCGCGGGCGCCGTCGCGGCCGCCACCGCGGCGTCGAGCGCGGGCGCGGCCAGGGCGTCGCCGGAGATGCCGACTGCGATGGATCCAGGGGGGGGGGAGGCGGGGTCGCCGAAGAAGTGAGCCGGCGCGCCGAGCGCGGCGCCGAGTGCTGCAGCCGCCGCGCCGCGGTCGGCGACCGGGACAGGCGGCGGCGCCGCCGCCGCAGGCGGGAGCCAGTCGTGGGTCAGCGCGTGCACCCAGGCGGGGGGAGGGGGGAGCGGGGCGGCGGGAGGAGGGGGCGGCGGCGCCGCCCGCGCGCGCGAACCCCCGGCCAGCCCCGCCAGCGCGGCCGCCAGCGCGGCCGCCGACACGCCGCCCACCGCCTGAGGAGCAGGAGCAGCCTGGGCTTGCGCTTGGCCAAAGGCGGCCGCGAGGGCGGCCGCGAGGGCGGCGGGGTCGAGCCCCGCCGCGGGCGCGGGCGCCGCGAGCGACATTGGGGCGGGCGGCGCGGGCTCGTCGCCGCGACCCGCGGCCGAGCCTTCCGCCTGCGCGGTCTGTGGGATTGGGGGAGGAGGGTGGGGGGGCGGGCGTTGGGGGGCAGAGGGAGGGCGGATTCGATGGGTCGCGCCGCCAGCGCCGACCGGCACCCGGGCCTCTGCCGCCGCAGCAACAGGTGCAGAGCAATGATGGCGTCATCCTGGCCCGCGGGCGAGGGGTCTCGCTCCTCCTCCGACCCCCCCCCCGATCCCACACCTCGAGTGACGCCGCCACCGCCTGCGCCATGAGCGCGTCCTCATCGTCCTCGCTGCCGGCGCCGGACATGGGGTCGTCGTCGGGGGGGCCGGCCATGGCGCTCCAGGGGCGCGCTGTGTGGCGGCGCGCAGGCAAGCGCGCGGCCACTCTCGTCCCCGCGTGGCCTCCCGCGCCCCTCCTCTCCCGCTTCCGCCGGCGCCCGGGCCGAGCGAGCCGCGATGGGCGCCCAGTCGCGCCGGCCGGGCGAGAAAAACATCTGGGCCGAGGTGCTGCGGGAGAGGGAATGGGAGAGCGGGGCGGTGGCCGTGGGTCTAGCCTCTGCTCCTGCACGGCGTGCGAGGCGGCGGGACGCGCGGCGCCGCGCGCCGCCAGCGCGCCCGCGCGCGGACAGCGCGCGGCCGGCGCCGGGCGCCTCCGCCGCCCGCGCCGCCCACGCCGCCCGCCCTGAATTGAACTATCGCACGCCAACCCACGGGCGGGAGCGCGGGCGAGCCCATGCCGACCCCCAACCCGCCCCGCCCTCTTTCACAGCTCTTCCTCATCGGCGCCTCCCTGCTCGGCTCCGCCCTCCTCATGAAGTGGACGGTCGGCCTCATGGACCCTAACGCCGGCTCCAAGAAAGCGGCCAAGGTCAAGAAAAAGGAGATAGCGCGCAAACTGGGGCGCGCGACGATCGACACAAACTCGTACGAAGACGTCGTCGCGCTCGACGTCGTCAACGCCGACGCCATCGACGTCTCCCTGGACGACGTGGGCGGCCTGCAGGGTGTCAAAGACGCGCTGCACGCCAAGGTGATCGCGCCGCTGCGCGAGCCGGCCCTTTTCTCGACGTCCCTGCTCCGCCAGGCGCGCGGGGTGTTGCTCTACGGGCCGCCGGGCACGGGCAAAACGATGCTGGCCAAGGCGCTGGCCAAAGAGTCGGGCGCGTGCTTCATCAACGTGCGGGCGAGCACGCTCCAGTCGAAATGGTTTGGCGACACGAACAAACTCGTCACCGCCGTCTTCACCCTCGCCCACAAACTGCAGCCGTCCATCATCTGGATCGACGAGGTTGACGCGTTGCTTGGGCGGCGGCGGGACATGGAGCATGAAGCGGTGACCGCGATGAAGACCGAGTTTATGCAGGTGGGGTCGAGGGCGAGGGTCGCAGGGTGGAGAGTTTGGGTGTGTGCGTCCCGGCCCACGACCCTCCCTCGTCTCGCCCTTTAGCTCTGGGACGGGTTCCTGACCGACGCCCGGTCCAACGTCATGGTCCTGGCGGCGACGAACCGCCCCGCAGACTTGGACGAAGCCGTCCTCCGCCGGTTTGCCGTCCAGTGCGAAGTCCCCCTCCCCGACGCCGTCTGCCGGGAGGCCATCCTGCGCCTCACCCTGGCCCGCCACGTGGGCGAGGCGGGGGCGGACGCGGTGGAACGCGTGCTGCGCGACAACCGCGCGCCTGCGGGGCTCGCCGGCTCGGGCGAGCGCCCGCTCGAGCACATCGCCCGCCTCACATCCGGTTTCTCGGGGTCCGACCTGTTTGAGCTGTGCGCGGCGGCCGCGGGGCGGCCGGTGCACGAGCACATGCGGGCGGCGCAGGGTGGCAGGGGGGGGGGGCGCGGCCGCGCCCGGGTCGGGCGCGACACGTTCGTCGACGCCTCGGAAGGCCCGCGCAAGCTGGAGCTTACAGATTTCACGGAAGTGCTCAAAACGATGAAGCCGTCGGGCGTGCAGGCGCACGCGTACCGCGCGCCGCGGCGGTAGATCGAGAGCAGAGAAAGGGGGGAGGTTGGATGGGGACAGCACTGAACCCCGAGGCACGCCGCAGCGCATGCAACGATCGCGAGGCGTCGCCAGTCACACTGGGGGCGCGGGAGCCGGCCCCAGGGCGGCCCAGCCGCGGCGCGCGCGGCGGCCGCGCGCGCCGTGCCCCCCAGCCACACGCCCTCTGTCTCCCACTCTCTCTCTCTACTCCTTCTTGATGATCAATGGCCCCACGTTGTCCCCCGTCGCCGCGTTGTGCTTGACGTGCGCCGCATCGCACAGGGGGAATGTGCCGGACCGCCAGCAGCGGCAGTAGACGGCGGGCTTGTCGCCCAGGTCGGCGGCAAGGACGGTGGTGACGACCTGGGAGGGAGGAGGAAGAGGACGAGGCGGGATTGGGCGCGTGGCCGCACGGCGGCGCCGGGGGCGGCCTGCGCGCCGCGCCGCCCCTCCACCACCCGCATTTCGCCTCCAGCACGATGCCTGCCCACCTTGGGCGACGCTTTGTCGACGGAGGGGTTGATCGCGCCCGCGGCAGCGCGGGCAGCCACCGACAGGCGGCGGGCGCGCGGCGTGGGGCGGGCGGAGCGCAGGGACAGGGAGGCCTGCATGGTGGAGTAGGAGGTGGGGAGAGAGGGGCGACGAAGGGCGCGGTGTGCGACATGGCTCCAGCTGCGGCTCTCTCTCTCTCCCCCTACTCCCGCGCCAAAGCAGTGCGGAGTGACACAAGTGCGCCCCGGCGCCGCCCCAGTGTGTGCGTTAATGCGTCGCGGCGGGCGGAGTGGTGGGCGGGGGCGCGCGAGCGGGAAAGGGCGCGCGCCCGCCCCCACCACCCCTCCCTCTCTCTCTCCTCCGTCAGTCCACGCCCAACCCTTCCTCATCCAGCAAATCCCCGTCCATATAGTCCTCCTCGTTGAACTCGCCGTCGGCCGCGGCCGCCTTGCGCGCGGTGGCGGCCGCGTCGCCGCCGGGGCGCTCGCGAGCGGCGGCGACGACGCGCTTGACCTCGTCGACGCTCTGCGCCGGCACCGCCATCGCGGCCCGGGCGGCCGCGCCGCCATCCGCGAGCTCGGCCGGTAGGTTCTTGAGGAACCAGGGGTGCGCCTTGATGCCCGCGACCGTGACGCGGTGCGCGGGGTTTCCGACAAAGATGCGCGCGATGAGGTCGACGCAGTCGCGGGACAGTTGCAGGGTGGGGGGGAACGCGTACTTGACGCCCATGATGCGCTGAGGTGGGGGGGGGCGGGGGTGGGGGGGTGGGCGGGCGGGTCGAGAAGGAGAAAAGGAAAGAGAAAGAAAGACGAAAAACAGACACTCGCCTGGATCGTCTTGCGGAAGTTGCGCGGATCGGTCGGGTCCTCGAAGGGGTAAGCGCCGACGAGCATGACGTACAGGGTGACGCCGCACGACCAGACGTCGGCGACCTGGAGAGGGGAGGGGGAGAGGAGGGGAGGGGGGTGAGTGTTTTAGTTTTGTAATCCTCGAGACGCCGCCGTTCCACCCCACGCACCCCACGCCCCTCTCCACCTACCTCGCCATCGTACTGCTTGCGGGACAGGACCTCGGGCGCGATGTAGGCGGGGGTGCCAACCGTCGACTTGGGCTGGGAGTCGAAGAGGGCCGACTTGGAGTAGCCGAAATCGCAAATCTGTCGGTAGGGAGGGTGATGGGGTGGTGTGTGAGGGTGCGCGGGCGGGGCGGGAGGCAGGGTCAAGCGCGCCGCCCGCGCCGTCCCCTTCCCACCCCCAGCCCCTCCGCACCCCTTTACCTTGAGCCGCGGCGTGGGCCGCCCGTCCAGCAGCGTGTTCTCCAGCTTGAGGTCGCGGTGGCACACGCCCTCGGCGTGGCAGTACTCGACGCCGCACACGAGCTGCTGGAAAAAAAAGCGCGCCTCGTCCTCGGCGAAGCGGCCGGCGCGCACGATGCGGTCGAAGAGTTCGCCGCCTAAAAAGGGGGGGAGGGAGGGAAGGCGCGGCGGGCGTGTGGAGGGCGGGGAGAAGCACGCGGCGCGCGCGCGCGCGGAAACTGCGCCTCGACCCCAACCCCAGCCCAAACACCCCAACCTGTATCTCCACGCACCAGCCGCGTACTCCATGACGATGCCCAGGTGGGTGCCGGTCACGAAGACTTCCCGAAAGGCGATGATGTTGGGGTGCATGAGGGAGCGGTGGTTGACCAGCTCGCGCTCCACGTTGCGGTCGATCTGGGGTGGGAGAGGGAGCAGCATGGGGTCGGTTGGGGGCAAGCGGGCGGGGATTGGACGGCGCGGGGCTGCGCGGCGCTCTCCCTCGTGCGCGCGCGCTGGCCACGCCGCGCCGCTCGCCTCCGACCCGTCTCCGACCTTGTCGCCGCGCTCGATGAACTTGACGGCCACCAGCTCCCCTGACGCCGTGTCGCGCGCCAGCTTGGCGACGCCAAAGTTGCCCGACCCGATGTCGCGGATCTAGGACGAGAGGAAAGGGGGTCGGCGGGCGCCGCGGCTTGGCGCGGTTGGCCGCGCGCAGCGGGGCGCCGGGGGGCGCCGGCCGCCGCGCCCCGCCATCCCCAGTGGCCGGGCGCGTCCGTGCGACACCGGCGCGGCCAGCTTGCGGCCTGCGGCCCGGCGTGGCGCGGCCAACCGCTGGCGCCGCGAGCGGGCAATGGTGCCCGCGCGCCCTGCCGCGACGCCGAGGGAGCGCGCGCGGGTCCACCGCCGGCGCCAGGCCGTCACCCTACGCGACGGCCGTCGCTGGTGGCGACGGCAGGCGTCCCCGGCGCCGCCGCGCGGCGCGGCGCGCAGAAATGCGGCGCGCGAGCGCTGCGCCCCGTCCTTCCGCCCCTCCGCGACGCTCTCACCATCTCATACTTGGGCGACGAGTAGTCGGCCATGTTGTGGACCGCGGACGCGGGAGCGGGCCGCCGGGGGGAGGGGCGGGCAGCGCGCGCCGCGGGAGTGCCGCACAAGCCCGGCAGGCAGGCAGCAGAGGGGGGGCGGGCGGGCGCTGACCTGCTGCCTCCCGCCCGCGCATCACCATTCAATGCCGTCGATGCAGGCAGACGGTTGCAGGGCAGGCGGCCGCCGCGCGCGCCCCGTGCGCACACTCCCCAGAAACAATTGGTCACCCCAGAAGACCCCCGCCCCAGACCCTTACGCGCCCCCCAGCAGCCGGTCCACCGCGGCATGCACGTTGCCGCCCGTCGCCTGCAGCGCGGCCACGTTGGCGGACGCGTCGGGGAAGCCCATGGAGGCGAGTTGGTCAAGTTGGGCAGCATAGGCCGTCTCGGGGTCGACCACCGGCGCGGAAGCCGCTGCGGCGCCGCCGCCGCCGAGCAGGGACGCAAAGTCGGGCATGCCGGCACCGCCGCCGCCGCCGCCAAACATCGAGGCGAGGGTGGACAGGTCGGGGGCGCCGCCACCGCCGGCGCCCGCGTCGCCGAGCGCGGCCTGCAGCGCGGCCAGGTCCGGGGCGCCACCCCCACCCCCACCGCCCAACATCGCCTGCACCTGGGACGCGGCCCGCATCATCTCGGGCGACAGCGCGGCGCGCAGCGCGGCCGGGTCGGCGAGCGCGGCGCGCAGGCCCGGGTTGGCGGCCGCGGCCGCGGCGAGCTGGGGGTTGGACGCGAGCACGGCGTCCACGACGCCAGGCTGCGCGATGAAGGAGGAGAGGGCGGCGGCCGCGCCCGGTTGGGAGAGGAGCGACTCGAGGTTCGGCGGGCCGCCGCCGAGGCCGCCGCCGAGGCCCGCGCCGCCGCCGCCGCCGCCCAGGGCGGCGGCCAGCGCGGAGAGGTCCGGGGCGCCGCCACCGATACCAGCGGCCGCCGCGGCGGGCGCGGCGGGTGCCCAGGGGTTCGGCAGCGGCGCCGCGTTCGGCGCGCCGCCAGAGGGCGCCGTCGGCGCCGGCGCGCCGCCCGACCCCGCGCCCCCCGCTGTCGCGGCGTCCGCCGCCGCCGCGGTGGCCGCCGACAACGCTTCGTGCACGCGGCGCATGGCGGCAAAGCCTTCTGGGTGCGTCTCTAAAGACGCTAGCGCGAGGTCCGACGCGCGCTGCTGCTCTCGCGCCAACGCCGGGTTGGCCGCTACCGCCGCCAGGTCGCGCAGCGTCGCCGGGTCGCGCAGCGCGGCGCGGAGCTCGGGGTGCGCGTCGGAGAGCGCGCGCAGTGCGGGGTTGGAGTCGACCAACGCCGCCAGCGCGTCCGGATTGGCCAGCAGGGCTTGAAATGCGGGGTGAGATGCCATGGCGGCGGGCAGGGATTGAGGAGGGGTGGGAGCGGGGGCGGAAGGAGGGGCGCTGAGGGGTGGAGAGGGGGAGGGGGAGGGTCGGCGTGAGGCCGCCCGACGCTCGCGCAGCAATTTCACAAGCGCGAGCGATATTAGACGGCACCCTCGCATGCCGCAGCAAGGCTAACGGCGCCCGGACGGCTTCTCGGCACGCGGGCCTAGCGGGCTCCCCCCCTACCCCCCCCCCACACCCCCTCACCCGGACGTGCCGACCGCCTTGCTGACGACCATGTGCACCACGGCGCCATCGGCGATGCCTGAAGAAGGAAATGGGGGAGGGTGAGAGTCGGCGAGCTTGCCATTCAGGCCGGTCGATGCCCCCACCCCCTCCAACCTCGCTCTTGACCCACCAAGAGCCCCCAGCGCGTCGTCATCCTTCAGAATGTGCCCCTTGAACACGAGGCGCAGGCGGTCGCGCGGCGCGCCCGCGCCCGCAGCCGACGCGGCGGTCTTGAGGTCGGCCACGGTGCCGGACGCGTCGACGTCGACGGTTAGAGCGGTGGGAGACGTCACGGGCTTGACCGAGAGACGCATGTTGGGGGGGCGAAGGGCGCCGCAGAGTGGGGAGGGCGCGGCGCGGCGAGCGGCGCCACTCTGCGAGCGGCTGGACACCGCCCGCCGCGCAGGTGCGCTAGATGTGGGGCGGCGGTGGTTGGCCGGCCTTGCTCAGGGCGCCCGGGGCGCGCCGGCGCCCGGCGCGACCTGCGTGCCGGCGCCGGCGACGGCGCCGGCGCCCGCCCATCGCGCGGGCGCCGGCTGCTGCGGCCCGCTCGCCGCGGACGACGCGTGCAACGACGTTTTCTCGGGGCGCCACGAGCGGGGCGGGAGGACCCGGGCGCGAGCGCGCCGCGGGCGCGGGCGGGCGCTGACCTCCTCCCTGCGCGACCCGCAGCCCCCTCTCCAACCATGCTCTCCCCGACCGCCGCCGCCGTGTGGGCGGCCATCATCGCCGGCATCGCCACGGTCGGCTTTTGGCCGCTGGCAATCCTCGCTGCCGCGGCCATGGCTTATCGTCAGTGGCTCGAACCCAAGACGGAGACGCCCGCCCCGACCCTCAAGGGCTGGGCCGCGCACGCGGCCGACGTGGACGCCGTGCGGGCCGCGTACGCGTCCTTCCTGGCGACGCGGGCGCGCGGGGACAAAGTCGTGTTGCGGCGGTCGGCGGGCGGGCAAGCCGACTCCAACCGCACCGTCGCCGCCACCTACAAGACTGACGCGGGCGTCACGTCCGTCGACGTCTCCCGCATGTGCGGAGTCATCGCGCTCGACGCCGGCGCGCGGCTGCTGCACGTGGAGCCGGGCGCCGCGCAGGACGTCATCTCGCGCGCCGCGCTCGCCCGCGGCTGGATCCCCGCCGTCATGCCCGAGTTCCCCGGCATCACCGCCGGCGGCGCCTTTTCCGGGGGGGGGATCGAGTCGACGAGCCACCGGGCGGGGGGGGTCGCGGACGTGGTGGCGGAACTCGACATCGTCACGGGCGACGGCCGCTACCTCACCCGCGTGTCGCGCGCCCACCACCCCGACCTCTTTGCTGCCGCCGCGACCGGGTTCGGGACGGTGGGCATCATCACGCGGCTCGCCATGCGCCTGGACCCCGCGCCGGCGTACGTGGCGGTCTCGTACCTGCACCTCGCGTCGCCGCGCGCGGCGTGCGACGCGCTGGCCGCCCTCTCCGACGGCGCCGCGCCCGCCGCCGCCCCCGCCCGCGTCGCCGCCCCCGAGTTTCTGGACGGCGTCGCGCTCTCGGCCGAGTCGGCGGTGGTGGTCGTCGGCACGCCGGCCACGTCCCCGACGCCCGACGCGCCGCTCCTCTCGCTGCGCAGCTCCCGCACCGCGCCCTGGTTTTTCTGGCACCTGGCCGACGTCGGCCGGTCGACGCCCGCCATGGACTGGGGCACGTGGTCGGCAGCGTGGGCGGCGACGGTGGCGGCGCGCGGCGCGGGCGCGGTCGCGACGCTCGCGCCCGGCGACTACCCCGCGTGCGTCCGCGTCGACACCGTGCCGATCGAGGACTACCTGTTCCGGTTCGACCGGGGCGCCTTTTGGATGGCGCGCAACGGGCTCGAGATTTTCTACGGGCGCGCGGCGTGGACAGAGCCGGCCGCGGCGCCGGACCGCGCGCCCGCGCCGGGGCCGGTGCCCTCGGGCCCCCGCCCTAACCCGCCCCCGCCCCCGCCGCCGGCTCCCTCCGCCGGCCCGGCCCCCTTCATCCGGGCCAAGTACGCGTGGCTCGCCACGACGCGCCAGCTGTACCGCATGCTGCACAAGGTCGGCGACGAGACGGTCGCGCGCTGCTACGTCGTCCAAGACTTTATCATGCCCTCCCCGGCGTCCGCGGCCTCGTTGATCGAGTCGGAAACCGCGCCACCCTCCAAGCTTGGCATCTGGCCGCTGTGGCTCTGCCCCGTGCGGCACGTCGCGCTCCCCGGTGCGGGCGGCGCGGGGTACGGCTTCCCCTACACGACGTCCGCCCCGGGATGCGTTTGGATCAACGTGGGCGTGTACGGGGTGCCGCTGGAGGGCAAGCCGTTCGACCCTTCCGTGGTCAACGGGAAGCTGGAGAAGGCGGTGACCCGCCTCGGCGGCCGCAAGATGCTCTACGCCCAATCCTTTTACGCGCGCCCCAAATTCGACGCCTTATTTAACACGCGCGCGTACAACGCGGCGCGGCGGGCGTACGCTGCCGTCGTGGAAGGTGGGGCGGACTTCGCTTTCCCGGACGCGGCGACCAAACTCCTCCTCGGCGACGCGCGCCGCGCCCGCCTCGAAGGCGTCAAGCCCGCGTCCCTCATGCACGCGTGGAAGCCGATGGTGCCCTGGTACTTTTCCTTGTGGGGCGAGTGGCTGCTGCCCAGGGCGATTCATGCCAATCTCGGGGTTGCCAACACCGGCATGACCGTGACGCCGTCGCTGGCCGCGGAAGTGGTGACCGAGGAGGCGGCGAAAGCCGCGGCCGAGCGGGCCACTTTCGGGACCCGTTTCGCGCGGCCGGCCGACCCCGCGGCGACCCGCGGCGGCGCGCTCGCGTCGCGCACCGCGTCGGGCAAGCTCTCCCCCGCCAACGTCAAGGCAGCCCTGTCCCGTGTCCTGTCCCGGTCCCGGTCGGGCACGCCGGGCAAGTGAAAAGAGAGAGAGAGAGGGATGGGGGTCAAGGAGGGTGTGGGAGGAGCGGGCGGGTCGGCGGCGCCCGTGTCGCACGCCCAGCTCCACCCAAACCACCACATTCTCTCCTCCCTCACTGCGCAGTCGCCGCGATGGCCACCACGCCCGCCTTGCTCGCCTTGCCAGAGGGCGGGGCGGTGTCGGACTTGCCGGCAACGGTCCCATAAGGAGCAGACACGGCGGGCGCCCCGCCTGCGGCCACCACACCCGCGCGCCGCGCCGCAGCCTGCACCGGCTCCGCGGGGCCGGCGCCACCGCCGATCTCGGCGGGCAGGGAGGCGGCGTCGACGCCGGGCACGTGGGCCCACGCGGCGGCGGCGGGGGCGCCGCCGTTCGCCGCGACAAACACCACCTTGCCGCGCGACGCCGGCGCAAGCAGCGGCAGCAGCAGCGTCACCAGGGCCGCGAACGTCTTTGGCGCGCCATAGACGTAGGTCGCCAGCGAGCGTTCAGGGTAATGGTTCTGCGCAACAGCGACGACGGCGCGCGCTGCGGACGCGTCCAAGTGGGCCAACCCGACCCCGCGCGCGTCGACCACCGACACGCACCGCCCGTCGCCGGGACCCGCGTCGGCGAGGCGGGACGCGGCGTCCATGGCGTAGACGAGGGCGAGCGTCATGTCGGCAGCTTTTTTGCCCGCAGCGTTTTTGGGCGCGCGCGCGTGCGCGGCGGAGAACGAGACCATGACCGCGCGGCCGGCGGCGTCGAGGGACGGGGCGAACCAGGTCTTGCCGGCGGCGAGCTCGGACGCGATCGAGGCCTCTGGAGGAGGAGGAGAAGGGTTGACCGCCGCCCCCCTTCGCGCCCGAAAGGGGCACGCCGCGCCAACGCCCGCGCCCGCCCCCTCGCCCCCCCCCCCACCACCACCCCGTCCATTTCACCTTTGTCCAGGGTCCACCCGTCGGGCAGGAGCGCGGCCCGCCACTCGGCGTGCGCGCCGAGCCTCGCGGCCGCACGCTCGACGCTCCCCTCCTCGGCCACCAGCCACCGCATCAGCGTGCGGTCGTCCCAGCTGATCGCTCCCAGGCCGGGCTCGCCCGATTTGAGGAGGCGGGCGTGGGCGGTGGGGTGGGCGGCGTCGACTGCGGCGGCCAGCGCGCGCAGGTCGGCGGGGGTGGGAGCGGACGCCGGGCAAGGGGCGGGCGCGCCCTTGAACAGGCGCATGGTGGCGGGAAGGAGGAGGGAGAGTACGAGAGGCGGCGGAAGAGTGTGGGCGGCGTTACACGCGCGCCGCCGACCCCTCGCCCACCCTTCGACCCAGGCATCCAAAAGAAAGCGTTGACCCTGTGTGCTGTTGTGCTGCTCCCGCGCGCCCGGGGCCTCAATTCTCCACTCTCTCACTCGACCCCAATCAATCTCTCTCAAATCTCAAAGCGCACCCCCCAGTCGGCCTCGCCCGCCGGCGGCACCACGACGAGCGTGCCAGTCGCTCCGTCGAACGAAAACGGGAGCTCGCCGCCGGCGGCGCCGCCGGTGACGGAGGAAGGCTCGGCCGACGCCCACGCGATCAAATCGCCGCCACCAATAATGTCGGCCGCCGCGACGAGTCCCGCTCCGCCCCGCGTCGCCGCGACGTGCAGGGACGCGATGGCGCCGCCAGCGTTGAGCAAGCCGCGCAGGCCGACGAGGGCGAGGCCCGGGCCGGTGTCCCCTGCGGGCCGCGCGACGGGGGCCAGGGTCGTCACCGCCGCGCCGCCTGCCTCGAGCACGACGTCCACGCCGGCCTTGGGGTCGGTCAGGAAACGCACCGCGCGCGCCCCGTGCGTAAAGGCCGCCCACTCGCCGCCGCCCGCCGGGTCGGCCCCCGCGTCGGTCGGCCGCACGACGCCCGCCAGCGGCGGCGGCGCGTCGTCGTGCGTCACAAAGCGGCGCCGCACGCGGCACCAGGCCGACCCTTGGACGTGCAGGGTGGCGACGACGAGCGCGTGCGGGTTGGCGTTCCAAATTTTTAGTAGAGTCATCCCGTCCCGCATCACGTCCCGGAACAGGCAGTCGGCCGTCGCGCGCCCGGGCAGCTTGGCGCGCAGGACGCGGCCGTCGGGGAGGACAAGGGTGGACAGGATCGAGAAATCGTGGCACCCAGGGGCATCCGACACGTAGACAGGCCCCCCAGACACGGCCCTTGCCGCCGCGTGCGCCCGCGCGGCCGGGTGCCGCGAGTGAAACATGTCGTAGTCGGGGTGCAGGATGCCGGCCAGGAAGACGGCGTTGTAGGCGCACGCGCCGATGTGGGGGCCGGACGAGGAGGGGTCGCGCGGGTAGAAATCGTCCGACGCGCGCACGAGGGCTGACGCGGTGGTGCGAAACAGGTTTTCGGTCGAGTGGCACATGCAGTTGGTGACTGAGAGGGAGGAGGGGAGGAGGGTGGGGCGTGTTGGTCGTGAGCGCGGCGACCGCGCGCCCTCTCTTTCTCTCTCCCTCGCTCCGCCTCTCTCTCCCCACGCACAATGGTTCCCGGGCAAGTGCGTCGCCACGCTCGCCTCCAGCGCCGCCTGAAACCTCGCCGCGGTCGCGGCCCCGCCCTCGAGCGCCGACCCGAGCAGCCCCGCGCCCGCCTGGCCATCCACTTTGACGCCGTCGACGCCCGCAGCCGCAAGGTAGGCGTGCATGTCGGCATACAGGGCGCCGGGGTCGTCCACGACGCCCACGCCGGCGACGACCGCCGGGTTCCAGAGCATGGCCGGCTCCACCTCGGCCACGCCCGGCGTCGGCGCCGCGCGCACGACGCGCGCCGAGTATTTGGCGACGCACGGGTGGCCGTCGGCGGGGGCGACGCCGCCCCAGTAGGCGGAGAGCGAGTGCCACGCGATGACGTGGCGGACGCCGTGCCGCGCGCGCAGCGAGGCGACGACGCCCGCCAAATCTTCCGGCTCCCCGGTCCAGTAATCCGCGGGCGACGCGTCAGGCCGCGCGAACTTGGCGTTGGCGCGGACGTCGGTGAGGCGGCGGGTGAAGTCACCCGACGCTGCGAAAAACTCGAGCATCACGGGGCGCAGCGGGCCCAGGGCCAGCGCGCGAAATGTGCGCACGGGCCAGGAATTCGGTGGCGCGGGATCCACGAGCGCCTGGTAGGCGCGCGCGCCGGCGGCTTCGAGTGCGCCGAGCGCGGCGCCCGCCGCGCGCTGGACGCCCGCTGCGACGAGCCACGCCGCGCCCACGAGCGCGACGCCCACCGACCCCGGCCCCGGCCGCGCCCGCACTGGGGGCGGCGGCCGGGGCTCGGGCGGCGCGTCGTCGGCGGGCGCCGTGTCGGGCGGCGGCGCGAGCGCTGCGAGCGCGCCCGCAAGCGCGGAGCCCGGGGGGGCGCTCCGGGCGGCGTATTCCAGTGCGCGCCGTTCTGCAGACTCGCGCTCGTACTCGCCCGCCGTCTCGATCTGCTCGAGCGCGGCGAGCGCGGCGGCCGCCGCGGCACGCGCGTCGGCGGCGGCGGCCGCGGCCGCGCCCTCGACCGCAGCCTCGACTTGGCGCGCGACGGACACGACGTCGCCCATGTCCGTGATGTCGACGAGGTCTTCCAGGGACGGGAGGGACGGGGCGGGCTCTTTCGGGGGCGCGGCCGGCAGCGCCACCGCCGCGCCGCCGGACGCCTGCGGCACCGGCCGCCGAAACGCGGGGTCCACGTCCGTGCACTGCCACCCGTCGTCGATGATGACGGTGCGGGGGGGGGCACCGCCGGCGGCGAGGGAGGCCACGCCGTCGTGCAGGCCAGCGGCGGAGACGCGGCTGTAGTACGCGTCCCAGGAGCACCACCCGAAGCCGTCGACAGAAGGCGGGAGGATTTTGGCGGTCCGTGGCGGCGCGCCGCCGGAGAGCGAGGCCGCCGCCGCCGTCGCGTGCTCGGCGAGCGCGGACGCGTCGCGGCCTGCGGAGAGGAGCAGGGCGCCGGGCCACGTGTCGCCCTGGACGTGCGCCGCGCCCGACTCTAGGCGCAGGGTGACGGCATCGGGGTCGGGGGACGCGCCGCGCGCGGGGGGGCTAAGGAAAGAGAGGAGGGTGAGGAGTGGGCACACTACTCGCAGCACACCGCGTGCAAAAGAGAGAAAGGAGCAGGGCCGGCCGCCGCCCTCGCTCCCTCGTCCCGCCCGCCACCATGGCTTCCCCCGGGTCGGCCCCACCGGGGTCGGCCCCGGTGCCGCGCGCGCTCGAGAGCGAGCTCGCCGCAGCGGCCAGCGGCGGCGTCGCGACCCGCAAGCGGCGCGCCGCCGCGGACCCCGCCGCGGCGGGCGCCAGCGGCGGCGAGGTAGGGGGAGGAGGGGGCGCGGGCGGGCGCGATGCGGAATCGGCGCGCGCGCCCGCGCCCGCGCCCACGAGTCCCTCTCCGCCACTCAGCCGTCCCGGGCTACGACCGGCAATCAGACGCGCCGTACGCGGGCGAGGGCGTCGGGTGCAGGGTTGGAAGTCGCCGCACCCGCGACCGCCCCCCCTCCCACCACCACCACCACCACCGCCACGCCCGTCGCGGACGCTGTGCTCGGCCTGTTTGCCGAGCGCGGCGACGTGGCGCGCGAGCTGCGGGCGGCGGTGGAGGCGGCGCGGGAGGGCGAGCAGCGCGCGGCGCGCGAGCGCGACTCCGCAGTTGCCGCGGCAGCGTCCGCTCGCGACGACGGCGCGCGCGGCGCCGCACTCGCGCGCGCAGCTGCGGATGCCGCCACCGCGGAGAACGACCGGCTACTGCGCCAGGTGCGGGCCGAGGCCGCCAAGAGCGCGGCGGCGGAACGGCGCGCCGAGGCGGCGGAAGCCGACGCCGCCGCCTCGCGCCAGCGCGCGCACGACGCCGAGGACAGGGCGATGCAGGCGGCCGCCGCGATACGGGGCGGGGCGCAAAGCGAGGACGACCAGGGCGCCTCGGCCGCCGCTCTCGCCGACGCTGACGCCGCCCTGCGCTGCGCGCGCGCCGACGTCGAGCGCGCGCTGGCATCAGCGCGCGCGGCGGAAGCGGTGACGGCCGCGGTGCAGACGCGCCTGGACGAGGCCGTGGCGGCCGGCGACGGCGAGGCGGCGGCGCGTCGGCGCGCCGAGGCGGCGGCCGCGGCCGCGTCGGCGCGCGCCGAGGCCGCCGAGGCCGACGCCGCGCGCGCACGCGCGGACGCGGCCGCCGCCGGGTCGGACCCGGTCGTGCTGCGCACGCTGCGCGACGACGTGGCAAGGCTGGAGACGGCCCTGCGCGCCGCGCGGGCCGACGGCGGCGCGGCCGCGCTCGTGCGCGAGCGCGCGGCGGCGGCCGAGGCGCGCGCGTCCAGGGCCGAGGAAGCGGTCGACGTCGCGGCCCGCGACACGGCCGCCGCCGCCGCGGCGGCGGCCGAGTGCGCGCGGTGGCGCGCGGCCGCCGCGGCCGCGCTCCCGCGCGGCACGCCGCCCGCGCCCGAAGCGTTGGCCGCCCGCCTGGACGACGCCTGGCGCGCGACGGCGGCGGAAGCCGACGCGCGCGGGGCGGCCGAGGCCGACGCGGCCGCCGCGCGCAGCGACGCCGACGCGGCGGCCGCCGACGCGGCCGACGCGCGCGCGCGCGCGGCCGACGCGCGCGCCGCCACCACCGAGTCGGCGGCGGCCCTTGCGCGCGCCGAGGCGCGGGCGCGCGGGCTGGCCGCAGAACGCGACGGCCTGCGCCGTGCGCTCGACGCCGCGGGGTCGGCGGTTGGCAGCGGCGGCGACCGCTCCGGCGACGACGGCGACGCGTTGCGCGCCCGTGTCAACGCCCTCCAGGCCGCGCTGGCGGACGCGGAGAAGCGCGCAGCGGGCGCCGACGCCGCCGCCAAAGCCGCCGCAGCTGCGCGCGCCGACGCGGCGGCCGCCAACGCCCAGCTCGCCGACGCCGTCGCCCGCGTCGACGCCGCCGACGCGGTGGCCGACGCGGCGGTGGCGGCGGCGGAGCGCGCGGCGGCGCGCCTGGGGCGGGGCGAGTTTGACTCCGGCGCGACGCGCGTCCTGCACCTCGTGCGCAACCCGGAAGCCGCCGCGTCGCGCGAGGCGGCGGCGGCGCGCATCGCCGAGTTGGAGGCCGCACTCGCGGCGGCGAGGGCGGGAGGGGACGGAGGCGAGCGCGGCGACGCCGCGACCGCCGCCGCGGCCAGCGCCCGCGTCGCAGACGCCGAAAAACGGGTCGCCCGCCTCCAAGCCGCCTTCACCGAGCACGCCGCATCGTTCCGGGGCGCGGTCGCCGCCCTCATCGGGTGGCGCGTGGACATGCGGCCGCCGCCGGTGCGCGGCGGCGCGGCGCGCTTTGCGCTCCACCCCACGTCCGGCGCCGGCCCGGCCGACGGTCTCCTCTTCGAGGAGGCGGCCCCGGGCGCCGCCGCGCGCGCGGCGGCGGGGGGCGGGGGCGGCAGCGGGTTTGTGCTCGTTGCCACGCCGCTCTCGCGCGCGCGGTCGCGCGAGGTCGACACGTACATCGGCCGCTACGCGTCCGTCCCCGCCCTGACCGCCGCCATCACGCTGGAGCTGTTCCAAGCGGACGATGGAGGCGGGGAGGGGGAGGGCGGCGAGTGACGGGGGCGAGGGCGGCGTCCAGGGAGGGAAGGAACCAAGAACCCCCGCCACCACTCTCTCTCCCTCTCTCGCCTCTCACCTGGCGGGTCTGAGCGTGCCCCGGAACGTGCCAGAGTCAATGAGGGGCGTGAGGCAGGCGTAGGGGCCTCCAGGGGACAGCTCGACGAGCAGAAACTGGGTCTCCGGGGGCACGCCCGCGCCGCGGGAGCCCCAGACGGGCGTCATCCACCACAGCTTGGCGCGGGCGCCGGCCAGGAAGGGGGCGCGCGCGAGCTGGAGAGGGAGAGGAGGAGGAGAGGTGAGCGCCGCACGCGCCAACCACCCCTCGCCCGTCGCCACCCCTCCAACGCACCCGCCCCAGGGGCACATCCTCCATGGCGGTCGGCGCACCGCCGATGGCGGCGAATCCGAGCACGAGGTCGCCCTCGCCAGGACCCGCGCGAACCGTGACGCCCAGGGGGAGCCCCGCAAGCAGCGGCCGGGCCGCGCCATCGACAATGACGTCCCGCCCAGTCACGCTGACGGCCAGGGGCGTGTGGCGTGGGGGCGCGAGGGGCGAGTCGAGGAGTGTGGTCGCCGGGCTTGCAGCGGTTCGCCCGGGCGGCAGTTCGCGCGGGCGCGGCGCGGCATTGGGGGGTGGGCTCAGGTACCGAGGGCGGGCCAGGGAGTAGGGGCGGTGTCTAAAGGAGGGAGAGGATGGGGGGGGGGGATGGGGGTCGTCGCCGACGCGGCGCCGCCTCGGCGCGGCAGCCGCCTGCGCCACCGCCCGACCGCGCACGCCCTCTCAGCGTCGGCCGACACAACGCCAACCGCCGTCGGCTCCAGCCCTCCCTCACCTGGGCCCCCACTTTGGCCGCCGCGCTGGCGGCGGCGGCCTCGCCTGCCGCGGCGTCGGCGGCGGCGCACCCACCAGCGATGCGAGCGAGCCCGACGAGGACACACGTCGCTCCATGGTGGCCGACGCGGCGCGGGCTTTGCGCAGAGTGAGGGAGAGAGGGGCGGCACGGCTCGCTCTCGCTCGCAGACCTGCCACCGTCACACGCCCTCGCCCGCACCACTCCCGGCATCCGGCGCCGCCACCCGTTCCTCTCCATTAACGACGAGGGAGAGGGGCCCCAGGTAGAGCCACTCGGTGTCCGTCGCGCCGCGGCCGCCCGCCCGCTGAAACAGGCTTGTCTCCTTCATCGTCCCCACCGCGCACCCCCCGTCGATGCGCATGCCTTGCTGGCCCGTGATCTTGTAGGCGGCCACAAAGGAGACACTCCCCTCGTCGTCGGAAGGGCCGCCGCCACTCTTCCCAACAACTCTCAGGCGTTGCCACGCCACCGTCTTCATCGTGGCGCGCACGTCGTCCGCAAAGGAGGACGCGAGCGTGCCGTCGGGGCGGCGGGAGCCGGCGGCGGCGGGGTTGTCGGGGTGGGTTGTCGCCATGATGTAGGCGGCAGCCTCTTTCCCTCCCCGCACGTACGCCGCAAAGCGGGACCGCATGAGAGCTTCCGCGGTGGGGGCGGCGGCGGCGCGCGACAGGTGCGGCTCGCAGCAGGCCGCAAACGGCCGCCCCGAGCAGCAGGGGCACGCGGCGCGGTCGGCGATCCAGGGACGCGCGTCGCCCGGCTGGGAGGGTTTGGGATTCTTGGCGCCAAAGCCCGTGGCGGCGCGTGGGGCCTGCGGCCGGGCGCAGGCCGCGGCGCGGCGCGCCTGCGGCATGCCGGCGCGCCGCGGCGCCAGCGCGGGCGCGGGGGCGCGCGCGGGGGCCCGCATGCAGGGCAACAAGGAACGAGGGTGCCGGGAGCGCGCTGTGTTGCACGGCGGTCGCGCGCTGGCCAGCGGCGCCGGCGGCACGCCGGGAGCCTCTCTCTCTCCTCTCCCCTCTCTATTTGAGCGCCTTGAGCAGAAGTTTGATGAGGTAGACGACGACGTCCCCGCACGACGGCTGGGACGAGCCGCCGGGGCCGGCGCCCCCGTTTTGCGGCCGCGGCGGGCGCCCGTTTTGAGGCGGCCGCCCGCCGCCACCGTACGGCGTGGAATACCCCCCCACCCCGTCCCCCTTGCCCAGCAGCATGGGGAACGCGGACCCCACCTTGTCGCCGTACTTGGATCTGATCCGGAAGGCTTTGATGCACACGCCCACCCCGTCGACCGCAAACCGCGTCTCCTCCGACCCGCCCATGAAGACCAGAGTGTAGAGCGCCAACTCCAGCTCGGGCGAGGTGCCGACAAACATGGAAGAGATGTCTTTGGCCGCCGCGCCAAACGCGGAAAACTGGATCGACACGACGCGGTCCCCCGGGTCGGCCCGCGCGCGCTTGGGTGGGATGTGGCCGTGGAAGTTGGCGTGGCCGGCCCGTTCGAGGAGGGCGAACCGGACCCAGTTGTGCAGGCCGACGACCCTGCCCGCGGCGTCGCCCGACCCGACTTCGCCGACGAAGGTGTGCTCAAAGCCCGAAGTGTCGTCCCGGGCCGCCCTAGTGTAGCGGCGAAACCACATCTGGTGCAGGGCGGCTTTGAAGTCCGGGAGGGCGGGGGGGGCGGCGCCACGCGCGGACAACAACGTGTGCACGTAGCGCAGCGGCCGCGTCGCCAGGCACGCGTCCAGGAATGCCGACTCCTCCGCCGCCTGGGCGGGCGTGGAGGATTCCGACACGCCCGTCTGCGCGGTGTAGTTGTCGAGGAGGGCGACGAACGCTTTATACGTGGGGCGCGAAAATATCGCGCCGTCCACCCGCGCGAAAAGCGGCCTCCCCGCGCTATCCCCACCGGCCCCGTCAAAGCCGCGCACGGCGGCCTGCAGGTCGAGCGCGTAGTCCCGGCCAGGGGCCGCGCCGCCGTCGTCGAGCGCAAAAAGGGCGGCGGCGGCGGCCGACAGGTCTTGCAGGTGGGCGGGGTTGACGGGCGGGGGGGGCTGCGCCATGGCGACAGCCCAAATGGTGGGGGAGGGAAGTGAGGCGAGAGTGGCAGGCCGGCGGGGCGGGCCATCGACGCGCCCGCCGCGCTTCCTCACACACGCGACCCCCGACCACCCCCGCCAACGCGCCCACATGCCGTAGTGACGTCTGCACACATGAGGCGTGTCGTCCTGCTCCTGCTGGCGGCCGCGGCGGTCGCCACCGCCGCGCCAACCGCGCGCGACGCGGCGCTCGCCCCCACGCCCGCCGCCCAATCCCGGTCCGGCGACGCGGCGCGCCCCACGCGCGCGGCTGCGGTCGACGAAGCCCGGCGCGACCCCGCGGCGGTCGCGCGGCGCGCTTTCTCTGCGGCGGTGGGCGCCATCCCGGTCGTCGCCGACGCGCGCGCCATGCGCGCGGACAAGGCAGCGACGCGGGTGGCGGGCGACGCGGCGGTGAGTGTGCGGAATTGGGGGCCTGGGGGCGGGGCCATGGCGCGCGCAAGGGCAAAGGCCGACGCGGCGCCGGGCGCGCTCGCGCGCCCGCACACGGCCCTGGAGTCAGACGAGGGCATCGCCCAGGGCGAGAGTTGCGGCGTTGAGTGCCTGGCGCGCCCCAACCGCCCCCACCTTCCACCCCCTCCCCACCCCCAGGCCCTCGCCGCCCACCTGCAAGACCCCGAGGTCCGCACCATCCTCCTCTCCCGCGATGTCGAACTGTCGGACGCGGCATGGGCGCCGGTGGGGTCGGCGGTGGTGACGCGGCGCGTCACTGTCGCCCCCGTCAACACGACGGGCCGCGTCGCCATCGATTTTGGCCGCCTCATCTCCGCCGTCGTCCTTGTGGGCGACCGCGCCAAGCTCACATTTGACCGGGTGTGGCTGCGCGGCCTGGCGCCGCGCGCGGGGGTGAGGCAGGAAGGACTCACCCGGCTCCGCCCCGGCGGCGCGCTCACGCTCTGGCCGTCCATCGTCACCCTGCCAAACACCACGCTCGCCCTGTCCCAGTCCCGGGTGGACATCGCGTCGGACGACGGCTTTAGCAATTGCACCTCGTTTGGCGCGCGCGTCGAGGCCGACGCCGCCCCCCTGGGCGTCCCCGTCGTCCTCGCGCCCGACGGCCGGGACGCCCTGCTGGCCGGTACGTTCACGGTGGGGCTCCCCCTGGCGCCCCCGGGCGCGGACGCGGCGCCGGCCGGCAACGCGAGCGTCGCGTCGACGGACACGGTGCTGACGTGCGTCCCGGCGCCGGCGCGGCCGGGGCGCACGCCCGTCAAGCGGGTCGCCCTGCCGATCGTCAACGCGGCGGGCAGCGTGGCCGACCCGCCGGCGGCCCGCCCGCCCAACACGCCCCACCCGCGGCTCAAGTGGTGGCTCGCGTTTACGATCGCGCTCTCGTGCGCCGTCATCCTCGCCCTGCTGGGCGGCCTGGTGGTGCTCACGCGGCGGCTGCGGGCGCTGCAGAAGCAGCGGTCGCTGCGGCGCGCGGCCAAGGCGGGAGGGGGCGGAGGCTCGGACGACGCAGAGGCCGCGGCGCTCTCGCTCCGCCACGCCGGCTCCGCCGCCGCCCCCGCGTCGGCGCGCGCCGGAGGCGACGCGACGGACGTCGAACTCGGCCCGCTGCTGGGCCGCGGGAGCTACGGCCGGGTGTACAAGGCGCGGTGGAAGGGCACGCTCGTCGCCGTGAAGGCGGTCGACGACGCCGACCCCGCCGCCGTCGCGCGAGAGGCGGCGCTGGCGCTGGCGGTGACGCACCCCAACGTGGTGGCCACGTACGAAGTGCTCGAGGTTGGGGGAGGGAGAGGTGGTGGAGGCGCGCGCGCCGCCGCCGACGCCGACGCCGGCCCCGCGCGGTCGGCCTCGACGCCCGGCACGGAAACCTGGATCGTGCTCGAGTACATGGACCGCGGCACCCTGGACGCCGCGGTGGCGGCCGGGAGGTTTGCGCCCAAGGGCGCGCGCGGCGCGCGCGACGACGCCGCCGTCTGGGCC
>Ga0315284_10000125_pt1 | contig 102791 bp, 160 predicted proteins | sample YL17G09_16_MG_FD_203696 | JGI IMG/M metagenome (GOLD analysis project Ga0315284, IMG submission 203696) | Sediment microbial communities from Yellowstone Lake, YNP, Wyoming, USA - YL17G09_16 | ecosystem: Environmental > Aquatic > Freshwater > Lake > Sediment | place: USA: Wyoming | collected... | reverse complement strand
GTTCTATCTGACCTCTTGTCATACCAAGTTTCTTTCCTATCTTCCTAATAGACAAATTATCTTTCCAATACAATTGTTCTAATAATTCTTTATTTACTTCAGTCAATCAATTTCACCTATCTCTATTATCATTTTCCTAAATTCACATTTCATACAAACTTCATCATCCTTTGTTTTGCACATCTTCAGACACACTTCCTTGCTCAGTTGTATCAATAGATTTGATAGTTTTTTCTTCAACTTTAGGCACCTCAAGTAATAATTCTCTTTGATATGATTTAACATTAGTTCTTCCATCTTTCTTTGACCAATCTGGATAAGGAAGAGGATATACATCCACTAATCTAACTGCTGAACCAGAGTTAGAACTTACATCATAAAATATTATTCTAAGTTCTGGGTTAGTAAATTCCCATAACATTTGTCTACAAGATGCACATGCTGGATAACTACCAGCAAATGAATACGCTATAGCTATAGCAATAATATCTCTTTTAGAGTAACCAGCTTTCAATGCAGAAATAAGAGCTACTTCTTCAGCATGATATCCTTTATGAATATAAGTTTCTATATTAAACCCAGTAAACAATGAGCCATCTATTGTGAGTATTACAGCACCAACACTAGACTTGAATGTAATAGCTTTATTCATAGCTTCTATAGCCATTTGAACTAAGCTTTCATCATTCATTAAGGCACAACCTTTTTGAGTTGATCTAACAAATCTTGATTAATTTGAGTTCTAGGGCACTTCTTCTTTACTATATCAAGTACATCTTCCCAGTCCATAGAAGTAGCATATACAAGCATTGCTGCAACTATACTTGGAGATCTTGATACTCCAGCTTGACATTGAATAATAGTTCTTTGTCTAGTGGCAAGTATTCCTTTAATAGCATATAACTTTTCAGCTAGAGCATTAAAGTTCTCTTGACCATCTTTCATTTGCTTTCCATCAGTAATATCTCTAACATCAATTATTATAGAACCATATTCATCTGGTGTTAATTCTTCATTTGCAGCTTTTATTCCCAATCCTTTTGTTACCCAATAAACCATTCTTTTAACCACATCATATACATTTTATTTATTTAATATAAGACTTACTATCAACGAGTATTGTTTCATACAAGAGCAATGAAGAAGTACCATGTATTTTTACAGCTAGATCAAACCATTCTGATGCTTTATCAAATCCAGATTCAGATACATATCTTTCTACATCAGCACAAGTAGTTGCAATACATTTCAGTGACAAGTTTACTCTTCCTATACGTACTAAGTTTCTCTTCTCATGATAAAATGCTACATCATAGGGCTTATGATTATAAGCTCTAAGAGTGTACACTTTCCCCTTCTTGAGTAGATGTTCCCTTACTTTCTTCACATCGAATAATATCAATATCATTCCTCACAAATAGTTTAATATTATCATAAGGCTCAACTTTCTTCTCAGTAAACCCAACTTGTTTAAGGTGTTCATACATTCTAAAAGTTCTATCTTTAACATATTGAGGTGCAAGTTTATCATGTACTTCCATAATGTATACTTTAACTCTTTTAATAACATCTGGATTTCCTTGTTCTAATATCTCAAGTTCTCCTCTTTCAGCATCTATCTTTACTAAGTCTATTTCTTTCTCTCCAGTAACATTCAATATACTTTCAAAGTCTAGTGTTGCAGCACTAAATATTCTCATATCTTTAAGCTCTTCTGCCTGATATAGATCATTTAACATAGCAGCACCAGTATTCATAGAATGTTTTGAAATAAACCTTAATCCAGCCACTCCGCCTGCTCCAAGTTCAAATATCTTAACCCTATCAGTAGCTCTGTTCTGTGCTGTGTTTAATTGAAGTAGATCAAAGTTTTCAGATAGTATTTCCCATGACCATATCCTAGCTTCTGGAAAATCACGATAAGCTCTTAATGTAAAAGAACCAATATGAGCGCCAATATCTATAATTGTCTTAGGAGAAATATATTTCTTAAATGCTTTATAGCAATCCTGTACAAAGACTTCTGTTAATATAAATTCATCATACCCAGATCTTCTAAAGAGAATAGCAAAACCTTCTGTCTCAAATGATGCTAACATTTTGGTCTACCATACCTCCGTTCTCTACCCATATTCTTATTCCATTTATACAAAAACATATCATCTGCGCTAGGTACCAATCCTTCACGATATAGAAGTCCGTAACTATCTAATATGTAAAACATAGCATCTATATACTCTTCAGCTACATGCTCAGCAAGTTCCTTATTATCTCTAAGTCCCTTTACTCCATTCTTCTTAACAACATCAAGGCACTCTCCAAGTTCTATAACAGCAAACAGCCCCTTCTTAAATAGAACTTCATCTGTAAGTTCTTTTTCATGATGCTTAGTTTTAATTAGAGTTAATATCTTATCCATACAGTCATTCAAGCTTGGCATTATTCTCATCCTCATGAACATGTATTTTCTCTTCATAAACATAATAATAGTTACACTTCTTACATATCTTCTTAATCATTATACATTTATTGTTCCAGAACTTAGTGGTAGATTCAGACTTGGTGACATTTAAAGACAGATTCTTACAAAAAGGACATCTTTCCATATTTATCATCTTTATAATAAACACTAATGAATATAAGCATTATGATAACATACTACTTAATTGAGCTTCTATTATCTTTACATATTTAGAGTTCATTTCAACTCCACAGTAATAATATCCATATCTCTTAGCAACTATAAGTGTAGTACCACTTCCAGCAAATGGATCAAATACTATACCTTTTTCATAAGAAGTATCTTTACATTTACAACTTTGTAGATACCCAAGAGAGTTCTTCTTCTTGAGTATTTTATCATGTAATATCTTCTTGAATTCTTCCTTAGTATTCTTTAGTTTAGATACTTTATCCCACTTTAGCTTTTCATCATCTGTTAAGTCTTCATACTTCCTATCAATAAACTCAAAGTTCTCTAATTTAGGTGCACCGCATTTAACACATACTTCTTTAGCACATCCAGGCAACATACAGTTTTCTACTAGCTCATAAGGAAATGTAGCCCAATGCTTTCCTTTGAAGTTAGCTGTATTCATATCCCATACGTCTCCTTTAACTCCACCTAAAGGATTAAGATCTACAAATGTCTGTGGAGTATCTTTAGCCTTCTCTGGACCAGTGGCTTTAGCTCCACTTTCATGTGAGCCTAATACACTTTGATGATACTTATATCTCATAATAGTTGATGGGGCATATGGCATTCTAGCCTTAGATTGATCAAAATAATACTTAGGAGATTTAGCAAACATAAAGATATGTTCATAGATTCCATTAAAGTTATCTTTTACTTGAGAAGGTAAACAAGACTTCTTTCTCCATATAATATCCCTACGTAGATACCAGCCATCCATCTGAAGTGAATGAGCTACAATAAATGGTACTAATAATAACTGCTTAGGCTTTATCCATTCTTCTGAACCTACACAAGTAGCTGCTGGAGGTAACATTACAGATGAAGCAAATTGACCATTAAAATTACTTTGTAAAGACTTTGGATTTGGTGTCTTTTGCCCATGCCCACTGTGTGATCCAGCAAATGTATCTCCAATATTAAGAAAGAATATACCAGTTGGTTTCAATATACGTCTTACTTCTCTAAATATGTCAGTAAGATGTTTAGCATAAAGCATGGGAGTTGGCTCTAATCCAAGTTGACCATACCAAGCTCCACAAAGTTTACAATAAGCCTGCTCCTGTGGTTTTACCCAAGCTTTGTTATATTCTTGTTTGCCCACATAAAGACCTGGACCTGGCACTGACCAACAATTACTTGGTCTAGTGTACGTCTCCCACTCATGGTTACAATCTACATTACTAGAATCCCATACTGTATTAAGTTCAGTCCCATAGAATCTTTGACTATTACTACTTACTATAGGAGTGCCATTTCTTCTAGTAATAAGAGTATGATTCCTTACTGTTAAGCAATAAACTTTATCATTATACTTAACTCTAGTCATAAAATCTTTAGGTCTTACAAAATTATCTATTTTATAATGTACATAATTATTAACTATTTTAGAGTTAAGTCCAATTTTAATAGCTACTTCTTGTAGATCATTATTTAATTGTTTAGATACTGAATAACTACTTTTTAACTTATGCCCGTCTCCCTTCATATATGATATCCAAAATATCATAAGCTTAGAGCCAGGCAATGATTTTATTTCTAATGGCAAAAACTTGGTGTGCGAATTGCCAAATTGTATTAAATAATCATGTAATGGCAGATAATATATCTCAAAACTATCATTATAGATTTTATATTTAAATGGCATCTTACTAAGTAAAAATTTAACTTCACTCCAATACTTCTTTTGTTTTATTTTTACTCTTCCTCTATTCTTACCACCGCAACTTCCATCAACAGATCCTTCTGATATCCACCATCCAAAGAACTCTAACCATATATCTATTGGTATTTTATACTCTCCAATTATAAAATAATCTACTTTAGTTCCATCCCAAATAAAGTTTCTTAGAGGTATTTTATTATGTTTCTTAACATCTTCAGCTTTTCTAAATAATAAATACTTAGAGAATTTATTATTTCTCCATCTACCATTCAATTCTCTACTCTTTAATTTAAATGGTTTTAGATATAAACAATGATTAGGAGTAACTTTAAGATCAATGTTTTCTCCTTTAAAGTATATTAGTTCTCCATTATAATCATAACTAAATACTTCAATTATATCTTGATACTCTAGTTTATTATTCATTGGATTAACAGTTAATATTAAATCTCCATATTTTACAGTACTGATATTTCTCCATCCATTAATAGTTAGAACCTCTGTATCTTTATCATAACAATAATATGGTGGAGATGTAATAGCACAATCTATTACATTATCTGGAATAGTCTTAATTACATCTAAGACATGTCCAGCTAATAATTTATTCTTTATTTGTTGGTTGTTCACTCTTCTTCTCACTTTGAATAGCTTTTTGTGGCACAACATCTGGTGCTGGCTCAACTGGTACTTCTGGCCTTCCTTTCTTCCATTTCTCAAATTCTTTCTCTGGAATACTTGTAGGCAAGTTAAGTTCTTTCCTTATCTGAATCTCTACTTCTGGATCATATGTGAACAGTTCACGCCTAGCTAGTGTAGCAATTACTCTAGCTCTGTTCATTTGAGTAACTGGAGACACAGCAACAAATTTAATGTAAGCTTTATCTTGAATGTTCCATTTCTCTAGAAGTGGATTTATTATGAATGTTTGTACTTGTTTAGCGAATCTTTCTTGATATGAAGATATTCTTACTTCTAAATCAACCATCTTTGCAGTTAAGTCTTGTTTATACGTTCTGCCACCAGACAGAAGTATATCCAATGGAACACCCAATCCAGATGCTTCAAAGTCTGCTAATAGATACATTAGATCACTTCTTTGAGCAACCTCTGGTATAGGCACAGTTGCGAGCTTTATCTTATCAGTTAACATAAACACATTTCTAGATGTAATGTTGGTTAAGTCTTTCTTTAGATTAGTCTTAACTGCTTCTGGAGGCTCTCCAGTAATATATGCAACCATGCCTCCACCTCTAAATGCAGACTCTCCAACCATATCTTCTAAGTTTGCTCTAATCATTGCAGACCTGTATATTGGGCCTATGAAACTTATACCAAGTTCAGAGTCTCCAAATGATATTAACTTAAAATACTTAAGTTTGTCTCTAAGATCTTCTTTGCCTTTAGCTACTATTTCTCCATCTTCAGTTACTATTCTATCTTTGAACCAATATCTTCTCATACCACTTACTTCTTGAGTAAATCCTAATGGTTTATTAGTTTCATCAAACTTTACATTTCCATCATTATCTCTAATAAAGTCCATATTAGCTGGATTTATGATCTTTATTGATTCTAATGATATTGACGAGAATAATGGTTCTGTCCAAGAGCCACCAGCTAGTATAATATCTCTAATAATATCTTCAAATATATGTTTTAATCCTAAGTCACTTGACCACTCTTTAAGTTTCTTGCAAGTATCTGCATCTCCCAAGAATATGAATTCTGGAACTATCTTATGCACAAGAAAGTTAACTAAACTAAAAGTGAGACTATCGTGAAGATATAACTTCTGGAATTCTTTGATATTATCTAACTTCTTAGTACGTTCATCAATCTTAGATGTAGGAGAATTACCTTCTATTAACTCTAAAACCCATGGTTCTCCACTTGGAGTTGTATTAGTAGTAACGACAGGCTTAGGTGATCTAAATCTATCAAATGCTCCCATTAACATTCACCAACTTATAATATATAATAACAGTTATTTAAGTATATGAAGAGGCGCTAGCCTTTCAATTATAATCTTTTCCTTCTTAAGTTCTGATGCCCATATTACAGCACATTTCCATCCATGATGAGCATAACTTAACATTCTAACTTCATCACGTTTGCGTATATCTCTCCTACAATGCCAGTAGTCTCCATATATCTCTACTAGCACATGCTTCTTAAAGTTAGCAAAGTCTGGACAGAATCCATCTATGATAAGCTTACCATTTCCAGTGTACTCTAAATCTATATGATACTTGTCAATAAGATCCATGAATATTCTTTCTGGTTTAGAAGGAAGGTTGGAATACTTAATTGACATCTGGAGATAACACCAATGTTACGTTACCTTCAGATTCAATATTGCTAAGTTTACATACAATAGTATGTGTTTCACTCCCAGCAAATAGTGCACCACCATAATTACCATTTAGATCAAGTACTGGACTGCCAGAATCTCCACCAGCAGAGAATGCTCCTTGTATAAGATAACAATCAGTAAACACAGCAGTTCCTCTAGAATATGTTATTTGACCAGTGTAATCAGTATCTATAACTGTACCCTGAGTAACTTCAGTAGTTCTACCACTTTTAGTTACAATATCTCCATCTTTGAACTCTATACGACCCTTAATCTTGCCTAATTGATTACAAGCTACTTCATATGGAACTTCAATAGATCCAAAAGCAATGTCAACTTTATTACTAAGAGACCTAGGAGCCAATATAAGTCTAGTCAACTTAATTGCTGCATTTCTATATGGACATGTAAACTCTGTAAATTTTACTTCAACAAATTTCTTCAGTCTACCAATAAAGTCATCTGGAAGTTTACCACCATCATACGGACCTGGTTGTATTAGTTCATCTCCAACAGTAGCTTTATTCTCCATAGCAAAACAATGATTATTAGAAGCTACCAAGATTTCTCCAGTATCATTATCTTTAAAGAAACCATTAACTGTACAAGCAGTACCATTTTTATGCATAGCAGAAATACCAGCTACAAGTGGTCTAAGCCTTTCTTTGTTATTAAGAGCCTTAAGTTCTCCTATTACATAAACATCAGTTTCTACACACTTTTCAGATACTTTAATTGCTTTAGGAATAAGATCTTTAGCACTAAGTTTGTTTAATGGCTCTTTCTTTGTAACGTATATTCTTATTACTTTAGTGTCTGGTAATACTTTCCCATCGTCTGTTACATATGGTTTTAGAGTCTTAGAATATCCAATTACATTCTTTTTATTCTTAACTTCTTGCCATACACTTTCAATTACAAGTTGATCCATATTACATAACACTCCATATAACCATTATAATTAATAAGTTAATAATTCTTTCTTACAATGAAAGTAATTGGTGTAACACATATGATACTATTCCTGTAATCATTGGAACTATTATAAGAGTTATGCTACCTATAATCCACTTAAGACGTACATATTTCTCTTCTAATTCAGTAGAACATTTATCTAATCTTTGAATATGTTCTTCTTGTTTTGTTATTACAGAATGTTGCGTGGCTAGACCTTCTCTCATTATTGTAGTTCCTTCACGCTCAAGCAATGTCAACCTACCAAATATTTCTTTAATCTCACTTTGATTGAAAACTCTATCCTTAAGAAATTCTGCAATGAAAGCATCAAACTTTGCGTCTAGTCCAGCCAGTTTCTCTACTATCTTAATAACACGTTCAAGGTCTGCTCTTCTCTCGTTCTTGTCTTCTTGGTATGTCATTGTTTATCCCCTTCCAAGATGTTCTATGTAGTAACAATACCTTATCAATCTTATCCCCAAGTTTTTCTATAACGACATCCAATATTATAGTCAGTGCCCTTTTCTCTTCATCATATTCTACCAAGCAATCGTTATCTAGTTTTTGTCTTTGCATTGCCACCCAACCCATATTAGAAGAGGCATTCTTATAGAAATAAGGCTTGTGCATAAGCAATTTAATTATTGCCAATATTTACTTAGTGATACTTGATTACTATCTTTCTCTTTTTCTATATAATGCTTCAATGGATTCCTTATAGTAAACTCTGCCATTCTCTTATAATCAACTATCAGAATAGGTGGCACATCTTTAATATCCATAAATGCTATAACATTAGCTGGAACAACTTTGACCTTTCCTTTAGATGTTAATTTTATAGAATCTCTTGGATAAATATATAACCAGTAGAATCTTTGATCTACTTCTATTTCTATTCCTTTAGTACGTGAATATTCTATAGCTTTAGAGTTTCTAGTTATCTTATCATAATGTTTCTTAGTACACTTGCCCAATACAGCTATATCTTCAGCCTTTACCCTGCCATGAGATACATCATCATATAACTTTTCTACATATGTAGATATTTCCTCTATTGGCACTCCAGACAGTCTCATTCTTCCTACAGTTTCTTGTTCACGTATTGTAATTGCTGAAGTGTCTTTCCTAACAATATTAAGACCTTTGATCACTGTTTCTCCAGTTGTAGTAATACCATGATATCTCTTCTTAGTAAGAATAAGCAATGACTCAAATATCATTTCATAGTCCAGTCTAAACTTACTAGATATTCCATACTTAGTTTTAATAAACTCTGATACATGAGTTTCTATAATCAATCTTACTTTCTCTATTTCTTCCTTATCTTTGGTCTTTAGAATTATGAACAAACTATCTGTGTCAGCATAAACTAATATGTATCCAAGTTTCTCTAAGAATGCTTTTGCTTCTACTAAAATATCTCTGCCAACATAGGTAATGGCACCAGCTATCTTTGGATCATAGAACCTAGAAGTAAATGTCTTAGTTTTCTGACCATATAGGCCATATTCAGCGTTGATAATAGATTTGATAGCAGCAGATAGCATCTTCCATCTACGTTTCTCTTTCTTTATAGTAGCTTGTTTAGCTAGTGTTTTAATCTCTGCTCTTCGTTTTCTTGATGGCTTAAGTATCTCATTAGTCCATCCAGGTTTAGAAGATGTAAATGACATTCCTTCTGCTATCTTTATGTCTCCAAATGGATCATAAGTATCTAGAGATACATGAAAGTCTTCCATTATAGTAGGATATAGCTCATTCCAGTCCAGTACCAACACGTTATGGTACAGTCCAACATTATCACATAATACCAGTGCACCAGAATACTTTTGACCTTGTTCTGTAGATTCTGACTTTAGAATATACCTACTCTTAATATGTCTAAAGTGTAAGATATCTCCAATTCTATTGGGTATCATACAATCTGCAAGATCTAATCCAGTTTCAGACCAGATGAGCATAAGATAATCTTTGATAAGACCTAACTCATCTTCTAAGTCTTTTAGTAATTCTACATCTCTAAGATTATACTCAACCATTTCTTTATAGTCTGTATTTACGTAATCTACTTCTTTGAACTTGCCATAACCAAGTTCTTTCTTGGAAATATAGTCCAGAGTTTCCCACACTGGTTCTCCAAATACTTTCCTATACAACTGAGCATAGTCTATAATGTGAATACAATGTATGTTAAGGTTCCTTTGCCACGCTACATTAAAAGTAGGAGATAAGAACTTATAATCAATGCCAAGTATAGACATTCTCTTCACTAAGTAGTCCATGTCAAAGTTTGAGAAGCTAGACACAGCATCAGCATCAAGTTTGAACCATACACTAGCGAAGGTAGCAAAGAGCTGTTCTTCTGTCTCACAGGGATACTTTACAACTTCTCTTGGCTCTGTCTTCAAAACTTCTAAATTAACATTAAAATCTTTACCTGTAAATATACTATGATACTGTTTCTTTACTGGATCATATATTCCAATAATAGAAACTGGAAACAAATAATCTCTAGGCTTTCCGTTACACTTAACTTCAATATCTATAAAAATGATCTTATGCCTAGATTCTACTTTCATAGGTTCTAAAGTTTCTGCGTTAAGACCAGTTGACAATCCCTTATCAAGCATGAATCTGTAATGAAACAGTACGTTAGATTCATACAAGTGAAGATCTGCATCTCTAGCAGAACGATTAATCTCTCCTATATCTGAAGGATCTTTCATAGTTATCTTACATAACTTAGATCCATCTACACCAGTAAACCCATATTGAGTGCCAAGTATGTTACTTGTTTTTAGACCAATAACACCTTTAAAATGAACAAGATCTTCTTCTCTAACAAAAAAATATGGAAGGTAAGGGAAAGATTTCTTAACCCTTTTACCTCTTTCATCCCGAAGACATAGAACTACTCTAGGTTGAGCGTCTAGTCTTACATAGGATGCTCCTACTATACAGTAGGACATTGCTTAGTTCTCACAAAGTTTTCTATGAGTTTTATTATGACTTCAACGTAATCCATGTTAAGCTCTCGGAGAGTATTCCTAAAGCTTGTGTCTAAGTACTTTGGTATCCTAAGTTCCAGCATTGTAGTATTCTCACTTAATCTCTGCTTCCTAGCAGCAGCATTTACTGGTGTTCTCTTTATGACATCCTTTCTTACTTGCTCAAGTTCACGTAGAGGTGCATTTCTAGCAAACTCTATGAACTCTATTGCTTTACCAGTATCATTCTTATACGGATCCCTATTAAGAATAGACTCTGTTGCTATTTTCTTCTTAATCGGTAGGTCCAAGAATGATTGCTTCAACGCCTTATCATTAGATATGATAGCAGGCACATCCTCATACTTTGCCCATGCACGTATAGTCTGTTCTTCTATACCAAGACTATCAGCTATCTCTTTCAATGTCTTTCTATCTTCATCAATAGCTTTCTTAACAAACAAATATCTATCTTTGTCAGTTAATGGATGATTAAGATAGTCTTGAACTATACTAGCAATTCTAGCTGAGAACTTATCCTTAAACTTCATTCTTATGAAAGGTAATTTTGCTCTATCTGCTGCTATAGCTCCTGCCCATCTAAGTTGTCCAGAAACTATACCATTATCTTCATCAAGAAGCACTGGCTCAAGTACTCCAATATTACCTATTGAAGTTCTGAGTTCAAACTTCTCTTTATCTGATATTGGCATAGTTCTGTTATTTGTATCTGCTACCTTTAGAATCCTGGGATCTATCTCCCCAGTTTCTATAATGGTACCAAGTTTGTTTACATCTACATTAGCAGCGAACTCTGTAGTAGTTGTCACTAAATCACCATGTAAGCTTTGGTCTCTGCACCTATCTTTCCTGATCTATCTGCATATAACCTATTGAAAGTAAGGACTTCATCTGATGCCTTGAATTCTATTGGTATCTTATCAGATATTCTACATCTAAGCTTCTGCTCTGAATCTTCATCGTATATAATGAAGTTTCTCGCACCCTTGAAAGCTTCTAGACTCATGTGGATTACTGTACCACGCACTGGAGCCAAAAATGCTGTATTCTTTTTACCAGCAAATTGTTCTCTGTAGACATCTTCAAGATTCTCAATTTCATATACCATAGGAACCTTAGCTGCTATTTCTCCAACAGTAACTTTAGGTTGGAATGGTATGAACTTGGTTGTCTTGCTTATAGTAATTCTAGTTGGCACTTTCTTGTTTTGATTGCCTCTAAACTTGTAGAAGTGGCGTGGAACTACATCATTTAGAGTCTTAGCAAACTCATCTTTAGCTATCATTTCAGATATGAAAGCTTTAGTAAAGTCTTCTGTCTCTGAAACTACTCCAATGAATGACCTAGAGAACAGTGAACCAGTCAATGGAAGACCAAATCCTTCATTTAGCTTACCAAATACTTGTTTCCTGTAGTCTAGAGGTATTCCATCTGGAGATATCATTTGCTTAGACTGAGCTTCTGCGCTTCTGTCTGGATCATTGTACATGTTAAGAGACTTCTGTCTCATTAGATCAAAGATATCAACAGGACCAGAGTCACTTAATAGATAAACATAGAATGTAGCAGCATTAGAAATAATACTACCAAACTCTTCTTCTAAGTTACCCATAGTTAATGCTCTAGCTCTCTTTTCATCATTGATCTTCATAAAGTTCTTAGCATATATGCCTTCAATGTATTCAGTTGTAACGCCAAACTTAATTGCCCACTTTGCTATTTTATCTGATGTTTCCTTACTCATACTTATAGGTACTACTTTACTCATACTTTATTCTCCATTTCTTTTATCACTAATCTAAACCTTTGTAGGAGGTTTTCATGCTTAGGAGTCATTCCTAGCAAGATTCTTACACAGTCTTCAAACAATTCATTAACCGTACCATATGGTGAACGGAGTTTAGTAAACTCTGTCCATAGGTTCTGGTCTAATGCTACAAGCTGCGTAACCTTACCTTCAAACTTTGCTCGCTTTATTTGCTCTGACATTTTTCTATTTTCCTCCTTGTTTATAATAAAGACTTATAAGACTTATTTATACTTATTCACTTAGGCTTTATTATTAACTTTCTTTGTATCTACTGGTTTAATAGATAATAAATACTTAGCACATTTCTTTTGATGAGCCTGTAGTTCTTTTATAGTCATATAAGTCCTATTACACATACATTTGTTACTTTTACCCATAACTAAGCATCCCTTATTCCTGCGCCTATAATCTTGAATCTAAATGCAGTTTTGGGTATATCTGGTGCATCAAATACTACTCCTTCCCAAAGCTGTCCAGCTACTTGCTGTAAGCTTATCAGGTAAGTGCCTCCATGTTCTAAAACATTGCCACCGTACATATGTTTAGTATGTCCAGACTTCATCTTTTCACCAAGTTGTGCACCAGGATCTGGTATATCCATAACCTGAGCTGACATAACTATAGCCATATTATACTTCTTAGCCATATAATCTAAGAATCCAATGTGCCTAGCTTCTTCTTTAGATCTGTCTGGTAACATTTCTCTTCCAGCATAGAAAGCTCTGAATGGAGCAGAGAAACTGTCAATACATAGTAATCCCACATCCAAGTTCTTACGCTTTATGTCCATCTCTAAGCGTTGATAAGCTAGAAACATAGAGTATGGAGTAGTAATGTTATTAGATCCTACATAGATAATATCGTTGTTTACATCTACATTCAAGTTTACAGCTTTAGCAATCTCTAAGATTCTCTCTGGAACGAATGTACCAGTCTCACTTTCTACCCATGCTACCTTCCTACCAAATTGCTTTAAGCAATTAACAGCAAGTTGGAACATAGTCTGTGATTTACCAGAAGCATATTGACCCTTGAATACCGTAATAGCCTCTGTTGGTATTCCACCTCTCATTATACTGTCCCATGCTGCTGATCCAGTAGATATTCTCTTGATTATAAGTTTCCTACGCTCTATTTCTTCTCCCATTGAAGAAACTACAATAGCTTTGTCCAATGCTTGATTCTTAGCATCATTAACCATATCTTTAGCTACTTTATTGGTAATGCCTATGATATCTGCTAACTCTTCAGCACGCATAACAGCTACTTGTTCAAGAGTAGTAACTCCTTTCTCAATTAGCTTTTCAGCTGTCTTTGGACCTATGCCTTTGATACCACATAGAACATGGTCTTTATCTATACCAGTTTCTACTTTTACTTCTTCTGACATTATTCTTTCAACTCAATTATTTTTCTAAGTTTACTATCTGGTTGTTCATTTGCATTTAGAACCTTGATATTAACAAAACCCTTGGAAGTTAGTTTTCCTAAGCATCCAATAAGAACATTACCATTCTCCATAGCAAGTAATGACCTTAGTGGAATGCTCTTATTCTTTACAACTATATCATATAGAGTTTTTTCTTTCTCTGAGAGTTCTGCTATATCTGGTTTCTTTATTTCTACTGACATTTTATCACCTCTAAGATGGTTTTAATCCTAAATTGGTTAATACTACTACAATTATAATGCCTGCAATAAACAGAGATGCTCCAATTAGACCCATTTTTAACTGTGAATTCATTGGTTTCCTTATCTTTGGTTTATTTGATTCTTCATAAATCTTTTTAAAACATTCTTCACAATATACAGTTGTTACTTGTATACATTTCTTAGCTTCTTTTTTACAACAAGAACACTGTATTTCTTCTAATTCACTCAATCTTCAAATTCCTCCTTATTGGTTAAATAATTCTCCATGGCCATGCGGATGTGCTTGCAAGTCTTATGACTTAGTACATTCCATTGACAGGTACACACCCATCTTGGCTCATGAACTTCTCTATTGACATAATACTCTTCACCATCTTCTTTCTCTACAAGCCAAGATAGTCCATTTATCTTCTTTACACTATATTTCATTTATATTTCCCTCAACTAAACGAAGAAGGATACAATGTTTAGTATCGTCTCCACAAAAACCATCTTTGTTCCAATTACATGGGATTCTAACTATAAGACCTTTTCTACAAAGTGCCTTTACCATTTATTTATCACCAAACCAATCTTCAATCCATTGATTAGTTATACTAAGAATAACGTAAGTATTATCTACCATAGTTCCTGGTATATGCCTTTTATGAACATCCAATCTCTCTTTCTCAAGCCTACTCTCTAGATCTCTACGTGCCATCTTTAGATGCTCTATAGATACCCATTTGTAATCTTTGACATCTATAGCCATGCTAGGTCTACTATTCATTTTATCTTGTAATTGGAATATGCTACGTGCAAACTTACTAAATTCTCCTTCATTCATTTCTTATACTTCCCAAATTCATTTGCTATTTTCTCTACCTGTTTAATAAAATCTATTGCTTCATCATATGTATTAAAATAGAATCCTTTAAGGAATGTAACAGTTAATCCATCAGGAGATGAACTTTCAATCTTAACTTTCATTTAGAATCCTTCAACATTTGTTTTAAAGGTTTATGTTGAACCATATCACAATCGTTACAGGCAACAAACTCTTTGAGTACACAACGATGATATGTTTCTATCTTACAGATTGGACAATACCAAATAAATCTTTTAATTGGTCTTCTAGGCATGTTTGATGACATATCCATATTTTAATCTCCTTTATCATTAATATGATTTGTTAATGCTTCTTCTTGCAATACCTTTCTTTTAATTTCACAAGTAGAACATTTTCCTCTATATTCAGAACATTCATCATTAAGAAATCTACAATGAATAGAAATCATAGTTTCTCTAAGATGGCTAGACTTTACTTCTTCATTCTTAGTTTTCATATTTATTCAACAACTTGCATATTTCACATCTATCTTCTTTAACTAAATGGTATGTCATTCCTCTTCTTAAGATACTTAAATGTCTACTACATACTTTCATTAAAATCTCCTCATTACAGGTGATTTTCTTTTTATATTTAGCTGGGCATCTACAACAATTTAGGTAATCAAACAAATCACTTTCATAGTTGTTATGTGTTGATTCCCATGATTCTTTTACTTTATGTAAACAATGAAATCCTAATTTACATCTCCAATCCATTCTATCTTCTCCTTGTCTTTTCTTTACCACATTTAGGACATTTATATATTGGATTAAATCCAATATCTCTTCTATGTATACTTCTTTCAGTATACTCCATGTATGTATTACAATCTGAACATACTGGTCTTCCATATCTTACCATAACATCACTTTAGATATTTACATTTTAATGGACATGTTAGTTTTTCTTCAGTAGTGGCTAGACATATTATAGTATGTCTTACTGCAACTGTAATGTTCTTGTATGGACATTGTATTAATGTTACTCCACCAATTACTTGGTCTCCTCTCATTCTATCACTACCAAATGAGTTTCTTTACCAAGCTTAGTCGCGTGGCGAAGCGTCCAGCAGCCTCCGTTTGTTGGATGATTTTCTTTATTACAGTGTACACAATACTCTTCTTTGTCTAAAGGTACTAGGCAGTATAATACATCGCAGGCTTCTGCTATCTGGATATTTCGGGTTTTGTAACCTTTCTTAAGATGTGCAAACTCTTGAAACATGGCTGCTCCTTCTCTATGTTCAGTGCCTACTTTGTCTTCCCATTGGTTCACTTCTGCTAGGTAGATTTCTTTAGTTACCAAATTTTCATCGGCAAAGGTTTCCGCCCAGATGTCAACGCCGCCTTTTGGGCAATGCCCGGAAACTAGAATAATGTCTTTGTATGAATACCAAAACCCAAGGTCGGAAGGCACTCTTTTTGAATGGTGCAACGTCAATAGATATTCTATTTCTTTCTTGGCTTTAACAATCTGTTCTTTAGTTTTCCATTTAGGTAAACTTGAGCCAACTATGGCTACCTTAATCATTTATTTTCTAACTTCCTTATTTTTTCTTCTAATTCTTTTATTCTAGTTGGAGCTTGTGATATATCCCATGCTTGTTGTGCTATACCTAACTGAGCATAATTCATCATTTGACGATGATCTTCTTTTGATACTCCTAATCCAGTACGTTTATTTCCACATCTTTTACATTGATATTCTTTAGTTGGCATAATCTTAACTTTCCCTTGATATAGACCAGAACTATTATTTATGATTCTGATTGAAATCCAATCATGATCTTTAATCATGCATATTAATTTCTTAAAACTCATTTAGATACTTCCTTTAGTTGTATTGCTTCTACTGGGCAAATACCAGTACATTGTCCACAACCAATACATTTCTTACTGTTTACTACAGCTATTGTTTTCTTCATAATTAATCACCTCAGAGAATCTCCAAGCCATTACAGTACCTAATGCTGATAAAGATATCCAGAAGTACCCAGAATCTGGTCTAAGTATTCCTATAATCATAGTCACTGTATACAATGAAGTTAATACTTTTTGAGTAGTATGAATTATAAACTTCTTCATGGTATATTCCACTTCAATGTTTCATTAAGTTGTGGTAATGAAGGAATATGAATAGCTGTATATTCAACTCCAGTTAGTGATTCTACTCCAAATATACTTTTACCACAATGAACTCTAACTTCTAAATAGAAGTTACCATCTGCTATTATGGCAGTATCATAAGCATCTAATGTTATTGATCTAAGTTCTCCATCTTTGAAATATTTAATATTATAAGACTCTGATAACTTTGTATCAATACTTCCACAACCAAATACAAATCTTCCTTCTATATCTGTCCAGAATCTACCTATAGGTAATTCTACATAGTAAATATCTCTTGTTCTCACAGTCTTCCAATGTAATTCTCCAACTGGAATAAATACAAAAGCTACAGCAAGTATTCCTACAATAAATAAAATTGGTAATAATAAATACTTATTCATTACTTAATCCCCATAGCTAATCTCTTCTTTTGGAAACAATCTTTGCAAGTATCAAATGCTCTGAATACTTCAAAGTTTCCCATATTAACTTCGGTTCTAGGCTCTCTAAATTCTATACTACATTTCTCTCCAAGTTTGATTTCATTTCCACAGAAATCACAGAATGTCTTTTCCATACATATCAACTTCATATTATTTTAATTCTCAATAAAAAGGGAATTATTATTGGTAAATTCATAAAGCTTAACGCTTTACTTTATGCTTACCGTCTACTGCTGCTCTATTCATAGCTGCTATGGTTCTGTAACCAGTATTCTTAGTTTCTTCTCCACCATAATACTTGGTTACTTCTCCATCTTCTGCTGTTGATACAACAGTAACACTTCTGAATGCTTCAACGTATGTAGGAGTTTGATGACCCCTAGGGCCAGCTACACGTTGCCTATATCCCCATTCACCATATTCATATTTAATTATAACTACCATCTTGTTTTCATCTCCACTACATAACATTCCATTGAAGATATTTGTGTAAGTTACCAATATTATTCTTGTCAACTTTAACATAAACAAATCCATGTTTCTTAAAGAAAGCTACTCTGCTCTTAGGGCGTGAATGATTCCTTACATCTATTATTATATTCTCAGAAGGTATATGGAAGTCTAGCCATGTATATCTTCCATGGCATGTTCGCATACGCACATTATGGTAGTAATCTGCTCCTTCTACATATCCAGAAATATTCAATAACTTCTTAACTGCTCTTTCCATTTCAGTGTCTTCATCTGGATACATTATTTCCTCTGGAGTCATTTCTACAAGTACTTTATCTAATTTAGCCATTGTTATTTTAGATATCATCCATTAGCCTCACGAACTCTACAAACTTGTCTATGTCTTTAAGTTCAATATGTGCACCACAATACTTAGCATGACCACCAGCTTTGAATCCAGCATTACTCATCTTTGTAGCATAATATTTAGCTAAGTTTCCACGTAGACTGATCTCTCCACTAATTTCATTGAGTACTATGAAAGTATTTGTTCCATCTTGACCTAGTAACTTAGAAGCTATAAGTCCACATAATTTGATCTGTGGCTTAGAAGTCTTTATCCTCACAAGAGTATAGTTACCAAATGTCTCAACTAATGGTCTTTGGTCATATACAGCCTTCTCTTCTTTCCTCATAGTTTCTGAGGCATCACGCACTACTTCATTTTCTAGTAACTGTACTGGATCTGTCATATTACCAAGTACATTTAGAGCTTCTTGTGGAAATCCAAGTCTACAGAGAGAATTTACACCTGAAGAAAGGAAGATGTAGAGAGGTGTAGCGCTTAAGCTAAGTTTACCCCATTGACCAGGGTACAGATACCCTCTACCCTTCAGTAGCACTGGATTGCTCTTCCAGACCTCTTCTGGAGTAAGTTCAGGCTGACCATCTCCCATCAATGAACCTACAACCAACCACATGTCCTCTTTCTTGATATGCTCCCTAAGGTGCTTATACAAGATGAGACCAGTTGGACAGTAATCCCAATACAACTTGTACTTCCTTTCCTCTGGATGGTCTGGGTGGTGATCAACTACTATACCCGACCATTCTATATCTGATGGAAACCCAAGATCAACTGCAACATCTGTTTTATATTCATTAAATGGAGGGAGTTCAATTGGCTCTTTTACTTTGAATATACGTCTAAGCATAGTAGCGCTATACAGACCATCTGGGTCGTTATGACAACTTAGACTAAATGGTTCTATTGCTTTAAGATCTTCATAGAGTCCCATTATTTATACCTCAAATGTTTACATTCTTCTGTTAGTTTAGCGGCTTCCTTCCAATCTATAGGAGTCTGCTTACAGAAATTAATACATTTCTTGTGAAGTGAAGTATTACATTTACTCTTCCAAGTTTCTTCATCCACAACAAATGTACACTCATTAATCAATGGACATTCCATTTAAGCTGCCTTCTTTGACTTATGCTCAATATAGACTATCTCTGCAATCTTTACTGACTGAATAATAGAATGGATTGTGTCCATTGCATTTCTCTTAGAGTCATATCCTTCACTTTGAAGAATAACTTTACCATTGCTTGCCTTTAGTCTAAATCTTACTTTGCCTTTCTTATCAGAGAATATCTCAAACTTTGGTTTATTCACATTTATCACCTTCTTTTACTTTTGTAGATCTCTTATTGTTAATCCTATATCACGACAATCAAATTCTTTGTTCATATCTTCTAAGATATCGTCTTTCATAGGAACTCTTCTCTTTATAACAATTACTAATACATCAGGATCATCTACAGCTTTATTGGCTGTTATGAACCTGCCCCATATTTCATTCATATTTATCACATACCTACAATCAAAGCTGAACATTTACTACAAACATAATCTGGATTCAACTCATCAGCCTTATACAATTTTGTTGAACCACAATTTGGACATTTCTTAACCTTGGCTTTATTCATTCTTGGCCACTTTTACTTGACATATACAGATCCATTATTTTATCATCTTCTTGCTTGGCATGTTTATAGCCATGGATCATAGCCATTACATAAAGAAATCTCATCATCTCTAAGCTTCCCTTAGTGAACTGATCATCAACTGCTTCAAGAGTTTTCTTGATAAGTTCTTCTGTGTATTTCCAATGTAGTTCTGCCTCTTCCTTGAAATCTTTGCTCGTGCTACTTCTCTCCAGATTTGCTGTATTCAGAATATGGACCAAATGTTATTGGGCCATATACTACATCTTTAGCAGTTCTATTGGACAATTCTTTGATCCATTTGGCATAAGAGAAACTCTTCTTCTCTAATTCTCTTACTTTAAACTCTAAGATGTTCAATCTCTCTTCTATAGTTAGATTACTTCTATTAGGCACTCTTACGTACTCCTAAGCATTTCTTACAAGTAGATTCTCTACTATCATTTTCATAGCCACACCAATCACATTGCCAAATTGCTTTTCTCTCTTTATTTTGCTCTTCTAATGTTTTAACGCTCATTGCTATTACCTCTTTATCTTCATTTTTACATTCTCTGTAGTATATTTATACAGATCCAATTCATTAAGATTCTTAAGCTGTAGGTCTAATATTCCCATTTCTTTGAGTACTCCATTTAGAGATTTAAACGCTTTAACAAAGTCTACCAATGAATTTGTTTTAATAACTAATTTGCATTTCATACCTAGACCACATAATCACGTTGAGATGGCATTGTACTAGGAACTGGATTAGGAATTGGAGGATTACCATCTGATGTTTGTTGCATTCCCTTAAGTTGCTCTTGCATCATTAAGTTTACTAATCCAAAGAATGAATCTGATATAGCTTGAAATATCTCTTCATCTGATTTGATAGTAAGATCAAAGTCATACTCTAACATGGCAAATGATTTATCGTATAAAGGATGGAAGAATTCTATCTTAACATGATAGTGACTAGGCCCTACTTTTGTATACTTTGGTCCTGCTACTTTGATTACCATTGGATTAACTGTGCTAAGTATAGAATCAAACAATACCTTCAAACTAGGCAGATCCATTACACATTGAACCCCATTTCTATCATATAGCCTTTAAACATATACATGATCAATTCCATCTCTTCACCTTTAGTGTAATGTAAGTTATTAAGCATTCCATGTATAGCAAGTCTCATAAACTGGTTTTGACTAACTGGCATATTGGCTTCTTCTAAAAACGATCTTACATTATTAGCTGCTCTTGTACCAGCACAGTATGCTAACTTTAGATTATATTCTTCATCATAGTTCTTTTCAAAGTAATTGAATTTACCTTTCTTAAGGAAGTTCCTAAATAATGTAAGATCACGAGTAGTATCAAAGTTCACTCTAAAAGATCTGTGATCATCTTCTCCTGGATTCTTAGTATAATTACAGTAACTATACATTATTTTATTGTTAACTAGATACTCTTCTATCTTGTACATATTTTCGTTTGGATAGTTCATTACAAAGAATGATCTCCAAACTCCTGAACTATGTCTTGATATATCTGTCATATAGATCACATATTATTAAAAGATCCAATTAAAGACATTGTTCCAGCATTAGCCATAGCATAAGTATCTCTAACTTCTCTCATTTCTTGTACTGCTCTAGCCTGCACATTGAACATTTCCCTAACAAAGTGAATGTCTAGAGTAAGTGTTTCTTCCACAAAAGAATCTATCATTCTTATCCATGCCTTTAGTTCTTCAAAAGACTTTGGCATATTTGGCATATCGCTTGGTGGCTTTACTTGTTTTGATCCTGGGTTACTAGCTAGAAACTTTCTATATATCTGAACACTTCTCTTCCAAAGTTTCAGAGCTTCTGTGTACTTGCCTCTAATATCATCTTGAGCTGCTTTAAGACCTTGTAACAAAGATTTCTTTGATACTTTAATAATTGAAGTATCTATTCTCTCTTTCTTTTCCATGTCTATTAGACGTTTAAGATCTGCAAAGTCCATATCTACCTTCATTGTATCACCTCTTGGAGACAACATTTCCCCTTACACATACAATTACCATCTTTCCATTCTGTACAATCTTTACCAACTGGAGAGTCACCCAAATAGACTGGCTGACCCTTTCTTTCACCTTCAGTTTCAATCTTGTCTGGATTGCATTTCTTCATATACTTGCTCTAACTCCATCTAATACAGAACCAAAAGTCTTAGTTCCATAAGCTTTGGCTTCTACTTGGACTATCTTAGTCCTGCCACATACATGGCATCTAAAAACCTTCAACATTGGTGCTATCTTCTCATTCACAAAACTCATTTCAGCACCACAAACACATCGCATAAGTATTACTTAGTAAGAGTAGAATATAAAGTTTAGCCAATTTAGAAGAGATTGACTATTTCTTTACATCCATTAATAGCTAAAAGTCTCTCAAACTCACTTACTAGACTAAGCGCTTTCTTAGAATAAGTATGACTAACTAAAGGCTTGATAACGTATCTTTTACAGTTTCTTACAGCCTTAGCCATTTCTTCATAATCACATAAAGTGAGGTTTTCTAGTACAGTTGTTCTAAACTCACAGGGAATGGTTAAGTTGTTTATTAGTTTAATACTTCTAGAAATAGAGCTGGCTAGTATCCTTGGATCTAAGGACGAAAACTTAGGCAAAAACTGAGAATATTTCTTTGGATCGGTCTTTAGATCCATTGCTACATAGGATAGTAGTTCACTGCACCTTTGCAGAACATGGGGATTAGTGCCATTGGTATCAAGCTTAATCTTGAAACCTTTATTGAATAATTGCCTTAGAAACCTATAGAGACCTGGCTGGAGAGTTGGCTCTCCGCCAGTAACGCACACAAAAGAAGTATAGCCCCTCCTGATATCCAACTCAGCCAGGGCCGATTCTGTGCTTATGTTACTAGGATTATTTTCAATAAAAAGAGAAGGATTGAAGCAGAAGCTACACCTTAGATTACAGTCTATTGTAAAGATAGTTGTACACACATGGTTTGGGTAATCTGTAAGAGAAGTAATAACATTAGCTATTTTCATCATTAACTCCATTTCCAGTTACAGAAGTAATATGATCTGAATATTTTAGCATTATATCAAATATCTTCACATCATATACTACAACATTGCCTTTTCTATCTAATGCAAAAGGATTGATTGTAGAAAGAAGAATAGCATCACATCTTGGATATATAGAATAATGCTCTTCAAAATTATTACAATATCTGATTTCTTCATTTGGACAAAATACTCTAAGTTTGTAATCTTTGCTGATACTGCGCATTTCTTCTATAGAATAAATTGTTTTTATTTCTGTAAGAATTTTCTTAGGTTGTATTAAAAATGGATCTAATGTTTCAGACATCTTTATCTAACTACTCACAATTATACCTAGCATATTTTCTTCTGAGTATAATTCTATTGTATGATGTCCCATGCATCTTTACGGTAGATTATCTTTATTCCACTTGTTATCAAGTAATCTACATCTCTTTTAGAATTAAGAGCTTTGATCATTTGTCTACATCCTTCTTCTGTTTCACAAACAAACATAGCTGTTATATCTTTGGGAACTTCTATCATTTTCTTTTTAAGACATTTACACATTTTCTTTTCCTTCATAATGTTTAGTCAAGATAACTAAGACTAAGTTAGAGGTAACTATGCTTATTACAAAACTTAGTGTGAACCATGGAATTTGCATTAATGTAATTACTAAAGGTATCATTCCTATTAGGCCTATTCCAAGCAAAGAAACTATACATTCTATTAGAAAAGCACTATGTAACAATTTCCTTTTCTTGAAATTAGGTGCAAGAGGATTATCACTATTCTCAAATAGGATCTTTCTTAAAAAAGAGGGAAGACGGAGTTTCATAGGAATATCCTCCTATTACTCTGGAGATCCACCACAGAACATACCCAACATCCATCTATAGGAGAATGTTATGATAAATGGAACAACTATCATAACAATTGGGAATATTCTTGATGGTATTGTTTTATATTTCTTCATCTCAACTCACCTATAATATACATACCTATAAACTAATAAAAAGATTGAGTATTTGAAATCAGTAACTAAGCTTTAGTTACATGACCACATTCTAGTATGCATATAGGAATATTCCATTCATTGTCATCAAGCTTTAGTACCTTCTTCTTGGCTTGGCATATACCACAATATGCATACATTTCAGGTTCTGACATACTAGACAAAGATGTTTCTTTAAAAATATTAACCTTGTTGAGTGCAAACTTAGCTGTTGTTTGTTTCATTTTAATCCAAGCCTTCTTAGAGTTTCAAATATATCATGACCAGTCTTGGTCCCAACTCTTCTCTTATCACTTATCTTCCATTCTTTCCATTGCTCTTCTGTCATATGAAGGCAAGTATCTAATGGAAGATCAGAAAGACTATCTGCTAACTTTGATCCAATTCCAGGTACTCTACTAAGCATATCTGCTCTAATAGATTCTATATTCTCTTTCTTCTTGATAACTGGTGCATAACTTTTAACATTACATCGTTTCCATACGTCAGCAATAAGATCAACAAACTCTTGAACTGTTCTAACTTGTTCAGTTACTATATCATAAGATAAGTAAGATACCATCTTTATAGAAGATATAGTTCTTACTATAGAAGCAAAGTTATGATCTTTCATTGTCTTGTATTGATAAGGCACATCTCCTATGATACAGAGTATGCCTTTCTGTCCAGATGTCTTCATCTTATAGAGTTGTTCAAATAACCTTCCAGATCTAAGTGAAACATAGAAATCATCTATCGTCTTCCTTTCAATAAGAACATTGCCAACTACATAATCACCAGCGTCTAAGGTAACTACATCAATTGGTACTCCTATTTGCTGAACTCTAAACACCAAATCTTCTGGTTCTCTTGAGTCAATAAGAATGGATCTATTCTTTTCTTCTACCATACTTTCAACACATTCTACTTATTCAATAGTAATCACTACGGTATTTCAATCTATTCTCTAGAAAATAAGTACTTACCATTCAAATGGTATATATAATAAATGGGGTGATAAAGATGAAACTTGGAATAGTTCTTGTATTCGCCTTAGCCACTTTGTTCATTCTACCATGCTTTGCTGGACCTATAGGAGATGTTAATGGTGATGGTAAAGTGAACCTAAAAGACATTGGACAAATTGCTAGAGCTATCTACTCAGTTCCTTCTGATACAAGATGGGACCCACATTGTGATCTCAACGCTGATAATGTCATTAACCTTAAAGACATTGCCATAGCTGCGACCAACTTTGGTAAATAAAAACAAATACTATCTCTCCTCTTTTTTTTATATAAAATAATAAAAATAGAAATAAGGGAAACTTAGGCATCAGTTAGAGTTTTAACCTCTAAGTCTGTCCATCTTCCCAACCGCTTAGAAAACCAAGCAATATCTTTCATGTCAATCTTACCGTCTTTATTGATATCAAATACATCATTGTACCTAGAATCTCCTTCCTTGGAACCAAACATTGTCTTCACATAATTAATCAATTCAGCATTGACAAGAAGATGCAAGTACGCAGTTTTAATTGCTCCTTGTATTCTTTCTACCATATTTATTACCTCTACTATAGAATGATATCTTAGTGAATATAAGTATTACCTGTGCATTGTAATCTCATCATGAACTGCTTCAAAGAACTTTCTAGTGGCTCTATTATAGATAGGATAGTAATAATCTAAGAAACCACATTCTTTGCATCTTACTTCAACTTTTTCTGTTTGTAGTAAAGTAAGTGTTACAGTATGTCCACACGAAGGGCAGTTATTTACTTTCTTAGTAGTTTTCATCATTACCATTGTATTAACACCTGTACTTATGACCACTACATTCTTTACAATATTTATATCCTTCAGATTCCATGAATTCAATTATTGCTTCGGCCATCTCTTGACAACTTTGTTCTGTAGCATCAATAAGACAGAAGAAGTCATTGTTTATTATTTCTATTAAACGTCTACCTATTTCATTCATCTATTTCTTCTCCTTTATGCTATGAACTCTTTTCTTCTTGCACATCAATCCAAACTTGATAGGATCAAAGAGTATGAATCTCCTAGTAGTTGAAAGAGTGATAATATACTTCATGCCCTGTCTTTCCATATAGTTCTTCCAGAAGTTAGAGTCTCTTACTACTGAAATAGGCAACATTCTATACTTCTTGATTACTTGTAACTTAAGCCATAGAGAAATAGCATCCCCAGCTCCAATCTTCCTGAACCTTGGTTCTACGAAAACTTTGCCAATTTCATGCCTAAGGACTATAGATCCAATCCCAAGTTCCTCGCTTCCTAAATAGAAGATAAAGAATTCTGGTTCTCCATTTATCAAAGCTTTCCTTAGTTCATACTTTGAATAAGAAGGGAATACATTATTGTTTGTTCCATCATCTAGACATTTTCTGATATAGTCATAATCAGATAGTCTAGCTAATCTATACATTATTTTGTTCATTTGCTTCCATCTTCTCCAAGAATGTATTGTTGATTACTTTAAAGGAGATAGGTGCTGTTTCATCTATGTTAGTATCTGATTTGAATACTACTCCTTCCCTATCTACTTCTGGATTAACCAGAGATTTACCATGAGCATACTTTAATATCTTATCCATATCCAAGTCTTTAAGAGTAATATGCTCTAATATTGGTACATGCTTAAGTTTGAAGCCTTTATTCTCAAGTTGTTGTAATATCTCTAATCTTTCACTAGGAACAAGAAGTCTATGTAATCTAATGCTATAGATATCAAATACATAGAAATCTCCACCTTTTATCTTGAGAGAGTTACCATTTATTTTCTCTCCTACTATTTCTCCTTGTATGGCTAAGTTATCTTGGATAGACTCTAATGCTTCTTTGATATGATACATCTTTGCTATTCTCCAATAAGCTATTTGCTCATCTTCTTTCCACTCTAAACTTCTAGAGCATACTCCAAATGTACCATCTATGTAATGTTCATCTACAGACCATTTAATCATATCTTTACTGCCTTCTCTTTGAACTTAGCATCAACAATCTTTTCAATCTCAGTAAGTTCTTTAAGGTTAAGAGCATAGTACCATGAATGTTTACCTTTTAACATTTCTAGTATCAAAGTTATTACACGTTTCATAGTCTTATGTGGGCATACAGATAGCATTGTTTCTGGATTATATGTTGGTTGATCATAGTTCCAACAACCTCCATACTTCCTATCATAATGCTCATCACAATATTCAAAATATTTAGTAAGAGTATAGTATCTTACTAATTCTTCCTTAGTTGCTTTATTCATCATGTATTACTTCCTTCTTTCATACGTTTTCTAATTTCATCAAAGTTGTAATCTACTAGAATATTACCATCTCTGAATACTTCAACTAATTCGTCTTTAGCTTCATCATAAAATTCCATATCATCTTCAGTATAAGTAACATACTTCTTAAAACATTGTTCCCATGTTAGCTTCATTCTTCCTTTCTTACTATTCTTACTACTACTTGTCTTAGGTTGTTTATAGACAAGTACATCTTTACCATCTACACAAGCATATGAACACTTGAAAGCCATGTTGTAAGTATCTCTGTTAAAGTTCTGTAGTAATCCTCCACCTGATCCAAATGTAATGTTATCTGCACTCCATCCACAAGCTATCATAGTATCAAGTATTTCTTTGATAGCCTTCTTATCTATTCCATCTCCTTGGATTATACGTACATGATTATCAAGTACTTTGTATCCTTTAGCATTGGTATATCCACCAAATGAATTCCATATACTATTCAATACTTGTATAACCATACCAGTTGGATTTCCACTATCTGGTCTAAGTACTAAAGTACCATTTCTATGTAATACTCTTCCTTTAAGAGATCCTCCAAAGATAGTTTCAACTGCGTATATTGTATCCCAACTATCAATAACAAATGCTATAGTTGCATCTTCTGGATATTGCTCAAGCATATTTCTAGCAGCTTCCCATTCATTTTCTTTACCCCATGCAGTTACAGTACTATGTTCACTAGCTGGAATAGATATAGCTGCACATGGTTCATGGTATATAGCTTTAGCTAATACTACAGCAGGTAAGTTATCTGTTCCTTTAGAAGATACTAAATGAGCACATCCACCTATAGATGCTGATTCTGGGCTAGTACTACCTCTAACACCAAAGTCCCATAGTTTATAATCTATAGTCTTTGGATCACCTGATACTTCTAGAGCATGTAATATTATCTTACGTATTTCCATAGAGTTAGTGGTTACAGCTATTGGATACCAAGTCTGTACAAGTAATGTTTCTAGATAGTTAGTAAGCCAATAACATTCTGGATCAGTATTCTCTATAGTCATAAGTACGTTATGTGTACCTACTACAGTACCTTCTGGTACAGCTTTAATAGATACAGGAAGTTTACCATCATACTTATGTAAGATATACTCCCATCCTTTACGATTAAAGTATATATCAGTACCAAAATGTAGCTTGAATAACTCTGCTGCTTCATCAATAGCTTCTTGTGTGATAACTTTGCCTTCTAAGTACTTCTTTAGAAATATCTGTAATCCAAAGAAACATGTACTATCAGTTACTCCACCTCTAGATTCAAAGTAACTGTATATTTTAGTAGTCTTGTTTACGTTACCTACTCTTGGATATTGTAGATGATGAGTTACCTTATAGGAGTCTGTTAACCACAATATATTTTTCTCTATCATAATATTACTTTCCCTTGGTTACTATCCATCTCTTAACTACATAATCTAAGTAATAGAACAAAGCATTTAGATCTTTTACATACTGTAATATGTAAGCAGATTCATCTGAAGTTAATTCTACTACTAGAGTTTTACCTACATCATTTTCTACTTCAATAGTTACCTTCTTGATCATTCTTCATCATCTGTTATAGATTTGATTAATGCTAAAATCTTCTTTTGAAGATAAAGTTTGCCATCATCATCAGTAATTGCTATCCAAGGAGTATGTTCGTATCCCATACCATAATCTACAAATTGATGAACATTTTCTTGAAGTTCATCTACAAACTCTTTAACTCTTTCTTCTATTGTTTTCATTCTTCATCTCTTCCTCCATGATCTGCTGGAACAACTATTGTATATGGTTTATCAGGACGTTTAAGAAAATAGTTACAATACATATACTTGTCTATTGTTCCATAAGCTATTTCATGTGGTATATCTGGATGAACACAATACCATACCCATCTATTCCATATAGAAAACTTACAGTCTCCACAAGTACACATACCTTCTACATCAGTAGTGTATGTTGATTTCTTCTTAAAGAAATCTTTCTGCTTCATGAAGCATACTCTCAATGCATCTCAGACTCAATTATAAATGCTTTGTATATAGAGCAATGATTAGCAGAAGGACACTCTATACATCTTTTAACTCTACCTTCTTTTGGAAAACATGCCACATCAGAATAATAAGTATTATACTTTCCAAAGGTAGTAACTGATTCTATTAAATCATCTATCCACTTTGGAACAAAGATATCATACGTTATCTCTCCATTTACAACTTTCATTAATCTACCTCTTGGTAGGTTATCTTTATCCCTTAGTTCATCATATCTTTCATACATTATATTTCTAAGTTTTTTATTCTTCATTTAACTACTTCCTGCTTCTTCCATTTATCATACTCTTTGATTATTTCTTCGTATGATACTGGCATGTACTTCCACATTTCTACGCTTAAGTTTACAGCATCATAAACTACACCATACTCTGGATATTCAAAGTGTCTAAACTTCCACTTGTCATGAACATGACCAGAAAATGTCAATACACTACCACCATATGTACCACCAGAAGCAAAGTCTGGATCATGCGTAAGGAAGATATTTCTCCCTCCCATATTGATCATAATGTTTTCAATTATTGTTTTATTGTTATTGTTATGATCATGATTTCCTCTAATTAAGACCAGTTTACCAGCTAAATACTTTTCATAAGTATTTACTGATCTACGATTTCTATAAGCAAAGTCTCCAAGATGGAACACTACATCATTTTCCTTAACTCTAGAGTTCCAATTCTTAATTAGAGTACTATCCATATGATAGATTGATTTGAAAGGTCTATTACAATAAGCTATGATATTCTCATGTCCAAAGTGAGTATCACTTGTGAAACCAGTATCGCACCATTAATTATTCCTCCTGATCTGTGATCTTTACTCCTTTGAAGAAGTAATTGCCACATTCAAAACAATAGATCACACATTCTGTTTCTTTCTTGAGGTGTTGATGAGAAGGATTACAGTTCCAACAACTACGCATAGCTAGTGGTTTGCCTTCTGCTTCTGCTCTTATTTCATCTAAGTTTGTACTCATATTGCCACACTTCTACTCTGGAGGAATTAGACCTGTAAGAGAGATATTAAAATAGTCTGCTATTTGTTGAAGTTTATTATCAACATTTCTTAGTTGATAATTAATTCCTTCAGTATCATAATATGATGATCTGTAGAGTTCATTTATTACTCTATGAATTATATCAATAGTTTCCATATAGTTCTGAGTTTGACTAAGTTGTAGTTCTACTAAGACTTTGTTAGTATTTTCAAGTTTGATGTTAAGATTACTTAACTCTTGATTAGTTCTTTGTATTACTACCCTATCCATATAGATAGCAATGTTCAAAGATACTCCGAATCCTATTATTAAGACTAATATCAAAGGTTTAAGATCCATGATCAATACTTTCCTGAAATAGAACTAACTAAAAGAAAAAAGGATGTTGTTGATCTTACTAAGGCTTTATTAGATCAACTTTCTACTCTTCCAGCGCCTTGGCTGAGGACTTGACTCCCAATGCTAGAGCCTTAACAGCGAGAGAAGCACCAAGTCCAACTAATATAGCACCCCCAATCCATAAAGCAGCAAGCGCTATATTATATGCAAATGAAATGAATTCTTCAAACATAACAGTTCACCCCCATTGACACTTCTTTAATAGCTGCCTGACTCAAGCACTTCTAGAAGAGTCATTGGCGGTTTAAAAAAGTATCTCTTAGAAGGGGGTATTACTAAGGTTCCCTTAGTAGTTCTTCCAATGAAGATAGAATAATTGTACAAGTCTTGCTTAGTTTGTCTTTCTATAGAAAGATCTTTGAGCAAATGAAGTAAATTATCATCCTTAATGAAAGCCTTGAGGATAGCCTCATCGTATGGGTTCAATGATGTGTCACGTATGATAAGACCATCTATACAGCTTCTTAGCTCCACAGGAATTGCATGGTACCTGTGTAAAGAGATCAAGCTAAGGATATAGCCTTGCTTTAAGTCAAAGGACTCAGAATATACATTCCGCAAGCGGAAATATATATTGAGGTCTTCCTTTGACTGTTTAGCTAGAGTGGTATTATCAGAGAAGAGTATGTTGACTAGCTTAGGTTGCAAGCCACCATACAATAGTGACCCAAGATCTCCATCCTCGGCTATCCTAGCATTTACATTGCCAATACCATATTGATCTATAGCTTTACCAACTAAAGAATTAGCTAGAGTTGTTTTACCTGAACCTGGGAATCCGTAGATGATTATATTCTTAAAGATCACATTATTAGCGTATGGTATAGCTGGATTCTTTCTTAGAATATGTTCTCTGCTTGGAAAGAAATATGTAAAGAAGTCTTCAGTTACATCAAGCTTCTTTATAGACAATAAGCTCATGTAACTTTCACTAAGACAAACTTGTATCCCTTTTGTTTAGTTACTGTATTGTCCATAGAAATGTTAGAGTCTTCAGGTATTCTTAGATATGCTGGTTCGCCTTTTGATAATGTAAGTATCTTCATACTTATCACTTAGTATTACTTAGAATGTAAGTTATAAAGGTTGGTCAATTTAGAAGACCTAAGTAACATATGATGATTCATTTTCTGTTGGAGTTGTAAGGTCTGGGTTATTCTTGAATATCTCAAGCGCTATTGTAGATAAGATCGTAAGAGCGGAACTAGGTGTGAAATACTTGGTAAGAACTAAGGTCAGCATTGATTGGAAAACTTTGTCTCTTTTTGCACCGTCCTTCTGGAGTATTGGAGCTTGATACTCAATCACCAGAAGACTCGTTACCAACTTTACTAAATCTGTATGAGATAGTTTTTCTTCCTCTATTTGTTTAACTATTTTTACTATATTTGCTTGGAAATTGTTTACCTCCATTAATACTCTATTCTAGGTGATTTACGTTCTAAATTAGTGATAAGAGTATCCCATGCTCTTGTAGCAGAACTCAGATAGTCAAAGTTATTGCACATCATTCTATTGTGCAGACCATTCTTATTTCCCCACACTTCAATTGATATCTTATGAGTTCTAGTTGCAAGCATTCTAGCTTCAAGTTTACCATCATGAGTTCCTTTAGTAATTATTATCTCTCCTTGGGGATTGAGATACTCATCAGACTTGTAACAAGTCCAACATCTCCAGACTCCTTCGCTGTCAATATAACCATCTGAAGATTTATGTATAGAACAATAGTAATCTCTAGGTTTCTCTTCTTTGACTTTGGCTTCTGCTCTTAGAGTCATGGTTTAACCAGCTCCATAAAAGTATCTTTTAGATGCTGTTGATGATTCCCATTGATCCCCAACACTTCATCTCTAAAGATATTTACTAGACTATATTTTTTGAGAACTCCTATTGCACCAACATAAGTAGTTGGAAGAGAGTGTATGGCAACTGGATTATCAACAGCTACCATTAGTTTCAATAGATCCAATGCAGCTCCATGTAACAATGGTCTTCCTGAGATAAAGTCAGCACATTCTCCTATTGCTATTTCATTAGGCTGAAGAAGTAACTGGCACTTTTCACACATGAAACTCTTGAATGATACACGCATGAATTTACATGACCAACACAGTTCTTTCTGTTCACATAGAGTTTCTAAACATTTACTACTCAAATCCGACCACCTTATCAAATGCTTTCATTAGTTGTTTAGCAAAGAACTCTGAATTGCCAGTTTTATCGCATACAACACCAGATATAGGCTCGTGCCCAGTTTCAATATTTAGAATGTATTCTTCTCCTAGAGTATTGAATCCAGTTATTATTTCACATGAAGCCGAGCCTATTAGTTTTGGTATCTTTAGGATCTCTGCTGTTTGTGATCCAACCAAGTTTTTGTCTAGTTTTAGTCTTACTTCTGTAGGCACCCCTAAAGAAGAAAACTCTGGTCTAAATGTAGCTATATCGGCCTTCCTTACTCTCATGTATTTTACATCTGGAGTAGTTAGTTTGATAGAAATATCTCTCTGAGATTCTATGTGGATATAACCAGAGCAAACTAGATTGTTTAGATAGAAGTAAAATACTCTTCCATCAATGAATTTGTTATCCCATGGGGCCATTACATTGAATCTTACTGTTTCTCCTTGTACTTCTTTGCTTTCAAGTACTTCCATACCAAATGTTTCGTTGTTAGTGTACCGTATTGAATAGTCAGCTTGTGGTATTTCACGTATGTATAGATCTGGAACTTTGTATCCAAATTGTCTAAGGAAAGATAATAGAACTTCTTTTCTAGATGTAAGCTGTGATGAGTATGAAGGAGAGTCCACTTCAAATCCAGAGTATTTCAACATGAAGTCTTCAGAGAAAGCTATCATACTTCCTTCTTTAACAAAGATCAAAGTGTTAAAAGGGTCAATGGCTTTGCCTTCTACTATTATCTTGTTTCTAAGTACATGAAAGTTAGGAGCTTCTATTATTGACTTCTTTTTCTGATAATGTTCTATTAGGTCAGCTCTGAAATCACCGAACATCTTTGATATAACTACTAGGTCTTTTGTCATAGATATCACTCCTCAATTCCCAAGTTTGCATCTCCGACCATTGATAGAAAGTTGAAGATATCAAACTTCATTGATTCTTTATCATGTTTCTCTGAACACTTGTGTTTAGAGAAATCATACTTGCAGAAGTAGTGGCCACATTTGATACAGAATACTATATCAAGTCTTTCTGTTGGGAGTTGACATTCATAACATATTGCAGTAAGATCTAGTCTAGCTTGCTTTGAACTACCTATAGTAGAAGGCAGTGCCTTTTGATTATTATGAGTACATGTTGCTGTTGGTATGTTCCTTTTATATCCTCCATATCCAACTCCACCATTAACTCCTGCTGGCCAACCATCTTCAAGATCTACTCTTTGATCATATCTAAGTGTAGTAGTTCCTTTCCTAAAGCACTCAATACATCTATCTTTAGCGATCTTATCAATCATGATCTCTTCACATGCAACTTGAGACTTTCCACAGAAGTCGCACATTATCTTCCTGTTGTATATCCATGTTCCTTCACGTAATGTCTGGTTATCCCACTCTCCAAAGAATGTAGCATTTATCTTTGCATCGTTTTCCTTCAGAAGTACATAACCAGATTTGTCTGTAACAGACCAAAAGTCTTCAGGTGTTATATTCTTAGCCTTCAAAGCGTGTAAGATTGCTTTTACTTCAGAGGCTATGATCCAAGAGCTTTGTGTTCTTATAACTGAAAATGCACCATTACTTGGAAATCCGTATATTTCTCCATCATTAAACATTATCAATATATTGCCTTGTACTAGAGGTGAGAACTTTTCTATTGCTGTTTTTCTATCTGGATTTGATGCTACTATCTCTTCATATAGATGAAGTAGAACTTCACTATCTATTCCAGTTGAGAATGTATGGCCTACGTTTTCTAAGAATGCTCTCATATACTCAAAGTTTGTAACTCCACCATTTTGGAGTAAGACAAAGGTTCCATCTTCACTTAAAAATGGATGAGATTCTTTATCTTTCTCTTTTTCAATGATGTTTGTAGTTGCTGCTCTATTATGAGCAATTGCTGTCATACTTTTTATTCTAGAGATTCTTAGATTGTACTTCTTTATGAACTCGTCTGGTGATAGTGCTCCTTTCAGTACTACAATCTTATTGTTGATGGACCATGCTATTCCAGTTGCATCTTTACCTCTATCAGCTTGCTCTTTGACTATATCCATTGCCATAGCTGGTGAGTTTGCACCGCATACTGCTACTATTCCACACATAGTTCAACATCTCTTTTGTTTGTTTGATTTGTTTTCGTTTACATGAACTCCTTATATCTTCCTTTTAGAAATTCATCCCACTCTATTTGATTTCCTTCAAATACTGAGATAAAGTTCATCCAATCTATTTGTTTTGAACATGGGTTACAAATATGACTGGATAACCATGAAGTATCTGAGTTTATATGAAAACCACAGATTACACAAGTGTTTGGTGTTCCTAAATCAACATAGAACTTTCTCTTGTTGAATAAGAGTTTGTATAATCCACTACTATTCATTCTATTGATCAATGTAAACTTAAAATCATTAGTTGGATTCTTCAAGAATTGTTCCATGCTTACAAGAGATATATGATTATAACATTGAAGGCAAAGTTTAGGATTTATGTATGATATTTGATGTAGACCACATACTGGACATAGAGTGCCTTCAATAGGAAGAATTAAAATGCTCTTTATTATGTTTACTAATTCTACTATGTCATTTGATGTTGATAAGAACTCTTCTGATGATTTACATAAAGGAAAATCAATGACTAATAATAGACCAATAGGATTGGCAAACGGAGCAGAGCAGGGTACAGGAACATATCCTTTTTTGTATAAGAAGTCAATTACTATTGGAAGTATTGTTAGATCGTTACAATGTATTCCTATGTTTCTATTCATTGAGTAAGTGAACGCGAACACTCTCAAAGTACTACGTATACCCATGCGCATATTTAATAACTTGGAGAAGTATCTTCCCATCTTATTTCCAGTTGATCTCACTAAGTTCTTGCATATACCATCATCATCACTTTTATTGGTGCCTATGATCTCTTCTTTTACACTTTGGTAAAATTGAGATAAGCTCAAAATATTCCACTTTCCTTTCCTGCTTGTATTATGAGACCAAAGTTTTCTCCAGCTCTAAATGCTCCATCAAATGTAGAGATACGTAGTACTTTCATATCAATTAATTTCTTAGCTGTTTCTAGAAATCCTGCATTTAGGTCTTCTCTATGGATATGCTCTTGTTCATCTATCGTACGAATTAAGTTTCTAACTTCTAGGTTATCTAATAGCCCATGTGGGCCAGTGAAAGCTTGGAAGAAATCACGATTATAAGTTCTCATACGTTCTGTATATGGCACTCTATTCATTCTTTCAACTATATCTCTAAATTCATCTATTGTCTTGAATTTGTCTATTATTGGCATTAGTCTTCTTGGATTAGTTGGAATTAGTTTGAACAATGGTTCCCCATCAAATGAATTATATGTCATGCTTTCTAAGCAATCCATAAACTTCTTCTTCTCTTCAGTTTGAAATATCTCCCATATAGAATCTGATAGAGTATGACCAGCTGCTATAAACTGATAGAAATCTTCAACACTTCTACGCATAGATGTTGATAGAGAACTTAGTACTTTATGGAATACATCTTCGTTGTCTTCATAAAATACTCTCCACAAATCTGTTGCTTTGGTCTTTACACTCTTGAGTTTTACTCCATCATATGTTATTCCTACTGGAAGTGCTACAGTAGTCAAAGCAGAAGATCCATATGATATTACAGATTCCCAGTTATCCTTTATGTAAGGAACTGCTAACAGATCTGTATCTTCATTTAACAGTACTCTAATCAGAGCTGCTATTGAAAGTATTTGTGGTAAAGGCCCAGCAGATGGTATCCTAACTTCTATGGTAGAACCATTCTGACCATATGCCAATGCTAGCCAGTGATCTTGAGATGGACTTTCAAACTCTGTGAATCTTGCCCATGAAGATAGAGATAGTCTTACATCAGATGCTCTAAATGATCCAGTAATAGGAGAGTTTTGTGATAACAATGCCATTAGAGGTTGTGCACTATACAACCTACGCCTAAGTTCCAACCAAGTCTTTGTTACATCCTGATTCTTAACGCTTGTATGAATATGACCAGATGCAAAATCTTGATAGAATGGTGGGCATCCTATAAGTATTGGTTTTATCTCTTCATGAAGTTCTTCTAGTCCCTTTGAAATTATCTTGCAGAGATTGGCTTCCAGATCTCCTAGAGATTCAAATGGTTTGCTTGAAAACTCTATCTTCTGATCGTCTATATGATAACCATTGTCTATTTCCTGTAGATTGGTTATTCTATAGTTAGCAGACTTTGAAGTAAATAACTTCTTGTCTACTGTTTGAAACTCTAGTTCTATTCCTTGTTTAGCTACATCATACGATACCATATCTAACGTCTCCTTGTCATTGGAGTTACTACTATAGTTGCATCAGTACCTAAGAATTCTCTAAGTCTTCTTACAGACTCTTCTGCGCTGGCTGGCCTATCTTTGTTGATAAGAACATTAATATTTCCATCAACATCTAGATCAACAGATTCTATCTTACCGTATACTATTACTGTATTTGGTTTTATGTGTTTGTTCCTCCGATATAGAATTATACCTATCATAAATTATGACTGGTATAATTCTATGAATATTACTTCTTTTTCTTTATTGGAGTATCCTTTTTCTTTGGAGCTTCTTTAGGAGTATTTTTGACTATTTCTCTGTACCTTAGAGGTAGTCCATTGTTCATTTCTGCTTGATTAAGCCTAAGTCTTGGAAACATATTGATATCATAGACAATCTTAAGTTTATTATAGAAATGAAGTGTGTACAGTTCTCTACCAAACTTGTTCAATCTTGGTGCAGTATTAACTTCTAAGATGTAGGGTCTATTTTCTTTAGATATCAAAACATCAACAGCACCAAAATCCAGACCAAGTGTAGTTACAGCCCTTTCTGAAAGAGATATAATCTCTTTTTCCAGAGGAATGTTATGAGTAAATGTATCTAATAGATTGAATCCATTTTCTACATTGTGGAGCCATGGCCTATCTTTACCTTCCATTCTTACCTTCTTTTGAACTCTGATTACTTTACCATCAAACACATGGAACCTATATTCATCATTACCCTCAACAAACTGAACATAGTAATCTCCTCTTACCATATCCTTGAGATCATTGATCTTAACTATGTCAGTTCCTCTTGAATGAAAGAAGTTACGTTTTAGTACTGGTAGATCTTCTTTTGTTATATCAGTTTTACTAAGAAAGAGTTTAGGTACTGGTAATGAATGTCTACGAAGTATTATAGATGATTTGAACTTATTAGAAGCTTTCTTTACTGAATCAGCATCATTAATGATCTGTGGTATTTGTAGATCCAAAAATGAGTATGAAGACATCCCGTACCTTATCATGGCATCTATTTTGTTTATTCCAAACTTCTTAATCTGAGTTATTGTATGAGCAAAGTTAAAGCTAGCAACTTTAGCTAGTTTAACTGGTGTAGTTTCTTCATACAACTGAGATGTTTCTCTTCCAAATACTAATACTGTTGACAGTTCTTATTTCTCCTTTGAGACTGATACCTCTCCAGTTAATCCATTGACATAATATTCAGATATGACCTTTCCACGAGAATGTATTGTAATTCCACCTGGAAATCCAGAAAGACCTAAGTTATCAAGAAATATTTCAATATGATCTTTATGTAATTGCATTATCTCCCACTCTGAAAAAGCTACAAACTGAGGATCATTTCCAGGTCCACCTAAAGTATAGTAAGGTGGAGTTAAAATATTTGTAGTTGGCTTCATTGTACCTCCACAACCTTTGCAGGTCTGTTGGATCCTCTGAAATCTTTCTAAGAAGGCATCATCTTTAATCACAGATGCCATTCTATATGTTCTTTCACACCTTGGACATTGATATGTGTTTATAGCTAACATTACTCTCTTAACCTCACTAACAATCTTTCTCTATCATACTCGTTCTCTAATCTTTGAATTGGAGAACTTGGAAGGAATAGATCAAATATCTTGGCTAGATCTATTGTCTTTTCTACTTTTACTGCTTTGGCCTTCTTCATAGTTATTCCAACTTTGGCATTAGTTTAACTAAACTATTGAGTGTCTTCTGAGGTAGCTTAGCTCCACATTTAACACAAATTACAGAGAGTGCTTCTTGTGGAGTTCCATGTATTTCATATTTGCCATCTACTAATTTGTAGGTAGTAGATCCAGAATATGATTCTTTTATTAAGTCAAGGATATTATTACAGCTTGAACAAGTAATTTCTGTACTACTCATAGAAATCACAGTCCTCTGCTATATGGAAGGCTTCTTCTGCTATACCACATGGCGGAACATGTGCACAACATACATAACCTTCATCCTCTTCTTTTTTCAATCTTTTACAACTTTCACAAGTTCTAATTTGTTTCTTTACCATTTTCTCTGTTTCTCCATCTGCTTTTTTGAACAAAAAGAATAGAGTATTACAGTAATCATTTGAGCATCTAACTAACATCCTGTAAGCTATGTGATTATCTGTAACATATCTGAAGTGATATACCATTTTAGAAGGAGGAGAGTTACAGAATGGACAATTACCAGTTTTGGACATTTGTATCTTCAGATCTGCTGGATAATATCCAAATACATGAAATGCCTGCTGATCATTTGGAGTAAGCTTATGAAGTTTTAGATGTTCCATTCTCTTTAACTTCGGTGGAGCTTCTCCACATATCAAACAATGAAATTGCATTTGCTCACCTTGTATTATCATCTGCTACCATCCAGTCATGGAAAACAGTTGGAGGAGCCCCAGTTGTTGTAAAAATATTAGTTGCATTATCAGCTGTAGCTTCAAAATGTGGAGAGCTACCAAATAATCCAGTTATTCTATTCCTGGGTTTCTTCTGTACTTTCTCCTTTGTTATAACTATTAACTTTAAGGATTCTAGTACAGATCTACAAGTTTTACACATTACAAAGTAGGTATTTTCATACTCTTCCTTCGTAGGGTTCCTTTCAGCTAACCATAACAAACAATTGTTACAAAGAGCATTTGTTATAGTTGCTAAATTATTAGTAGTTACTTTAAACTTCTGTTTCTCATCAAAGAGATCATCAATATTAGGCATTAGTCTATATCTAATTGTATCTTCGGCCATAACATTATCTCCTACAATCGTAATATTCCCAATTACCAGATCTAATTTCTTTGGTTACATTAGCTACAGCTTCTTTGATGTCTTCTCCAGTTGCTGTTGTTAACATATAACCAACTGGCCTGGCTTTTCCTCTAGGCACATCAGAGGCATGAACTGTAATCTTGAATCCTTTTACTGTTTTCTTCAGTTCATTTAAGTGCCATCCTTTAGGCAACTTCTTTAGATATATAGCTCCTTTAATCAACGTAATCATCTCTTGGGTCAGTACAACGATCTTCTGGCACATGTAATTTACCATTATGAATTACAAAGAAAGCTTGCCAATCATTCTGGATCATTTCTTTCCTGATGTACGGAGATATCTTACGTTTCCAGAAGTCTGCTCCATCTGGAATCATTATATCTATAACATCATTTGGAAGCATATGATAGTATATACCAACAGCATCTCCTCTAAATGTAGTTGATATTGCTCTCATAAGTTCTGATGTATCTCTGGGAAATTGACACACAAGTTGAAGAGTGTCATTCTTTACCAGAGTTTGAGCAGGTTCTATCTTAAATCTGATTAGCTTTGTTGATCCGAACAAAGTCCATGCCTTCCTTATTGATTATTAGTTTATATCCTTTAGAAGAAACTAACTTCTCAAGTTTTTCTTCACCGTGCATATCAGCAAAATCTTTGAGTGCTTCTTGTTCAGTCTTGGATTCTCCAACAGCACACATTGAACAACCAGATGTACCGCAGCCCCAACAAATGAATATTTCACCCTTCATTTTCTTACCTTCAAGAATCCTATCTTCCCAAATAAGGAACGAAGATCATCAGAGATTCCATCAAGATTATTTACATAGTGTTCAGGAGTTTGAGGGAAAGCAACTTCTTCTAAGAAGTTCCTTATAGCCTCTACTTCTTCTGGTTTTAATATAACATCTCTAGTCATGTATTCTACACTCATGTAATATTAACCATGATATACTACGAGTGAACGCATGTTCCATCCTAACATGATTTTCTAGTTCTTTGAAGGTGTATTTTTGGTTAAGTTTATCCAATACTTTCTTAGATGGATGACAATGGCCTTCAAAGATAATATCTAAATCATCATCACATACAGGGCACTTAGTCAAGTTCTTCTTTTCCCATTGTTCTACTTCTTTAAGCATATCTTCAATCAAATCTTGATTAATAATAGCAGCCTGGAAAGATGCTCCTTTATAGACCATACTCTTTAGTTTCTCTGATAGCTTCATTATCTCCACCCATGCCTTTGATTAAAATACATAGAAAATAGAGCATTCTCCAAGTCTATTTTATTACACTTCATTTCATAGACTTTAAGTTCTGTTCGTCTTATCTCTACTTCAGCTCTGCGTATAGCAGAGAGTAACTTAGCTACATCTTTACGGAACTCAGCTTCTTTATCTTTCTTACTTTGACTCATCTATGTATTCTCCATTAATACTTCAAAGTCTTTGTTTTCTATATTGAAATATCTTGGATGAATGAAAGTGCCAGTTCTTTCTGTGAGAGTCTTATCAACAGGTTTAGCATTACTTATAAGAGAAGATTCTCTAAGATATTCTAATTCTCCAATATCATGTAGAGCTTGGCATTGATCTACTAGAGATTTACGTTCACAGACAGAATCATAGTAATCTGTCATAGTATGACCATCAAAGAATATGCTATAGAACTTCTTTACTTTATTTGCCATGTTTGTAGAGAGTTCTCCCAGTGCCTTATCAAGAGATTCTGCAAAGTTAGCAGAATAAAGAAGTATCTTGAACAGTTTACCTATTGATACTTCTTGAGACTTTGGTTGAGATGTACCTAGTCTAAGGAAAGTTTTACCTCCATTAGAAACTATAACAGAAGATAATGAAAGCAATTCATTATCCAATAGTTGACTTTGTGGTGGAGTACAAAATATACACGCCTTTAAGAATGTTGCAGTTCCAATAGCTTGAATAAGAGAAGCTGAACTAGGTTGTCTTACTTCACAAGTAAACATATCAGTATCTGGTGAAAGTTGACAGTTTTGACCAAATCTAGAGAACCCTATTTTATATAGAGTTTCTCTTGAATCTCTTAAGGTAGAGAGTTCTAATCTTTTATCCATAGCCAACTGAGTGTCTTTATAGAAAGAAGAGTTCTGACCTAGTAAGTAGATAAAAGGTTGGTAATAATACAAGATATCCCTTACTTCAAAGATATCAAGTTTATTAGAACTACAATGAATATGTCCACCTGCAATCCAAGATACTGGAACACTGCCAGCAAACATTATCAAGTAATCTTTACGATTACAGTAGTCTATTACTCTGGACATCATTTCTTTTAGATTATCACTAAGTTCTCCAAGATTACAAAATGGAAGAGTATCAATCTCTGTACAACGATTAGTATCCCAATGAGGAGCTTTATACAACATACCGTATAATAAATCTCCTACTATTCCTGGAAAGTTCTCTGGCATAAAGTTAGGAGTTGTATCATAATCTGAACAATATGGAGATGGTAAATTATTAGGATTAGATTCACATCTTTTGAGATAGTGTATAGGTCTAATATGCGATTCTACTTCTATCCCTTGTTTTACTATATGTTCCAAAAAACTAGACTTCCTTTATTCATCAAATAGATACTTCAGTAATTTCTTAACTGAAGTATATCTTTCAAGATCTACTCCTAATCTTTCTCCTTCATCAAGTAGTTTATCTGCATGGGTGTCCCATGCATTAGATAACTCTGAAGCTTTAACTGGATCTGTTTCCTTTCTTATTCTCTCTCCATAGTAAGTATTTATCTGAGAAAGCTTCATGATAAGAAGTAGAAGTTTGTTTCTTCTATCCAATACTCTTGACAGTACAGGATACTTATCTTTGTTATTAACATCTACAAATACTTCTATGTCTCTAGCGTCAGTATTACAACTAGCAAAAGCTTTCTTGATAACACTCTGCTTTACTGGGTTATCTTCAATGTACACAACAGTAACTCTATACTTTCCCATACTATCAATTACTCCTCATTTGGTAAGAAGAGTAAAGTATGTCTTTCTTCCTCTTCTTTCTTTGGATACTATTCCTTCTACAGCCAAAGTGTTCAAATATGATGATTCTACTGCCCTGGCTCTTTTAGTTATCTTTGATATATCTTCTGCCGTTACAGAAGTTTTCAATTTTCTAATTGCCAGTACTGTCTTTTGCTGATGACCTGGCAAAGTAGTGAATATAGTATTTAGATCAGTTTCTTTGATATGAGGAAGCGTATCCCTTAGAACTTTAACTATGCCTTCTAGAGCTGTTAACTTAGAAGTTAAAGCATCTACTTTATGCCCTAATCTCCAAGTATAGTTCTCCATTTCTTTGCTGTACATAATAACACCAGATTACTGTAATACAGCTAAGTCTCTCCGTTAACACAATGCTATGTGAGAAACTACTTGACGTATACAATGATAGGCTGGGGGACCTACAAACACAAGTAAACGTGCCCCTTAAAAGCAAAGATCGCAGTATGGCAATATCAAGTCAGTCAGGCTATTGTATGTAATAGGTTGGCCCTCATAGTCATTGTGGGTATATACGGGACTTAGCTGTAGTTACCTATAGGTCTTTCTTTTCAGAGAAGGATACAAGAAATCTTCTGTTTCCATATAGTCTTTTGGTAGATACATCATCACTTGTTCCTTGTCATTTGGATAGAAGTATACTAATCTATACCCACTTATCTCTACTAAAGATAGAGATCCTAACATCTGAAGAAAATCCTTCTTATTAAGATTGGAGAAATCAACTAATACTCCAGATACTTCTCCCATCTTTACATTACCAGTAAAAGACTTTGGTTTACCAAGTAATCTCCTTACCGTAAATTCATCAGTGAAGATTCCCCAAAAGAAGAACTTTCGTGAAGAAGTTATCCTTGGCTCCAATTTAACCTTATCCAACATTTCTTCATATCTTGGATCTAAACGGTTTACGTTCTTATTTTCTTGTATTGTACACTTTACTATCATAGTTGTCACCCAGTGACTGGTAGGGAATGGAGACAGAGAGTGATTCAGTTGCAGTACAAGAGGAAAGAACTCTGCTCCACTCCATTCTACTGAGCTAATTGCTCTCTTTCTTTTTCTATTGCTTCCAGTATATGTTGGAATCTTATTAGTTCACAATCATTACAGGAAAGTATGCAGAATGGACAGATATCACTATCATTAGTCTTACATTGATGGTGTTCACATTCTACAAAACACTTTGGTTTATTGGAAGTGTATTCTATCTATATATCCCTCCGTATTCTCAATGAACTGATTTGATTCTACTTGATCTATGAGTTCTTTGGCTTCTACAACTTTACCTTTTTTAAGTAAAGCTAGAAGTGTTCCTATTTGGGTTCCACTTATCCAGTATCTTCCACCCATGTTGATTACCTCATAACTAGAAGGATGGAAGGTGGTATTGCTCCACCTTACTGAGCAAAGGTCAATTAAGTACCTTTCTAGTTTTCCATCCACAATATCTGATAACTAATAACTCCTATATAAAAAAATAGGGAGATGGATATGAGCTATTCAATGCCAACTAATATTATATCGTAGCTGAAGTTAGTGATTCCACTTATTGTTGCTGGTACTGTCAATGTTACATTTGCTGGCATTACCTGGGCTGGCTGTACATAGTTAGTAGAGATTATGTTCCATGTAGTCAATATAACAGATGCATTTGCTGGTACAAAGTTTCCAGTTGATAGATGTAGAGTCAAAGGAACGTTACCTATGTTCTTTACATAGATAGTAACAACCTTTGAAGACCCAGGTGACATTATTCCCCAGTTAATTGCAGTGGTCTTATTAGTACAAGCAAGATCCCAGAATGCATCTATGTTGATAGTTTTGATAGCGCCTGTGTTAGATATGATCCTTGAGTTAGTTACATCAAAGATACGCACTGGAGCTTGTGGTGTTGTTTCTATCAGAAGAAATGTTAGCAATCCTAAGAGCAATATTACTGTCGTAAGTACTACCTTAGCTCTCTTTTCCATTTTTCTATAGGTCTCCTTCACTCTTTAGATATATAGAGTGAGTATGATTACTTGCGTTTGGTCTTTTCCCAGACTACGAGTCTATTGTCTATTGCGCCAAAGATATCTTCCCAGATAGCCCTACGTGTTCTGTACGGAAGTTTACCTATTCTTTCTTTGAGTTTAGAGAACCTTATTCTTTCCTTCTTAATCATTCTTATCACCTCCATTATATCTCAATACTACTGAGCTAATGTAAGTTATGAAGAAGCATACTAAACAAACAATCCCTCTTCCAGTAAACCCATTGTTCATGTTTAGTACACCCAAGAATAGAAATATTGTTCCTATACTTAGTAAACCTAATATTAGTATTATACTCACTAAGAAGATCCAGTTCAAACTTTCACTCCCATGTTAATTGACCTTGGTGGTCTTTATTTACCTGCTGTATAATAGTTACTAATAGGTGTGAAATATGGTAATGTTTTATCTTGGTGGAGAAGCTCATGCCCTTGCTGGATGGCCTATAACTAATGTAACTTCAGTTACTATTTATCCAGGAACTATTTGTACAGTTACTGTACCAGCTGTTGAAGTATATTATCCCTCTGCACTACATTATATGAATACAATAGCTTCAACAGTTTCTCATACAGTTGAAGTTGGTGGAATTGATATATCAACAGATATACTAGCTTTTCATATTAAGTTGTATGATGTATTGCTAAGTGGAGCTTTAGTTGATATAACGGGAGGAGGAACTGTTGATTATGAATATACCACTGGCACTAGTACTATAACTACTATAACTACAACCTTTGTACCTAATGACACAATAACTGAATGTATGATAGCTAGAAGAGCTGTGTTCTATTATGCATTTGGTGCTGCTGGAGTAACACCAGCTTTTGTACCTGCTTGTACATGGCAAACTGATTATTATCAACTTGGAACTGTAACTGCATCTGATACTGTTACTATTAAAACAGTAATAAGAAGGTCAAAATGGGCAGAAACTGAAAGTACTATATGGGAATATACTATACTCTTTGGTGGATCTAGACCTATGTCTGTTGATGGACTTCACTAAGTTAGCATGGTAATAAAGGAGCTAACTCTCTACCAAGCTTGCTTAAGAGATAGTATAACATCATCTCTTTTTCTTCTTTAGACCATTTATCTGCTATGTGTAACCAATACTTACAATGAAGTCTACAATAGATACACATAGAGATCATCTAAAGAAGTCCATTACAAACTTGAGGAAAACGAACATATCTCTAAGTTTCTTGAGGCACATTATACCACCTTTAGATGTTCCATATGAAACCTAGAATCAGTTCTGTAAAGATATATTTTGATTGGTTCTTCTGGATAATATGCTATAAAATTCTTTCCAGAGAAGATGGCTATTCCTTTTGGAGGAATCTCTTTTAGATATTTTAGGTACTTTACTATTGCTAGTAGCCTTGACTGTATTTTATTTCTTAGAGAAGTTGACTTTATATTAGATGATGTTCCGTACTCATCTCTTAGAACATTCAGTACGTCTGATAACAGTTTTCCTGGTGGAATATACAATGATAACTTAGCTAAGTTTTCATTTAGATCTCCAGTCCAGTTAGTGTAAGTAAAATAGGTATCTTCATCTCCATTGAACTTATGACGAAAATCACATTTACTACAATCAATGGAGCCATCATCTGGAGTAGAAGTAGCTAAGTTTACTGTTCCGCTACAAGTTACTCCATTTCCTTCTTTGTCTATATAACAGATTTCTCTTGTCATGTTCATTCTTCATAACTATAATGCTAGGGAAGGGATTTGAACCCTTGAATCTCTAGAGAAGAGGGTCTTAAGCCCTCCGCATTTGACCATACTTTGCTACCCTAGCGTTATGGAATAAGATAATCTATTGCTTCTAACATTATGAAGTATTCTACAGTTATCTCAATTAAATGTACTACTGCTTTTGCTTGATTATACTGGTAGATTAGACTACATAGACCAATAGCTAACCAGTACCATATGATGATAATTAAACTATACTTTAGTTTACGGTTCATATCTATTCCTTCTTCTTCCATGAAAGTTTGTAACTATAATAAGCAAATATACTTGCTAAGATTACTGTGAACATTCCTGGTACTATAATCAATATTCCTAGATATGATGAATAACTAAATGTTAGTTCACATCCAGTGAATACACAGAACCATCCTGCAAACTCAAATATTGCTACATTGATAATAGCAGTTATCTTATCTAGTTTTGATCCTGTTCTCATTCTTTCACCATGAATACTACAAATTCTAGTTGTCTAGAAGTACCATGTAAAGCTACATGAGTAGAAACTATTTTGAACCCTTCATATAGCTTTTGAGTTACTTGATCTTCAACCTTTATTGGTGATGGACCACTTACTATACTGAAATCTTTTCTGTTCATTCTAACCACTTATTTGGTTTAGTTATATTTATTAATAGAAAAAAAGGAGAGGTTTAGATCTCTCTTTTCAGAGAGATCTGTTCTATTTCATGTACCAGTGCTTTTTTGTCTTCCTCTACGTACCGCATTGTATCAAAGATCTTGTCTGAGAATCCAGCCAGTAGACATACATTCTTCTCTGGGAATTGAAGGGTTCCATATCCTTGTAGGTCCCATGAGTAGATGTATGGTTTTGTATCAAAACTAGCTTTGTATCCATTGAACTCTGCTACTGGAGAATTGTAGCCTATCCAGCCTTGCATATCTGAGAGTATTATGATCCTGTCATATTTTCTGTTGAGGTGTTTGAAGATAGGCTTAAAGTCTGTGCCACCACCAAATGGGTCATTCATTATTGCAGATACTAGTGTCATTAAGGTATCGTCTGGGTTTAGAGTCTTGTATTTAGCTGTGTTAGCAAACATCATTAGATCTGCATCAAGTGCTTTGTAGAGTACTGCTCCAAACATTGCTGCTTTACCTAGAGGAGATTCATATCCGCGGCCCATGCTTCCTGATTTATCTATGACCACAACTGATTTGCCTGGTAACTTTGGTACGTTCTCTAGAGATATCTCTGCTGCTTTGTTGATGGCTTGAATTATTTGTACATCGTTGATTCCAGATGACTCTATAGCTGTCATAGCAGATAGATATCTAAAGGGTAGCACAAGAGATTTGTGTATTGATATCTTATCTGTGAGTTGTAGTATCAGTTCCTTCTTTAGTTCTGGCGCTTGAGTCATTATATTACGGATGTTACGTAACAGAGCAAAGTATCCTATCTTATGTTCTAACAGTAGAGTTTTCCATGCTTCCTTCTTCATTTCTTGCTTGGATTCTTCTGAATCAGTCTTACCAGCTTTTGATAACTCTACTTCCCATGTATCAAAAGATCTAAGTTTGTTTTGTACCAGTGCTTCTAATGCCTTCTTGTTCTTAGATGTTGATTTCGGATGTACTAAGTTTACTATGTCAATAAGCTTGAAGTCATGACCTTCGCCTCTGTACTTAGCAATAGCGTATTCATCAAACTTGGAGAAAGCATTAGCTAATCCCTTCTTCATGCAATTTGGTATAGGTTGGTCTTTGTGCATTGCTTTGAAGCAAGCTAAGATTTCTATGATGTCATCTGGCCTCTTTACAACATTGAAGATAAAATCCTTAGTCCACTCTTCGCCTTTCACTTGATCTGCTAACTCTGAGGCCATTAGATGGCTTATTGATCTCATACCGTATCTTTGTCTGGCAAATATAGCTAGTTTAGCTATGAATTCTTTGTCAGTTATGGTGTTCATCAGTTGTATGACTCTTTGTGTTGTATCATCTGCGGATCTATAGAATTGATCCTTAAGAAAGCTTGTCAAAGCAATAGATGTCAGTTCGGTCTTAGGAGATTCTTGGTAGGCTTCTCCTCCAGCTAAGTTTACAGTCTTTGTGCTTGTATGTGCTTTTTCTGAGTACTTCATTGTCTTTCTTCACTACTCCTATAATATATGGAGACTATGAATGGAGAGATAGATGATAGGGGTATTACCTTAAGCAGAAGTAACCTCTATCTCACTGCTCCAAATATAATGAATGTAGAGAGGAAGCTGATGAGGGGTATTACTTGTAAAGGAAGTAACCCTCATCTCACTGCTCTACAATTACCTTGGGTGTGAAGAGAAAGTTAGTAAGGGTAACAATTTATCAGAAGTAACCCTTACTTCACTGCTCCACACATTAAATATAGATAACAGGAGATAATTGGTAAGAGTCTATCCAAAAGCTTGAAGTAACTCTTACCTCACTACCTGAGATCATTATAGGGTGTGGAAGATAAATGACAAGAGTGTATTTCTAGACCGAAGTAACCCTTGTCTCACTATCCACATACTGTATGTGCTATATACTAGGAAATAATAAACCTATTTCCTAAGTAACCTTCACAGTCCTTTTTTGTTCATCTCTGGAGTTATTACGTTTTCACAGAAGGCTTCCCATCCATGACCATGACCTTCTGGATTGTTTACCCAGTGATCAAGTGGGTCTTTCTTGAACCAATGAGACATACCTTTAGATACAAAGAACTCAAATGGCTTTATTGTATATTTGTTAATGGGATAGTGACTATTATCATCTCCAACTATCTCAACTAAGTAATCTTTGATTCTATCAAAGTTCCTTTTGGCTAGATCAAAGTCATTGGAGTTAATTGCTTCTTCTACTTCTTTCTTACTTACCAGTCTCATAAGTTCTCTATGTTCTGATTTTGGAACTGTATGTCTTCCATCCTTCTCATATCTGTAAATATCCATAGCTATACTTACTGCTTGTCTCACTAGACCGAATGTAAGGCTCATTAACTGATAACTTTGTAGCCAGAAGTTAGATAGAGTTCTATATTCAATTCCATATTCTGGTAATCTATATTCTCCTGCCCTACCATAGACTTTCCTACGTTCTACTTGGTATGGATCTCTATCAACTAATACACAAGTATTTCCAACTACAAGATCAAGTAATCTTACAGTAAGACCTGGTTTCTTGTGGAACAACTCTGTCATATTTCCTCTGCTGCCATCTCCACTTATATGAATATGTCCACCAGCACTTCTAAATCTATATTTGGATGGATCAACTGTGATTACACTTGTTTTCTTGGTGTACATATTCTTACTAGGAGCACAACCAAACTTCTTTGATTCTTCAGTTAATTTATCCATATCTTCCTTTGGAAGTTCTATCATTCCTTCAAAAGATATCCCAACTTTCTGTTTTTGCAGAACATCTGTATTTAGGAGTCTAAAGCACTCTTTAAGCTCATTTCCTAAATTTGCTCTACAAGCATATGGTCTGGGATTAAGTTCTGCTTGTACTCCATCAATAATGAACTTTGGAGAAGCTGGATTGCTTGATGATTGAGTAAGCATTCTACTTCCAACTGCTAATCCATCTTTAGGAAGAATTTTGGATGCTTCTATTATTTTATCTCCAGATTTAAAGAAGAATTCTGGATCACATCCCATCAAGGGATAATAACTATTTAATGTTGCTGGCATATTTCTTGTTCCTCTGGTATTTAGTTAGAAAGAAAAGATGTTATGGGCCAGTTGCTTCTTCAGCAGCTTTAGCTTCCATTAACATCTCTGGTGGTACTACTACTGGCCTCTTCCTTCTTAGAAGTTTCTCAGCCTTCAATACATCTTCATGTTTTAGGTTGGCTGGATTAGTTGCTCTGCCCTCTTCGGTGAGGCCAGTCATTTTCTCTCTTGATGCTTTACCCATATTTGGTCATCCTATGTAACCAAGTTTCTCCATTGCTAAGAATACCCATGTGAGAGCTAGTATTGAAAGCAAACTGGACTTTAATGTGTGTATGCAAAATACTAGCTAGTGGGTACAAAAACTAACCTAGTTCACAACACTCATGGTTCTTAGCTATATATGGAACTTAGTTACTATGATTTCTCTGATAAGATTACCAAGTTTTATTATATCTTCATTTACTCTTTCACGTTGTCTATCAAGAGAAATAAGAGAATAGTACATCATATCAACTAATTTAGTTAGTACTATTATCATATCTTCTCTATTTGAAGGCTGATAAGCGAATACATATCTATCTTTAGGATAGAATAAGATTCCATCTTGTATGTATATCACTGGCTCTACCTTACAATACTGTAAGAATCCATTTAACGAAAGATCTACTTTATTCTTGAAATATTCTGATTTGAAGATATCAGTTGTTATTACTTCCATTCTATGTCACCTACAAGTAGTATTATTTCTTCAAACCAGAAGAAGCGTTTAGACTTCTGCATGAGTACTGCTGCGTTAATGCCAACTAAACGGAACTCTATTGTATTCCATCCATTATTAGTAAGAAAGGTCTGGAGAGTGTTTAGATCTTGCATTGAAGCTAATCTAACTTCTACTCTCATTATAACCACTTTAGTAACTCAGAACTCTAGTGTTTGAAGGTACACCAAACCTTCTCTGTATTTCACTACCTGACAATCCTCTAAGCTCTGGTGATTTCCATAACTTACCCAAAGCCTTGTAGATTTCTTCTTCTGTCTTAGAAGCTAAACATCTATCTCCTGTGAAGAGCCCATATTGGTTAAGTTTGTAACCCTTAGATATAGCTAATCTTCTCATCCCTATATTGTAACCAGAAGGCCCAGTAAGGAAAAGAAGCATAGCACCAAAGTTATCTTCAGTAGCAAAGTAAATGTCTACTTCTACTCCATTTACTTTGTAAGAAAGCAGATGGTCTCCTGCGCCTATATTCCCTTTCTTCTGGAATAAGGCATAATCCCGTATATACTGTTCATTCATCATACTACTTGGGATTACTACAAAGTCTACATCATGTGGGTCTTCTTTCTTCCTTCGTATCCCACCAGCTATGGCAATACGTGAACACCAAGGTCTAAGTATAGCTTCTTCTAACTTAGCCACTTCTTTTACTAGATTCATATCTTTTGTTCATCTGCCCTTATACGATTCCTTCTTCTAACTCTTTCTTCCATTTCTTATAGAAGTGCCTTACTTCTCTCTTAGTAAGAATGATATTCTTGATCTCTCCTTTATGAGTTTTAAGAACCAAGTGAATAGTACCATTAACTTCTCTATCAGAGATTCCTTGATGCCAATCTGGACATTTATCATGTAATAGTCCATCTAATATGCCTAACCACATATTCAATAGCACCTATAGTTTCTGTTCATCTTCTCTTACTTGTTTACAGTTACCTTGACATTGCCATAACTCAAATGATGTGTTCAAGTTATATGATACTGGAACTGTACATACCTTTCTCATAGGTTTATTACAGCATTTAGGTAACTTGGCTAGACGTTCCTTTTCAGCTTCTTTTTCTAACCGTTCCATATATGCTTCGTTATCTCTATACTCTTTTTCATCTTCTTCTGTCCAAGGTCTCATATATGATACCTCATTAATGTTAAGTAGGGGATAGTATAGAGATATGAGGAGAAAGGAGAAGGCTTCACAAACGCTCTCTCTATACTATCCCTTTCTACTTTTCTTCCAATATTGGCGTGAAGTATACCTTTCTATCTATTCTCTTCATTCTTCCTAATATCATGTTATTCCTTCATAACTGTTAATGGTGGGGTGAGAAGGTTACGATCCTTCATCTATAATTCCTAAGATTAGCCATACTTAGAAGTTATAACTCTTCTTCAGAGAACCCCATAAATTACTGTTAATAGAAAAAAGAGGGAGTGTTGTTACTTGTATTAGTTTTCATAAGCTATAACGAAGCAAGTGCAAGCACTGATAGCCAATACAGCAAAGATAAGTCCATATAGAACTGGTGCCCAGTAGACCCAGAATCCTGCTTTGAAGTAGTACGCTGGTTTGATTACCCATAGTAATCCTTCTGTACCTTTCATTTCTCTTCTTGTATCATTTAGAGCCTGTTGATACCATTGTGTATAAGTTGTCATTATGCTCTTGTTGTGGTTTAGTATCTGGTCTTGTTCAAATAAATTCATTCTAAGTCTATCTGATAGTCTAGCAAAGTAGTCATTCTGTGCTGCTAATGAATTGTCATATGCTTGATGTGCTCCCCACCATGAATTATAGGTGGTATTCCATGAGTTAACATCTGGCCATGTATCATTCATGTTAGTCCATAGTACAGTAACTTGATCCAGTATTCCTTCAAAGGTAGCTTGGTCATATGCCATTGTAGCATGAGATCCAAACTTCCTATTGAGTTCTACGTCAGTTGTGTACGACATTTGCATATAGAGATAGCCTGGTATTGCGAAGGCTAACACAAGTAACACTATTCCTAATGCGGATAGTGCTTTGTGCAAACTCTCTTCTTGTTCTCTGTTTATTTGAGAACTAGGATTTGTGAACTAATCTTCTTCTATTACTATAACTTTACGAGTTTTGTGACCACAAATACAGGAATACCATTCTGTTATAGTTCCTTTGAGAGTATCTGTAATACCATTGAATTTCATTAGTCTCCCACACATAAGACAATGTTTTCTGATGTTCATACAATCTCTCCATCACTTAGTGTATCTAAGCATTTATAGAGATTGGCTTTCTTGAGGCACTCTACAATCTCTTCTCTTGTGGTTTCATTGCTTACTAGCAAACTTAGTCTATATCTTTTCATATTTCCTTCTCCTTCAATCCTCCAGTGAATATGCAGTTCCTTATATTATCTACGTTTTTCTTTAGAAGAAGATTGTAACACCACAGTTCACATTCTGAGAAGGTTACTCCAAGACCTACTATCCTTTTTCTTCTGTAAAGACATTTATCACAAGTTTCTTTTAGTTTGAAGAAGGCATCCAAACACTTCTTTGAACATACAGAGAAGTTTTCTTGTAATATTATGGGTATGTCTTTACTAATACTATTAGTCTCCATACCACACATTACACAGATCATAAATGATCCTCATTAAAGTGTAGAGGTAGTGGACTGAGGTGTATAGAAGGAGGGGTTGACCAAGAGGCAAGACCTTGTCCACTACCTAGCTACTAATACTTCTTGTCAGTCTTATGTAACCTAGATCCACATACTCTACATCTCATACTAAGTTGTGGTGTTCTAATTTCTGTGTTCCCACATTTAGAACACACACAAACTCTGTGAGGATCTAGTTTGAATGGTCTCTCAATCTCCATGTACCTATACAAACCTCTTGGCATCTTTCTTACCTCTATAACTTTGAGTAAGGAGAGAGTGAAGTGATAAGCTCTCTCCTTACCTATCTCTTCTATGGAGATTCCGTTTGGGAGGGATTCTGTCTCTTACAGGACTGTGATTTCTTCATGAATTCAGTTATATCATTAACTGAATGATTATGATGTTCAACGTGGAGAACTATGTCTCCACAAATCAAACATTTGAATTGTAGTTCTTCATTAGCGATATTAAGAGGTAAAATAGCAAAACATTCTAGAGGAGTTTCAGCATAATCTCTAGCTGCTTTCTCTATCTTAGCTCTTTCTTTCTTGTTCATTGCTAATCACTCATTAGTTATTAATAGTATAGAAAAAAGGTGGGAAGAGATTATATCATAATCTCTTATCTAGAATTCTCTTAGCAAGTAGATCTTGTTGCGGCGCTGCCTTACTACCAAGTGAAGGCCCTTTAGATCTTCTGAAACACGTATTTGATGAGCTATGCCATTCACTATAGAATGTTTCTTTAGCTGAGGAAAGGCAGCTTGATTTATTTCAACTGATCTAACTGGAGATCTTTTGAAGAGACTGAATATCTCATCATATACCTTGTTTCTTTCTTTTCTACTCGGTGGTATTACGTCTACTACAAAGTACAGTGGTTCTTTTCTTATGGTAGGTCTAGGCCCAAGGTTTGTATTTTCGTATGGTCTTTCTTGTTCGTTCATTTTCCTTTTTCTCCTATTATTTCGTACCTATGATTCTTCTAGAACTTTCTAAGTTCTCTTAGTTTGTCTTCAATGCTTACTAATGCTCCGTAAGTTCTTCTAGAATTATCTAAGATTACTTGACCTCTTTCTGGACTGCTAAGAAAATCATGGTCTCCTATCTTATGGCTCCAATATTCCCAGTCTTCTTTGGCAAATTGTCTATTGCGCATAAGACTAATTATTTCTTTCTTAGTCATCTTCCAACTCTTCCTTCTGCAAAATCAAGAGTTCTAAGGATATCTAATCTTTGTTTCTTGGATACTTTCTTCTTCATGTATCAGATTATCCTTCTTTATGACTTATGCTGTGAAGAATATAGTTGATGAATCTAAGTAGATTTTGTTCTTCTCTAAAAGGCTTCTTATCTTTCTTAGAGTTTCTTCAGCTTCCTTTTCTTCTACTGCTTTCACTACTACTCTAATTGTGTACGTAATTCCTTCCTCTTTCTTACCTATCTTATACTTATTCCACAACTATGCCTGAAGTTTCTTCTATCTGGCATCCTTTCAACTATGTCTCTAGCTTTCTCTCTCTTTCTGTGAATAGATAGGTCAATAAAGACAACATGATACTGTCTTCTATTTCTTGGAGTAACTAGTACATCCTTAGTCATTTCTTCTACCCCTTAATTAGATAAGAGTTCTTTCCTAAGAGAGACTTTAGCTTTCTTAGAAGTTCTTTGTCTCTTATGTCTTCTTCTCTTAGATTCATAGCCACTATCATTTGGCACAGTTCTCTATCAGAGACATTTACCTTAGTGATAGTGAAGTCATGGTGAAGTGATGGAGTCTTAAACTTAACACAACCAGAAATATATTTGATAGGATTGTGTGTCTTCGCATGATAACATTTCAATAGGTCTCTACATAATAGGCGAAGACAGTTCTCAAAGCACGGTCTTACTTCTACTGGTTCCTCTTTCTTTCTTCCCTTTCTTGAAGATAAGACATGGAAGATAACTGTGTGGTTAATGAGATTAGATAATTCTGTTACTGAAGAAGTATTACTTTCTTCCTCTTTCTTTTCTTCATCTTCCTTTATATCTACGCTTTTCTTAGATATGGAAGGTTCAGAGATAACGGTTTCAGTGGTTGAAATGCTCAAAGTTTTCACCATCTTAGAAGAGTTCTACATAAAAAAAGAGATAGGGGCTATCAAACAACTAAAGCCATTTATGCCTTAATTGTTTGGGTTTGTTTTGCCTTATCCGCTAGTGCTTTCTTCTCTGCTTTTTCTCTACGTTGCCATTCTCGGAACAGAATGAAATAGGTCTTAGCGTGGGCAATTCCATTGGTAGTGCCTAAAACACTGGAAATTTCGTTCCATGCCTCTTTGTTCATTTGTAGCTTGGCCCCATTTAGCTCAATCACGCTATCGTCAAAAACTACATAGTGTTTGGGGTTCTCTGCTAGTTTTCTAGCCTTAGCCGTTGCATTGATAGCTATAAGAGAAGACAGAGCGGATACATCATTTTCGGTTGTCATGGTTTTCCTATCCTTTTAAATTCCGTAGGCAACATTGACTTAGTGAGACTTATAAACATTTACTTTTTTAAGGTAAAAGGCAAACATCCTATCCTATCTGAAACATCATAAAACGCAATAAAACCCTATTCAACCCAAACCACAAAAAGCCTAAAAGAGACAAAAAGAGAGTAGGGATATTATACCATACCCTTTATGGCTTTTATCCCTTATTAGATTTCTATTCTACGGTAGGTTTGAAAGATAGGTTTTTCTCTGAAACGCATCTCTAAGTCTTTCTTCATAGCCTCAACATCTAAGGTTTTCATAGTAGGTTTTTCTATCTGTGGGATAACACAAATACCAAAGACGCAACCATCAGAAAACCAAACCCAAACGCTTAGATTTGTTTCATTGTTGTTGAGTTTTTCTAAGGCTTTAAAGAAATAGCCTCTTATCGTTTCTATGTTGTCAATTATGAGGCATGGGGTTTCTATTGTCTCATTCAATCTTTCACCACCTTAGAAAATCTTACGTTGCCGATAAAGGTTTTAGAGATTATGCAAACATCAATAGCGTTTATTTTAGTTTGCCATTTCTCTAAGTTTTCCAAAGCTACGCTTTCAGCTTTTGATAGGCTACGGGAATAAATCACCGTTTTCTTATTGTCGTTAAAAGAGACAATAGTAACGTATTGTAGAGGGTTTTCAATCTCTAACGAATTACTCTTTAATTGGTTTTCCATATCTAATCCCTAATCAGCTTATTCTCACTAAGTTGTATATTAGGTTTGGGATTTATGGGTTATGAGTAATAGTTTTGACATATCGTTAAAGTTGAGTGCTGAGTAAAAACTTAGTAGAGATTTTTCTACATACCAAATAAACATTAATCAGATAATCCTTTACTAAGCAATACTAATAGGATTCACATTGTCATGTGAACTTTTAGGGTTTCCAGAATATTTCTACCTTTTAGGTTTTAGTTAGTGAGTATATGCCATCTCTAAGTGAGATGTTGAAAACTAAGTATTGCTATATTTGATTATAAAACTAATAAAGACTTAGATGTAAAATAGACATGGTGATATCAACTTATAGATTCAAAATACCTATAGCACCAGCATCACCATGCAAACTTAGATTCAAAAATATGTGATATGTCTCTAATCGTATATATAAAATCAACATCTCAAAGACTTATATAACCATACAATCTTAAATCGTAGTACTTAAGATAGGTTGGATGGATTATCCAACCATGAAATATGATTCCCAAATTAGAATGAGTAAAAAGTAAGATGGAGGGTCACAAATATACATATTATAAATACTATCTTTTTAATATGCTTATGTTATTGTGGCTTGTAATTTATTAGTCATGAAATGATATATTATATATTTTTAAAATCTCTTATAATAATTACTTATAGTTGTTATAATGGTCATTGGAATATACATACTTATAGTTTCTAAGGCTACTTAGTGTTTATAAATTGGGAAGGTTTAAAAGTAGAGAGATTCATAAGTACATTGGTGATTATATTGACAAATGTGTGGGCTACAATAATTCCTTTGGGGCCTTTTGCTGTTGGTACAATACAACCTACTGCTTATCTACAAGAAGTTCAAATAAATAATATTTACTTGGATCAACTTACAGAAGTGTACGTTGCTTCAAATACTGGCACTGTAAAAATATCACAAGCTACTGCATCTCCGATTTATAACTTAGCTATCAGGATTACCCCATTTCAATATCTTCTGATGTTCAATCAAACTTCTGAAACAATATATGTTGGAGTAGATGGAATAATTACGAGGGAGACGTGATATAAAATGATAGATGAAGGAGCACAATATGGTGGAGGAGGCATAATGCTACCAGGTGGTAGTTTCCCAGAAACTATGCCAGTTATTATACATAGTGAATATAGATTCTTTACTACTACCCCAACTACTTTAAATGGAGTTATAGGAGGATATTTAACTACTTCAACAACTCCAACTACAATATCAACTATTAGTACTTTGACAGCAGAGTGGACTTATGGGACTACTACAGATCCATCAACTACAATAGGTATTAAGCTTAATAGAGTTGGATACTTTGGAGATATTACAGACATCACTGGAGAAGTTGGTTATTGTATGAAACTTGGAATACCAGCCAGTTCAACTGTTACATCAAATTATACTGTAGTTACTGGAGTATATGGATATCATACACTTGCAGCTCAATTAATGAATCCTCTTGATTTACTTGAAGTGGTGTTCTGTGCAAAATATGGAACCTTTGACTTCACTCCTATGGCTACATTCATAACTGAGTGGTTATATGCTAAGACAATACCAGTCTCATCAATAGCTTGTCATTACTTGATATATAAAATTCATAACCCAGGATCTCTTACATGCACAATTGGAGTTGTTGATTCACAAGGATTTATTACATTTAGATATGGATCTAGTTTCCACTAAATCCTCTAATTCCCTCTTTTTATTATTTTAACTTATAATGTACCTTATATATCTAAAATATAGTATATTCTAGTGGTGATCATAAAATGGGACGTAGTTGTTATATTTGTGGAAGTCCACATAGAGCAGAGTATGATGGTATGCGGTTAAAAGGCAAGCCTATAACTGAGATATATTATCACGCTAAAAATACTTATAATGAAAATCATCTAAGGTACCATCACTTCCAGAAGCACTTTGAGAATCATGTAGAGCTACTTGTAAATGAACAAACTAAATCAAGTAAACTTAGAGATGAATATGTAAAGCGTATCATTAAAACAGATATGGAAGTTGTGGAGAGAATACATAAGAACCTTACTTACATTGCTGATAAGATAGATGAAAAAGTAGAGAATATGGAGAACCCTATAGCAGAAGAGATGTTCTTAAAGTTTGTAGCTGAAGCACGTATGATTATAGAACAATACTTGAAGTGGGGAACTAAGATGCATGTAGCAGATACTTCAGAAGATATGGAAAAGAAGATAATGAAATGTATAGCTGACTTTCCAGCAGATCTTATTGCTAAGTTTGTAGAAAGGTGGGAAGAATATGACAGACCAAGTGCTAAAGTCAATTAAGTTTACATTATGGTATAAAGATCCAGCTAAGTTCTTTAAAGATATCTATGGTATGGAACCGTATCCATATCAAGCAAAAGTGCTAAGATATCTTATGGATCCTAAGAAGAGAAGAATTATACTTGTAGCTGCTGGTGGTACAGGTAAGACAAAGTTGCTTGCTTGTATTGCTCTATGGCTTACTCTTGTATTGCCTAAGTTTATTGGTAGATCCTATTCAGTAATCATTATATCTGGTAGCCAAGATCAAGCTAGATATCTTTATGAATATTCTAAGTATGCTGTATCTGATAACAAAATACTATCTGAAGAAGTAGAAGGAGAACCTCTAATGAGCGTTACTCATTTCAAAGATAGATCCATTATAATGGCTGTGCCAAATTCTCTTAAAGCTATACAAGGAAAGCATATGGACTGTGTTATAGTAGATGAAGGCGCTTTAGCTGGAGACTTCATTATACAAGATACTCTTAGGATTGTATCTACTTCTGACAGAGACTTGATCATTTTATCTGGTACTCCAATGGTATATTCATCCACATTTGTAGAGTACTATGATAATGTAGATAGATATCCAGAATGGGAGAGGTTCACTTGGGCTGCAAGTGATTGTCCAGAGATTAGTAAAGAAAAGTGGGAAGAAGCTAAGAAACTACCAGAAGATATGTTTGTTGTATTCTGGGAAGGTAAACCTTATGCTAAGACTGGAACTCTTATTCCCACTCCAGAGATTAAAGCTGTAAGTAAAGATCAACCTAATGTTGCTCCAGATCCTAGATATGAAGTAGTTGCAGGGCTAGACTGGGGCTGGTGTTTATCTGGAGACACTGAAGTACTTACTAAACATGGATGGAAACAACTTAATAATTGTAGTATAAATGAAGATATAATTTGCCTTGATCAAAAGACATTTTGTTCTAAGTATCTTCCGATCATAAGTATTACATCAAAACCTTATCATGGCATTATGACACATATCTCTTCTAGAAATATTGATGTTTTATGTAAGCCTAGACATATAATTCCATATTTAAATAGAAATAAACAAAAGTTACATTTACACTATGCTTATGAACATACCACTCATCATTATATTATTAGAAAAGCCAAGTTTGATGGTATTAATGATCCAGAAATAATTATAGGAAATAAGAGTTATGATACTGTAAACTTTATGAAATTATTAGGTTGGTATTTATCAGAAGGATCATGTGAAAAGACAAGATTTTGTATTCACCAAAGTTTTAAAGTAAATAACAATTATTGTAAAGAGATATTAGATCTGGGTAAATCTCTAGGAATTCATACATGGACAGATAATTACAAAAGAATATTATTTTATGATAAAAATCTGGTCAATTACTTTAAGTCATTGGGGCATTCTTATACAAAATATATACCAGAATATCTAAAAGAATATGATGGGAAAATCTTGGAATCGTTATTAGAGACATTGCTTAAGGGAGATGGAGATAAATGTTTTCCAAGATATAATACTTATTCATATAAATTAGCTGAAGACGTACAAGAAATAGCTATTAAGACTGGTAAATATCATTCTTATATTTCTACTAGATTGAATAAAGGATATAGAGTGAACTTTCTAAGTAGAGATTCTTTAATTAATAAATGTCATTATAAAGACGTTGTTATAAATGGAACATGTGTATCTTTTGAAGTGCCAACTGGAATTATTTTAACTAGAAGAAATGGTAAAGTTTCATATCAACACAACCGCCATTATACAGGTCTTGTGATATGCCAAAAGATTCCAGAGATTAATATGATATATGTTGTATACACTGATGCTTGGCGTAGAGAAGACTTTGAAGATATGCACCAAAAGATAGAACAAATATGCAAAGATTACAATGTAGCAAAGTTGTATACTGACGCTGAAGATATAGGAGAGAACCAGAGATTAGAAGCTAGAGGTCTTAATGTTGTTCCTATAGCATTTAATCAGAATAAGATACAAATGCAGAGCCATATGAAAGTAGTATTTCATCAAGATAAGATACGTGTACCAGAATCATATAAGATGCTTATACAACAACTTAGAAAATATAATTGGAATACAAAGGAAGACGATGACCTTGTAGATGCTCTTCAACTTGCGCTGTGGTCTCTTAAAGATGATGAGAACTCTTGGTATTATGAAGTTTTATAATTACGTTTGGAACCAGCTGCCAGCTATTACTCTAATATATCTATCCCACGATGATAATGTTCTTGGAGTTGTACCGTAATTACCAATTTCAAATCTAATTGTATTAACTCCAGCATTTAATGTTGCTTCATCACAAATTACAGCAGAATGCATATAGAGTTGCCATGGAGTAGATGGTGCACTAGGGAACTTGTTCTCTTGCCATCCCCTGTCAGTTCCTATTATAGTTCCATTAACTCTTAATACACATTCCCAATTAACAACATCAGTACTTGTACCTGATATTGAAGAACATTGCGATATCTTTGCTCCTGCCCAAATAAATGCTTTAGCCGCATAATCTAAAGTACAATTTATAGATAATGTTGACACAGTGCCTCCAACTCCCGAGCTAGTTAAAGTACTTGATTCTTTACTGTAGTAACTATCTGGCATCCATTTATCTTTAGCAATAGTAAAGTCAGTATATGCCTGCTTCTGGTTTCCAAATGTAATATAACAATCATCAATATTTAGAGTGCCAGATGCATTACAGAAGTGAGGAGCCATTAATGTAATCCATGGTCTTGTAAGATCTGTAAGCGCAATAGTAGCAGAAAACTCTGTCCAGTTAGCACATGGAGTAAGAGTTGTTACAAGACCAAAGTCTTGAATGAAGGCGTTTCCATCCCATGTGATATCTGTTGGAGTTGAATGTCTATACACAGTAAAAACATGGTATGGAGCTGGGTTGCTTCCAATTGAACCTGCTATAGTTCCTTTAAACCATCCACCAACTACTATTGTAGCTATTCCTGCACAATTAACTTTGTTAGAATAAGCGTAATAATATCCTTGTTGTGCAGAGCTTACTACCATTCTTGCACTTCTATTTCCAGAATGTGGAGATACTGTTGTAGTAGTAACAGCTGGTGCTATAGCTGGCCACATACCATATTCAAATCCAGGATTAGTAATACGATTCCATCCAATTGGAGGAGTCACTAATCTATCATAAGTAATCTGTAGAGAACCTATGTTTACGTTGCTGATAGCAAATGTGCCTATTCTGCTATTGGTAACAGCAAAGGAGCCTATTTTACCTTCTGTAATAGCTAAGTCTCCAATATGTGAATTGTCTATAGAGAATCCACCGCTTATTGCTCCTATTACGGCAGTGCCAAAACTACTGTTAGTTACTGTCATTCCAGTTATATTACCGTAGGTAAGGTTCAATGTGCCTATTGTACCAGCAGATATAGTCACAGCATTAATGCTTCCAGTTACTGTAACAAACATATTAGCTACAGTTCCAGAAGTAATTGTACAGTAGTTAATTATAGCATTGTTAACTACTGTCATAGTATTAACACTACCAACACCAAGAGAATACTGGCTTAATCTACAAGTACTGCTAACAAATAGATTACCAATAGTTCCAGCAGTTATAGTAACACTAGATATAGTTGCTATGTTACTTACTGTTATGACTCCTACTGTTTCAGCAGATATGTAAGCACTTGCTAAACTAGCATTATTTGTAAGATTTAACACTCCTATAGTGCATTGAGCTATGTTAGTTACTACATTAAAGCTAGCATTGTTAGTTACCCATAGATTTGAGATGGTAGAGTTAGTTAAGTTAAATATTCCAGCACTAAGACTTCCTATGTTACATTGATTAATTGTTCCAAGAGTAAAGTTTACAGTTGTTCCAGTAATAAGACTTGAGCTCCAAGTTGTACATGTTCCTACATTAATAGACAGAGATACTCCACTTAGGGTTCCAACATTCCACGTATCAACAGTTCCTATATTAATATCCATAGAGTTTGCAGTTATAGTACCAACTTGCCAAGAAGTAACTGTGCCTATAGTTATCTTCATACTTCCAGCAGTCATTGTTCCAACAAACCATTGATCAACTGAACCAGCGTTGATGTCAATAGTATTAGCATTAAGAGTATTAACATTCCAAGTAGTTACACTACCTACAACAATAGTCATATTGGTAGCATTAAGTGTATTAATAGACCATTGACCTACAACTCCTATACTAGCATTAAACGTAGTACATTGTATAGTAGACATAGATAAGTTACCAATAGATCCAGCAGTAACATTAAATGAATTACAGTTTAGTACACTACCTATACTACAATTACTAATTGTTGCAGAGTTAATGTTAAGCTGTACATTAGCATTAATTTGAGATCCTTTGGTTATTTGTTCTAAACCACTCTTAGTCATATATTCACTTGGAGAAGTATTGAATGTGCTTCCAACCTTTTCTATTTGTATACAATCAATGTAGAATGTGCTTGCTACAGTACCAGCTGGAGTAGCACATCTTATTCCTATAGTAAATGCTCCTGATGCTGGAGTTAAGTAAGTTTTGTAAGCTCTGGTCCATGCTAAAGTACTGGATATGGTTACTCCGTCATTAACAGTATTTGCTCCAGTTCCATAAACATATAGATTACATCCAGTAGTAGAAGCTCCTATACTACCATAAAATGATACTATGTATGGAGTGCTAGGTTCTAAGTAATGATTAGTTGGATCTCCAGCACTAGAAACAGTAAACGGAGAATAAAGTGCATAGTTTGTAATTTGTAGTGTACTGCTAGATATAGCATACTTAGCTGACATTGTTCCTTTATACGGTCTTTCTGCATTTACTGTACAGTTAGCATGTCTAATCCAATATGTATCAGAGAATGCATATCCTTCTTCAAATCCAGAGTATGGAACTATGTTATTATTGGCAACACTAAAACTAAGTTTATCAAAAGATATGTTAGCATTGCCTATGTTATTAGCGTTAACTACTCCATTACCAATAAGAGAAGTAATCTCCAAGTTTCCTATATTACCAGCATCTACATGAACTGTAAGTGCATTAATAGTTCCTATTCCCATATTGCCAAGTGTGCCTATATTAAAACTGATAGAGTTTCCGCCTATAGTGCCTATATCCATATCTGTAATTGAACCAAATGTAAATGTAGCATTAACAGCATTAATGGTGCCAATCTTTACAGTATTAACAGTTCCATATCCCATGTATAGAGATCCACCAGTGATAGATCCTACTTGCATGTTTGTAACAGTACCAAAAGTGAATGTAGCTATACTAGCGTTTATTGCATTAATTAGAAAGTTAGTAATACTTCCAGCTGTGAAGTTAAGAGAAATGCCAGTTATTGTTCCTACTCCCCAAGTACCAACAGTTCCTATAGTAAATGATATTGAATTTCCACCTATTGTACCAATTTCTAGATCGTTAATTGTTCCAGTAGTAAAGCTAATGCTATTTCCAGTTATAGTACCAATCTTAAAGTCTGTTACAGTACCTGTGGTAAATGTTACTGCACTACCAGTTATATTATTAATACGTGCATTAGTTATTGTTCCCCAGCTCATATATATTGATCCACCAGTAATGGATCCTATCTGTGCATTAGTTACAGTACCAAATCCAAATGTAGCATTATCAGCATCTATTCCACCAACTAAGAAATTATTAATGCTTCCTGCTGTAAAATTAATTGTATTTCCTTGTATTGTACCTGCTAATAAATTAGCTATTGTGCCTCCAGTGAAGTTAATTGATGTACCATAACAATTAGTGATAGTTGCTCTTGTACCAACAACTGTTCCAGTAAGAGTCAATACATTTAGAGCTACTATATTCTGTACACTATTAATAGTACTGATTGTAGCTGTTAGAGCACTTAAATTAGTTAAGTTGTTAATATTTGAAATACTTGCAGTTGTAACATTTAGATTATCTACTCCACTGATAGTGTCAATATTTGCAGTTACACAATTGAATGATGTTATTGTATTAGTTATTATTCCTATACTAGCATTTCCAGTTACGTTCATATTAGAAATGTTCATGGTACTAACATTAGAGATAGTTCCAATATAGGCTGTTCTTATAGTCATAGAAGTAATAGATCCCAAGAAAGATCCTATACTTGCATTGCTTGCATACATATTACTGATGTTAGATATTGTGCTGATAGTAGCGTTAAGTATGTTAATATTAGATATTTGGTTAGTAATAGCATTGATACTAGCACTAGTAACGTTCAAGTTATCCACCGAAGATATGGTGTCAATATATGCTGTAACTGCATTAAAAGTAGTTATAGTATTAGTTATGATCCCTATTGAAGCATTACCAGTGACATTCAGATTAGATATGTTCAATGAACTTATTCCAGTAAGGTTGGTTATTGTAGCATTAGTTACGTTTATTCCACCAAGTACATTAGTTATAACATTGATACTGGCATTCATAGCATTTAGTTGAGTAACATTTGTTATAGTAGCAAATGTACCAGTAGTTACGTTCAATCCACCTAGTATGTTAGTAATAGCTCCTATACTAGCATTAGTAGCATTAAAGTTAGTAACTCCAGTAATTGTATTGATATTGGCAGTTATAGCGTTAAAGTTAGTTAAAGTATTTAGAACACCAATACTACAAGTACTAGCATTAAGATTGGTGATCTGCATTAATCCTATTGATCCTATAGTTCCAATAGTAGCGTTAGTAACAGTTACAATACCTATAGTTCCTGCATTAATACTTGCACTTAGAGCATAGAAGTTATTTAGTACATTAATTGAATTGATTGTAGCAAATTGAGCATATACTGCTCCCATGGTGTTTGTTATATTTCCAATGCTTGCACTGGTTGTAAAGATGTTATCAACACTACCTATAGTATCTATGTAAGCAACTGTACAATAAAGTCCTTTTAGTGATGTAATAGTTCCAATAGTAGCATTGCCACCAATGTTTAAGTTATTGGCATTGAGTACTCCAACGCTACCTATAGTTCCTATTGTAGCATAGAAAGCATATATTGTTCCAACAGTTCCTATAAGACCAAAGCTTGCATTCTGTGCATTTACTTGACCTAATATGTTCACAGTTCCTATTGTTGCATAACCTGTAACTAGAGTTCCTAGTCCATTTATAACTCCAATGCTTGCTGTAGTAATAAATGCATTAGTAGCAGAGAAGCTAGTTATACCACTAATATTAGTAATAACAGCTACGTTTGCTGTCATACTTGTTATATTGCCTATTGTTCCTACACTCATCATTCCAACATTCATTGTAGAAATAGATCCTATTGTACCTATGTTAGCATAAGTAGTTTGGAATGATCCCACATTAGATATTGTGCCTATATTTGCTACTCCAGCAGTAAAAGCACCTATACTTCCAATAGTAGTAATATTAGCTATTGCAGCATTGAGAGTCCCTATAACCCCAAGACTAGATATATTTGCTACAAGTGCACTAAAACTATTTACTCCAGATATAGTATCAATATCAGCAAAGATAGCATTAAATGTAGTAACAGTGCCTATTGTTCCAATACTTGCATAAGTAGCATTAAAACTACCTACTCCAGTTATAGTGCCTATATTTGCTATTGTAGCATTAAATTGCTTTACGTTCTGTATTGTTCCTATATTAGCTACTCCAGCATTGAACGTAGCCACTGAACCAAGTGTGGTTATATTAGCTGTACCAGCTGTAAAAACTTGTACATTTTGAATAGTATTAATATTGGCTATTCCAGCATTTAATATAGATACATTTCCAAGATTAGCAATATTAGCTGTTGCAGCACTCATGCTCCCAACAGAAGCTATAGACCCAACATTCATTAATCCTATAGTATTTATATTTCCTATATTTCCTATGCTAGTTATAGTGCCAGCAGTAAATACTCCTATAGAATTGATCTGAGTTATTACAAATGTAGATCCTGGATATACTGTAAATGTAGCATTGTTAATATCTATAGTTCCAGTCCATCCAATACCACCAGGATCATAATCATATATTGGTTGGAACAACTTGGCGCTAGTTACAACACCAGCATTGGTCAAGTCTAAGTTTCTCTTTATAGTTAATACTTCTTTAGATAGATTCTTTAGATATTCTGCTCTTTCTCTAATAGGATTCTTTACTGGAGAAGCAGATAATACAAGTCTAGTTCTCCATACATCTCCATCATATATCTGTCTTATTTCTTTACAAGTATACGCTTTAACTTCATTGTCTAAAGTTAAAGTATATCTTACTCCCAGACTAACAGGAGCAGTACCAGAGATAACCAGATCTCTTACAGAGTCTTCTTCTATGGCTGTATCCATTATAAGAGTTCCCATAGCTGCAAGATCTACGCTAGAGCATCCAGGATAATCTGCTTTTGGAGGTATTAGTTCTCTCACTCCCCACTTTAATGTAGATGAAGGATTAACTACTTGAACAACAGCAAATGCAGAAAAGTAAAGATCATCTATAGCTAATCTCTGTTTCTTATGATAGTTTATGTTAGAGATATGTTCTATTCCTATATATCTAATAGTGCCAAATTCACTACCTACAAGAGTGAAAGGACACATTGTATGATATCCATTCCCACTGTAATTAGTTATAGGAACATCTATAGTATTCCATGGAAATGTATTAGGAGAAGCAGGTTGGACTGCACCAATTCCTTTAGGCCCAACTATTTTATGAACTAAGTAATTACCACTTGTAGGTGGAGCAGCTGAAATATTATCATAAGCTAGAAATATTTTAACTTCATGATCACTGCTAGGATTGTTAAATCCTTGCCAGTCTCCAGACCATAGATGTTGATACAGTAAATGTAATTTAAGTCCAACTTCACAATTTACAACATCTGCTACAGAATTGAATTCCTTATGAATGTCTGGATTTAATGAATGTGCAATATATACATCCCATTTACCAGCATCATCTCCTGGATTAACTCTAATATTAGCTGTTCCATAAGCAGTATTAGTAACAGTAGAAGTAATTGTAGGAGCACCAACTTTTGCATTTCCATTGCCATCATACCCAGTTATTGTGCCAGTCCATCCAACTGTAGAATCAGTTAATGTATCTCTAGATATCCAGTTCTCAGAAGAGAATAATTGAACATAATTCTTTACTGCTGTAATATCCAGTACTTGTTCTTTCATACTGATATATGACAAAGAAGTTGGACTAGTTCCATAATCTCCTTTAAAGAAATTGATATAGTTTTCAGTGTTTACAATATAATTAATACTATTCTCTTTACAGAAGTCATTTAGTTCATCAGAAGCATATTGTCTGTTCTTCTGTGTAATAGCTACAGTTCTATCAGTTCCCCAATTACTGAAAGTGTATGGCTGTGTAATTCCAGAATGATGAATACAATATGCTAACCAATTCTGTTCTGTTATTCTATCATCTGGTACAGTTATCACATACTTAGATAGATTATATCCATATCCATAAGCTTCATAATCCCACGTTGGATTCTTCTTACCTTCAGAACTAGCGCTTCTACTAACTACTTCTCCAACAAACTCTTTACTTGCAGCTTCTCCAGGTCTATTAAAGTAAACTGATACAGTAACTCCTACAGTAAATGGGACTGCTGATTCTTTAAAAGAAAACTTAGCATTCCACCAATTGTTCATTGACTTTCTAATTTCACAGTCAACTGGATAGAATGTAGAAGCTCCATATACTACTGTAGGATATCCTTTGTTACGCTCAGACATATAGGATTCCTCCAGCTGCATAATAATTAGATTGGAATATATCATCTATCTTACTGGATATTGTATCTATATCCATATCTTTTCTTACAGTTATTCCATTAAAATTAATACTTACATTTGTATTGCCCTTAGAAGTTTCTGGTAAAGTTAACTGTGGCATTACTTGTATATTTCCAATGTTAGGACTACTAACAGCTGATTCCAACTTGCGTGTATCAATCTCAGTTCTAGAATTATCTATTAAAGATAACTGTGGAGTTATTTCTATATCCCTATTTAGAGTCTTTATAGTTGCTTCTAATTTACTTGTATTAATCTCTGGAACTGCAATATTGACATTGCTGAAGTCTCCAAGTAAAGCATTAATTAATTTTACTTGTTTAACAGCAGTAGATTCTATATTATCTAAGAGTTTATTATTAAACTTTGGAGTTACTGATATATCTCTAGGAATATTAGTTCCCATGCTCTCTATAGCAGATTCAATATGACTTGTATCAATCTCTGGCATACTTATGTCAATACGTGCTAAGTTACCAACCATTCTGTTGATTACTTTAACTTGAGTATTAACTGCTGATTCTATATTATTGAATGGTTTTGTATTAATTGTTACAATAGGAGATTCTATGTTAGTTCCTACCTTGTTAAGAGTAGTTTTTAAACCACTTGTATCAATGTCTGGTACTGTTATGTCTATACCATTTAAATTATCAATCATTGTATTGATCAATTTTATTTGTCTAGTAACTTCTGATTCTACAGAATTAAGTAATTTAGTATCAAGTTTTATTCTTGGTTCTTCTACTGCAACTTTAATGTTAGTAGCTACTTCAATTGGTGATACTTGTAACTCAGGTAATGTTGGTAATTCTATAGGAGAAACTTCTAGCCTTGGTATATCTGGTACTTTAAAATTAGCAAACTTGATTGATGGAATATTAGGAATATCTATTCTAGGAGATTCTACAGAAATGCTCTTAGGTATATTCAATGAAGGCATTGTTATCTCTGGCATCTCTGGCATTTGTATCTTGGGAGCTTTTATATCTGGAAACTCTGGCACTTCCATACGTTCAAATGTAACTGGGTGAATTCTTGGATAGTCTACTTTAGGAACCTTTACAGCTGGAATCTTTGGAATAGTTATAGCAGCAAACTTTACATCTGGAATATCTGCTATCCTAGGTACTTCTATGTCAGCTACTTGTATCTCTGGTATTGCAGGAATGTTCATTGGAGCAAATGTTACTATAGGAATTCTTGGTACTTCTATTGGAGCAACTTCTACGTCTGGAATCTTAGGTATGTTTATACTAGCAAATTCAATTGGTGGAATAGTTGGAATATCTATAGTGGATTGTTCTACTGTTAATATAGGAATCTTGGGAGCTACTATAGGATCAACTTTTAAATGTGGAATTGGAGGCACTGTTAATCTATCAAAACTTACAGAAGGTATTCTTGGTATTGTTAACTGAGAAAACTCTACTCTAGGTACATCTGGAATATCTATTATTGGAGTTTCTACTTTGAGAGAAGGAATACTTGGAATTATTATTTTATTAACTTTAAGTGGAGGAACATCTGGCATAGTTAAGTGTGCAAACTGTACCTCTGGTAAAGTAGGAGCAAGAATGGGTCTAACTCTCAGTGGAGGTATAATTGGAGTTCTTATAGAAGCAAATTGTACTTCTGGTATATCTGGTGCTGAAGGAGAGCCTATCTGTACTTTCGGAATTGCTGGAACCTTAATTGTAGCAAATTGTAATGTAGGAATATCTGGTATTTGTATCTGAGCAACTTCTACTGGAGGAATATCTGGAATGATTAAAGGAGCAAATTGAACTGGAGGAATAGATGGAATAGATGGTACTGTTAATTGATTAACTTTAATTGGAGGTATAGTGGGTATTGTTAATTTATCAAATCCAACTGAAGGAATCTTTGGTACTATCAGCTCTTCAAATTTAACTGCTGCTATATCAGGTACTTCTAATGCAGCAAACTGTACTGGTGGAATAGCAGGAATGTTAGGTATAGTTATAGGATTTACATCTAATCTAGGAATATTTGGAGTAGGTATTGGATTAACTTTTAACATAGGAAATATTGGAGTATCTATAGACTCAACTTCTAAAGTAGGTATATGCGGTACTATAATAGACCCTACAGACAACGGAGGAATAACTGGTAATTTTAATTGTTCAAATTGTACTTTAGGTATATTAGGTACAACCAAAGAACCAATTTGAACCATTGGAATCTTTGGCACTATCAATTGCGCAAACTCTACCTTCGGTATACTTGGTATCTCTATAGAAGCAAACTGTACTTGAGGTATACTTGGAATAGTTGGATTAGCAATCCTAAGCATTGGTATATCTGGTACGTATATTGGAGAGACATTAAGCATAGGTAATCTAGGCACTACTAACTGATCAACTTTTACGGTATCAAACTTTGGAAGTTTAGGTATCTCAAACTTAACTGGAGGTATAGTTGGAACTTCAACTGGAGGAACATCAACTTCAATTGGAGGTATATCTGGCATAATTGGATTAATTGTAACTGATCTATCCTCTCCAAACAATGGTTCTATTGTAACTCTAAACTTACGATATATCTGATCCAGATCTATTATCTGTGCTTTTAGTTCACTCCATGCATTAGATTGGTCTTGAGCAGACTTTGTTACTTCCTTCATTGCAGCATCAGTCTGTTGTTGAGCTATAGTATTCATAACTAAAGCAGCACTAATAGAAAATAATAGCCCAATACCAAGAGTAAGAGCAGCCCAAGCAAAGTTAGCAGATATTCCAGTGCCAAACAACGCTGCTTTTAATGCTCCAAGCCCAGTTACAGCAGCTGGTGTTTTAGCAGCTACTTCAAGTTGTGAATCTCCAACTGCTTTCATTGACATACTATAGTTCCAACCCATACCAGCACCTTGAGCTTGAGCTGTTGTCAATGAATTATTTGCTAGTACTTGTTGTCCAGTAGCTACAGTATTAGCATTCATTAATCCTTTCATACTACCCATAGCTGTCATGAACATATACATTGTATTAACTACCATTGGGACCATGCTAAACCATTGTTGCCAACTAGCTAACAGTTCAGTTTTAGTAGCTACAGCAAGCTGTTTCTGTTGTAATATAAGCTCTCTTTCTGCTTGAGATAACCTTACATTAGCTTGTCTAGCTTCTTCACTTCCATTGCCATATTCTATAGAAGTAGTAGCAGCCTGTTTCTGTAATTGAGCAACATTATAAAATGCTTTAGCTAAATCATATGTTTGTTGTTCTACTTGTAGGGCAGCCTTCTCATTTCTAGTCATAGTCATAGTTAAGAATAAGAACCCTAGAGATGCCCAATACAGCTGCATAGTTATATCTCTAAAAGCATATCCAAGTGGTCCAATTGCTCCTCTAACTCCAACAATATATGCTCTAGTAATCTTAAAGTCATTAGATGCCTTTTCTGTTGACTTACCATACGATTCTAATTGCCTTGCACTAAGACCAGTTTCTGTCTTAAGATATGCCATTTCATCAGCAGTTAATTTATGTGCATTAGCCATCATATACGCTAAGTTTGTTTCTCTCTCCTCAGCAACTCCTAATCTAGCTACTGCTGATGCTAGTGGATCTGCTGCTCCTATTCCAGCAATTAATGAATCAAGCCCTCTAGGAGTAAGATCAAGCATCTTAGCTGTTGGTCTAACTATAGCAGTTGGTACTTCTTTACCCATTGATTTATCATATATTACTTTAGCAGCACTTGTTTTCTCAAAGAATGATTCAAACTCTTTACCAGTATATCCTAATTCTGTAGCTCTAGTCTTTAGTTGTGTAGTCCAATCCTTCCATGAATCTCCTTTAAATGAAGAGATTATATTAGAAGCCTCTTCAAATTGTTTGCCAGTCATTCCAAGAGCTGTGCCTATATCATTAAATGTAGAAACAATAGGCTTTGCTTTTGGCATTATACCATTAAGAGCAGCCTCAAGTTCTTTTATGCCTCCAACTGGAGGTACAGTAACAGCAATGGCTGGCTTTACCTTTTCTATAGTTTGCATAGACTTAGTTATTTCTCTAGGAATAGATCTTCCCACAGCTCTATCCATCATTATCCTAGCAGCAGTAATCTTCTCAAAGAATTGTGTATAATCATCTCCAGTATACTTTAGTTGACCAGCTCCTTTAGCCACTCTTTCATTCCACTGTGTCCAATCTCCAGGTTTAAATCTACTGATAATATTGATAGAATCGTCAAGTTCTTTATTGCTCATACCCAAAGTTTGCTGCAATGAAGTCCATGATATATTAGCAGTCTTAGTTACATCTGGCAACTTGCCTACAGCATTGTTCAATGCCTCAATATTATTTACTGGAGTTGTAGGTAACTGTAGTCCACCAGCACCTTGTAACTTAGAAATATTATCTATCATCTGAGTAAGCAGTTCATTAGCTTTCTGTAACTCAGATGTTTCTACTCTCACTCCAATAACTATGTCCACATCTTCAGGCATTGATTATCACCTCAAGTCAAATGACTTTCTCTCTGAATTAGTACTACTAGCCTTCCTACTTCTATCTTCCTGTTTCTTAGATTCTAACTCAGCAGCACCATTCAACCAAGCTATCTGATAGTCAGTGAGATTATAGAATGTTTCCTTGGCTTTCTCCCAATCCATACCGTTCTCACGTAGGATATAGAAGAAGCCCATGGAAGTTATACCTTCATTTGATCTAAAAAATCACGTACCAATATTTGTCTCTGCGCATTCAGTTTATTGATCTTACTTGAGTACCATATAGCAACAGTATCAAGCAGTACTGAAATCTTTGCATCATTAGAGTTCAAATAATCAGATTCAGGTATCTTTGGATCTACAAGTATCTTCATAGCTAATCTACGTGACAACTCTACAGTCTTATCAAAATCAGCAAGCTTATCATAATCTTGTACAGTCATAGCTTCTTTCCTAGCATCCATCTTCTCTTTGACAGTTGGGCACCTAAGTTTTACTATACCAAAACCAGGTACATCAAGCTCTTCAACAGGATTGTCTAAAATATCAGAAAGAAGGAGAAGTTTCTTATCAGACATCTCCATCTCACCAAAGGAAAGTATTGCCTAATATTGCTCTAACTGTAGGAGTACCAGATCCACCTGGGAATCCACTCCAAGCAAACTCTGTCTCTGGTAGATCATATCCAGTTACTCTAGGAGGTATTTCTGTAATCTTTGCAGTAGATATAACTATAGTACCAATTGTACCAAACTGAGCTGTTAAAGATCCATCAGTAACATTAGCATAGTAATAGTTAGGCACTCTTATACGTCCACCTATTTCTAACCCACCAGGTCTCAAAGTACTAGGCACTGTACCACTCTTGAATATAGTTTCAATATTGTTATTAACTCTCATAGAGAATAATGAAAAGTCAATAGTATTAGTTCCTATCTTTATAGTACATGAAGATGGCATAAGTACAGGAGATGTAAAATCAGAACTATATGTAGCAGGTCCAGCCACTGTAGTATCTTTACCTATAGCAGTAAACTCTGCTTTAACTGGATTGCCTTCTTCTACAGTTATCTCCCAAGTATCAATCTTTGCATCCCTAATGCCAGCTATTTCACCATCAACATTACAAGATATAGTAGATAGTTGTATCAGATCAGAAGTAACTACAGTACCAGTAACAAGCGATCCAATAGCATAATGTAAGAATTTGAGCCCATCAACATCATAAGCAACAGTAATCTCTGGAGTAATCTTAGTTAGTCCAAAGGCTCTTGCATCTCTATCTCCACCAAATACAAAGTCCATAAAATACTCTTTTCTCCACAGAACATCAGCTCTAGTGGCAAAGTTAAAGAACATTGTTGAATCAAACCTTAAAGCTCTTGCCATATTTAATTCCCCATCCTAAGTACTGATAACTACGCATTTAAAGGTTACTCCCTTGAAATTAGACTACGCAGAGTCCAGTTAATGTTCCTATAGTACACGTCTGGTCTTACAAAACTTAGTTCTGATAATTGGCCTGGAGTAATATAGGTTATGTTAGTTATACTTAGTCTATCATTAAGTATTCCTCTATCGCATCCATGTATTAACTTCTCTACTTCATTTGTAAACTTTGAGAATATTTCAGCTCTCATATTCAAATAATACCACACATGATCTCCACTTAGATATTTATCTTGTATTCTTGGTCTGCCAGATATATCAATAGATATTACTGGAAACTCGTTGTTATCTAATTGTTTAGTTGGAAACACTGGATATATGAAATCTTTAACTCCTATTGTAAATGCTGTTTGCATTGTTCCAGCATTACCAAAGTAATAACTACTAAGTGTATTAGAACCTATAAACCAATCATTACCAGCCGTTACATTAGCTGTAGTTACCAAACTTGATTGTCTATTAGTTATTATATCTCCAGAGTTTACAGATAGATAGTTCCATCCAATAGTACTAGCTAAAGTACCAGATTTAATCAAAGATGTTCCATTATAAACTTTCAGAGTTATATTACCTGGATTGCCCAACTTAGAATCAATGTATAATCCTACAGTATTAATAGAACTAGCAAAAGGATAGAATGTCTGAGTTATTGTTCCATTGCTTAACAAAGAAATAGAAGAAGAATGAGTAACTTGATATGGATAAATATGACTACGAAGAGCATTCATAAAATCTATCTTTATAGAGTTAGGATCAAATGTTACCATATCTAAGTCTCCCTTATTACTGTTATAATTCTATCTTTAACATTAGTAATAAACGTACTTCTATACTTCTCCCATCTTTCCTTAAGATAATCTGGACCACTATATTCAGGAGATAATTCTCCTCCAAAGTACTTGCGTTTGGGGCACATATAAATTCCCCACTCTAATCTAGATCCAAACTTTCTATAATCCCATCTTTTAGATCCCCATGCTAACAATGCTATAGTATCTAATTCTCTAACTATAGCACTAGACAATGATCTTGAGTACTCTAATGGTATTAATGGATCCATGCGCAGTATACGTGAAAAAGTATAGAACTCATCATCAATAATACCAAACAACAATTCTTTAATATCTTCAGAACTGATTCTCTTAGTTAAAACAATAAGGTTTTCTAATCCAGTTACTTCTATAGATATCAATTTACTTTCTCCTTCTCAAAAGCACTTCTATATAATTAATAGCACCAGCAGTTCTATGTTTAAACACAGTCATTACTTCTAGCCATTGATCATCAATATAGAGTAGATCTCCTTCAGCAAATACTACATCTGGAAGAAATGTACCTATATAATCAGCTTCAACTGTTATTCCATAATGCTCAAACATATTATCTAAAGGAGTGACTTCAGTAAATTGACCTCTCTTAGTATCTTGAATAACATAGTCAATTTCTTCTTGACCATTACCTAAGTCTACAACTATCTTCTTTTTGTGCTGTACATCTTGACCATATTTTCTAATCATCTTTGATATAGTAGTTCTAAGACCAGAACTTAATCCAGACAAGTTAACCACCCCTTATTAGTGTGGTTTCGTCATGACTACCTCTATCAGACCATCTTCCTTTAATCTTATCTAATTTCTTTAAGTATTCATTATATAATGATTTATACTCACTTCCTATTCTAAATCTATATGCTCCATGCATCCACTGATCTGGTATAAGAGCAAGCTCTGCTTGCGCATAATAATAAGCACTCAATATAGCACATGCTTCTGGAAATTGATCATATACTGTTAGTCCATTGAAGTGATAATAGCTAACTGTAATCTTTGTTATTGTAATAGCAGGAGCACTACTCAAAACAATCTTTGAGTTATTTGGATACACTGTAGATACAGCTAATGTAGTTTTAGTAGCTGGATTCTCACCATCAGTCCATCCATACACTTCAACATCAGGAGAATTAGCTATAAGATCAAAGTTTTTATCAGCTATAAAGTTATTAGCAGTTGTTATAGTAATAGCTACATTAGCAACTTCTTCAAATACATAAACAGCAAGATCTTGTAACATATCTTGTTGTGCTTCTTCAATATAATAATTAATAGATTCATCTGGTGCTTCAGTATCAGTTAAACCAAGATGTTTTCTCACCCTATTGGGCGTAGTCCATGCCATAACCATTCCACCTAGTACTCATATAGGTTAAGATACATAAAAAGATAGTTGGTTTGAAGCCAAACCAACATTTAACAAACTTAATTGGTTAGGCTAGTTAAGACCTAGACCAAACGCAGTAACCACAACTGTACCCCAAAGTACCATTGCGCCATAAGCATCTTTGTTAACAACACCAAAGCCCTTCTCAGCAAATCCCCAGAAGTATAGAACGTCCATACTCATACCAGTATATTCATCACGTTTAAGGTCAAGTTCTTTTCTGATTACTTGGTAACCAAGCACATCAGGATCAAGTACAACAGCAGCTCTCTTTGGACAATAGTTGTTAGCAATTACTCTAAGCCCCCAAAGTTCACCAATTTCACCTGGAAGCATGTCTTTAGATGTCTGTGGATACAGAAACTTGCCTTGAGTATCATAAACAATGTCTTTAGAAACCTCTGGATTAATAACCAGAATCTTAGGTTGACGATTAGCACTATTAATCAATGTCTTAAGTACAAGTATATCTTTAACAGTAAATGAACCCGTCTGTCCAGTAATAGTATACGCACTACACGCTGTAGGAGCATACCAAATTGTTACTGTACCAGCAGCAGCAGCAATACTAGACGATCCAGCAATGTTTGTAATAGTAACTGAAGTAATACCTGCTGGATTTACTTGTCTAACTCCCATCACACATATTGAGGTTGCAGCAGTAGCACCAGCAGTAGTTACAGCAAGAGCAGGGAACATTGCTTCAAATGCAGCAAGATCAATAGTTCTTGCCCATATTTCTGCACCTTCTCTAACACAATCAGCAACAACATCTCTATTAGCTTGTCTAATAGCTTCACCATAGAATCCTAGTCCAACTCCACCTTTAGACACAGCAACAGTAATAGCACTAAAGCTCATAGCAGTAGCAGTAAGACCTACACCAGGTCCAATGCCCCAAGAAGCAGTAACATTACTATTCTTTTTCGGGAAAACAACTTCAGTTCCCCCACTAGCCATTAAGTCTTTATTAGTTCTATAAAATTGAGCCCACATTACCTTCTCTCTAGCAATCTCTTCAACAGTAGCAGATAGTACTTTAGGAGTGATGTTAGTAACATCACCAATGGTCATTGCAGTTAATTCTTCAACTCTAGTTTTCATAGTTGATCACCATTACTAAGTAAAGCTTAATCGTATATTTAAATATATCTTCATAAAATAAGGAAAACTTAGACAAAGTTAACCTTTTTAGCATAAGCTAAAACAAGATCTACAGCTTTGTCTATATTGCTTCTGGTTGATTCAGATAGCTCTGTTTCATTAGCAGTTGCCTGTATTTGAGATAAAGATATAGGAGGAGATTGACTAAGTTCTCCAACTTTCTCTTTTAGGGCATCGTTCTCTTCTCTAATCTTCTGAATCTCTTTAAATAAAGAGTGAATCAATACGTCTTTATCATCAGACATATCCTACACCTTCCTCTTAGGCATTCTACCTAATATAAGATCAGCTGCATTCTCAGCAGTATTCTCTATTGTATATTCTTCTATTGGAGGAGTAACTATAGCTGGTTGAGGAGCAGCAGGAGCTTCCACTTGAGTTGTAACTGGAGTTTGTACTGGAGGAGTAGTTGGAGGCATAACAATCTGTATTGTAGGAGTAATTATCTGTGGAGTAGTTGTAACAGTTGGAGTTTGTATTGGAGTACTAACTGGAGGAGTTACTATAGGATTACCTGTAGTAATTGAAGGAGTAACAATAGGAACTGGTGTAGTTACGGCAGGTGTTATAACTGGAGTTGTTGGATTAGTAATAACTGGAGGAACTATAGGAATAGCTACTGGTTCAGTAGGAGGAGGAGTTATTGTTTGTGTTGGTTGTAATATTTGATTAACTGCTTGTTGAGTATCTGCAAGTTCTGTACTTTTGGGCTTACCATCAGTACCTTCTATTTTATTTTCCATAATATTATCACCTAATAAACCCTTAGTCTTTGATTCTATTAAATCTTTGGTCAATTCCATATTAAATATGGTGCAAAAGTCACATGCTGGACTTGAAGTTAAACTGAACTCCATTGGTTTATAATCACTACCTTCTGGAGGTGATATCTTGGTGTTAAGATCATTAAATTGACCTTTAATGCTCACAGAATCTAAGCTTTTATTAGCTACAAGAGGAATTGCTCTCTCATCAAATACTTCAGCTTCAAACATAATTGCTCTAAGCATATCATTACCAACAACTTTACGCATTTTGCCAATAGAAACATCTCCAAATTCTTTTGTATGACCATGATCTACAAGCATTGTTATCTTCTCAAACTCTGGTATAGCCTTCTTCATTTCTTCATACGAATACTTAATTCCTTTCCATACACCTTCAGCTATCAACACTCCACGAATTATTGCTGGTTTACTTAATGACACAACCTGAAAGTTATAACTAAGCATTTGACTATTAGCTTTTCTTAGTCTAACATTCTCTTCAAGCAATTCTTTCATAATAGGATCTGGGTTCATATTTCATCTCTCCATACTAAGTAATTCTAATTCAACCATTTAAGTATGCTCTATTTATTTAGGAGCAACTACAGCTTTGGGTTTCCATCCACGTTTGATCATTTCTCTACGTATAATAGTACCCAGATGATGTACAGCCTTTCTCTGTTGTTCTATAGTCATACCCTCAAACTGTTTACTTTCAAACTTTGTACCACTCTTAAGAGTGTGTAACCAGGCTTTCACTATTCTCCAATCATCTCTTAGAACAGCATTATCTACTCCATGTGGATCATAATCTCTCCAAGAATGAATTAGCTCTACTACTCCATCACATAGACTTCTCCTTACATGAATAGCTCCTCTTCTTATCATCTCTGAAGCTACCTTAAAATGTAGTTTACAAGCTTTGTCTCCTATCTCTCCAAACTTAGAGTGTGCAAGAGCATGATAGAACTCAAGTTGTTTAAATGATAATTCCTTAAGTTTACGTTTCTTCTTCTTATTGAATACTTTAGGAGTAATAGACTCTACATCTTCTTTACCACATTTACTTAATTCTAATTTAATAGGCCAATGTATTAGTTCTCTAGATAACTGATATGGAACACCTTCCACTACAACAAATTCATATTTCTTAATGCCAGAAACTATGTTATTTATTTTGGTCTCAACTTCAACATTCCAAGTTCCAAGTTCACCATTTATAGGAACACTGAATATAAAAGCGTATTTCTTAGGTTCAATTCTATCTAATTTATTGGTAGTTAAATACAACAGTTGAAATGGATTATATATCTTTACATAAAATGATACTACATCTTCATTTACCCACACTGGTATTTCTAGATCAACGTCCACTTGAATCATACTTCCCTGTTTATACTCTGTCATATTTTACTCCCCTTAGCATCAGATCCTATTTCTCTTGAAGATATATGTACTGTTGCACGTGGATAAACTCTTCTAATAGATTCATATATCATCAATTTCTCCCATTTTATATTTTCTTCTTCTAAACTTCCAAATAAGAAGTATAACATGAGCAATGGCATACTATATCATCCTCCTCTACGTCTTAGACTTCTTCTAAAGTTAGTTTCTTCTAATCCCCAATCAATTAAATCATCTCTTTCGCTCTCATAACTTGCCTTAATCCACACTACGCTTCTATTGATATTAGATATTCTAACTTCGTCTATAGTACCTCTAAACCATTTAGCTGAACCTCTAGAGCCTATTTTGGCATTAGCTTCTAAACTCCATGAGTCTGTAACAGTTAAAGTTCCTAATATAGCATTTAGATATAACGCTTCAAGATTTCTCTGCCCTACTCCATAATGCCATACTCCACTTGTCACTATAGTATTTGATCTTTTAGTAGCATGAGAAGCTAATGTTCCTGCCATTGCTAATCCACCTGCAGGTGCTGTAACATGATGAGTTAGTAACCAAGGATATGTAGCTCCAGTTCCTAATGTAATTATTCTACCATCTTCAGAATATGCATAGTTAGTCCAAATCCATGCTTCAGCAGTTATAGTAGATACATTCCATGCTGATGGATTGGGTCCAAATGATATTTGACCAGCATTAAATAATACCCCACTTCCTATTTTACCAGTTGCGTTTAAAGTACATACTCCACTAATAGTTCCGTTGATTGTATTTGAAGTAGAGTCATATATTATAGTTCCAGATGTTTCCCCTAAATGATACACACCAACAAAATTACTATCCCACACAGCTTTACCTTGAGTAGAAGTTACAGTTCCAACATATAATGAATTATTATTTACATTTGGATCATAATACAAGTAAAGATCTGTGTTTACAGTATCATTAATAGAAGGTATATTAGCCCATAATATTGCTTTATTATTTACTGTATCCCACTTCTCTACTTCTACATAACATTGAGTAGTACCATCATTTGTAGTAACTGCAATCTTTAGTTTATTTGCATCATTTTGCATAGCACTGAATATAAAGCCAAGATTATCTCCCAATCTACCAGATAAAGTACCTATAGAAAGTAAGGTAGGAAATGATGTTAAAGGTGCATCTATGTCTGTTTGATCTACTGTAAACTTTACTCTTCTAGTCCAATTGGGTAGCCAAGACATCTAAATCACACACCTAAATTATATCATCATCCCAATATACAAAATGTCCACCACATGCAGCAGATACACTTAATCTTATAGTCTCTCCAACAGCAGTAGATATTAACCATCCAGGAGGAGATACATTTGATATAATATTAACACTTAAAGTATTGAGTACCATAGCCCCAGATATTGGAGTAGCATTACTAAACCATTGTATTGTATTAAGACCATCATTATTATTTACAATAACATAAGAATAAACTTTGATAACTTTTGTAGCTGTAGGTCCAGCTGTTATTACTGAACTGCTAGTAGCAGCTATAGATATTTGATGATATACAGGGCCTATACCTCCTGTAATACCAACCACTCCTATGGTATTATTTCCAGCACTTAAGTTTATAGTGCCTACAACTGGAACTGGAAGAGTGCCTATATCTACAATAGAAACTGTGCCTAAAACATTAACCGATCCAGATACAGCTGGTATTGTTCCAGTTATATTAGTAATGGCATGACTTGGCATAGTGCCAGTAATATTAGTTATAGATGTTACTAAATCAATGGTATTTACTCTTGTTAATGCTCCTATTGTATTAATCCCAGCAGTTAAAGCAGGTAATGTTATACTTGCTATAGTTGCATTGTTACCTATTAACACAGATTGATTTGCTGCTAAGTTTACTGTAGCATTATTAACAATAGTAGCATTTATACCAGTAGCAAAGTTAACAGTAGAGTTATTACCTATAGTAAATGGAGATATAGGAGCAATTGATACTGTATTTGAAACTAACACAGTACCATAAAGATTAGATACTTCAACTGTGTTAACTGGATTAAATATAGTTACAGTACCTGCTTTTAGTAATTCAATTGTATTAACAGCAAAGTTACCAGATACTGGTACTGTGCCTATTATACTGATACTTTCTATTGGATTAGAAATTTGTACTGTACCATATGAATTAGACACTAAAACAGTTCCTATGGGATTTGAAACAGTTATCGTATTAACTGGATTATAAACTGTTATTGTATTAACAGGGTTAGATATTTCTACTGTTCCTATTGGATTGCTTATAATTACTGTATTGACAGGATTGGATATTGTAACAGTATTAACTGGGTTTGTTATAGTAACAGTCCCATCTTTTAATAGATCTAATGTAGTTGCTGATGATGCTCCTGTTATCGGTATAGTACCTATAATATTAACATATCCAATTGTATTGCTACCATCTTTAATTCCTACGGTGCCGTTAGATAACATAGCTATAGTAGATAGACCAGTTATTGTTGCTGTAATGCCAGCTATACAAATTGTCTCTCCAGCTACTAACGGAGATAAAATAGTACCGTATTCATTGGCTATATGTACAACTTCAGAAAATATTACTTGGTCTACAATAGTATTGCTCATCGTTCTAATCTTTTTACCAGTTCCTTCATTCCCTGGTATCTGTACATATCCTTCAGTTCCTCTATCTTGAGTCAATTACTTCACTTCCAATATCTCTTCAGTACTAAGAGTTAAATTAGAAGCTGTTTCAGTTTCATCCTTCTTATGTTTGTTCATTGTGGCATAGAATATAGACCATGCTTTTTCAGACATACAAAAATTTGTACCATCGGCCATTGGTCTACATTTAACTGGTCCTTCTTTATATTGAGACCTAAGATTTTTTAACATTGATTTATAAGATGTGTGTATTGGCATATCTATCACCCTAACTCTGTTTCTATAAAGTAAGTTGGTCCTTTCCAAGTAAGACGTTCCGCTGGAGTAAAGTATTCTACTTCTGTACAATAAGTACCTCCAGTTGGAATAGTACATAACACTCTACAATATCCATCAGTATTAAGAGAACCTTCAATATTCATAGTTGCCATAACTACATTGATAGTATTAACTGTAGATCCGTATAATCTCATCCTAAAGACTATAGAACTAGCAGAACTAAGATCAAATGCTGTTATAATATTAGTAGTAGGATCTTTTTCTTTAAGATAATATCCCAAGTAAACTATATCGTTAGAAGTTAAAGTACACTCTGTCAATTAACTCACCTATATATAAAAATAGAGAAGGTGGATATATTAGTCTTTACTATTACACTAAGCTTTACTTGCTTTACTTGCTTTAACTATATCAGTATCCACAACATATGAATACGCAAAGATACACACTAGACCAAAAGCACCAGCGCCAATAGCTTCCCATGTTTTACCAGCTGATACAAGTCCACCACACAAACTTAGGAACGTTGCTCCTAAGGTCAAAAGGATACCTTTCTGAAATCCTGCCATTGTTTTGTCACCTATTTAATAAGTAATCATTAGCATTATTTAAAGATTAGTCTCATCTTTATTTCTTCTAAGTATTTCTAATAACTTATTTCTTATTAGCTTCCCTTGTTTAGAAGATCTTACTAACGTATCCAACGATTTGTTTCTAGTTAAAATCACTAATTCTCTAATTCTGATTAATGTAGCATTGCGTTCAAATAGAGTATATCCACTTGAAAATATTAGAGCAAATAATCTTGTTACAGTTCCAGCTGAACCGTGTTTAGATACAAATGTTCTAATTACTCTTCCAAAGTTAAGTGATCTAAATCTAAGTATAGCATAAATAGATTTTAGTGACTTAAACCTTAAACTTAGATTTGTTGTTATATTTCTTCTAAGATTACTAATCAATGCAAATGTTCTACTGGCAATTCCTCCAATACCAAATCTAAATCTAAGTGAAGCATAAACACTTTTAATTCCTTTAAACGATGTTCTAAATACTTTAGTGATATTCTTTCTAACTAAATTCCTTAATGTAAATATTCTATATGATATATTAGTTAATTTGAAGTTAGCTACAAATATACGGAATACTTCTGTCTTGCCAAGTATTGTATGTAACATAGACAAAGTTTTACTAATTCTAGATCTTAAGTTCCATCTAAGAGATATGACTCTAAATACCTTATTCAGTGCATTCCATCTGGATGTAATGTATTTAGTAACATAAACTCTAATAGAGTATTTTATAGCAATACTACGACTTATATTAACAAATAACTTATATCTTGATCTTAATTCGTTAGATACTCTTCTCCTAAGTTTGTAGATAAAAGATAAACTTGTGTTAACTATCTTCTTTAGATTATACAATAAACTAACATTCTTAGTAATCATTATTCTTAGTTTATAGATAGATGTCAAAGTTCTTATTCTTAATGCTCTAAGTTTGTAAATAGTATTAAGTAATCTGTATGTTAAATTACGTATAGTGTACTTTACTGTAAACTGTTTGTATAATCTATTCAAATTATTGAATCTTGAAGAGAATATCTTGGTAACTCTTCCACCAATTCCATAAGACAACTTCAATCTTCCATATACTCTTCCTACCATTGACTGTATAAATGACAGTGTGTTATAAGATATTTTTCTAGTTAAGTACTTCAAACTTAGAATAGTATTCTTTAGACTTCTTAAAGAAAACTTTACAGAAAATAATCTATATTTTAATACTCTAAGTAAGTAACGTTCAGTTATAGTTCTATAAGCAAGAATTAGTGTAGAATACCTAGCCGAAAACAACTTTGCTATTCTATTTCTAATTTTATAAGTAGATATAAAGTTCTTAAATATGTTAGCTTTAAGTATATTACGTGAAGTAAAATATTTAATTATTCTAAATCTCATAGTTTGTATTAGAGTTAAAGTCCTTATTGTAAGCATTCTAATAGAATACTTCGTACTTAATGAAATATTCCTTAAGACTCTTAATCTGAATAATAAAGACTTAGATATAGAAGTTAACTTCTTTAGTAAGTAACGTGTAGCAATATACTTTGAAACTAGATTACGTATAGAATATTTAGATGAGAATTGCTTGTATATTCTTCCTACTCCACTATACTTAGATGCAAATTCCTTACTTACTCTAAGGCTTGCTCCGTACAATATTACAAATGACTTGTAGACTCTGCCAACCATTGATTGTACAAAGGATAGAGTTCTGGAAGCAAGGATCTTGTTAGTATACCTTAGTCTTATGGAAATATTTCTCAAGTTTCTCAAATTAAACTTGATTGAAAACAACTTGGTTTTTATAGACTTAAGAAGATAGGCATTGCGCATATTTCTTGAGATTAGACTAAGCATAGAATTCTTGAAAGTAATTAACTTACTTACATTCTTCTTGATATTATAAGCAGTAGTTAGTTTGTTAAAGGCATTAAGTAGATTCCTACTGCGCATATTAAATATCTTTGTTATGTTAACAAGCAATTTGTTACGCATAGAAATATATCTAGATATCAAAGCATTAAGTTTCCATTTAACCGTAAATACTTTACTTGTTAATTGTTTAATGTTCCATTTGAATGTAAATTGTCTATTAGTTAATACATAAAGCTTGTATCTTATTGAGTGTGTTATATTACGTAGAACTCTACCTAAATATCTTAGAGTAAAAACTTTAGATATATTATTCTTTAGATTATTATAGAAACTTAGTGTATCAACAACTCTAGATTTTATTAAGTTCCTAATTCTAAATACAGCAAATGTTAATTTACTTAGTTTATATAATCCACGTAAAGATCTAGAAATGAGTATGTTAAGTTTCCACTTAGAAGCTATAGTTTGAAATATGTTACTACGTGCCTTGTACATTAACTTAAGAAGATTAGAAGTTCTTAGTTTAGCACCATATAAAATAGATTTAGTATTACTAATGAAAGATCTAAGTAGATTCTTAGTAGCTAATGTCTTAAATCTTATATTCAATAATTTATACTTACTACTAATTGATTTTGTAACTCCTAGAAGATTTCTATAGATAACTCTAAGATTCTTATTCACTAAAATCTTTAATGATTGTTTTATAGATAATGTTCTGTATTTGTTTATTAAGTTACGGTATAACACAACAAATGAGTTAGATATATTCTTCTTAATGGTGTACATAGAAATTAATGATTTAGTACGTAATACTTTTACATTATACTTTAAGGATGCCAGTCTAAATATTCTTCCAGCTATACCATATCTAAACCTAGATATCTGTGAAACTAGACTCTTAAGCAGGTATTTCAAAGCAAGTCTATTATAAATTAAAACCCTAAGATTGTAAGCTCCTTTGAAGGTTCTGTAGAGATTATTTCTAACATGATTCCTAATAGTTATTAAGTCATATTTCAGTACTTGAAGTCTATATTTAACAGCTAACAAATTATAAGTTAATTTCTTTAGTAGATACTTGCTTGAATAAGTCTTACTTATCAATATCTTTAGTTTGTATAATGTAGTTAAAGATCTAGTTTTCAATATTTTCAATAGATATAAAGATCTAAATAACTTGATTACATTATTCTTAATGCCGTATTTAGAAGCTATTATCTTAATTACGTTCAACTTTGTTAAATATTTCAAAGCCCATGTTCTGTATAGTCTTAGTTTTAATAAGTATTTAATAGAGAACAACTTTGGTATGTTTACATACAACTTATCAATGAATCTAAATGTTTTAGTTATTCTACTATACAGCAAATATCTCAAGCTAAATAGCTTAGTAGTTAATGTCTTGAGTTTATACTTAATTGCCTTGGTAGAAGTTATGTTAACCTTAAGTTTATACAAACCTCTAAATAATGATGTTATATTCTTCTTTAGAATATACTTAGCAGTTATTAGATCAAATACTCTTTGTTTCAATAAATACAATAATCTAAAGTTTTTAGTTACATTATTCTTGAGTTCGTATCTAAATGATCTAACTCTAGTTATCTGTCCATACAACTTATTTTTAATAGCTAACAACTTTGGAGATACATTATTTCTTAATAAGTATCTATTAGCGAATAGTTTAAGAGTACTTCCTTTTGTATTATGTAGTGTTTTGAAGAGTTTATCCTTTCTAGATTTTAACAAAGTTTTCAATGAAAATCCTTTGTACACACTCATTACATCTACTCTATAACCAGGCCCAGAATCAACTATAGCTCTCTTTGTAGTTGACATTGAATATACTTGTATAGTATTTCCTATAGCATATCCAGAAGTAAATCTAGTAATATCTCCAATATCTACAGCATATTCTCCGTTAGTATTAGTTGTTAGAGTATTAGATTCAGTATAATTTAAATTAGTTACAATAACAGAAACACTACTTTGTACAACTCCATTATCTTTAACCTGTCCGTAAATTATATATGGAGTAAACGTAGAAGGCAAAGTGTGTTCCCCTGGATTATACTTCTTAACTTGTTATTTAAAAGTATGTTAAGGATACTCATGATACCAAATATTTGCTGTGTTACAGTAAATTCTAAATGTACTATCTGCTACAACTATGATATCAGCATTATAGCTAAATGAATATACAAAGACATAACGAGTAAAATTAGGATATTCTAAATCTATAAAGGTCCAATCTATATTATCTAAATTAAGACTAGCATTAACTTCTCCTAATGTACTTTCATAATCATTATACCATGGCAGAACAGTATTCCATCCAGCAGATAATGCTGATTGAGATGGAAGAACATAAACTAAATAATATCCAGTTGATTTACTTACCTGATATCCTACTCCAACACCAGCAGAACCTGTTTGATAACTAGACACTAAAGAAAGCATCCATCCACCATATATTGGATCTTCATTGATTAATAATGGCTCTCTCCATTCTCCATTTGAGTATGGTATTTTAAATAATCCTGTATTTGGAGTGGCAGTTCCACCAAAATAGATTTCTTTTATACTTCCATAAGCATATATTCTAGGTTTAAGAGATTGATCAATACCACAATTATATACTGGTTCAATACTTGACCATGTTCCATTAATGAATCTTTTCCTATATTCAAACCAATTAGAATTAGAATTATTATTCCATACAACATGAATTGTATAGTTTTCATCCATGCAAGCATTAAATGAATAGATATCATCTAATGGATTAGATATTGTAGTATTATCAGAAAAACTAGATGTTGTTGAATTCCAATAGAACCCAAATAATGGATTGTCGTATGTACCTTTAGAACTTATTACATAATAATTATTACTTCCTAAATAAAATAATGATCCGCCCATAGGTTTTGGAACTGAAATTGTAAGATTCTTTGGATATCCAGATGCAGTTGACCATGTACCATCATTAGTAGATGATTTAGATACAAACTTTGTCCAATTTGCATCTAATCCTCCTGAACCAGTAGCTACTACACCCAAATTATAAATAACATATGGATATCCATTTTCATCTACACATACAGCATCTTCAGTTAATTGTTCTTTGCCTACATAAGAAGTATCATAAATTAAAGCTAACGAACCCCATATTATAGTTCCATTAGAATATGCAGTGCCACGCTGTAAATAGAGATCAGCCCCTACCCACTCTTCAGTGCAATATAAACGATAAACATAAGTTACACTAGATATCTCTGCCATCCAAAATACTTCAAAATCACTATAAGCAAAAGTAGTTATTGGCTCTTCATAATAAGCGGTTGTAGTCCAATCAGTATCTCCAGATACATATGACGCATAATAATAATCATCATCATAACTATAGAATGCCCAATACCTACCTAGAAAGTTAAAGTTCTTTTGATGATATGATTCTATAGTTCCTCTTTCATTAACAATTAATGGTGTTGGTATAGAAATAGAAGTAGATTCTGATGTTGCAGTTCCATTATTAATCCAAACATACGCTATTCTTCTATCATAGCTTACTAAAGAAGTGCTTGGGTAAATATTACCATTAGAATTCATAGTTATTGGTTCTTCTGATAAAAATGATGTAAATGTTATTGTACGTCTAGAAATTAAATCTCCTGTAGAATGAATATTGTTGATGCTATAATAGACTTCTGCATCTCCTAAATCATAACTTGTTACAGAATGATCACGCCATGAAGTTAAACCACTACTTCTAACTACTACTTCAGTTCCCCAAGATTGTGGTGATTCAAGGCTTGATGATCTTTTAAAGAATATTGCTGTTCCATTAGTATAAGAAACTACAGCAAAAATATTACCAATATTATTTGCATATGAAGTAAGACTTGGAGGATAGTAAGTCCCAGTAGCAATTGTATAATATGTTCCTACAGTAAAGTTTTCATACATTACAGTTCCTATAACATCACTACCATTTAGACTAGCACTTGCCAAATAACATTCAACATCAGATGCACTATTAATTGGAGCAAATGCTACAGTGCCATTAACTGGAAATCCAGTTAGTTCAAACCATGGCTGCCATCCATTAGTTTGATCTACATTAGTAAAATTATATGTTGAGTATATCCATGGTTGATCAGCATATTGTCTTAGAACAGCCACATAATAACGAATACCAGAAGCATATACTGAAGGAAAGTATCCTCCACCTTCAGTTACACCTGTAGAAACATGAAATTCTGTACCTAATGTCCACGTCCATGGAGTTACTACTTTACTTACAGTAGCTATTCTCATATGTAACACTGGCCCTGCACTAGCTCTAGTCCATATAAATACAACATTATCGCCAGATGTAACACATAAAGATGGAGTCATTCCATCTTCTGTAAGATTATAACTATACATTATAGAGTTATCATACAAACTATATTGCCATATTACAGAAGTAGATGTTGTTCCTACCACATGAATTCTACCATCTGATGTCATAGCTACATTTCTTTGATTAGGATAGAATCCATCTGTAATATTTACAAACTTCTGATGATATAATACTCTTGAAAGCGTAGTGTAAAGAGTATTAGAGTCATTACAGTATATCTTCCATCCAACATATTTATCATAACTTGTACTTGTGAGAACTTTGCTAATATTAGACCAACATAATATAGTATTATCATCATTGAATATAGTTTCATTAGCACTCCAAGTGCCAGACTCATTCCAACTAAATCCAGCCCAATCTAAGTAAGCAGGAGTATACCATTGAGCAGTAAATGATACATTCTCTAGATTTTGTGTATAATAATAATCATCTGGAGTTACTGTATTAGTTATTGGATATTCTGGTGTAGTATAGTTTACTTCAACATAAAACTGACTACAATATGGAATTATTTTTGCTCCATCAGCAGTATATAATCTTGGTCCAGCTAACATATTATTAATATCAGTTTCTGTCCATGTTACAGTAGTCTTGGGATTAACTGTCCAATATGTTGTTCCTCCACTATTATAAAGTACCCAAGAATCTGTTAATTGTTGACCATCACTTCCATATTCTGTAGAGTTTACTTTTATAACAGCTGATGCATGAGTACTTACAGTACCACTTTCGTCTTGATAATATTTACATCTAAAATATGGATTTACAGAACTAATAGTTCCGTCAGAAGGTATAGTTACATTTTCCATCACATACAAATCTCTTTGATAGTTACCAGAGTAAGTATCATAAACATAGTCTGTATCATTAGCAACACTTTCATCTACTAATGCAGAGTTATCTGTTCCAGTTGATGGAGTTAATTGTATAGTATCTTCAGCTGTTGGTCTTATGATTAATTGATGTGAGGTAGAAGGAGCAGTTATTTGCATAACTATAGTACCAATTGTACCCCATTGTCCATCTGTATTATTAGCACCAAATGAATATTGAATATATCCAGTTGTAAATGGAAGTATAACACTTACATTATACCATGCACTAGATAGAAGTCCACTAAAAGAAGTATATCCTGTTATATTACAACTAAAGTTTCCATAACAACTTGTAAATGTTCCACCTGTCCAATAACTATAGAAGGTTACATTCTCGTTAGTTTCATGTGCACCAGTAGCTCCATATGTAGTGCATTGTGGAACATTGCTATATGTTACATATAATTTAGGTGGTCCAAGAGAAGATTCATTAGCATTAGCTTGCCACCATTCTGAATGAGTATCCCAAGTAGAGTTATAATGCATTTCATCAGTTTCTAATAACAACTTAGTTGTTCCAGTTGTAAGTATAGATGTAGTAGTTAAAGTAAAGTTATTATAAGCATTTACTGTTATAGCAGATACATTAAGTCTACTAACTTCTACTGAATCATTATAATTTAGATAATCATAATCTGTAGCTACCATAGGATTTCCAGGATAAGTATATGCAGTTTCTGGAGTATACACAGTAATATTATACGCATTATAAGTACCAGTTTGATAAAGATTTGTAAAGTTTACACTTAAAATAACGCTAGTTACAACTATTCCAGACTCTGGTACATTTGATGTATCAAAGTACAAGAAACTCTTATAGAAGTATATGTTAGAACTAGAGATATAACGTCTACCACCTACTATACCACTTACTCCAGTAGTATTATATACAGTACCAGATGATACACCATAACAAGTAGATCCCCAATTAGTTGTAGTACCAACTCCTCCTCTAATATTACCATCAGAAGCTGATGTTGTATATGTATTAGTAGTAGAAAATGGACCAGATGGAGGAAATATAATGGGAATACCAAAGAACAAACTTAGTATAATTATTAGTACTGTTATAGCAGCTACTAACTTCTTCCAAGCTTTATGTAAAGCTTTATCAATTCTCTCCATTTCAACGCACCTACTTTAACTAAGTTAATCAGATACTTAAAACTTAACCCACTTACAAGGTTTATTAGTTTTACTTAGAGCTTCTCTAAAACAATCTCCACAATTAACTATACCAAGACAATCTCCTATCTGTCTATAGCAATCTCCTTCATGGAAGATAATTATACGTGGTCCTCTATTCTGTGATATTATTAACACTGGCTCATAGCTCTTTTGGTACACACATCGTGTACACTTGCGCAATATACCATAAGAAAGAGAAGGTTTAGGTTTATTAAAAAAAGAGAAGAGTTTATTGAATGACAGACAAAGCTCCACCCTTATTGAAGCTTAGTACATATACTCTTTCAACAGTATGTGTAAATGGACTAGCAGTAGTTTCACATTGTACCTTTATTGTACAACTTCTATCAGTAAATGGACTTGCTGTTACTGGTACATCTCTCTTAATCCATAGACCAAAGTAACTTAGAGGTGGAAGTGTAGTATTAGCAGCAGCAATGCTAGCAGCTATAGTTGTAGCTATACTTGCAGCATTGAATCCAATAGTATTAGAAGGAGTAATAGAACTTACAGCACTCTCTACAACCCATATTATGCTTCCAGCTGTTTCATTTGGAGCAGCTGATTCTGTAGCACATGATCCCATAGCATTTCCACCTAGAATGAAAGTACTACACGCTATAGAGATAGTGTCTGGGTTAGTAGGATCTCTACGATAACCAAGTATCCATATCTTAGGATTAATCATACTATAAGCAGAATTAGTATCTTTAATGTAAATGCCTCTATACTCAGTATCTCCAGCAGCAGATTCATCTCCAGTAACATCATCAAAGATATTATTAGCTAAGTTATCTGTAATAGTGCCAGTAGCACTAATAGTGCCTCCAAGAGATAATGTATTATTAGTTGGTCCAGTTGCCTGCGCAGAATAATAGAAGACTATATCAATACTAGATAAGGCCATATTAGATTCACCTATACAAATATTGACTTAGCAGATATTTAAAGCTCTTTATTATATCACTTAGTAATAGTTATATCAGTATATCTTCTTTCTTTAAATTCTTGTGTCTTACCTATATTATATTTACTTACTGGACGATAGTATCCAACCACTCTAGAATAAGTTTCAGTACTAGATCCACATGATGGGCATTTATCAACTGTTCCATTAGTAAGTTTACCATCTTTATTACAAATAGAATAAGTAGATGTTATATCAAAGTAAGGTATCTTAGAGTTAATAAGTATCCTAATGAAGTCTAAGGTAGTATTAGCATCTGGTATATGTTCACCTAAGTAAGTTCTAAATATTGTTCCTCCAGAGAACTTTGGTAATATTTCTTCTTCAAGTTTAAGTCTATCAAAGATATCTACATTATAACTTGGTGGTATAAGAAGAGTAGAATAATATGGAGCAGTCTTTGTGCCTAAAGATACTATTCCATTATTAAGTTTATAATCAACAAATGCAAGTCTATAAGAACAACCTTCCCCTGGTACCATCTCTACATTAATTAATTCTTTAAGTTCTTTTTGTTTATCTATAGTCCATTGTTTAATGAATAGAATTACCTTCTCTACAAACTTACTATTGCTTAGTATATTACTTCCTAAGTAATTAAGACACATTTCATTCATTCCAATAATGCCCACTGTCATAAAGTAATTCTTCATTGACCAGTTGTTCATTATATTGAATGGCATAAACCGTTTGTAGTATTCTTTAATTCTATCTTTTCTGTGCTTCAATATCAACAAAGTTGACTCAAGTCTATTTGTTAGTAAACTAAAGAAGAATGCTTCATCTTTGCCTTTGGATTCATATCCTATCCTTGGTAAGTTAATAGTAACAACTCCCAGGCTTCCAGTGCCTTCTGATGTATTCCACATACCTTTAGGTCCAGCCATATCTTCAAGATTTAACATAAGCCTGCAACACATACTGCGCATTACGTCTTCAGATATACCAGAGCCAAGATAATTCATAAAATAGAATGATCCTAAGTTTGCACAGTTATGTGCAAGTAACTTAGCTACTTCGCTATCCCAAGGAAACCTTCCATTAATATTAACTGTAAGTATAGGAAAAGTAAATGGTCTACCGCTAGGGTCACGTTCATTCATAATCTCTATAAACGCCTTGTCAATAGTATGTATTTCATCAATACAATCAGCATAAGTAAAGCTTTGTTCCTCTCCTCCAACTATAGCATTAACATTCTCTAGAAACTTGGGTGTAGTAAAGTTAAGAGTTAAGTTAGTAAACGGTGTTTGGCTAGAACTACGCATAGTAAAGTTCAAGTTGTATATCAACTTCTGTATTTGCTGTTTCACATCTTTGTAAGTAAGCTTATCCTTCTTAACAAATGGAGCTACTAAAGTATCAAAGTCTCCAAATGATTGTGCACCAGCAAACTCCATTTGACTCATGTACATCCAATTCATTACATGATCAGCTACACTGTTAAGATGTTTAGCTGGTTTAGAATTTACAGAAGGACTCTTCATTCCATTCATTAAAAGTAACTTTAAATTATGTCCACAGCAATATGGAAGATAACCACCAGTTTCTAAATTATGTATATGCAATTTGCCTTCCACATGTTCTTTCCTTAACTTAGGATCTAAAGAAGCTAAGAAATCATTAGCTAGAATCTTATTAGATATAAAGTTACTAAAATTAGAGAATGACTCATTTGTATTAGCATTCTCATTTTTTCTCCAGTTATTGTTAGATAGATACGCCTCAATATTCTTATCCATAATCAAAACTCCTGTAGTAAGTAGTGGACCTCTTACGGTTATAAGTTATCCTGTGACTCCAAGAAATCTTTAGCATTCATATAATCTTTCATTGTATTAATAGACATCCATTTACTAGACAATCTAAAGTTCTCAAGTATTCTTTCTCTAGCTAATCTAGGAAGAACTAATTCTTCCAAGTTTCCGTTATCTGGAAAATATTGATCTACTATGGACTTCTTAAATGTATAATGGCCAGCAGATACATACTTATCAAATAATGGCTTCTCCTTAAATCCTATTACTAATTCTTGTCTAAGCTCTACTATGCCAAATCCAAACCTTGGTTTACTAATCACTATTCTAGCTCTAGGCTTATCAATCATTAATTCTAATGGATTATAGAAACATAGATCATCAACATTCATTAAATAGAAATAATCTGTCTTTAGTTTATCTGCTGCTGTCATTACTGCTCCTCCAGTGCCCTTCTTGTACTCTTCTATGTTCCATTCTACAAACTGTTTAAGGGAGTCTCGTATTTCATATTCTTGATCTGAAGTTACTATAATATGCACAAACTTGTGTTGTATAAGCCACTTTAATTGATACTCCAGAAGAGTCCATTTACCAAGTTGTAACATTGGCTTTGGTACCCAAATATCTGGCTTAAGCCTCCAAGCATCTCCACCTGCTAAAATAATACACTCATGATATTCTTCACTATTTTTACTTATTTCCAAAACCACTCATTCCTCCTAAACCATTCTATTGTTGTTTTAATACCTACATCAAGAGGAGTTATATGATTCCATCCCATAGCAAGTAGCTTTGATCCATCTAAATAACTCCTTTGATTATCATCTTTTAATCTTTGCTCTTGGAATCCAATGAATATTTTTTTATCAAAGTTTTTCATTATCTCAGAATTCAATTCTTCTATGGTAATGTAACTTGATGCTGGTATATGATATATTTCTCCTATTGTCCCATTATTAGCTATATATTCAATAGCAGAACAAGTATCTTCAACATAAGACCATCCTTTTACAACATTTCCATATCCAAGAGTATATGGTTTACCAATAAGATTGCTCATTATTATTCTACCACATACCTTTTGAGGATATTGTCTAGGTCCATAATTATTAGTGCATCTAACAACTATTCCTTGTATACCAAACGATTTAGCATAAGATATAACATACATCTCCCCACATGCTTTAGAAGCAGCGTATGGATTATCTGGATGTACCATATCTGTTTCAATGCTCTTATGATCTTCTGCTATATTCCCTAGAACCATATCAGTACTTAAATATACAAACTTGGGAGATTTGTCCATCCTTCTAATTGCTTCTAGTAAATTAAATGTGCCTATTACATTAGTATCCAAGAAATCTATAGGAAACAAATAGCTTCTATCTAAGAATGTTTCTCCAGCCAAGTGAAATATTACATCTGGAGATTCTCCACTGATAATATCATGTAATATCATGGTATCGTTCAAGTTTGCTGGTATAAGCCTATAATTAATATTGTTACTCAAATGTTCTAATAACATTGGATTTTTAATATATGAATGTGATAGATTAATTACTTCATATCCTTTAGCAATTAAGTATTCTATTAAGTTGCTACCAACAAAGCCACATCCTCCAGTTACTATGGCTCTCATTTAGGCACCTTTCTGTATAGTATATGATGCATGAGTCCTCTATATCCTACAGAGATTATAGTCTTTTCTGTTACTACAGCTAAGTTGGTAATGAATGTTCTAGCTGTATCTAATGTAAAGTCTCTAATATGTTCTAAAGTAGCATCCCAGTTATAATCATAAATATCTTTATCATAGTCCACTGGATTCTCTCCTTTACACGGATAACTTACTAGAAGATATCCTCCGTCTTTAATAGAAGCAATTACTTTATCTCTGGCTTTTAGCATATTACATGGTAAATGTTCAAGTACTTCAGTTAGTATAACTAAGTCAAATTCATTCTCTTTAAACTCGCTGGTACAAATATTGAAGTGCTCTACTTTTATATTCTCAAATTCATAGTCTTTAGATACTAACAATTCTCTACATACAACTTTACAGTTATATTTTAAGAACATAGAATAAGAAATATATGGTATTGGAGAACCAAGTTCTAAACATACAGAATCTTTATTCAGTATCACATTCTCTTCTAACATAGCAATATCTATCATAAATCTATCCCAATGCATATCAATATATATTCTATTATAGTCTGCTAGAGGCACTGGGAATGCCATTAACTTATCTTTATACTCTTTTTCACTAATCATTTATAATTCCTCTAATGAACTCTTCAACACTTTTAACATCTAAGTTATACTTATCTCTTAGATCTCCTTTCCCACTTTGCATCCAAATATCTTTAATTCCTAAACAATGAATCTTAATATCTGTCTGACCAAACAACCTAGCTATATGTTCTCCCATTCCACCATTCAGATAATTCTCTTCTAACACAGCAACTTCACCTGTTTTAATAGCTGATTTGAACAAAGTATTCCTATCCAATGGTTTTACTGTACTCATATTTAGAACTTCTATGTCTCCGTATTTATCTGCTGTTTCAAGTACAGAACTAACCATTATACCATTACATACAACAGTTAACTTCTTTCCTTCTCTAAGCAAAGATGCTTTACCTATCTTAAAGTTATTGTCAACTATATCTGGAAAGTCTCCAGCTCCAAATCTAACATAAACTGGGCCTTTGCATTCATAAGCTGCTTTTACAGATTGATATAATTGTGATCCATCTGCTGGAACTACTATAGTCATTCCAGGTAATAGTCTCATAAGCCCTATATCTTCAACACAATTATGTGAAGCTCCGCCAAGTTTACCATCTATACTTACTCCACAATTAAAACCAAATATCTTTACATTTCTATTATCTCTAGCAATACTTTGCTTAATCTGACTAAATACCATATCTACTAAGAATCCATAAGTATACCAAAATGGCACATAACCTTCTGATTCTAATCCAGCGCAAATACCAATAGCATTACATTCAGCTATTCCAGTATCAAGATATTGGTTTGGCACTTCTTTTAGAAACCATTCTCTAACTCCACTTTGAACATCAGATTCAACTAACATTACATTATCATGTTCTTTAGCTAAGTTTTTAATACCATCACAAAATGCTTGTTTAAGTCTCATTCCAATCCTCTACTACTTCTTTTAATGTGTTACCGTATATTATATGAGCATGTGATTTCTCTAAAACTTTGCTTCCTTTACCTTTTATTGTTTTAGCTACTATAACTAATGGTTCCTTATTATCTATGATACTTAGTTTTTCTATTAAATCTTCTATACTATGGCCGTTTACTTCTCTAGTTTCCCATCTAAATGCTTTCCACTTCTCACTCAATGGCCTGACTGTTAAAATACTTTCTATATCTACTGGAAAAGAAGAAGATGAATATTCATTGTTATCTATAATAACTACTAAGTTATTTAATTTATGATGTCCAGCAAACATAGCAGCTTCCCATATTTGACCTTCATGGCACTCTCCATCTCCTATAATACAAAATATTCTTCCTTTCTTATTCTTACGTTTTCTAGCTAGAGCAATACCACAAGCATATGATAATCCCTGGCCAATAGCGCCTCCAGAATATTCTACACCTGGAGTACATTTCTCTGCATGGCCTTGTAATCTACTATTCCATTCTCCATATGTCTTAAACTCTTCCTTAGAGAATATCCTCTTTTCTGCCAATATTGAATACATGGCTTCGCTTGCATGTGCCTTAGAAACTATTATAACATCTTCCTTCTTTGCTACTTTAAAATATAGAACAACTGAAATATCAATCATAGAAAGAGAACTGCTAAGATGTGCAGCTCCACAAGCAACAGACAGTTCTATACATGAATTTCTACATATTCTAGCTTTGTCTTCTAGGAACTGTATACTATGCATTCTTATTCACCGAATCTAGAGATTGTAGTAAATATTCTATCTGTTCTTCTGTGTATGAATGGTGACATCCAATATAGAATGCTTTAGAGTTAATATTCAATGCATGTTTATACTTACTTGATGATCTTATCCATGGCTGACTTGGCATATATGCAAGCAATGGTCTGGTTTCAATACTTAACTTCTCTAAATCACTGGCCATATGACTATCTTTACTATTAGCTATTATAGGGAAACCAAAGTATGCAGCTTCTAGATTATATTCAAACAATGGTCTATGTTTATTCCAGTTTACTGATTGTAACTTCTTACCAGTTGATCTTCGTTTAGCTAAGAATGAATCTAACTTCTGCATTTGACCAATGCCTATAGCTGCTTGAACATCAGACATCTTACAATTCCATCCAAGAGTCTTAAAGAAATATGGCTTGAATGGTTTGGCTGTAAAGTCCCTTCCATAAGCTCTGAGGCTCTTAATCTCTTCAGCAATCTCTAAGTTATCAGTAGCACAAGCTCCTCCTTCTCCAGTAGTAATAATATGAGAAGTAAAGAAACTATGAGTAGATACTAATCCTAAGTTTCCAAGCTTCTTGCCATTCAACATTGCCCCTAGACCTTCACAACAATCTTCTACAAGTACATTTCTAGGAGATGGATAAGGAAACCCCATTAGGTGCACTGGAAAATTAGATGGATCTCTCCAATCTACAAACTTCCAAGGTATACCTAACATCTTTACCATAGCTACATCAGAAGAGAAGTTTAAAGCTGGAATCTCTACCTTATTTTTAATTAGTCTTAAATTCTTTAGAGCATTCCAAGCAAGTAGAATAGCTGCTGTGCCACTACTAACAGCAATAACATACTTAACTCCTAAATAAGATGCCAGTACTTCTTCAAATTGCTTTACATACTTTCCTGTTGATAGATGTCTAGTATCATAAGCTTCTATTAGTAATCTTCTCTCTTCTTCTCCTACATCTGGAAATGCTAGTGGAACCTTATACAATATGCTTCCACCAGTTAATAGTATCTTCAAGACCTCTATCTAATGGATACTTAATCTTCCATCCTAAATTAATTAGTTTAGTAGCATCTATAGTAAGATTCTTTATCTCAAACGGTCTAGCAGATATCTTGTTCCAAACTGGCTTTGTATCAGAACGTATTATCTTAGCTATCATATTAAATAGATCTTCTACTGATATTCCAACTCCAGTGCCAGTATTATACACTTGACCGTTTACTTTAGATATATCAGCTTCTATCACTTTCAAGTAAGCTGTAACTTCATCTTCAATATGTAGATAATCTCTTATTGGATATGGCAACCCCATATGAATCTCTTTATTTCCAGTTAGCATATCATAGATTATATGTTCTATTACAAAGTTATGACATCTCTTTCTTCCATATGTATTAGTGCTTCTAAACATTACTAAAGGAAACTTGTATCCCTCGTTTAGATATCTAAGATATATTTCTGAAGATGCTTTAGCAACTCCATAAGGACTAGCTGGGTGCAATGGCTGATCTTCTGATATAGGAAAATGCTTTTGATTACCATAAGTTTCTACAGAGCTAGCAAATATAAATCTATCAAAATCCTTTAGAGTAGCACATATCTTTGCTAGATTATGAGTACCTATAAAGTTAGATTGCATTACTTCAGATTCATGTCCAAAGCTATAGTATACAGATGTTTGAGCACCAAGATGTACTACTACATCTGGTTTTATCTCTTTTATAATATTCTCTAAGTCTGCATAATGAAGAATGTCTCCTTGATGAATAGTTACTCCTGGTAATAGATGATCAAAATCTCTATCAGAAGTATATCTACAAAGCCCATGAACTTCATAATTGCTCTTAAGTAAATATTCAGCTAAGTCTTTGCCTATGAAACTATTAACTCCAGTTATAAAGATCTTACTCATGGTAGTTCACTATCCTCAACTGGCTGATACATCTTTGGATCTCTTATGTAATCTTTAAGCAACCAATCTCCATTCTTTAGTATGAATCTCTTGTAGTTAGATATCATTGCATCTTGGAATATTGGAGGTGGCAAATTCCTTAAAGTTGCTGCTTCAAAGTGATAAACATTCACATCTCCAGCATACCATATTTTAAACCCTCTCTGCTTAACATCAACGCACTTGTCAATATCATCATATGTTCCTATTCTATATCCTTGATCAAATAGACCAAATATCTTTCTTCTGAATAGAATACATGAAGCTGTAACTCCACCCATTTCTCTTCTCTTAGAATACTTTATTGATGGTTGAAACCTACCAATATGCTCCCATACTGAAGGTATTTGCCATTGTCTCTGTAAAAATGGAGCAGTTAGATAAGTGCCAGCATGTTGTATTAGTCCATTTGGATAAAGTAATTTACATCCTACTATAGCGATGTTCTTATCTTTTTCAATACATTCCTCAAGTTTATCTAACCAATCATTCTTGAAGAATATCATATCATTTCCACACATAACAGTTAGGTCTGAAGTAGATTCTTTGAATGCATTATTATACCCTTCTGAAGTTCCAGAATCTGGTATTGCATGATACAGTACTTTTATGTTGGACTTCTTTTTCTCTAGAGATTTTAAGTATTCAACTGTTCCATCAGTAGAAACATTATCATTAATTATTAGTCTAAATGGGTGAGTAGTATTTGCAAACAAAGAGTTAACAAATTTCTTAGTAAATGCTAAGTTGTTAAATGTTTGAACCACTATATCTATTTCTTGATTACTCATATTTCTTCATCCTCTTTTAGATTTTTCCATAACTCATCTTTTCTTGGATTGGAAGTAGCTACTGCTTTCTTCATATCAACATCCACACTTAATTCCTCTAATATTGGTATCCATTGATTATGAACTAGATTATCCCATGTGTATTGCTGTGCCCATGCCATACTTTTTCTACCAAATCCTATACGCTTCTTTTCATCAAAGTATGCATCTTTGATACATTCAGCAATACTATAAACATCTGGAGAAGCAGTTTCAGCATTAATTGGAGTAGTTTCTAAGTTTAGATCTCTCCCAAGAGATTTACACAGCCATCCATGACCTTCTACCAGTTCAGTCATACTTGAAAAGTCATGACATATGTTAGCTATACCACATGCTTGTGTCTCTAATATTGGCATACCAAATCCTTCTCTCTTACTACATAGTAAATGTACATCAAAACAATTTATCAAAGCAGTAAGTTCTTCTTCGCTAATCATAGTATCAGCTAATCTTGGATCCATAAATCTTATTACTTCATCTAACTTAAACTTGTG
>Ga0315284_10000124_pt1 | contig 105309 bp, 90 predicted proteins | sample YL17G09_16_MG_FD_203696 | JGI IMG/M metagenome (GOLD analysis project Ga0315284, IMG submission 203696) | Sediment microbial communities from Yellowstone Lake, YNP, Wyoming, USA - YL17G09_16 | ecosystem: Environmental > Aquatic > Freshwater > Lake > Sediment | place: USA: Wyoming | collected... | reverse complement strand
GCGGCCAGCGCCGACGCCCCCCCCCTGTTCTCCTGTAGACCGCCGCCTCGTTCGTCGCCGGCTTCTACGCCGCCATGGCGCGCGAGTGGTCGGGCATCGACCGCCTGCGCCTGGACAAGTTCATGGGTCTGGTGCGGCGCTTCCTGGGCGCGGGGTTTCACGCGGCGGCGGGCACCGGTTTTGCGGCGAGCGCGACCGCGCGCCTGCTCGCGCCCGTCGCGGCCGCCCTTGTGCCGCCCGCCGACTCATTTGTCGGTTCGGGGCTGGCGCTGCAGATCGCGGACGCGGCGGGGTCGGAGCTCGAGGCGGCGGCGGCGACCGTGCGGTGCGGCGCCGCCGGCGCGCGCCGCGCGGTCGCGCCCTTTGTCGCCGCCCTCGCCGCCACCCCCCGCCCCGAGCTCGCGGCCCGGCTGACAACCGCCTTTTTCGCGCCCCTGGCCGCGTCGCTCGCGCTCGGCGCCTCGGGCTCGTGGGCGGCGGCCGGCCCCGCCGCGCTTGCGTCCGCGGTCGCCGCCGACGCCCTGGCCGCCGCCGCGTCGCCCGCCACGCGCGCGCGCAACCGCGGTCATTTGAACGAGGTGGCCGATGCGATGGAGCAGGCGGCCAAGGAGGCGGGCGGGAGCGTGCCGGCGGCCGCGCCGGCGAAAGCGGCCGCGGTGGCCCCCGAGCCCGCCGCGGCCGCCGACCCTCCTCCTCCGCGCAAGTCCAAAAAGGCCAAGCGCCGCGCGGAGCGCGACGCCGCCGCGGCTGCGGCCGCGGCCGCGCCCGGGACGCCGCCGACGGCCAAGCCGCCGGCGCCCGCGCCCAAGCCCACGGCGGCCGCCGCCACCCCCGCCCCTCCCCCAACGCGCAAGCGGGTCCAGTGGGCGCTCAAGGCCAACCTGGCGCACGCGGTGGGCGGCCCGGTGCCGCCCGCGGCGGTGCGCACGCCGCCCGCGGCGCGCCCGCGCGGGCCCGCGCTCAAAAAGAGAAAGACCAAGGGCGGCGGCGGCAGAAAGGCGTGACAGGGGAAGGACGCGCGCGGTTTTGGTTTGAGGGCGCGTGGCGAGAGGTTGCGACACGCGCGCCCGTCCCCCGTCCTCGAGCCTCCCTCACGAGACGCTCGCGCCAAAGCCCGCCCCCCCCGTCGACTCCCGCCCGCTCGTCGTGCCCACGTCGTACCCGCCCGTGCGCAGCCAGCGGAGGTGGTCGACCATGGCGCCGCCGGCTAGGATCGAGTCGGGCGCGTCGACGCCCAAGTCTGCGAACGTGCCCACGCCGGGGCCGCCGACCGGCAGCAGGTCGGTGGTCGCCTCGTCGACGGCGGCGGTCGAGAGCCAGGCGGGGGCCAGAGGGGCGCGGGACAGGAGGCGGGCGAGCGCGGGCGGGATCGAGAGCGTCGCGCGCGGCTCGCGGATCAGGTCCAAGACCGCTAACGCGATCTCTTTGTCGGTCAACACTTCCGGCCCGACGAGTTCGTACGTGCGCCCGGGGGCGGCGGGCGCGCGCAGGGTGGCGGCGAGCGCGCGCGCGACGTCCGCGACGAAGGTCGGCACCCTCTTTGCCTTGCCCCCTCCAATGAGCGGCACCGCGGGCAGCGCCTTGGCGGCGGCGGCGACGGCGTTCAGGAAGGTGTCTTCGACTCCCACCAGCGGCCCGCAGCGGAGCAGGGTCGACGCCGGCAGCGCGGCGCGCACCGCCGCGTCGCCCGCGGCCTTCGACCGCAGCCGCTCCGAGGGCGCGCCCGGCGCCGCGCCCACGCAGGTGACGTGCACGAACCGCTCCACGCCCGCGTCGGCCGCCGCCTTGGCCAGCGCGGCGGGCGCGGCGCGGTTGGCGGCGTCGAGCGAAAAGTTGCGCGTGCCGCGCGTCGCGCCAATGAGGTTGAAGACGACAGCCGACCCGTCGATCGCGCCCCTGACCTTCGCGGGGTCGCGCACGTCAAAGCCGGGGACTTGCACGATTTGGCCGAGGTCGCCCATCTGCCGCAAATGCTGGACGTCCAACTCGTCGCACCGGTACGGCACGACGACGCGGTGCCCGTCCCTCGCCAGCGCGTTGATCACGTACCGGCCGAGGAAGCCGGTACCGCCAAAGACGGTCGCCGTGACGCCAGACGACTGGGGAGGGAGGCGCGGTGGGGTGAAGGACGCTCCCGCGACGCCTCCCTCCTCCGTCCCGCCCCTCCACCGCCCCCAGCATACCGAGTTGCGGCCTCCCGGCCCGCCGACGAGGCCGAGCGAGGAGCGCAGGACGGGCACGGGCGCGAGGTCGGACGCGGACCGCGCGGGGGCGGCCGACGCTGGCGGTTGGGGGGTGGGGCGTTGGCGTGGGGTAGCGCGCCGTCGCTGCCGCCGGCGCGGGCGGCGGGCGGCGGCGGGCAGGGCCGGGGCGGCGATGCGCGGCGGCCTGAGCGCGCGCACGCCGCGCGGCGGCGGCGCCCGCGCCAGGCGCGCCGCGGCGCGGCGGCCGCACAACCCTGGCGCGGCTCGCGGGCGCGCGCCCCCTGATTGCCGCCCTTCCGCCCGCCGCCCTCGCGCGCGCCGGCACGCACCTCGCCCGGCCGCCGCGGCCGCCGCCCGGGCCAGGGCGCGCGCTGACATTGAGGCGCGGGCGGGAAGAAAGGGGGGCGCGCGCGACCGCGGCCAGCGAGAGTGGCGCCGTGCTCGCGCCCCCCTCTTCACTCCCCGCTGCCCGAGCGGCCCCCCCACCACGCCACCGACCGGCGCCCGCCCACCCCACTCGCACGCCATGCACACGTCTCGGGCGGCCCGCGTGGCGTTCGCCCAGGTAGGGGGATGGAGGGGGGCTGGATGGCGGCCGCCCTTTCCGCCCCCTCCCGCGGCCCCGACACCCTTCCCTCCCCCCTCCCCACCACCAGGCCAAGCGCCGCATCATAGCCGGCGACGGCCGGGCCGCGTCCAGCATCGCGGGCGCCGAGAAGGTGGGGAGGGGGGGAGGGGGGCCGCATGGTGGCGGCCGCCGGGGAGGCGAGGGCGAGGCCGGCGCGCGACCAACCCTCACCCACACCATCCTCAGGCGCCCATGTCGCGCGTGGAGGAAGGCGAATTCATCAACGACCGCTACGCCGCCATGGAGGACCGCATCTCGGTGCGAAGAGTGGGGGGCGGGGGTTGGGGGGCGCCGCGGCCCGCGTTCTCGCGCGCGGAGGAAGTGCACACCTGCTTTGGCCGTGCCGGGCGGGGCTGAGGACACGCTCCGTCCCTGCGCCGCCCGCGGTGGCCAGGGCGGCGCGGCATCGCCGCCGCGCCCGTGGCACCGCCCGCGCCGACGCCGCCGCCCTCCCTCCTCCCCCCCAGATCGTGCGCAAGCGCATCAACAAGCCGCTGACGCTGGCCGAAAAGGTGGGTCGACCGCGCGGGCGGGGGAGGCGACCGTTTGGGGCGGTGGGCGGCCGCGGCGCGCGCCCTACGCCAGCCAGGGGGGCGGTTGGCGATTTCCCGCGCCAGCCGCCACCCTCCATCGACGGCTGGCCATCCCCGGACCCGAAAGGGGCCGAGCCGAGGGCCGGCCGGCGCCCCCAACCCCTCCCACCGCGCAAGCGCCCACATGCCCCTACCCCTCCCTTTCTCCTCCTCTCCCCTGCAGGTCGTGTACGGCCACCTGGACGACCCCACCGGCCAGGAGATCGTGCGCGGGTCCTCCTACCTGCGCCTGCGCCCCGACCGGGTCGCGATGCAGGACGCGACGGCGCAAATGGCTGTCCTCCAATTTATTTCGTCGGGCCTGCCCACGACCGCGGTCCCGTCGACCATCCACTGCGACCACTTGATCGAGGGCACGACCGCGCCCCAAGCGGATCGGTACGGGAAGGATGGTCGAGGGAGGGAAGGAGGAGGGTGGGGAAGCGCGCGGCCGACGCCCTCGTCTCCTCTCCTCCCTCTCTCAGCGACAACAAGTTTGGCGGCAAGGCCGACCTCAAACTCGCCTGCGACACCAACCGCGAGGTGTACGACTTCCTGGCGTCCGCCGGCGCCAAGTACGGCATCGGTTTCTGGAAACCGGGGTCGGGCATCATCCACCAGATCGTCCTGGAAAACTACGCCTTCCCCGGCGGCATGATGATCGGCACCGACTCCCACACGCCCAACGCGGGCGGGCTGGGCATGTGCGCGGTGGGGGTGGGGGGCGCGGACGCGGTCGACGTGATGGCGGGCCTCCCCTGGGAACTCAAAGCCCCCAAGGTCATCGGCGTCAAGCTCACCGGCAAGATGCACGGGTGGACGTCGCCTAAGGACGTCATCTGCAAGGTGGCGGGCATTCTCACGGTCAAGGGCGGGACGGGCGCGATCGTCGAGTACTTTGGCCCGGGCGTCGACGCCATCTCGTGCACCGGCATGGGCACCATCTGCAACATGGGGGCGGAGATCGGGGCGACGACGTCCATGTTCCCGTTCAACAAGCGGATGTACGACTACCTCGCCGCGACGGGGCGCGAGCCGGCGGCGAAGCTCGCGGAAGCGTTCTCGGACAACCTCAAGGCCGACCCCGGCGCCGTCTACGATTCCGTCATCGAGATCGACCTCTCGACCCTGGAGCCGCAGGTCAACGGCCCGTTCACGCCCGACCTGGCCAACCCTCTGTCCCAGTTCGGCTCGGCCGTCCGCGCCAACGGCTGGCCCGCCGAGCTCAAAGCCGGCCTCATCGGGTCGTGCACCAATTCCTCCTACGAAGACATGCAGCGCGCGGCGTCGGTCGCGCGCCAGGCGCTGGCCGCGGGCATCAAGGCCAAGGTGCCTTTTACGATCACGCCCGGCTCGGAACAGATTCGCGCCACCATCGAGCGCGACGGCCTGCTCGACGTCTTTGAGCGGGTGGGCGGCACCGTACTCGCCAACGCGTGCGGGCCGTGCATCGGGCAGTGGAAGCGGACGGAGATCGAAAAAGGGGTGCCCAACTCGATCGTCACCTCGTACAACCGCAACTTTGCCGCGCGCAACGACGGCAACCCCGCGACGCACTGCTTTGTGACGTCGCCCGAACTGGTGACCGCGTTTGCGATTGCGGGCGACCTCACGTTCAACCCGGTGGTCGACACGCTCGTCGGCGCCGACGGCCGCGAGGTCGCGCTCGCGCCGCCGTCGGGCGACGAACTGCCCGCCAAGGGCTTCGACGCGGGCGAGGACACGTACCAGGCGCCCCGGGCGGGCGCGGGTGACGTCGTCGTCGACCCGGCGTCCAACCGGCTCCAGCTCCTCACGCCCTTCCCGAAATGGGACGGCGGCGACCTCACGGGCGCCAAAGTCCTCATCAAGGTCGCCGGCAAGTGCACGACCGACCACATCTCCATGGCCGGCCCCTGGCTCAAGTACCGCGGCCACCTGGACAACATTTCCAACAACTTTTTGATCGGGGGACTGAACTCGGAAAACGGGGAAGTCAACTCTGTCAAAAACCAGGTGACCGGCGAGTACGGCGCCGTGCCGGACGTCGCGCGCGCGTACAAGGCGGCGGGGGTGCCCTGGATCGTGGTGGGCGACGAAAACTACGGCGAGGTAGGGAGAAGAGCAGGAGCGGAGCAGAGGGGTCGAAAGAGACGCGCGCGCGCTCTCTCCCCTGTCATCCAACCCCGACCCCACCCCTCCCCTCTCCTTCCAGGGCTCGTCCCGCGAGCACGCCGCCCTGGAGCCGCGCCACCTGGGCGGGCGCGCGGTGGTCGTCAAATCATTCGCCCGCATCCACGAGACCAACCTCAAGAAGCAGGGCCTCCTCCCGCTCACCTTTGCCGACCCGGCCGACTACGACAAAGTGGGGCCCTTTGACGAGGTGGCGATCAAGGGGCTCAAAACGTTTGCGCCGGGCACGCCGTTGACGCTCGCCGGGAAGAAACCCGACGGCTCCACCTATGAATTCCCTGTCAACCACACGTTCAACGACAACCAGATCGGCTGGTTCAAGGCGGGGTCGGCGCTCAACGCCATGGGCGAGTCGCGCAAGTGATGATGGTGAGGGTGGGAGGAGGTGGGACAGGAGAGCGCGCTCGGGCGGCTTCCCCGCCCGCGCCCGGGGCCATGCTTTCAGGCCGCGCGGACTCACTATGGGCGGTGGGGCGTGTGATGGTCGACGGGCGGCCAGAGGATGAAGTGGAGGCCGCGGCTCGGCCCGCGGCCGCGCTCGGCCGCCGGCGTCCCCGTCACTCCCGCGCGGGCCCGTCCCCCCCCCCAATCGCCCGCCCGCCCGTGTCGACGGCGCCCGCCCGCCGGCGTCCGGCGCGCCGCGCCCGTGAGCCGGGAGCCCCAGGCGCCGCAGCGCCGCCGGCGGCCGCGCCCACCGCGGCACGCCCTCGCCACCTCCCGCGCCCGCCATGACGACACCGCCGCCGCCTGGCCCGGCCGCCGCGGTCGCGCCGCGCCGCGTCGTCGTCGAGTACGGCGGCCTGCCCGTCGCTGCGTGGCTCCCCCGCCTTGACTCGCCGGCCGCGCTGCCGGAGCTGCTGCAGGGGCTGCTGGTGCATGCAAGGGGGGGTGGGGCACCAGGGGCGCCGCGTGAGTGTCGGGATGAGGGGCGAGAAATTCGGCACGGTCGATCGGGCGCATTGGGAGCCGGCCCGCCGCTGAGCGCGTGGCCGCCGGCGTCTGCTGCCGATTACGGGTACCGCCGCGCGGCCGAGGCGGCGCCCGCGCGCACAACTCATTTTTTCTCCCTTGCTTCCTCTCCCTCCAGGGATGGTCCCTTCCGCCGCCGTCGTGGACGCACTGGGCACTTCCATGGACCACGTGCAGGTGTGGGCATAGGAGGGGAGGTTCAACAGCCGCGGCAAGGGGCGTGGCGCCGTCGGCCGACCGCGCGTGCTCACTGCCCGTCCCCGCCTCAACCCTTTAGACCCTGATCGACATGCTGGAGGCGGTCGCCGAGGATGAAGGCGTCCTCGTGGAGCGCGACGACGGTGCGGGGAAGAGGGAGCGCGGCGAGTCTTGGGCCGAGCGCGCGCCGGCGCGCCGCCCACCCCGCGCCCCTGTCCTCAGCCGGCCTCGCCTCGGCCGTCGACGCGCACGCGCTCGCCCTCTTCATGTGGGCCCAGCTGCACCTGCGCGCCGCCCGGCGCCGCGAGACGATGGACGTGTGGCCGCCCGCGGCGGGCCGCGCGCCGCCGCCCGGCGCGCTCGACGGCCGGGCGGATCCCGGCGCGGAGCCCGTGTCGCCGCGGCGGCCAGGCGCTGGGCGGGGCGCGGGCACGGGCGCAGGGGCGGGCGCGAACGGTGAGTCGAGAGCGAGGTCGAGGCGGGGGGGTCGCGCGCCGCGCGAGCGCGCGCGCCCCACCGCCCCTCCCTCCCTCCTCCCCAGTCCACGTCTCGCACTCGCGCTCCACCTCCGTCGCCCGCAAGGAGCTAGCTGACCACCTGGCCGCGTCGCGGGCGGCCCTCGGGGCGTACGCGGCGCACGCCGCGCGCGCGGCGCCCGCGCTCGTCGGCCTCGCGGCCGACGCGCCGCCGCTGTCGGGGCCGCCGCCGGCCATCACCGCCCTCGAATTCGACAGGCTCGGCTTCCTGCTGCGCCCCGCGGGCGCGCCCAGCCGGTGGCGCGGCGTGGCGCCCGGGAGCGGCGGCGGCGACGAGATGGAGACCGACGCGCCGCCGCCGCTGCCGCCACCCCGCCTGTCGGCCGCCGCCCCCCTCTTCGCCGGCGTCCCCGACGGCGCCCCCGTGCCCGGCGCCGCCCTCGCGGCCTGGCTCGCGGCCGCCACCGGCGACGCCCCGGCCGCGCCCGGCGAGGCTGCCGCCGCCGCCGCCGCCGCGGCGGCCGCGGGCCCCCCCTCCCCCTTTGACGACCCCCTCCCCCCCGCCGGCGTCGTCGATGGGGGCGAGGTCGACGTCCAGGGCGTGTGCCGGGCCACGGTGGCGCGCGGGGAGGCCGCGTTCCCCTCGGGCGTGCTGCGGGTCGCCGACTGCCACGACGCGGTCGTCTACGCCCTGGCCCCCCTGGCCCACGCGTGCATCGTCGCCTGCTCCGATTGCACCATCGTGCTCGGCGCTGTCGGCCGCTGCGTGCGCCTCGAGCGGTGCGAGCGCGTGACGCTCGTCGCCGCCGCGCGGCGCGCGGTCGTCGACTCGTGCCACGACTGCACCCTGTCGCTGGGCGTCAACGGGCGGCCGCTCGTGCTGGGGTCGTCGCGGGGGGTCGTCCTGGGGCCGCACTGTGCAGGGTGAGAGAAAAGAGAGAGAAGAGGGTGGGGGCGCGGGCGGTCGCTCGCGCCGCGCCCCTCACGCCCCTTCCCTCCACTCATCCAGCTACGCTCGACTGCGCGCCCACATGGCGGCCGCCGGTGTGGCCACGACCCCCAACCGGTGGGACGAGCCCGCGGGCGTCGGGCGCGACCCCGTGCTCGCGACCCCGGGCGGCCCGCCCGCGCCCGCGGCGCTCCTCGCGCCCGACAAATTCGCGCCCCTCGCCATCCCCTTTGTCGGTGGCGCGGGGCCGTTGTGCGGCGGCGCCGCGTTGCCGGACGGCCCCCGCCTCGCGTCCGACGCCGGCGCCCTGCTCGGCCTCGGCCCGCGCCCTGGCGCGGGCGCCGGCTCCCCCACCGCCGCCGCGCGCGCCGCGGCCGCGTCCCCGTTTGCGCTGCCGCCCGCGTACGAGGCGGCGCGCGAGGCGCGCGTGGGGGCGGTGGCGGATCTGCGCGCGGCGGTGCGGGGCGCGGCGCTCGCCGACGGCCGCAAGCGCGAGCTGCAGGCCGCTGTCCAAGCCCATTTTAAGGAGTGGCTGGCCGCGTCGGGGCACATGCGGCACGTGTACGACCTGGCGCGGCTGGAGCGGGAAGCGGCGGGGCTTGGAGGCGGAAGTGGTGGGGGCGGCAACGGCGGGCTGTGAGGCTCTTCGCTTGCCGCCCCGTGCCGCCGCGACTGAATCTTTTGAATGAGGGCGAGGTTCTAAGGTTCCGGGGTCTGCAACCGGTCGAGGCGCAAAACTCAGGGCAGAACGAGGAAAGTGCACAGGCTTGCACAAACAGTGGCTCATGCTCACCCCTGAACAGACCCTCCCTCCAGCACGTCACCGCCCCGCCTCCCGCCTTCCTTCCCCTTTCAACCATCCTTGACGCGCGTGGAGCTCGCGGAAGGCGCTCGCGGTCGGTTGGATGGCGTCCGCGTGTCGCCACGCTGACCCAAGCGCGACCCTCTCTCACACTGCCGCGTCGCCGCGCGCGAGCGGCCTCGCCCCCCGCCGCCCCGCCCGGCGCGCCCCCGCCAATTCCGCAAGCGCCTGCTTCGGCGCGCCGCGCGAGCCGGGCGCGCTTGCCTCCGATGCGGGCGCGACGCGCGCCCGCGACCGCGCGGGCGGGGGCGGGCGCGCGGGCGCCGCCCTGCCCACGGCCCGTCGTCCGTCATCGACGCCCTGTGGCGGCGGCGGCAGTGGCCGACGGCGCCCCCCCCCCCCCCACCGCGGACCCGGTCGCGCCCGTCGCCCCCCCCCCCGCCCTCGACGCGGACGCCATGCTGGCCGACGCCGCCGCGGCGGCCGCGCCCGCGGTGTCGCCGCCGGGCGACGGCCTGGCCGGGCTGCGGACGCTGGCCGCCGCGCTTGCGCCGGACAAGGGCGTCGTCGCGCAGGCGGCGGCCGCCGCCGACCCGGCAGCGGCCGCCGGCGTCGAGCTCTTGGCGCCCTTCACCGAGGGCGACGCGGACGAGGAGCCCGCGTACGCCCCCCTCGACTTCGGCGCGGCGCCCACCCCCGGCGCCCCGCCCGCCGACCCCTTTGCCGACCGCCCCCCCCCCCCGCCCACCAACCCCGACGACGGCCCCGATCTGGGCACCTACTGGGGCCTGGGCGTGCTCGCCCTCGCCTACGTCCACCATTCCACGTGCGGGTTTGCGCTCCCCGCCCTGCTCCCGCTCGTCGCGCCCGACCTCGGCCTGACCGACTCCCAAGGCGCGGCGCTCACCGCGGGGTACACGCTGCTGTACGCCGTGGCCCTGGTGCCGGTGGGGGTGTTGGCCGACAGGGCCGACCGCCCCCGCCTGCTGGCCGCGGGCGCCGCGCTCTGGTCGATGGCCACCCTCGCCGCGTCCCGCGCGCACTCGTTCGGCGAGCTGCTGGCGCTGCGCACCGCGTTCGCGGCGGCGCAGGCGACCCAGAACCCGGTCTGTTTCTCGCTCATCCCCGAACTGTTTCCGCGCGGGCGCAACACGGCCATGGCGGCCTACAACGCCGCCATCTATGTCGGCCGCGCCCTGTCCTTTGCCGCCGTCATCGTGGCCGGGCGGATGGGGGCGGTGCCGGAGGGGGTCGCGGGGGGGGGCGGCGGGCCGGGCGGCGTCCCCCTCGGCGTGACGCTCGTCCCGCTCGACAAACTCGACCTCTCCCAAGTCTCGCTCCTCTACACCCAGGGCAACATGGCCGCCATCACCCCCATCTACGACTACAACTTCTCGGTCCTGCACAGCGTCGTGACCGAGGGCGCGTGGCGGCAGCTGCTGTTTTGGCTCGGGCCGCCGGGGCTCGTCGTCGCGGCGCTCGCGCTGCTGACCCTGGGCGACCCGCGCTCCGCCCGGTCCGCCGCGGGCGACCCGTTTGCGTCGTCCCGGTTCACGGCGCCCGCGGTGCGCGCGCTGAGCCGGGGGCGCGGGGATTCGTTCGGCGGCGGCGGCGGCGCGGCCGCCGCGGCGACCACCGCGGCGACCACGCTCGCGCCCGGCGCGCCCGCCGCCGCCGCGCTGGCGTCCACGGCCCCCCCCATCCTGGCCCCCGCCACGCCGCCGCCGCTGGCCGCCGGCGCGGTCCCCCCGGCCAAGCCGCCGCTCGCCTCGATGGTCCCCGCGATCAAGGCCCTCGCCGCCTCCCGCTCCTTCCAAGCCATCACCGCCGCCGCCGCCATCAACGATGTCGGCTCCTGGGCCCTGGTCGCGTGGCAGGCCACGTTTTACGCGCGCGTGTTTGGCCTGGAGCCGGAGACCTACGCGCCGGCGCTCGCCATCATCCTCCCCCTCGGCGGCATCGCGGGCGGCGTCGGCGGCGGCCTGCTCGCCGACGGCCTGTCCCGGTCGGGCGGGCGGTACCTGCTGACGGCCGGGGCGACGGTGCTGGCGGCGCCCGTGCTCGCGGCGTCCGTGCTCGCGCCCGACGCGCCGTCGTCCTTTGCCGCCCTCTTGCTCGGGTTTGGCCTGTCCGAGATGTGGCGCGCGCCCGCGGCCGTCATGGTGCGCGACGTGTCGCCGCCCGAGTTGGGGAGCACGGGGTCGGCCCTGCACCTGTGCGCGCGCAACGTGCTCGGCGGCGCGGGCCCCCTCCTCGTCGCGGTTTTGTCCGAGCGCGTAGGCCTGCAGACCGCCCTCCTCCTGGTGCCCGTATGCTTCGCGACGTCCGGGGTGGCGTTCTTTTTCGCGGAGCGGGTGCTGGCCGAGGAAAAAGCGCGCACCGCGGCGGAGAGCGCGGTGGTGGCGGTCGCCGCCGACGCGGGCGGCGGCGCCCCGCGGTAGCGTGAGGGTGTGTGCGGTGTTGGTCTCTGCCTTGAGTGTGTGTGATTGATCGATCGGTGCAGTGCTAGACCTTCTCCTCTCTCTCTCCCCCTTCTCCCTCACAACCCCGGCACCTCCCACCCGACCGCCGCCGCCACCCGGCCGACATCCACGCCGGCCCGAGCCAGCGACCGCAGCGGCTCCCGCATGGACGCGGCCGCGTCCCAGCGGCCGGCCCAGGGGCCGCCGCCGGTCTCGACCGCGGCGCGGCTCGATGTGAGCACGGCCAACACCTCGCCCCGCGAGCCGTCGGGCCGCAGCGCCCGCAGCGTGACGGTCAGAGACCCCGCAAACGAGTCCCGGCACGCGACCGCGAGGCCGCGGCCGGCGGTTGGGGCGCGGAGAGGGGTGCCCGCCCCCGCGCACGCCGCCACCAGCTCCGCCTCGACCTCCCCGTCGCGCGCCGTCGCCGCCCACCCCCCCCACGCGTCCACCGCCCACTCCATGGTCCCGGTCCAGGGCGCCAGCTCGAAGAAGCGGCCGCGCCAGTGGAGGCCCACCATGCCGACCGTCTCCGCGAGGCCGGGCACGCCCGCGAGGCCGCGCGTCGCGCCGACCGCGGTCATGGCGGCGTCATCCTCCCCGTCGAACGCGTCGCACTGGACCCACCACCAGCGGGACGGGAAGCCGGCGCCCCAATTCTTTTCGGCGTACGCGGGCGCGCGCTCAAACGCGACCCGCTCCCCGCCCCACTCCAGCCACCCGGTCGCCTCGCCGCGCGCCATGAGCACTTGCCAGTGGGGTTCAAACACGGGGAGGGCGGCCATCCAGCCCGCGGTCGCGCGCTGGGGCCCGCCCTCCGCCCCCCAGCCGAGGGTCGGGGTGACCGAGAACGCCCACGAGCAAGCCTTGACCGTCGACGGCAGCGCCCCGGGCGCTGCGCCGTCGTCCGCGGCGAGGCGGCCTTGGTGCCAGGTGGGGGTGGCTTGAAAGCCCAGGGCGACGGCGGCGTCGAAGGCGGCGGGCGCGACCGGGGACCGCGGCGGAAGGGACGCCGCGCCGCGCACAGGCTCGAAGCACGCGCCAAGCGAGAGGGAGGAGGGATCGCCCCAGAACGATTCGGTCGACGGGGTGTGGCGGAGGAGGTAGCCATCTGCGGGGCCCATGACCTGCGCGCCCACCCCGGGAGCAGACCCCGCCGCCTTTCGCTTGCCGCCACCGCTCCCGGGGTCCTCGACCGAGTAGATGAGGGCGAAACCGTTGTGCGGGGCGGGCAGGGTGACCTGGGGGGGGGGGGGGGGGGGGGCCTCGAGGTGGGCGCCGCGCGCGCGTGGTTCACCCAGCGCCACCCCCCTCCCCTCCTCCCGACCTTGAAGTACCACCCCTCGAAGAAGCGGCGGCCGCTGCCGTCGTGGTGATAGCCCGCGTGCGGCGTGCGCAGGCGGGAATGGGGGGGGGCGGCGTCGCTGGGCGACGCGGCGACAGTCGCGGCCGCGCGCCGCGCTCGGGCCGGCCGGCCGACATGCCGTCGGGGTGGCGCCGTGCGCATGGCGCGCCCAGCGCGGGTCAGGGAGCGCCGGTCGGTGTGGCGCGGGCACTGCCGCCGCCCCTCCCCACCACTCCCGAGCCGTGCGGGCCGCGCGCCGGCGGCGGCCGACGCCGCTGCGCCCGCAGGGACTCGACCGCGCGGCACTAGCCCCCATGGCGTCCTGCGCCCCGGGCGCGGTCGCGCTCATCGCGCGCTGGTTTGGCGAGTGCTGCTACGACGCGCGCGATGTCGCGGGATTTGTGCTGGGGCTGGGATCGATCGCGTGCTGGATGGGGGCCCAGGTGCGAGAGAGGGAGCGAGGGCGTGGCGCGCGGGCCGCCGCCCTCGCCTAGCCGACCCCCCTCTCTTCTCCTAGCTCCCCCAAATCCTGCGCAACGCGCGCACCCGGTCCGCGGCCGCCCTGTCGCCCTATTTCTTGGCCGAGTGGCTGCTGGGCGACACCTGCAATTTGATCGGTTGTCTGCTCACCGGCGACCAACTGCGGACAATGGTGGCCACCGCCATGTTTTTCATTTGCGCCGACGTCGTGCTCGTGCTACAGTTCATCGTCTACACCCAGGCCGCGCACCTGGCCGCGAGGAGGGACAGGGTCTACGCGCCGCGCCCCGGAGGCGCGCGCGCGCGCGCGGGGCTGGCCGCGCTGGCGGCCGCGACGTCACCTGGGGTGGCAAGGGCGCTGGGCGGGAGGCGAAGCGGGGGGACAGGGCTCCTGCTGGTCGCGGGGCTGCCGCCGCCCCAACCCGAGCGCGCGCCGCCGTCCCCCCCCCCTCCCCTTCCCTCCCGCACCCCGCGCCACTCAGCCGGCCTGGCCCTCGCCTGGGCGTCGTCCGGCCTCTATCTTGGGTCGCGCGTGTCCCAACTGACCAAAAACGCGGCGCGCGGGTCGGCCGACGGCCTCGCGCTCTCCATGTTTGGCGCCGCGATCGCGGCCAACACCATGTACGGTGCCTCCATTCTGCTGCGCGCGAGGGGGGAGGGCGACGTGGCGGCGTCGGCGCCCTGGCTCGCGGGGTCGCTGGGCACGATTCTGTTGGACTGCGCCATCTTTGCCCAGGCCCGCGCCCTGGCCGCCCGCACGGCCGCGGCGGACGGTGGACACGCACGCCGGCCGCGGCGGCGGCGGGCGGCGGTGGGGGCCGACGGGCGGCCGCTCCTGGGCGCGTGATAGGGGGGGGGGGGGTCGGCGACTTCTTCTTTCCTCTCTCTCTGCCCCGTTGTAACGCTCCCCAGCCCGTGCGATGGAGAGGTGGCGGCGCGAGGCCCGGCAGAAAGCATCGCGCACCATGTCCCTTGTCACACCGACGCAGGCACGCGCGCTCCCGCCCCCCTCTCCAGCACGGCCGCCGACCCGCGCGCGAGCTCGCAAAACAGGGCCACCGCCTCCTCCGGCGTCCCCTGCGCCACTCCGTGCCCCACGTTGAGGATGTGGCGCCCGCGGGCCGCGCCGGAGGCGTCGGCATCGAGCAGGCAGCGCTCGACCGCGGCGGCGATGGCGGCGTCGCCTCCAAACAGCTCCATCGGGTCGACGTTGCCGGCCAGGGTGCGGGAGGGGCCGAAGGTGGACCGGGCGTCGGCCATCGAGGTGGACCAGTCGAGGCCAACGACGTCGGCCGCGGTTGAGGCAAGCAACCCGTGCTTCCCCGTGCCACCATTCGCGTGCAGGATGAGCGGGGTGCCCGGCCGCACCGCGCGCACGCCCGCGATGACGCGCTCGGCGTACGGCATCGAGAATTCGGCAAACTGCGATGGAGACAAGTGGTGCGCCCACGAATCAAACAGTTGCACCACTTGCGCGCCGCAATCGATCTGGTGCACGACATACGTGATCAGAGACTCGGTCAAGTGGTTTAAAAGGGAATGGAGGAGGGCGGGATCGCGCCGCATCATCGTCTTGGTCGCCATGCAATGCTTGTCGGCTTTCCCTTCGACCGCGTACGCCGCCAGCGTCCACGGCGTGCCCACAAAGCCCAGGACGGTGGAAGCATTTCCCACTTCCACCCTCAGGGCGGTGAGGATCGGGCGGATGAAGGGGAGCGCCGCGTCGGCGTCGGCGAGCGGGCGCAGCGCCGCGACCGCCTCCCGCGACCGCAGCGGGCTCGCGATGACCGGCCCCTTGCCCTTGATCACGTCAAACTCGATGCCGAGCGCGGGCAGGGGGGTCAGAATGTCGGAGAACATGATCACGCCGTCCGGCTTGAACGCGCGCCACGGTTGGAGCGACAACTCGACCGCAATCTCCGCCGTCTCCGACCGCTCCCGAAACGGGATGCGGTCCGAGTAGGCGCGGAAATCGGCCATGTAGCGGCCGGCTTGGCGCATGAGCCAGACGGGGACGCGCTCGCCGCCTGGAGAAAGAGAGGAGGGGTGTGTGGTGGCGGTTGGGGCGTGTGAGCGCCGTCCTGGCGGCTAGACGGCCCGGGAGTGGTCTTCATTGTCGTGTGCAGCGCCCCAGCGCGCCCGCGCTACCCGGGCGGGGCGGGCGGCGCGGCCGCCCGCACGCGGCGCACCGTGCCGCGCCCTGTGGCCCCGCATTCCCCAATCTCTCCCACCACCAGCCCTCACCATCACCGCGCGCCACGCGCAGGAGCAGCGGTTCGTCCGCCGCCGCGCGCGTGGCGACCGCACGCGGCGGGGCGCGGCAGGGCGCGCCCGCGGGGGCGCGGGAGCGGCCGGTGGCCAGCGGCTGGGCGCGCATGGCGCGGGCAGAGGCGGTGCTGGGGGCGGCGGCCGCCGATGGGGGAGTGGGAGTGTGCGGCGGTGGCGCCCGACCCGCTCACGCCGGCGTCGACCCTCCTTATCCGCCCGGACCGCGACCGCGGCCGCTCTAGCGCCAGGGAAGCGTCGCCGCCGCCAAACGCTGACGCCATGATGCCGGCGGCACTTGAAGGCGGCGGTGGAGCGGGCCTGCCGCCGACCGTCGCCGCGCGCGCCGACGACACACACACCGCGCCGCCACGGCCGCGGCCGCCCCCTTCTCACCCGCCATGGACGACGCTGCCCTCCCCCCCCCGACCTCTGGCCTCTTCCTGGAAGTCTCCTTCCGCCGCCTGCTCGCGTCGTGCGAAGCGGTCGCCGCGGGCGACGCCCGGGGGCGGCCCGACCTGGCGGTCGGATGGGAGACGAGCCCCGTGTTTCACCATGTGGGTGTGGTGGGGCGTGGTGGGCGGGTGGCGGCGGCGGCGCGCCGACGCGCGGCATCGGTCCCACCGCGCGCCCCTTTCCCTCCCTCCCTTCAGTACGTCGACACGCTGCAGGAACAGTTGGCGGATTTGGAGGCGGCGGAGAAGCGGTGAGAGAGAAGGGTGGGCGCGGGCTGGTGCCACGTCGACCGGGCCGCGTGCGACGACCGCCTTCCCTCTTCTTCCCTCTCGTCAGCCCTTCCGCCGCCTGCCTGGCCATCTACCGGGGCCGCGCGTCCCGCCTGGCGTCCCTGCTGCGCCCCCCGGTGGCGCCCGCGGTGGTGCGCGCGCTGCCGCGCGGCGGCGCGGCCGGCCCGGCGCCAGCGTCGCACGCAGGGCCGCCGCCGCCCGCCGCAGGGCCTGTCGCTGCCATCGACCCGGCCGCAGCGAGCTCTGAGCTCCTGGCCGGCGCCGCGCCGCGCGCTCCCCCACCCCCACGCCCACCCCCTGCGTCCCTTGAAGGCCTGTCCGCCGGCACTCGTACCACCGTGGAGCGCCACCGCGACCTCCAAGACACACTGCTCGACGACCTGAGCGGCCTCGCGGCGCGCCTGCGGGCCAACGCAGAGGCTGCGGCGCGCGGCGTCGCCGACCGCGGGACGCTGCTGGATGCCGCGGAAGCGACGGTCGACGGAGCGACTGCGGCAGCTCAGAGGTCTGTTGCAGAGGCCAAATCGGTATATCGGACAAACAAGCGGGGCTTCTGGTTTACGTGTTTGGCCTTCGTCGGCGTCGGCGCGGCCTTCACCGCCGCCTTTGTCTTCATCCGGGCGACGTCGATGCTGGGGTACTCGCAGCGGAGGGCGGTGGCGGCGGCGGCGAGGCGGCGGGCGCGGGAAGTGAGGGGCGGGGTTGAGAGTGGGGAGCCGGCGGCGGCGGTCGAGGGCGGCCCGGAGGGCGCCGCCGGCGGCGCCGACGGCGAACTGTAGTTCCGTTGATGTCACAGTGCCGCCCCGCCGCCCCCTTCGCGCGCCGCGGCGGACGCGGGGTCGCCCGCATGAATCTCCAAGGCAAACTCTTTCACCATCGCCGCATACCGCTCCAAATCCCGCTGCCGCCACGCCGCATAGTCCCACTCACCCCGCAGCGCGGGGCGGAGGGCGTCGGTCCACAGGTAGACGTCGGCGTCGATTTCCTCCGGCGGCAGCGCGTCGGTCGCGAGCGCAACCACTCTCTTCTTCACATACTCCTCCCCTTCAAACGCGTCCAGCACCGCCACCTCGGCCGGCGTCACGCCGAGCAGGAGCTGGAGGCAGAGAGGGGGGTGTCAGGGCGCGCCACGGGCTCCGCGCGCCGGCCGCCGTTCCCACCCCTCTCTCTTTACCTTGCCCGGCACAGAGTCGCCTGGCGTGGCCACGATCGCGCCCGGAAACACTTGGCCCTGAATGGCGTACCGCCGGTGGCCGGGGAGCACGGCTAGAGAGGGAGGGGAGGGTGTTCAGGGTCGAGGTCGGCGCCCCTCAATCCCCCACACTTCAATCCGCCCCACCCCGCCAATCCAACGCGCCACACCGGGGCGCGAGGCGGGCACGCGGTCGATCAGGGCGGTGAGCACCTCGCCCGTCATGAGCGTGCCGTAGACGAAGAGCGTCGCCATGGCCTCGGGGTGTCGCTGGGAGGGAGGATAGCGCAGTTGCGAGGGCGGGCGAGCGCGGGCGCTCGCGCCGGGAGTGTGATGCGGGCGCGCCGACGCTTGCCCGCCTCTCAGACCCGCCCCGCCGGCCGCGCCGCCCCCCGGCGTGGCGCCCGTGTCCTCGCCCGACACCGGCGCGCCCGCGATGGACGCGCCCGAGCGCGACGCGGCCCAGTTTCGGTGCCAGTCATGTCGCGCGCGGCTGCGCGCGGGGCCACCGCCGCCCGATGAGGCGGACGCCGGTGCAGGCAGGTCGTGGATGGTGGGGCGGCGGGCGACGCGCAGGATGCGCCGACTCGGCGCCGACCCCTCTTATTTTCATCCTCCAGCCTCGTCCCTCCTGCTCCCACCGTCCGCTCTGGACGAATCCTTTGTCGTGCTCGCCGGCGCGAGCCAGGTGCTGGGCCCGGGTTCGGCCCCCGCCGGGTCGCTGCTCCCGCGCGCGCCGCTCGCCGCGCGGTTTGCCGCGCACGCGGCCGCTTTCCAGCTCGCCGCCGACGACGCGGGCGCCGACGCCGACGTCCCGCTGTGCGGCGAGTGCGCGGCCCGGGTGGCGGCCGAGCTGGACGCGGAGGCGGGCGCCGCGGCGGCCGACGCCGACGCGCTCGAGGCGGCGGCGGTGCGCGCGGCGGCGCGCGTCCCGGGTGCGGCGCGCGCCGCGGCCGACGCCGCGCGAGCCGAGTTGGCGGCCGCGGTCGCGCGGGCGGCGACCGCGGCGGCGGCCGAGGCGGCTGCGACCGCCGACCTTGCCGCCGCGCGCGCCGCGGCCGACGCCGTGTCGGAAGCGGAGAGAGCCTACTGGCACGCCCTCAACGACGCCCAAGCGACCGCATCCACCCTAACCGACGACGCCGCGGCCGCAGCGGGGAAAGCGCGGCGGGCGGCCGCCGCGCTGGACGACTTGCGCTCGCGCGACGCGGTGTCCGACCTCCACCGCATCGCCCGCGCCGGCCCTTACGCCACCCTGGCCGGCTGCCGCGCCGGACGCGGTCCCGGCATCGGCTGGGACGAGACGAATGCCGCGGTCGGCGGCGCGGTGCGGCTGCTCGCCACGCTGTGCCGCCTCCACTCCATCTCCCTCACCTCCTGCCTCCTCCTCCCCGCCGGCTCCACCCCGCGCGTCGCCGACGGCCGCGGCGGCGCGCCGGTCGATGTGTATGGACCCGTGAACAAACTCTACTGCGGGGGGTACGACCGCGGCCTGGCCCTTTTCGCGGCGGGCGTCGCCGAGTTTGCCGCTGCCGCCGCCGACGCCGACGCGCGGTCCGGGCGGGCCCCGCTCGCGCTGCCGTACGCGGTCGAGGGCGACAAAGTGGGGGGGCTGGTGCGTGGAAAGGGTGGTGGGTGGCGGGTCGAGGGGGTGGCCGCGGCATCGCCCCGACCTCTGCCCCTCTCCTCTTCCTCCCTCAGTCGATCCGGCTCATGCTCAACAAGGACTCGCGCTGGTCGCGCGCCATCAAATACTTGCTCGCCGACCTCAAGGCGTGCGCGGCGTGGTCGGCGGCGGCGCGCGCGCGCGCGCTGGAAGAGGGCGGGGGCGGCGCGGCGGCCGGCTAGTGGCGATTTTTGCTGTTTTTAGCGTGTGAAGGTGCACTCACTTTCTCCATGTTTCACTCTAAGCGCCGGGCATCGGTTCGGCGTGCGGCAAGGGGTTCAACTCATGACAAAGGGGAAGAGGCCGACCGCGCGCGCCCCGACCCGCTTCCCGTCGGCCCCCACGCCTTCCACCTCGAGGCTGACGTCTACACCCCGGTGCGAGGGGGCGCGGGCGAGGCTGACGCGGCCGCGCAGAAGGGTGGCGGCGCCACCCTCCCCGCCGGGCGAAACGTCGATCGCCTCCTCCAGCTCCAGCACCGCCTGGTGCCAGTGCGTTTGCGGCGCGGTCGGCGCCGTGGACAGCGTGACCGGGTAGTCGGGGCAGACGCGGGCGGTGAAGCGGGCGTCAAACCAGAGGGCGACCGCCGCGACGGCGCCGCGCGCCGTTGCCGCGACTTCAAACTCCGTGGAAAACGCGGCGTCGCCCGCCGACGCCACCATCAGGTCCAGCTCGTGCACGGTGGCGGCCTTGGTGAGGAGCGTGGCGCCGTTGACGGGCAGGACGGCGCCGGCGGACCGCCGCGCGGCGCGCGCGGCGGCCGCGCACGGCGCGAGGTCCAGCCCCTGCACGTCCTTCCAGAAGCCCAGGTCGCACGCCACCTCGCTCACCCCGGCAACGTGCACGGAAACGGCGTCGGGGAGGAGCGCGCCGCCGGGGCGCAGGAAGCGGTCGCGCGCAGTGAGGACGGCGTCGAGCATGCACTCGAAGAACAGGGCGTACCCCATCCACTCGGACACAATGACGTCGACCTGCGTTTGACCGTCAGGCAGGCCTGGGAGGGACAGCAGCTCTTCGACGCGCGCGTGGGCGACGGTGATCGAAATACCGTTCGCCGCCGCGTTGGCCCTCGCCAGCCCCGCCATCGCCTCACTCGCCTCCACCGCCACCACCGCTTTGGCCCCCGCCCTCGCGGCAAACATGGACAGGACGCCGGTGCCGGCGCCGACGTCGAGCACGGCCGCGCCGCGCAGCGTCGTCGGATTCTTCTCCAGCGCGTCCCGGTACGCCACCGTGCGCGGCGCGTCAGCCAGCATCTCGCGGTGGATGCCCATGGAGGAGTAGGAGTCGAAATAGGCGGCGTCGGCGCGCGCGGTGGGGGTGTCGTCGGGGTCGGAGTCTGAGGCAGAAGGGGGCGCGTCGCCACCACCACCGCCACCGAACTCGCCCACCGTGGCCGCCACGCCGGCCGGCAGCATGGACGCGGCTTCCGGGTCCAGGGTGGCGGCGGCGAGCGAGGCGAGGGCGGCGCGCAGGGCGTCGTTCTCGGCGCGGAGCGCGGCCAGGTCGGTGGGAGGAGGGGCCGAGGAGGTTGCTTGATCGCCGCCACCGCCCCCTGCTTCTTCCTCGTCATCAAAATCGTAAAAAAGGACGGCGTCGTCGGGCAGGACGGGGACGAGGAACGCGTCCCCGGCCCAGGGGCGCGGCGCGGTCGCCGGCGCAGCAGCCGCGGCCGCGAGACCGGGCCGCGGGTCGCGCCCGGCCTTGACCTCGGCCCGGATGTGGTTGACGACGCGAAACGTGTCGTGGTCGTCGAGGGAGAGCTGGGGAGGGAGGAGGGCGAGGGGTCGGTCGGGACGCTCGACGCGCACTTTCGCACCCCTCTCAAACCCCACACTCTCTCCGGCACCTGCTTCCTGAAGGCGACCAGGTCAAACCCGTGCTCCACCGCGTCGCGGGCGAGCGACGCCGGCACGCTCGCGAGCGTCGTCGCGTCAAACAGGCTCGTCGCGGCGTCGTCTCCCGCGCCTTCCGCGCTCCCGTCCGACGCCCAGTCGTCCCAGTCGTCGTCGTGGGAGGCGGGAGGAGTGTCAGACGAGGCGGACGAGGGCGGCATCGCGGGCGGTCGGCCGCCGGCTGCCGTTGTTTTCTTGGTGGGGGTAAAGGGGCCGCGCAGTGCCCGGGGGCGGTCTTGCGATTCACGGACTCCCCGTCTACGGCGCGCTAGGCGGCGTCGCGGTCGCGCGAGTGTGGGGGAGCGGCGCGCGCACCGGCGGTCGGCGTCGCCACACTTCCGGCGCGCAACCGCCGTCGCCCGCGGGCGCCTGCATCGATATCGAACAGGCGCAGGCGGCCCCGCGGCTGGCGGCCCGCGCGGCGACCCATCCGATGACGGTCCCCTCCCCCGACGCCCCCCCTCCTCCTTCCGCGACCGCAATCGACCTCGACTCCTTTCTCTCCGGCGCCCTCACCGCGCAAAGCCTGGTGGCCCGCCTGGTGGCGGCCGCCACGGCCGGCACCGGGGGCGAGCTCACGCCGGCGGCCGCGGACGCGCTCGCGGCCGAGTTTGAGAGGTTGGATGGACAAGGGAGAGAGGGAGAGGGGGAGAGGGGGAGCGTGGTGAGCGCCAACCTCCCCTCCCTCCCCTAGCGCCGACCGCGCGCTCGCCGGTCTCGAGGCAGAGGCCGACGCCCTGGCCGACGCGACCGCCGACGCGGCGGCCGCGGAGAACGACGGCTTCCGCGTGGCGGCCGACGTGGCGGTCGCGGGCGGCGCCGCGGCGCGCGGCGCGCTGGCGGAGCTGGGCGCCGCCGCCGCGCGCGCCGCCGCCGCCGCGGCCCGCGTCGGCGACCGCCTCGCCGCCGCCGACCGCCGGGGCGAGCGCGCCAAGGCGGCGACCGCCGCACTGCGCCTGCTCACGCGGCTGGCCGACGGCGGGCGCGGCGACGGCGCGCGGTCGCCGCCCACTGACCCGGCCTCCGCCGCGCCCCTCGTCCGCGCCGCCCTGGACGCCGGCCGCACCGCGCTCGACGACGACGGCGGCGGCGGCATCTCCGCGGCCGCGGCCGCGGGGCGGGCCCGGCTGGCGGGCGCGGTGGGGGCGGCGGAGGAGCTCGCCGCGCGGCTCGAGCGCGGCGCGGCGGCGCGCTTCGACGCCGCCGCGGCGGCGGGCGACGCGGCGGCCATGGCGGCCGCGGTGGCGACGGCGCGGGCGCTGGCGCCGGGGGGGGCGGCCGCGCTCGCCGCGCGCTTCATCGCGGCGCGGCCGCTTTTTCTCGGCGGCGGCGCGCTCGGCGCCGGGCCGCACGCGCGCGGCGCCCCCCCCCCGGCCGCCGCCGCCCTCGCCTCCCTCGCGACCACCTGCGCCGCCGCGTCGGCCACCATGGCGTCCGACGCACCCGTGCTGGCGGCCGCGTTTGGGGGGGGGGGGGCGAGGGCGGGGGTCGCCGCGCTCGCGGCGCGGATCTTTGAACAGACCGTGCGAGGGTCGCTCGAGGCGCTGGCGGCCGCTGCCGCCGCGCCCGCCCCCCCTGGCGCCTCCCCCGCCGACCACTTGCTCGACGCCGCGCGAGCGATGGCCGACGCGGCGCGGCGCGTGCGCGCACTCGCCGCGTCGGTCGACGCGTCCGCCGCGGCCGCCCTCGGCGCCTCCTTCCCCCCTCTCCACGCCGCCTCGCTTGCGGACGACGTCCTGGACGACGTGCTGCCGCCGCAGGACGCGGTGGAGGCTGCGTGGCTGGCGGCGGCGGCGGCGGAGCTGGAAGGAGCGGCGGCGCCCCCGCCGCGCGGGTCGCCGCAACGCTCCTCCCCCGCCCGCCCGCCGCCCACCACGGCGCAGCGGGTGGAGCAGCTACTGACGTGGCACGCGGACGCGTGCGACCGGGTGGCATCCTGTGCGCACGCGGGGCGGGCCGGGGGGGCGGTCGCGGCGCTGTTCGCAGGAGGCGGCCCCGACCGCCCCGGCCTGGTCGACAGAGTGGCGTCTTTGCTCTCTGCCTCGCTCCAGGCTGCCGCCGTTCAGGCGGCGGTCGGCGGCGCCGCGCCCCCCGCGCCAGGTCCCCGCGCCGCCGCCGCCGCCGTCGCCATGGGCGCCGGCCACGCCCTGGCCGAGGTCAAGGTGTGCACGAGCGCCCTGGCCTCGCTGCGGCGCCACTTCAAGGCGGCGGTGGAGCCCTGGTGCGACGCCGCCGCGGCGCCGCGCGCGGCGGCCGCGCTGTCGCGCGCGGCGGCGGCGGCCGACGCGGCCGCGCTGCAGGCGCTGGAAGCGGCGTTGACGGCGCAGTTTCAAGGCGGGGCGAGGGCGCTGGCGGCGGCGCTGCCCGCGGGAGCCTACTCGTCCAGCGACGGCCCGCCGCCGCCCGGCGCGGGCGCCCTGGCCGACCTGGTGGCCGCCCTGCTGGACGCGGGGGCGAGAGGGCTGGCGCCGGCCAACGCGGGGCCGTTTGCGGCAGAGGTATGAACATGGTGGAGAGGGCGGGCCGCGGCGCGCGGCTCGACCACGCTCACGCCACCCCTTTACCTCCCTCCAGATCGCCCGCCGCACCGCCACCCTCCTCCACGCGCACGCCATGGCCCACACTTTTTCCCCCGGCGGCGGCCTCGCCTGGAAAGCGGAGCTCGCCGCGGTCGCCGCTGCGCTCGCCGCGCGCGCCGCCCCGCCCGCCCTTGCCGACCTGGACGCCGCCGCGTCCCTGCTCGTCGTGCCGGGGGACGCGGTGCCGGGCCTGGTCAAGGGTGGGGGGTTGGGCGTGCCCTGGGCGCTCGCCGCGGCGACGGCGGCGCGGAGGGTTGATTGGGGGGGGAGGGGGGCGGCCGCACTGGAGCGGGAGGTGGGAGGGGGGCGGTAGCGGTGTGCGCGTGCAACGGCGGGTTGGGCGCGCGCCGGCCTCGCTCAAGAAAAGAGGCGGGAGCGTCGCACTCTCCCGTCCGCCCTCAGCGGGGCGCGCCAACCCCCTCCTCCCCGCGCGGATCGCGCCCGCCTAATCAGGTGCGGTCGAGCGACGCGCGGCGGGCGTGGCGGCGGCCGGCGTTGGCGCGGCGCGGTGCGTCGCTCGGGCCAACAACCGCCCCCATGCCCGCCCTTCTCAGCCACTCGCAGACCCCTCTCCGCCCCCCTGAACGCGCGTCAATGTATCACGAGACAGAGCAGGTGCGGGCGCAGGTTGGCGCGCGCCCGGGTGCGCGCCGCGCGCCGCCTAGACTCCAACATCGCCGACCGCGTGCCCGCCCCTCTCCCCAGCGCGCCAAGGCCGACCTCCTGGCGCCCGGCCACCCCCACTGGCCTACCCCGCACCCCACGTCCGCGCGCGACGCCGCGGCCGCGGCGGCGGCGCGCGTCGGCCTTATCGCGGCGCACCGCCCCGCGTGGCCGCCCGCGCCGGACGCGCCCCGCGTGGAGCGCCGCAAAGTCGGGTGCGTGAGGAGGGGGTGGTGGAGCGGGCGGGGCGGGCGAGCGGCGCCGAGGCCGGCGTGCCGAACCGCTCCTCTCCTCTCCCCGCCTCTCCAGCTCGAGACGCGCCGGCCGCCAAGTGCGCGAGCGCGCCACCGCGGCCGCCGCCGTCCGCCTGGCGGACGCCGGCAAGTGGCTGCCGCGCGAGGCGGCGGGCGAGGCGTGGTGGGGGCCGGCCGCGGGCGCGCCGCCCGCCGCGCCGGGCACCGGCGTCTTCCTGCCCACGCCGCCGCCGACGCCGGCCAAGCGTCCCGCGCCCGCGCCCGTGCCGATGGCGGGTGCGGCGGTGGCGGCGGCGGCGGCCCGCGCGGCGGCCGCACGCGCGGCGTCCGCGGCGGCGGCGGTCGCGGCGGCCGCCGCCAAAGCCACCGCGCCCGTCCCTGGATTCTCCCTGTTCTCCTGCGCACCCCCCCCTGCACCGGCCGGGCCGCGGTCGAGCTGCGCGGCGGCCACTGCGCGCGCGTCGCCGCACGCGCTGTCGCCCGGCGAGACGCGCCTGCCCGAGGAGTGGACCTACTGAGGCAGAAGGGAGGACGACACTGATGCCGCACACCGACCGAGACACTGCCGTTTGACCCTGGACCCCACAACGCGCGCAACCCCCTGACGAACCGTTTCACCCCCTTACGCACCGCTCCACCCCCCCCCAACCACGCACGACCACCTCCATCACAATCGCACTGCCCCCGGGGCGCCCCACGCCTCTGCGCCCGGCCGCCCGCCCCCCGCTGTTCCTTTCCGCCCCGCGTTCCTTCCCCCCCGTGTGCACCACCGCCCGCGCCTCCCGCGTCATTCCGTATGCGCGGCGCCCCGCCCGCCCACCACACCGCCCGCCGCACCGCCCCCCGCTCGCCGCCCCGCAGCCGCCTTGTGTTTTCCCGCCGCCACAGCCCCGCCCAACGGTCCGACCGCGCCAGCGGCCGCCGTGTTATCATAATGACGCATGCACGATCATTTTACCCTGTGCGTGGCCGTTGGCGCGCGCAGCCGGCCGCTGGCGTTGCACGCTCTCCTCGCGCCCTCCGTCACCCCTCCGTCCCTGCGTCCGCCGCCACCGCGTCCAGCAGCCCCTCGCACGCGTCCTCCAGCAGGTCAAGCACAGTGTCGAATCCCTGGGGGCCGCCGTAGTAGGGGTCGGGGACGGCGCCCCGGGCGAGGGCGACGTTTTTTTCGTTCCTCAAATAATCAGTCATGCGGACGACCCGGGCGCGCGGCGCCGACAACTTCCAATGCGCGGTCGCCTTGGCGATGGCTGCCTCGTTTACCGAGTCCTGGGAGGGCAGAGGGTGGAGGGTGGGGCGCCTGGGCCCTGTGTGGCCGCCCCGCCCCCCTCCCCCCCTCGCCGCACCATCGCCACCACCCAGTCAAACTCGGCCAAATCGCCCGCCGTCAGCGGCCGCGACCGCGACGTGAGCTCGATCCTGCGCCGCGCCGCCGCGGCTTTCATGCGCGGGTCGGCGCCGTCGCCGACGTGGTGGCTGAAGCCGCCCGCCTTGAACCAATCGCCCGAACCGCCGCCGGTGCCGCACGAGTCGACGGTGATGGTCAGGCCGCGGGACTCGGCGGCGGCCCGGAAGACGGCCTGACGAGGGGAGGAGGGTGGTGGTTGAGAGGCGAGAGGGCTGCGCTGGCCCCGCGTTCTCGCCAGCCGCTACGCATCGCCCCACCCCTCCACATCCCTACCTCGGCCGCGGGCGAGCGGCAGATGTTGCCGAGGCAGACCATCAACACCTTGGCCGCCGGCGCCGCGCCCTGGGGGGCGCCGGCCGCCGCGCGGGGGGGCGGCACTGCGCGAGAGGGAGCGCGGCGGGGGGCGATGGGGCCCATTCAAAGGCGGCAGACTGGCGCCCGTCGTTTCGCCGCACGCACAACACCGCCCGCCTAGCCGCGCCCGCCGGCCGCGCCGCCGGCGCGCCCGCCCCCCACCTCTGTCCTCATGCAGCAACCCCCTCCCCCACCACCTCCCACCGCCGCCGGCTCGCGGGACTGGCTCTTCTGCCCCGCGACCGGCGCCCTGCTGGAGCTCGACGCCGGGCGGGGCGTGGCGTGGAGCCCGGTGACCTCGTTCGAGCGCGACTTGAAGGGTAGGGGCGGTGGGAGGAGGGGGGCGATGCGTCGGCGGCCGCAGCGACGGCAGCTCACGTCCGGGCCGCGCCCCCCACACAGACCTGCAGGACGTGCGCATCGTGAGCGAGTCCGACATCGAGGTAGGGGAGATGGGCAGTGGGCGCTGGTGGGCGGGTCAAGGACAAGCGCGCGCCCAACGGCCGACCCTCCTCCCTCCTCCCTCCTCCCAACTCCTCAGGACTACCGCCGCCGCTACAAGCTCCAACCCCTGGCCGCCGCCCCCAAAGCCGCGCCGGGCGCCAAAGCGCGGTCCACGGTGGATGAAGCGTGCGTCGCGTGCGGGCACCGCGGGCTCGAATTTTACACGCTGCAGCTGCGGTCCGCCGACGAGGGGACGACCGTGTTCTACGAGTGCCCTGCATGTGGGCACACGTGGAACCAGAACAACTGAGGCGAGGCGAGGGGTGTGCGGCGCTGTCTGCTTTTGTTTTCTGGTGCCTGGGCAGGCCGGCGACCCGCCTGCGGTCGCCGGCTTGGGGACCTGCATTGATTGAGCTCACTTGGGAGTCGTGGCGGTGTCGAACGACGCAGCAACAGCGACGCGGACACTTCACATACTCTCTCTCCCCCCGGCCGCGGCCGCTTCACCCCCGGCCGACCCCCCACACGCGAACCCTTGCGCAGCCGACACCCGCTTCCACCATGCTGGCGGCCGCGCCCGCCCATCGGCCGCCCGCCGCGCGGCGCCGGACAGCGGCGCGCGGTGGGGCGCTCCTGGTGGCCGCGGCCGCGTCGCGCGCGAGCCGCCTGCGCGACATTTTGGGCGGGCGGGGCGCGGACGCGGTCGTGGTGAGCGAGGGAGAGAGGTGGGGGCCGCTGGCCGAAACGAGGCACACCCGCCGCCGCCCCACCCCGACCCCGATGCACCAGGCTCCCTGCTGCCACGACGGCCTGACCGCCCGCCTCATCGAGCGCGCCGGCTTCCCCCTGGCCTTTATGTCGGGGTTTGCGGTGGCCGCCGCGCGAGGGTTCCCCGACGCTGGCCTCGTGTCGTACGCCGAGGTGGCCGACTCGCTGAGGGCGTGCGTCGAAGCCACCACCTCTTTGCCCATCATCGCCGACGGCGACACCGGCTACGGCAACTGTGTGGCCGTCGCGCGCACGGTGCGCGGTTTCGCGGTGGCGGGCGCCGCGGGCGTCCTCATAGAAGATCAAGCGTCCCCCAAATCGTGCGGCCACGTGCGCGGCAAAGCGGTGGTGTCGCGCGCCGACGCGGTCGCGCGCGTGCGCGCCGCGGCCGACGCGCGCGACGCGGCGGCGTCCGGGTCCGACCGCGTCGTCCTCTTCGCCCGCTCCGACGCGCGCCAGGCCGCCGGCCTGGCCGAAGCCTTGTGGCGGGCGGCCGCGTATGCGGACGCGGGCGCGGACGCCGTGTTTGTGGACGCGCTGGAGAGTGAGGAGGAGTTGGCCGCGCTCGCGCGCGCGGTCCCTCCGTCGGTGTGGAAAATGGCCAACAACCTCGAGGGCGGCGGCAAGACCCCCATCCTGGCCCCGCGCCGCCTGGGCGACCTGGGATTCGACGTCGTGGCGTATCCCCTCTCCCTGCTCGGCGCGGGGGTGGCGGCGCAGAAAGCGGCGCTCGACGCGCTGCGCTCCGGCGCCGTGCCGGCCGGCCTGCCCTCGTTTGCCGACCTGCAGGCGGACGTCGGGTTTCCCGAGTATTGGGCCCAGGCCGACCGGTACGCGAGTGAAGGCGGCGAGGCGGCCGCGCCGCGGGCGCAGCGGCCGCCGCAGCGGCCGCCGCCTGCGGCGCTGCTGCCGCGTCCGTGCGACGACGAAGACGCCCCGCCCCCTCGCCCCGTCGTCGAGCCCACGGTCGTCGTCGAGCCCGACGCGATCGTGCTGGCCGGAGGAGGGAGCGGCGGCGGCGACGGTGGCAACGCCTCCCGCTCGATCTCGCGGCTCGACTTCCTCCGCATCAAAGTCTTCAACCCGTCGACCAACGCTGTCAAATTGGAAACCAAAATCCCCGCCGGCTTTGTGGGCGGTTTGGCGGCCATCGTCCCCCAAGCGGCAGGCCTCGACCTCGACGCGCTCGCGCGGCTCCTCGCGGGGTCGGCCTGGACGCGGGACGCGCCCGTGTGGCAGGGCGAGGCGGGCGCGGGGGACGTCGTCCAGATATTTGTCGAGTAGAGGGAAAGAAGAGGGAGACGAGGGAGAGAAGAGGAAGCTGAGGCAGGTCGGCTGCGCTACCGTCGACGCGTTCTGTCACACACACACACTCCAGGCGCCGCCCTCCCTCGCGCCGGCCCGTCCTCCTCCATGGCGCCCCCCACTGGCCGCCCCCGGCTGCCGCCGTGGGCGGGCGGCCGCATCGCGGCCGATGTCGCGGCGCGCGCACCGCACTACCGCCACGATTGGGGCTCGGGCTGGGCCGTCGGGTCGCAGTGAGTTGTGGAGAGTTGGCGGGGTGGTGGCGGGCCCCGCGGTGGCGCCCGCTGCCGACCTCTCTCGTTCGTCTCCCTCAGCATCCTCGCCCCCGCGCTCCACGTCTTCTTCCTGTCCCTCATCCCCGCCCTGGCGTTTGCCCAGCAGATGCAGGTGGATACGGGAGGGGCGGTGGGGACGGCGCAGGTCCTTTTGTCCACTTCCATCTTCGGCGTCGTCCAGGCGGTCGCCGGCGGCCAACCCCTGCTCATCGTGGGCGTCGCGGAACCGGTCGTCGTCGTCTACACCTTCATGCACGTCTTCGCGGCGCGCGTGGGAATAGACTTTTTGGCGTGGGCGGCGTGGGTGGCGCTGTTTGCGGCGGCGGCGCTCGCGGTGCTCGCCGCCGCCGGCGCCGCCTCGTACGTGTCGCAATTCACCCGGTTTGCGGGCGGCGACACCTTTGGCGCCATCGTGGCCGCGCTGTTTGTGCACGCGGGCGTCAGGATCGGGGCCTCGCTCTTCGCGCCGGCGTCCCCGGGCGCCGACGCCGGGTGGGCGGCCGCCGACGGCGCGTGGTCCCTCTTCCTGGCCTCCGGCGTCTGCTGCACCGCGCTCGGGCTGCGGTCGGCCCGGTCGTGGCGGATGGGCACCGCGGCGGTCCGCGGCGCGGTGGCCGACTACGGCGCGCCCGCGGCCGTCGTACTGTGGACCGCCCTCTCGTACGCCATCCTCTCCGTCCACCCCCCCGCAACCGTCTCCATCCCGCGCCGATTGTCAGTCGCGCCTCCCTGGGCCGACACGTCCTTCTGGCGCACCGCGGCGCGCATGGCGGCCGTCCCCGGGTGGGCCGTCGCGGCCGCGCTGCCGCCCGCGGCCATCGTCGCGGTCCTCTTCTATTTTGACCACTCCGTGTCGGCCCAAGTCGCGCTCGAAGTCGTGCGCGACGCGGAGGGGGCTGGGAAGACGGGGAAAGGGAAGCCAGACGCGTATTCGCTCGACCTGTTCATTTTGGCGGCCACGACCCTTGCCGCCGGCCTCCTGGGCCTCCCCCCCACCAACGGCGTCCTTCCCCAAGCCCCCATGCACGCGCACGCGCTGGCGGCGGCGGCGGGCGCGGCGGACGCGGCGGCCGAGAGGAAAGCGGCGAGGCGGGCGGGCCGGCAAGGCGCGTCGGGCGAGGCCGAGCCGCCTCCCGGACTGGACCTTTTCATCTCCCTTCCACGCCCTCTGGAGACCCGGCTCGCGGCCCTCCTCCAAGCCCTTGCCGTCGGCGCCGCCGCGTTTGCTGCCCCCGCGCTCGCCACGATCCCGCTGGGCATCATCGCGGGCTACTTTGTATTTATGGCGATAGAGTGGGTTCAGCCCAGCCAAGGTGTGGGGGTTGTGAGGGGGTTGTGAGGGGCGCGGGCGCGGTCCGCTGTGCGCGGCCGACCCCCTCCTCCCTCCTCAGCCGCCCACCGCGTCGCCTGGCTCGCCACCGGCGCCGCCGGCCGCGCCGCCGCCGCCGCCGCGCCGGGCGCCGCCCCCTGGCGGGCGGCGTCGGACGCGGCGATCGCGCGGTTCACTCTTTTGCAGGCTTCTGTCGCCGCCTCGGTCTTCGCCCTCACCTTCGCCCCCTACGCCGGCGTCGCCTTCCCGCTCCCCATCATGCTCCTGGTGCCGCTGCGGCACAGGCTGATGCCGCGCTGGTTCCCGGCGGAGGATTTGGAGAAGCTCGACGCGAGCGGGGAAGAAGGGGAAGGGGTGGGGGGCGCGGGGGGCGCCTGATTATTTCGCGCTCCGCGGCGCATGGTTTGTTGTAGCAATGCATGCGATGTGCGGGCGGGGAGGAGCAGCAGGCCGCGGCGGCCGGCTCCTGCGGCCTGTGCGCGCCGACCGCTCGCGGCCGCGCCCATCCCCGCCACTCCTCCCCCACCCGCGAATGGCGCCCACCGCACCCATGAAGCACCCTCGCACCCTCGCGCTCTTTGACGTCGACGGGACCTTGACCGTCCCGCGCAAGGTGCGCCCGGCGCGATGCGCCAACCGCCGCCCTCCCCGCCACCCGCCGCGCCCGGTCCACACCTCCCAATCCCATCACCACGCAGACGGCGTCCAAGCAGACGCTGGACTTTTTGCAGGAGCTGCGCAAGGTGCGGGCCATGAGGCGCCGCGCGCGGCCAGGCGCTCCCGCCGCCGCCCGCCGCCCACGCGCCCCTCCCCCCCCTGCCTCTGCAGCACGTCAAAGTGGGCATCGTGGGCGGGTCCGACCTGGTCAAGATTTGCGAGCAGCTGGGCGAAAACAGTGCGTAGAGCGGGGGATCTTGGTGGCGGCGACGGGGCGCGGGCGCGGGCGCGGGCGTCGGATGGGGGCTCGCGTCCACTGAAGCGCGCAGGCCTCATGCCATGATGCATCTGCGATTGGCTGCGGGGGCGGCCGGGCCGCCGGGAGACGGCGGCGCGCGCCGGACCACGCGCTGACCACCCCTCCCTCTTTCTCCCAGCCATCCACGCGTACGACTACGTGTTTGCGGAGAACGGCCTTGTCGCCTACAAAGCCGGCGATTTGCTGGCCATCCAATCCTTGTTGAAGCACCTGGGCGAGGCCAAACTGCAGCGTTTCATCAATTTCGTCCTTCACTACATCGCCGACCTCGAGATCCCCGTCAAACGGGGCACCTTCATCGAGTTTCGCAACGGCATGCTCAACGTGTCGCCCATTGGCCGCAACTGTTCCCAAGAGGAGCGCGACGCGTTTGAGAAGTATGACGAGACAGCCGGCGTGCGCAAGGCCATGGTCGCCGCGCTGCGGGCCGAGTTTGCCGACCTGGGCCTTATGTACTCCATCGGCGGGCAAATTTCGGTAAGAGAAGAGGACGAGGGAGGGAGGCGGTACGCGTCGGCCGACCGCACACTTCCCACCGCCCACAACGCCTTCTCCTCCTCTTTAGTTTGACGTGTTCCCCGAGGGCTGGCACAAGGAGTACGCGCTCCAGTTCGTCGAAGCCGATTTCGACACGATCCACTTTTTCGGCGACAAGACGTACGAGGGGGGAAACGATTACGAGATCTTCATGTCCAAGAAGACGATCGGCCACACCGTGACGAGCCCGGACGACACTCAGGCCCAGTGCACAGCGCTGTTCATGGCGTGAGGGGGAGATGGTTGGGGAAAGGGCAGCGCGGTGGCGGCGGGCACCTCCCGCCGCCGCCGGCGGCACTAGGTACCCGCGCGGCTCTTTGCAGGCCCCGCGTTGCGCGCGACGAGGGGGCGGGAGGGTGGGAAGGGTCTCTCTCTCTCACTCTTCTCTCTCTGGGTCATACTGCGCCCCGGCCAACGCCTTCTCCGCCGCTGCCTGCGGGTCCCGCGCGCGCACCGCGTCCAACAACCCAGCCACACACCTCGGCCCCGCGTCGCCGGCGCGCACAGCGGCGAGCGCGGTCGCCGCAGCGACTGCGCGCGTCGCGGTGACCAACCGGTCGAGCGGCGGCAGCACCATCCCCGCAGCCGCATCCGCCCGCGTCACGCACCCGGCCAGCGCGCGCGCGGCGGGCAGGAGGGGGCCGGCCGGGGCGCGGACCGCGTTGGCGGCCGCGAGGCCGAGGCCGACGCCCGGGAAGATCAGGCAGTTGTTGACCTGCGACGCCGCCCCCGGGAACTTGGTGCCCGACCCATACACGGCGGCGCCGGCCGTGAAGGCGGCGGCGTCCGCGGCGGTGCACTCGGCAAACGCGGTCGGGTTTGACAGGGCGAGCACGATCGGCCTCCGCCCCGCGTTCGCCTTGGCCAGCGCCCGCAGCACGCCTTCATCAAATGCGCCGCCGACGGCGGCCGAGCCGATGAGGGCGGTGGGGGACAGGGCGGCGACGAGGGTGGCGAGGTCGCGCGTCGTTGGGAGGCCCTCGCCCGCCGGCCGAGCGTAGGCCGCCTTCCACGGCGCCAGGGCCCGGTCGCCCCGGTCGGCGGTGACGAGGCCCTTGGAATCCACCAGGAAGACGCGGCGCAGGGCGTCGGCCAGGGGCACCCCCCCCGCCCCGAGCTCGGCGACGACCGCGGCCGCGGCGCCGGTGCCGGCCTGGCCCGCGCCGAAGAAGAGGAAGGTCTGATCAGCGAATTGCGGGACGCCGGGCGTCCGAGTGGCGCCGAGAATGGCGGCCAGGGTGACCGCGCCGGTCGCTTGGGAATCGTCGTCGAACGCAGGCCCGTCAGCCGCCGCCCGGACCAACCACCTGTCTGCGTCCGCGGCCGCAAAATCTTCAAAATGCAGCACCGCGAGGGGCCAGCGCGCGCGCAGGGCGGCGACGGCGGAGGCGACGAACGAGTCAAACGCGGCGCCGCGCAGCCGCTTCTGGCGCAGGCCGACGTACAAGGGATCCGCCAACAGTCTCTCATTGTCCGTGCCCGCGTCCAAAAGGACGGGCACGAGGCGGGACGGCGCCAACCCCCCCGCCGCGGCGTGCAGCGCGCACTTGCCGACGCTGATGCCCGCGCCGCCCGCGCCCAGGTCTCCCAGGCCAAGAATTCGTTCGCCGTCCGTCAGGACGGCCAGGGCGGCGTCTGTGGCGGGCCAGGAGGCGACGCAGGAGGCGGGGTCGGCTCCTGCGGTGATGTAGAGGCAGGGCGGCCGCGGGACGAGCGTCGACCACGCCGCGCACGCGGCGCCGACGCCGGGCGTATAGACGTCGGGCAGGTAGAGGCCCACGTTGGAGCGCACCATGCCCACAAAGGCCGGGGCGCTGGTGGCGGCAACCGCCATAGCCGCGCGGTAGCGAGAAAGGGGCTCCGCCCCCGCCGCCGCGACCGACGCGGCCGCGCGGTCGATCTCGACGGCCAGCGGCACGGCCGCGGCGGGGAGCGTGCCGGCGACGCCGAGGCGGGCGCGGGCGGCGGGCGGGGTGGCGAGGCCGCTGAGAAGGAAGGGGCTTGGGGTTGAGGGACGCGCCGGCGGCGGCAGTTGTGCCTCGCCGCAGTCCTAGACACTCCAATCACTCACCGAAACGTGCGCGCGTCGGGCACGGCGACGACGCCGGGCGCCGCCTCGACCGCGGCCGGCGGCGCGGCGCCGACCGCGGCCGCTTTAACTTGGCCTGCTTCCCCGACCCCCCCAGCACGCGCATTCTGGTCGACCACGCCGATCGAGGCGGTGGACGCGAGCAGCAGATCGCGGCGCGAGGGCGATGCGCACGGGCGGGTGGGGGGGGGGCGACCGGTCGCGCCGCCGACGCCTCTCAAGCGCGCGTGGGGCCGCATGGAGCGCGAGGGGGTGGAGCGCGGGCGGCGCCGGTCGCGAACGTGGTGTTTTACAGTCTGCTGCCCCCCTCTTCTTCCTCTGCTCTTCACGCCCACGCCTCGACGCTGTACCGCCCCGCAGCGACCAGGCGCCGCAGCCACGCGCGCGCGCCCGAGGCGTCCATGCCGCCAGCCTCGACTGCCACCGCTTCAAACGCGGCCCGCACGTCGGCGGGCATTTTTTTGGCCGACCCCGCAACGACCACCCACGCGCCCGCCTCGAGCGCGGCCCAGAGAGTAGAGGACGCTTGCTTGATCAGGTGGGTGACGTAAACCTTTGACGCGCCGTCGCGGGAGCAGGCGACGTGCAAGCCGTCGGGCGCAAGCACGCCTCTTTCCACCATGCCCTCGAACTCGTCCATGTACAGGCAGTCGGCCTCCCGGTTGCGGCACCCAAAGAACAGGTGGCATGGAGGCGGTCGGGGCGCGCCCGCGGCGTCGGCGGACGCGGCGAGCGCGGCGCGGCGCTGGAGGAGCGACCTCGCGGGCGCGACGCCCGTGCCCGGGCCCACAAGGATCAGGGGGACGGTCTCGGGCGCCGGCGCCAGCGACCCGGGCTCGACCCAGGCGGGCGCGGTGTCCCCGGGCGCCAAGCCGGCCAGCCAGCCGCTCGCAAGGCCGCGCGCACGGCGCCCGTGCGGCGTCCGGTAGTCGACCACGGCCACGCAGAGGTCGATGGAGCGCCCCTCTGCCCGCCAGGACGCGATGGAGAAGCGGCGCGGGCGCAGGCGGGGGGCGGCGGTCAGTAGGGCCGCGAGCGGGGGGGCGCCCGCGGCCGAAAAATCGGTCAGCACCTCGGCCAGCGTCCGCGCCTCGCCCGCGCAGTAGAGGTGCAGGTCGTCCCGGCCGTCGGCCGAGCTAAAGTGGGCGAGGCGGTCGGCGACGGTCTCCGGGGTGGACGGGCGCGCGTGCGCGGCGAGTGCCTGAAATAGGCGCCGCCGGGGGGGCGCGCCGTCGAGCTCCAGCACGCCCGCGACCAGGGCGGCCGCGGTGGCGCGCACACAGTGGGTTGAAGGGGCTGTGGGTGCCGTCACGGACAGGCAGGCGTCGGGCGCGAGGGCGAGGGCGGCGAGGAGCGCGCGCACGCTCGCGCTCGACTGCGCCGGGAGCACCGCCGCCACGTCGCCCGGCGCGTGCGGTGTGGGCGGTTGCAGCGCCAGCTCGAGGTGGCGCACGTCCTGCCAGTGGGCGGGCGCGGTGAGGCGGGCGGCGGCGGCGACGGTGGCGCGCGCGGGGGCCGCGGGTCCGCGGCCGGGCGGCGACGCCGCCGCGGGCGCGCTCCCGCCCGCCGCCGCCGCGTCGAGCGCGGCAAACGCGACGTGCGCGGCCAGGGCTTCGTCCAAAGAGGGTTGATACTCCGGGTCCCTTCCTCCCGCGTCGTCGACGGCGACGGCAAAGCGGTCCGCCCACCCCCCCGCGTCGGCGTCGGCGTCGGCCGGCCGCCCGCCGTCCGGCGCGGGCGGCTCCCGCCCCGCCGCCCGCAGCCCCTCCCACAAGGTCGGCATCCAGGTGTCCAGCGCGCCGTCGGCGCCGGCGGGGGACGCGTCGTCGGCGAGGGCGAGAGAGGTGAGAGAGGCGGCGCCGAGCTGGGCCAGCCGCGCGGCCAGCTTTTTCGCCACCACGTTGAATTCCGGGTACCCACTGTCGCCCAATCCAAAGACGGCAACGCGCAAGCCCGAAAGGGAGCCGGTCGGGAGGGCGGCGCGCATGAGGAAGCGCCAAAACTTGGAGAAGTTGCCCGTCGGCTCGCCCTGGCCCGCGGTCGCCACCACGAAGACGACCGCGCCCTCGTGAGGCAGGTCAGAGACCGGGTAGGCGTCGGCGGGCAGGGCGGACGGGGCGTAGCCGCGGCGGGACGCTTCCCGGGCGAGCCGGTCAGCGGCGTCCTGAACGAGAAGAGGGGCGGCGTCGGAGCGGCTCCTCACGCTCCAGCCCGCCCATCAACTCCACCACCCCATGCACCACCTGCGCGGTGCCGGTCTCGGATCCAAACAGGATGAGGAGGCGCGCCGGCGGCGGCGCGCTCGCGGCAGGGTGCGCCATCGGGGTCCGGCACGCGCGTGCGGCGCGAGTGTGGGGCCGTGGTCAGAGGCGCCGCCCGCGGGCGGGCCGGCGCGGGTCGGCGGGCGGTGTGGCAGAGCGCACGGCCGCGATGCCCGCCGCAGTCTGCGCGGCGCCCACCCATCGGCGCTCCCCGCGATGGCGGGCGCCCCTCCAGCCGGCCTGCCGGCCCAGCTCATGCCCGCCCTGGCGGCTTTGTACGGCACGGGCGGGCCGGCGGCGTCCCCGGTCGACGCCGCGGCGCAGCGCACGGCGGAGCGTTGGCTCGTCGAGTTTCAGGGGTGGCCCGACGCGTGGGAGGTGCGGGTTGGGGATTGGTCGTGAGGGTGGGGGTATCGGACTGGGCCATGGAGCCGACGCCTGTATTTTTTTCCTTCCTTCTCCAGTCGTCCTTTGCCCTCCTTGCCTGGCCGTCCGCCCCCCCCGCCGCCCGCCTCTTCGCCGCGCAAACGCTGCGCACCAAGTGCAAGCGGCGGGCGGACGGCGTGGGGGACAAGGCCGCGCTGCGCGACGCGCTGCTCGCGGCGGCGGCGGCCGCGCGCTCTGGCCCGGTCGAGTCGCTCCTCCTGGCCGCCACCGCCGACCTGGCCATCTCCTGGGGCGCCCCTTTTGGCGACTGGGCCGAGGCGGCCGCCCGCCTGGCGTCGCCGGGCGCGGGCGTGCGGTGGTTGGCCGCGGCGGCCGACGTGGCGGCCGACGCGGGCGCGCTGCCATCGCCGCCGGCGTCTCCCGGGCGCGGCGTTCCGTCACCCCGGGACGCGGCGTTGGCCGCGGCGGCCGCGGGCCTGCCGTGGTGCGCTGCGGCGGCGGCCGCGGGCGCGCCCGCCGCCGACGTCGCGTCCTCCCTCGCCGCCTGGGCGCGCGCCGGCGCGCTCGCGGCTGACGCCGGGGCGGCCGCGAGCGCGGCGGTGTCGGACCTGATTGCGCGCGCGGCGGCGACGCTGGCGGAGGCGGGCGCGAGCGGCGACGCCGCGGCGGCCGCGGCGGCCGCCCTGGAAGACTGCGCCGAGTTCGCCCACCCTGGGGCCTATGGGGCGGCGTTGCTGAGTGCAGTGGAGCCGTTGCCGGCTGCGGCCACCGCTGCCGCGACGCGTGGCGACGCCGACGCAGCTGCCGCTGCCACGCGCGCCTTTGCCGCCGTCGCGCACGCCGCCGCCGACGTGGCCGTAGGCGCCGCCCCCCCGGGTCCCGGCCTGCGCGCCGGCCTGCGCATCCTGGCCCGCCTGCCGGGAGACGCGGGCGCGGCGACCGCGGGCGGCGACGCGCCGGCCACCGCCGCGCTCGACGCGTGGGCCGCCCTTGCCGACGCGCACCTGGTCGGCGCCGGCGACGACGTGCCCGGGGGGCCAATGGCGGATTCAGACGCGGCGGCTGAATGGGGCGGCTTGGTGGCCGACCTGGCGGCCGGCCTGGCTGCCGCGCGCGCGGCCGACGGCGAGCAGACCCCCCTCGAGACGGCCGCCAGCGACACCCTGGCCTCTGCCTGCCGCCTGCTCGGCGCCGGTCCCTACCTGGCCGCCATAGCGAGCGCGACGCGGCCCTTGGGCTCGCCCGGCGTCGCGGCCGCGCTCGCCGCGCTCGCCGCGGCGGCCGACGACGTGGGCGCGGCGGCGGCCGCCGGCGACGCCGCCTCCGCCGCCGTCGCGGACGGCGTCCTCTCCCTGGTCGGCGCCGCCGCCGCCGACGGGTCGGTCGGCGTGCGCGCGGCGCTGCTGCCACCGCTTGCGGCGCTCGCGCCCGCGCTCGCGGCCGCCGCCGCGGCGCGCGGCGGGCCGCCTGCCGCCGCCTCGCTCGCGGCTGCCGTGCTGGACGCGGCCGCGCCCGCGTTTGGGGATGCGGATGGCATGACGGCAGCCGCCGCCGCGGACGCGGCGGCGCGCGTGTGCGAGGCCGCGGTTTGTGCAGGGGCCGTCCTGCCGGCCGGCACCGCCGACGCGCTTGCAGCCGCCGCGCTGGCGTCGCGCGCGCCCGACGTTGTGGCGTCGCTCGCGACTGCGGCCGCGGCGTGCGTGTCGGGGCCGGGCGCGGGCGAGGAGCGCGGGCGCGTAGTGGCCGCGCTCGCGGGCGGCGCACCGGCCGCGCTCGCCGCCGGCGACGCGCCGGCCGCCGTCGCGGCCCTTGCCCACCTGCGCACCCTGTTGACGGCCGCCGGCACCTGGCTCGGCTCCGGTGGAGCGCCACCGGGGTCGGCGCCCGCGGCCGGCTCGCTCGCCGCCGCCGTCGCGGCCGCGTGGGCGCGCGCGTGGCCCGCCCTCGAGGCGGCACTCGCCGCGCCGGCCACCGATGCTAGCGTGCGGGTGTCCATTGCGCGCGCCACCGCGGCGGCTTCAGGCGCTCTCGGCCCGGCTTTCGCGCCGGCCGCCCCTCGCTTTGCCGCCGCCGCCGCGGCCGCGGTCGACGCGCCCGGCGGCGCCGACGCGGTCGCCGCCCTGGCCCGCATGCTGGACGACTTTGTCGACAGCGACGCGCGACGGGTTGTGCTGGAAGCGCTGGCCCGGATCGCCGCGAGCGCGACCGCCGCGCGCGCGGCGACTGCGGCCGGCGCCGCCGCCGACCCCGACGCCGCGTCCGCGCTCGCCGCGCTCACCACGGCATGTGCGCGCACGGTGCCCGGCTGGCCCGAGGCCGGCCTTGGGCCGCCGCCGCTGGCGGGCGTGGTCGGCGCCGCACGCGCGGCGGCCGCGGCAGCCGGCGCGCACCGCGAGGCCGCGGCGGCCGGCCTCTCGTCGGCGACGGAGCTCCTGCGCGCTGCTGCGGCTGATCCCGCGTGGGCGGCCGCCCTCGCGCCAGCCGCGCCCGGCCTGGCCGCGGCGGCCCTGGCAGCAGTCTCTGGCGCCTCGCCGCTCGCCCGCCTCCGCCGCTCCGCCGCCCTCGCCGCCCAGCTGGCCTGCTTTGCGGTCGCGACGCGGGACGCGACCGCGCCGGCCTGGTTTGGTGGGGGGGACGGGGTGGGGGCGGCGTGGCGGCGGCTGTTGGCCGACGCCGAAGCGGGGGCCGGCAGTTCGCGCCCCGCGCCCGCGGCCGACCTTCTGCCGCCGCTGCCTCCGCCCCCTGCCAACGGGCTGCCGCTGCCGCCGCTGCCGCCGCCGCCGCCGCTGCCGCGCCCGGCCAGCGCCGCCGCCCCCGGCCCGCTGGCCGACGGCGACGCCGCCCTGGCCACGCCCGGCGGGCGCGCCATGAAGGCCGCGCTGCGCGCCGTGGCCGAGGGAGGGGGTTGGCGCGGCGGTGTGTAGAGAGAGGGCGCAGCGACGCCCGCCCCCTCTCAGTCCGCCTCCGGCGCGCTCCTCGCCCGCTCGCCATGGGCCGCGCCGTCTTTGTCAAGCCCATGTTCCCGCGCGGGCGGTGGAACATCCTGCGCGGCGACACGGTGGTCGTGACCGCGGGCCGCGACGCGGGCGCGTCGGGCGTCGTCTCCCGCGTCGTGCGCGACGAGCGCCGGCCCGCTGTCTTCGTCGAGGGCCGCAACCTGGTGCGCGTGGGGGGGGTGGGGTGAGGGGCGGGCGCGGCGGGGGCGCGGCGCGCGGCGCGGCGGCCGACGCGGCCCCATTCCCCACGCCCTCAGTCCAAAAAGCACATCAAGCGCACCGCGGACAGCCCCGGCGGCACGATCAGCATCGAGGTGGGTGGGCGAGGGGAGGAGAGGAGGAGACGGCGGGGACGCCGGCGACCCCCTCCTTTCCAACCCTCTCTTTCCTCCTCCCCAGACCCCCATCCACTACTCCAATGTGCGCCTGGTCGACCCTGTGACCAAGTCCCCCGTGCGGGTCGCCTGGCGCTTCCTGGAGGACGGCACCAAGGTGCGCGTCACGCGCGGCGCGCGCGCGTCGGGTGCGGTCGTGCCCCGGCCGGCCGTGCTGGCCCAAAGGCGCACGCCGGCGCCGCTGGCCTGCGCCAAGGACACGGACGCGGGCGTGGCGGCGGCCGTGACGCACGTGCCGGGGGCGCTGCCGAGCGCGCTGCGGGTCGGGCTCCCGCTCAAGAGGCCGCCGCGCGGGTTTGCGGGGTCGGCCGTGTCGTGAGAGAGGGGCAGCGAATCAATTGGCGTGTGTAGCACTGCATGGACTCGAGTCGAGGGGCGGAAAGGAGAGCGCGCGGCGGGCGGGCGAAAGCGACCGCGAGCCGCGCCCAGACGTCCGCTCTTTCCGCCCGCCGCCGTCGCCCCCAGCCATGCACTCGATCGCCGCCCAGCGTCCCGCGTCCGCTCGGTGAGCGTGCGAGCGCTCGGTGCGGACGGCGAGCCCCGCGGCGCCCGATCGCGGGCGCCGACGCGCCCCACCCTCTCTCTTTCTTAGCCCCGTCGCCGCCAAGCGCGCGGTCCGGTCCCGCGTCATGGCCGCGCGCGCGTCCGTGTCGACGCAGCAGGTGGGAGGGAGACAGTGGTGGGGTGCGCGGCGCGAGTGCGTTCGCGGGCGCCGCGGGCCCCACGGGCGCCGGCAGACCCCGCACCCGCTCCCACGCGCGTCGGCCGACGCCGTCACGACTGTTGCGAGGTGGCGGACCCGCAATGCGCGCAAAATCGCGTCAGCGCCTCGAGGAGGGGCGAGGGCGCCCCTCCTCGACCCCCCTCTCTTCGCTCAGACCTCGGTCGCCGACTCCAAATTCGCCGACTACAAGCCGACGACCGCCTTTTTCTTCCCGGGGCAAGGCGCGCAGACGGTGGGCATGGCGGCCGACGTGTGCGCCGCTGTCCCCGCGGCCAAGGCCCTTTTCGACACCGCGTCCGAAATTCTGGGCTACGACCTCCTCTCCGTGTGCGTCAACGGCCCCAAGGACAAGCTCGACACGACGGCCGTCTCCCAGCCCGCCATCTACGTCTCCTCGCTCGCCGCCGTCGAAAAGCTGCGCGCCGAGTCCGGCCAGGCCGCCCTCGACGCCGTCGACGTCGCGGCCGGCCTCTCCCTGGGCGAGTACACCGCGCTCACGTTTGCTGGCGCGCTCACGTTCGAGGACGGCCTCAAACTCGTCAAACTGCGCGGCGAGTCGATGCAGGCGGCCGCCGACGCGGCGCCGTCGGCCATGGTGTCTGTCATCGGCCTGGACGCCGCCAAGACGGCCGAGCTCTGTGAGGCTGCCACTGCGGAAGTCGGCGCCGCGGACGGGGTGCGCATCGCCAATTTCTTGTGCTCCGGCAACTACGCCGTGTCGGGCGGCGTCGCCGGCTGCGACGCCGTCGAACGCCTCGCCAAATCGTTCGGAGCCCGCATGTGCGTCCGCCTCGCGGTCGCGGGCGCGTTCCACACGGCCTACATGGCGCCCGCCGAGGCCGCGCTGCGCGCCGCGCTCGCCGCGACCCCGGTGTCGGTCCCCCGCATCCCCGTCGTCTCCAACGTCGACGCCGCCCCGCACGCCGACCCCGCCGTCATCAAGGACATCCTGGCGCGCCAGCTCACGTCGCCGGTGCAGTGGGAGGCGACCCTCAAAACGTTGCTCGACCGCGGGCTGGCCAAATCGTACGAGGTGGGGCCCAACAAGGTCATTGCCGGCATCATGAAGCGCACCGACAAGAAGCACGCGATCGAGAACGTGACGGTGTGAAGAGGGAGGGGTGCGCGGCCGCGCGCGCGCGTGTGCGGGCGATGTTAGAGAGAGGGCGGCGCTGTCTGCCGCCGCCGTGCAACGCGCGCCGGGGGAGGGCCGGGCGTGGCAGAGGGGGTGGGTTCGTCCTTTGCAGTGTGTGGGGGTGCGGGAGAGGGGGTGGGTTCGTCCTTTGCAGTGTGTGGGGGTGCGGGAGAGGGGGTGGGTTCGTCCTTTGCAGTGTGTGGGGGTGCGGGAGAGGGGGTGCCTTCGTTCTGTGCAGTGTGTGGGGATACGGGAGGGGCCGCCGCCGCCCGCGCTCGCGCCTTGCCGCCCGCCGGCGCCGCGGCCGCCCCGTCGGCGTGCGTGTGCCCCTCCCCATCGGCGTGCGTGTGCCCCACCTCGCCCTCGGCGTGCGTGTGCGCCGCACCTTCGGCGTGGTGGTGGTCTCAGCCGGCCGCCGCCTCCCGCGCCTCCTCCGCCAAATCGATCAACGGGTTGGGCACGCCCGACCCCTCCAGCGTGTCCTCCTTGACGGGCCCGTACGCGATGTGCACCGGGGCGATGACTTTGCGCGCGGGCGCGATGAGCCGCCCGACCGGTTGCACCCCGACGCCGACAGGCGACACCGCGATCGACGTGGGCTGAATGTTGGCGCCCTGGGGTTGGACGTTGACCCCGATGGGGCCGACGTAGAGCAGGGCGGGCTGGGCGAAAGGGTGGGGGGGGGGGGGGCGGGGTTGGCACGGCCCCGCGTGTGTTGCCCTCGACCGCTTCCCACCCTCGTCAACCCTCCTCCGTATCTTCCCACCTGCACGTTGAACCCTTGCGGGTTGACCTGGGACCCGAGGGCCGACAGGAAGATGAGGTTGGGGTTGAGGTTGACGCCCACAATTTCGTTCGCGGCCAGCGCGGCCGAGATGGAGACAAGGGCCGGGTTGATGGCCAGCCCGGTGATGCCGGCGTCGACGCCGGTGTAGCCTTCCGAGAGGACGCACGGGGCGAACTCCATAAACTGGGCGCCCGACGCAAACTTGGTCGCCTCCAGCGCGGGCAGCCCCATGCTCTTCCCGCCGTCGCCCGGCAGGTGCGGCGCGGCGTCGGCGGTGAAGATCGGGTCCGTGAGGTGGAAGCGCGGGATGAACGGTTCGCCCGCCGCCGCGCGCGCGAGGTGCGCGTGCGCGTCGACCATGACGCGGGCGAGGGCGGCGTCGGCGGCTTCGGGGCCGCCCTCCTTGCGGAGCAGCACCTAAATAGAAGAGAGAGAGGGCGGTGCACGGTTGGATTTGATTTTTTCTCTTGCGTTCTCTCTTCCTCCCCTCTCTCTCCTCTCCCACCTGGGACAGCAGCGAGGCCCAGTTGCGGAAGTCGGCCGGAAACGCGTTGGACAGGTCCAGAGGGTCGGGCGAGATCGTAAACTTCTCCCCCGCCGCGCCGCCGGCGAGCAGCCGGCGGCCGGGCGGCGGCGGGATGTCGCTGCCGGGCGACGCGTCGCCGGAATCGATCGGCTTGCCTTCGGCGTCCTCGTCCGGGTTGAGGTCGATGTCCACGGGGGCGTACGCGATCTGGACCGGGGCGGTGACCTGAGAAAAGGAGAGAGGGGGGGGGAAAGGGTTGGCGAAAGCGGCGGCAGCATGCACCCACCCCACCCTTCCCCTTCTGACCTTGCCCGCGGGCGCGATGGACTTGCCGACCGGGGTGACCGAGGTGTCAACCGGGGCGATGTTGAGGCCCTGGGGTTGAACGTTTGCCCCGACCGGCGACACTGCGATGAGGAAGGGGGCGACTTGCATGCCTTGGGGCTGCACGTTGGACCCGATGGGCTGGACCAGGCTGAGAGAAGGAGGGCGAGGGGCGCGGTGGGTCGTAGGCTTTGGTCGCCGCCGAGCGCGCCACCACCCCCGTTCCTTCTCCCCCTCACATGAGCGACGGCTGAATGTTCGCCCCCTGCACGCTGATCGTGGACGCGGCGGCCGACATCTGCAGGCCGACCGGGGCGACGTTGACGCCGGTGGCGCCAAACGAGAGGCCGGTCATCGAGTACGAGACCAGGCACGGCGCGAACGACACCGCGGTCGCGCCCAGGGACACGCCCGTGATGGCGCGCGAGATTAGGGCGGCGCCGTTGGCGAATTTGGAGGGGGGGGAGACGTCCTGGGTGCCGGTGACCTGAAAGAGGGACGAGAGGAGGCGGGGCGTGCGTCGGCGCGCGCGCGGCCGCCGCGCGCGCAACCCCCACCCGCCGCTCCCTCCCTCTCCCTGTCACCTCGATGTTGTACTTGTTCAGCTTCTCGTTGAGTTGGGCCACAAAGGCGTCGTCCGCGGGGGCGATCTTGTCGGCCAGCGCTTGGACGGCGGCGGTCGTCGCGTTGGCCTTGGCGTCCATAGCGGCGTCCGTCGCCAGCTTGCCGGTCGCGTTGAGCTTGGCCTCCACGGTGGCGCCCCACGCGGTGAGGGGGTCGTCTGTTGGAGGAGGGGGAGGAGGGTTGGCGAGAGGGCAGCGCGCGCGCGCGGCGCACCCCCCTCGTCCTTTCTCTCACCGGCGCCCATGGTCCAGTTCTTCTTGCCCCCAAACTTGGCCAGCTGTTTGTCGGTCAGGCCGCCCCACGCGGACGCGTTGAATTTCGACGGGTTGGCGGCGAGGAGGGCGACGGTGTCGATGTAGGCCTTGGTCTCGTCGTGCACGCGCGGGATGGCGGCCATGGCGTTGTCGACGCCGCCTTCGCGCAACATGAGCACGGACGCCACCAGCTCGGAAAAGTGGGCGTAATCCGCCGACTTGCCGGCGAGGGCCGGGTCGCCGGCGCCCAGCGGCACGGGCTTTTCGGGGAGGCCCCTGCGCCTGGCAGACGCGGGGGCGACCGCCAGGGCCGCCACCAAGATGAGGGCGTGGATGGCGCGCATGGCGCTGGGGAAAAGGGGAGGGGGTGGGCGGCGCGTGCGCCGGGCGTGTGCCGCGCGCACGCCCGGCACGCGCTGCGCGCACGCCCGGCACGCGCTGCGCGCACGCCCGGCACGCGCCCGACGCCATGGACGGCCTGGCGGGTGCTTCAGATGACGCGCCAAGTGGCGGGGCGCCTTGCCCGGCAGCTGTCGCGGCGCGCGCGGGCCGCGGCGCACGCGCGCGCCGCGCGCGCGCAGCGCGCGCGCGCTCAGCCGGTGCGCGCCCGGCACGCGCCGACGCCATGGGCGGGCCCGCCAACAGCCTCGAACGCTCATTCAGTGGCCGGTGGCCAACGTTGGCCAGCCGCCGGGGCACGCGGGCGGCGGGAACGCGGGTTGGGTGAGGCGCGCCATAGCCGCGCGCCGCACCAGCGCCCACCGCACGCGCCGGGCGTCCCGAGCGCTCGCCGCCTGGTGGCGGCCAATGCGGCATTGCGTTGCGCGGTTTGGGGGGGCGTGAAACGGGCGGAGCGGGCGGCCGCGCGCGTAACGTCGCGCGAGGCGCGCATGCCGCGCGCGGAATGCCGCGCGCGGCGCGCATGCCGCGCGTGTGTCCTCTCTGCCCGCGCCGCCCTCCGGCGGGCGACCCTTGGCGCCCTGGGCCCGACTGCGCACCTGGGTAGGTGGCGGATCGAGAGTTGGGGCTCTCCTGGCGCGGTTGTGACGGCCGCTGCGCACCGCCGGCCACCCTAGAAACGCGGCCACACTCGCCGCCCGCGCCCGTGCCGAAGCGCGCCCAGCACGCGCTTACAGTGCGCCACCCCCATCCGACCCCCCCAAATCAGCCCCGCCCACCTCCCGCCCTCCCTCACCCCTGCAGCGGCGTCGGCTCCGTCACGCTCCCCGCAAACGCCGGGTCGCCCACGCCCCGCCCCACGTTGACAAGCAGTTGGGCGAGCCAGCCCCGGGTCTGCACGTCGTCCCCCAGGCAGGCGGTGAGGCCGGGGTCGGTCAGGAGCGGGGGCAGGCACTGGCGCAACGCCTCCCTCGCCCTCGCATTGTCCGACAGGCGCAGGTAGCACCTGGTCACGTGCTTGAGCAAGCGCGCCGACGGCGCGTCGGGCAGCGCGGCGACGACGGAGGCCAGGACGGCCGACACCGCGAAAAAGCGTTCGGCCGTCGCGCAAATGTAGGCGAGGCCGACGGAGTCGAGCAGGATCTTTTGCACGATGAACGTGGCGACCGTCTTGGACAGTTCCGACCCCATCTCCATCGTGCGCAGGCAGAGGGGAATGATTTCGGTGGACAGCAGAAAGTTGATGACGTCCGTGTCGTCGACTTTGACCAGGGCGCCTGGAGGGGGAGAGGAGGGAGGTGGCGGGCGGTCGTGCGGCGCGCGTGGCGGCGTCCGGGGCAGCGGAAAACAAAAATAAAAATCGACCCTCTTCTTCTTCTCTCACCAATGACCCCCAGGCTCGTCAGCCGCAAGTATTCAAACGGACGCGTCTTGGACACCGTGTTGAGAAATGGGTAGAGGAAGAGGGGCACGTGCGCTTGGAGAAACGGCGCGCGCGTGTCGGGGTGCGACGCGACGCACTGCAGGAGCGCCAGCGCGTTGCAGACGCGGTTGGAGGCGTGCGCGGTGAGGGCGGGGGGGGAGAGGAGGGGGTAGATGGCCACGATCTCCTTCAAGAGAGGAGGGAGGGTGGGTCGGCCGCGGCGCGTCGGCGCGCGGGCGCCCGCCCATGCCGCCGCCCGCCCGCCCGCCCCGCGGCTCGATCACACGCTCGCGCGACGAGCAGGGCCCACGCGCAGCCCCGTCCTCCCCATCCTGCGCGGCGCGCACCTGCAACAACGCCGCGATCGTGCCGAACGAGTGCCACAGGCACGGCGCCAGCTCGGGGAACGCTTCCCGTTTCTTGGACAGGTCGAGCAGGGCGGCTTCGCGGGTGGCGGGGTCGGCGAGGTCCAGGACGAGCTGCTCGACCGACGCCGCCGCCATCGCGGCGGTGCGGGGGGGGGGGGGGGGCGTGTGTGGCGCGCGACGCAGTCTCTGCGCGCGGCGGGCGGGCGGCCGCCCGGGCGAGGAGGGGCGGCGGGAGGGAGGAGTGGTGCGCGGTGGCGGCAGCGACCGTTCAGTTGCAGGCACGGCCTCCACCTCCACCTCCTCCCATCAACTCCGCGCCACGACTATCGGGGCTAGTGTGTCGTCGCCGGCGTCAAACAGGAACGCGGGCGTCGGCGCGGCCGCCGCCGCCGCGGCGGGCGCGCCGCCAAGCGCTGAGCCGAGGGAGACTCTCTCGTCGACCACGGACGACGCAAACAGGGTGCGCAAAGGATCGGCCACCATGACCGCAAATGGCGTGTCGGCCGCGCGCACGTGGCGCGCCAGGCGGCAAAAGCCGGCGCCGGTTGCGTCGCGCCAGAGCGCGAGCACGCGGCCGACGCGGGGGCCGGCCTCCCCCGGGGGCGCCGCAAACGCGGTGGGGGCGCCGACGCGGAGCAGGGTGCCGTCGGACAGGGCGACGGCGTTGTGGTAGGTGCGGGACGAAGAGGGAGGGGGAGGGGGGCCTGTCGCAGGCGCAGGCGCGGCCGTCGGCGGGCCGCGCCAGGTGAGGGAGCCGGCGGGCGCCGCCCCTCCACCACGCACTCTGCTGCCGGGCACGGCGCGCAGCTTCAGCGGCGGCAGCCTGGGCGGCGGCGGCGGCGCGCGGCACGCGCGCTTGGCGGCGGGCGCGCGCGGCGCGGGGCGGCGGCGAGCGGGCGGCGCAGCGGGCGCGGCGTCGCCGTCGGACGTGTCGGGAAAGGCGTACGGGTCCCGGGGGCGGGGGGCGGGGGTTGGACGAGCCGGCGCCGCCGAAGGAGGCGCCGCCAACCGACACTCGGGCTCGCCGACCGGCCCCCAGTCCAGAGAATCCGTGTCCCAGGGCGGCATCGACGGCGGCGGCGACAGCGGGCGCACACGGGGCGGCGCGGGCCGCGCAGGCGACAGCTCGCGCGGCCGCCCTCCCGCGGCCCGCTCGGGCGACCGCGAAAGCGCCGCCTGCCGGCGCGTGGTGACGCCCAGGAATTCGAGGCGGGGGCGATGGGCGGCAGTCGGGAGCGAGGGTTGGATGAGGGGTGGCGAGGGCGAGGCAGCAGGGGCAGGGGTCGGCGCAGGCGCGGCGTCCGCCGGCACGTCCGCCACCGCCTCCGCATCGCCTCCCGCGGGCTGGGAGGGCACGGTCGCGGATCTGGACACGCCGGAGCGCGCGCCGCCGCCGGAGGCGGCGGCGCCGCGCGAGACGGCGGCGGCGGGCGGAGACGCGCCTCCTCCGTCCCCCCCCTCCTCGAGCCGTGCCGGCGAACCGACCGTGGCCGGCACGGCGGTCAGCCCGACCACCTGGGGCGAGGGCGTGACGCTGGCCGTCGCGGCGCGCAGGCGCGGCGGCGACGGCGCGCGCGCGGCGGCGGCCGCGCCGCCGCCGCCCAGGAACACGGGGAGCCGGGTGTCGGTGAGCCGGGCGCAGCCGGGGTCGGCAGCCCCCAGAGGGGTCGTGGCCGGCAGGCGGGCGAGGGGGCCGGGGCGCGGCGGTCGTGCGGCCGCGGCCGCGGCGGCGGACGGTGGCGTCCCCGCTTCCGTCTCTGAATCGGGCACCGTCAGCTGGGGCGACACGGGCAGCGACCGCGAAGGGCGGGAGGCGCCAGAAGTGTCGGCAGCGGGCGCGGCGGCGACCGCGGCCGCCGGCGACGACGACGGTTGCGACGACAGCGGCAGCGCGGGCGGCCGCTGCGGAGGCACGGACAGGCGCAGCGTGAGCGACGACTGGTCCGGGGCGGGCGCAGCCGTGTTGGGAGGCGGGGAGGGCGCGACAGGCACTCGCGCAAGGGACGCCGCCGGCACCGCGACCGGCGCCCAGTCGACCGGCCCCGACCACACGACGCGCACAGGCACCTCTCGCACGAGGCCGCCGCCCCCGCCACCGCCACACTCGGCCGGCGCTGACTCGGGCGCGCGCCGCTCGGCGCGCACCCGCCCGCCCGCGGCCAGGGCGGCGGCGCGGGTGGCGACGGTATGTGGAGACGCCATGTGTTGGGCGACGTCGGCGGTGAGCACGGCAGGAGTGGTGGTGTGTGGGGCGCGGACGTCGTCGCCGCCGCCACCACCCCCTCCGTCCACGCCCAGCAACCCTTGCGCCAGGCGCGCCCCCACGATGGGCACCTCCCACCGCTCGGTCGCGCCCCGGCCGACGCGGCCGGGCGCGCCGGCGGCGGCGGTCGCCGCGGCGACGGCCGCCGCCGCGGCTTCGAGCTCGCCGTGGCTCACCGCCACGTGCACCCCCCCCACCCACGACCCCGCGGCCAGGGCGGCGTAGCGCACGTCGTTGGCGGCGGCGGCGGCGGCCAGAGGGGAGGGCGAGAGGAGGAGGGCGCGGCGCGCGGTCGGGCGAACCGGCGGCGCGCTGCCCGCGCGGCCGGCGGGCGGCGGGCTCGGGCAATCATCCGGCTGGCTCGACGGCGGCGGCGCGCGCGCGGGCGTGGTCAGGGAGAGAGGGGGAGGAGGGGCCTTGGCCTCAGCGCGCGAAGCGTCGCCCGCGGCCCGCGTTTTGATCGCGCCCACCGCCTTCACCGCTTCCTCCTTCGATCCACGCCCGGTGCGCCACACGCAGCTGCGAGCCAGGTGGGGGCGCGGCGGGGCGGGGCGCGGGAGCGGGAGCGGGGCCGACGCGGGCCCGCCTCCAGGAATGGACGCCGGCGGCGCGGCGGCGGCCTGCGGTGGGGGCGCTGCAGACATCGGGGCGAGCCGCGAGGGGCGGCGGCCCGCGATGGGGGGTGTGCGCAAAGAGAGAGCGTCGGCACCGGCCCACATCCCTCTCTGCGCGGCCGCGGCGCCCCGCACCGCCACTAGCGCGTCGCCATGACAAAGCCCACCGCTCGCCGCACCCTGGAGGAGGTGCGACGGGCGCGTGTGGGGAGGCCATGCGCTGCCGACGCGCCCGGCGGCGGCCTTCGACCCCCCTTCCCCTCCTTAGGAGACCGCTTTCATCGACCAAGTGACCCCCACCAAGTACGTCATCCGCCCCGGCTTCGTGCCCGGCATGCGCGTGCCGGGCGCGTTCTACGTGGACGCGAGTCTCGCCCCCCTCGTATTCGAGGAGCTGGCCGAGGCCTGTGCGCGCGGCGCCGCGGGCGGCGGCGGCTTCCTGCCCGCTGTGAAACAAGTGGCCAACGTGGCCGCCCTGCCCGGCATCGTCGGGGTGCGGGGAGCGAGGGGGAGAGGGGGCAGGGGTGTTCCCGCGCGCGCGGGCGAGCGCGCCTCGACCCCCCCCCCCCCTCCCGTCGCCAGATGTCCCTGGCCATGCCCGACCTGCACTCCGGCTACGGCTTCGCCATCGGCAACGTCGCCGCGTTCGACACGGCCGACCCAGCGGCGGTCGTGTCGCCGGGCGGCGTCGGGTTTGACATAAACTGCGGCGTGCGGCTGCTGCGCACCAACCTCACGGAAGCCGACGTCGCCCCCGTCAAAGAGCAGTTGGCGCAGGCGCTGTTCGACCACATCCCCGTCGGCGTCGGGTCGCAGGCGCGTGGGGAGGGAGGGGCGTGTTCTTTCGAGGAAATGTTTGAGACAGGGTCAATCGACACATACCACCAACTACATCGTCTATGTCCTTTCCTCCCCCCACCCTCAGGGCATCATCCCAACCACCATGGCCGACCTGGAAGCCGCCCTCGAGCTCGGCATGGACTGGTCCCTGCGGGAAGGGTACGCGTGGCCGGAGGACAAGGAGCACTGCGAGGAGGCGGGGCGCATGCTCGCGGCCGACCCGGCGAAGGTGTCGGCGCGGGCCAAGAAGCGGGGGCTGCCCCAGATGGGGACACTGGGGGCCGGGAATCACTATGCCGAGGTGGGAGGGTTGGGGGGAGGTGTGGGGCGGGGTGGCGGCGGGTCGAGGCGCGCGACCCGCCCCGGCCCCACCTTTGGTCCCTCCTCGCCTCGCCCCCCAGGTCCAGGTCGTCGACGAAGTGTTCGACCCCGCGGCCGCCCGCCGCATGGGCATCGACCGCGTGGGCCAGGTCGTGGTCATGATCCATTCCGGGTCGCGCGGCCTCGGCCACCAAGTAGCCACCGACGCCCTGGTGTCCATGGAGGCCGCGATGGCGCGCGACGGCATCGCGGTCAACGATAGGCAGCTGGCCTGCGCCAGGATCGCGTCCGAGGAGGGGCAAGCGTACCTCGCCGCGATGGCGTGCGCGGCCAACTACGCGTGGGTCAACCGCTCGTCGATGACGTTCCTCGCGCGCTCCGCCTTTGCCTCCGTCTTCGGCAAGCCCGCTGACGAGCTGGACATGCACGTCGTGTACGACGTGTCGCACAACATCGCGAAAGTGGAGGAGCACGTGGTCGACGGCGAGCGCAAAACGCTGCTCGTCCACCGCAAGGGCGCGACGCGCGCGTTCCCGCCGCACCACCCGCTCGTCCCGGCCGCCTACCAGCTGACCGGCCAGCCGGTGCTCATCGGGGGCACCATGGGCACGTGCTCCTACGTGCTCACGGGGACGGCGACCGGGATGGCGGAAACCTTTGGCTCGACGTGCCACGGCGCGGGCCGCGCGCGGTCGCGCAACGCGTCGCGGCGCACGCTCGACTGCGAGACGGTGCTGGGGCGGCTCAAGGCGCAAGGGATTGCGATTCGGGTTGCGAGCCCCAAGCTGGTCATGGAGGAGGCGCCGGAAAGGTGGGGAGAGAGGAAGGGGGGAGGGATGGCGCCCCCGAAACCTCGCCCGCCCACCCTGTCCCCCCTCCCCTCCCCTCTGCAGCTACAAGGACGTGTCCGCCGTGGTGGACACGTGCCACGCGGCCGGCATCTCCCGCAAGTGCGTGCGCTTGCGCCCGCTCTGCGTCGTGAAGGGTTGAGGCAGGACGAGGGGAGACGAGGGCCCGGCACACAATTGCACACACACGGGTGGGCGGGATGATGTTACACACGCAGGGGCGCGAACAAACACGAGAGAGCTCTCGAACGGGTCAAAAATCAAAGCGGTCCGGGAAGAGGGTCGGCGCGACCAGGGTCCAGGCGTACAGCCCCAGAGCCGCCCACGCGGTGGCGAGCTTGACCCACACCGACGGCCAGCCGACGTCGACGAGCTGAGGGTGGAGGTGTGGGAGGTGTGGGCGGTGCGCGCCTCGGGCGCCCCCGGACCCCCTAGCCTCCCTCCCCTCTCGTCTTCTCACCTCGCGCTCCGCGGCCCCGGTCCCCCACCCCGTGAGAACCATCGCGATGTAGGCCGACCCCGCGGCAAACACGGCGTGGAACCAGGGGTAGGAGTAGGCCAGCGGGGCGGCGGGCGGCCTGTCGGCGGCGAGCGCGGCGCCGGCGGGCGGCGCGTCGGCGGTCACCACTTCCCGCTCCGGCGCCAGCGTGCGCGTGCCGGGGATGCCGTCCAGGCCGGCAGAGGTGAGGTCGCGGTCGAGCAGGGGGGTCGAGTCGTCGGACGCGCGGCGCGGGTCGAGCGAGGCGAGGCCGGTGGCCGACCCGGCGCGCAGCGCCGCGTACAAGACCGACGCCGCCGCAAGCGCGACCGCGCCGCCCACGCCCGCCGCGGACGCGGCGTCCGCGCGCCGGCCCAGGCCGTTGCAGGCGTAGTCGCGCGGCTCGGAGGCCAGGGCGGAAAAGGCGCCGTACGCGGCGTAGAGCGCGACGACGGCCGAAGGAAAGAGCGACCCGCGCGGCGCGCGCGGCGACAGCGCGAGGGCCGTCGCCGCCAGCCCGGCCAGCAGCGTCGCCACGATGACGGCCACGTTGAAGGAGCAGTCGCCGGCGGCGGCGGGGTTGAAAAAGTAGAGCGAGACGCCGGCGAACGCGGCGACGCCCGCGGCCGCGCCGCCGGAGAGGCCGAGCAAACCCCACAGCGCCCGCTCATCCCCGGACGCCACCCAGTCGTCGTTAACCTCGCACACGCAGTCGAGCAGGAGGAGGACTTGGACGCCCAGGAAGGCGGCGGCGGCGGGGCGCGCGACAAACGCCCACGGGCCGAGCGCGCCCACCGGCAGCAGGAACGCGCCCCCGACGAGCGCGACCCAGGCGCCCAGCTTGAGGCCCCAGGAACCGTGCTGGACGTGGGCGTCGACGGCGTCGCCGCGCCCGGTGGCGCCAGAGGTCAACGCGGCGAGAGAGGCGAAAAACGCAAACGACGCCGCCGTGACGCGCAGCACCGCCTGCTCCCCGAAAAAGGCGGCGGGGGGGTGTGGGCCCACGGCGCGCGCGATCCCTGGGGAGAAAGGGAGGGGGGCACGGGATGGGCACGCGGGGCGGCGCGCGGCGCGGCCCCCCACCCGCCCTCCCTCCCCCCTCCTCCTCCCTCACATGGCAGGTGCTTGACCAGGGGTTCTGCCCCCAGGCGCAGCGCCCAGGCGAGCACCATGGCCGCCGCGAAAAAGGCGCAATAGGCGAGCCGCGCCGACCGTGCGGCCAGTGACCGCCCGGCCGCGCCCGCGGCGGCGCACGCGCACCAGGCGGCGGTGGACGCGCCGCACGAGGCGAGGGCGGCGGGGAGGACGAACATTGGAGAGTGGGAAGGGGGCGCGTCGCGCGGCGCGTTCACTGCCGCCTCTCCCTCTCGGTCCTCCTTGATGGCCGCCGCGCCCGCCGGTCGCCTGACGCTGCCGCTGCCCGCCGGAGAGCTGGCGCTCGCGCTCGCCACCGTTGCGCTCTTTTTGCCCACGGTGTGGGCGGTCCACCACGCGGTCGCGTTCCTCATTCGCCTCGTGCGCCCCAAGCCGCACGCGGCGTGAGCCGAGAGCAGGGTGGGCATCGCTCGACGCCGCCCCGCGATGGCCATCTCCCAGTTCTTCATCCTGTCGCCGCGCGGGGACACGATCGTGGCCCGCGACTATCTGGGCAACGTGCCCAAGGTGTGAGAGGCAGCGTGGCGTGGCGGCGCGGGAGGAGAAGGGGGCGGCGGGCGCCCCGGCGCCGATGCGCGCGGACCGCGACCCGGCCCCCTCTCCCCCTCCCAGGGCGCCGCCGAAATCTTCCTCCGCAAAGCGCGCGCCGCCGGCGCGGCCGCGCTGGCGGGCGACCCGACCGCCGCCGCCTCCGACCCGGTGTCCGCGTCCCCCCCCGCGCTCGCCGCCGACGGCGTCCACTTCCTGCGCCTCGCCGCCGGCGGCCTCCACCTCGTGGCGGCCACGCGGGACAATGTGAGCCCGGCGCTGACGCTCGACCTGTTGGCGCGGGTCGGGGCCATCGTGCGCGACGCGTGCGGCGCGCTGACCGAAAGCGCGGTCCGCCGCAACGCCGTCCTCGTGTACGAGCTCCTGGACGAGGCCGTCGACGGCGGCCTGCCGCAGCCGACGGACGCGGTGACGCTGCGGGAGCGGGTGCTGTCGGCGCCGGTGGTGCCGCGGGCGAGGGGGCGTGCGAGCGCGCCGGCGGGCGGCGCGCCCGGCGCCCCGCCGCCCGTCCTCAAGTCCGTGCTCGCCGACGCATCCCCCGGCGCCGCGGGCGGCCGCCGCGACGAGATCTTCGTCGACGTCGTGGAGCGGCTCTCGGCCGTCGTCGGCCCGCGCGGGCGCGCCGTGCGCGCGGCGGTCTCCGGGTCGATCTCGGTCAAATCGTTCCTCCGCGGCGCCCCGCCCGTCTCCATCGCCCTCGCTGACGGCATCACCATCGGTCGGGATGGAGGCGGCGGCGCCGGCGGCGACGGCGGCGGCCACGGCGGCGGCTTCGACGCGCGCGGCGCGCCGCCCGCGTTCGTCCGCCTCGACGACGCCCTCTTCCACGACGCCGTCTCCCTCGCCCGCTTCGACTCCGAACGCTGCCTGGATCTGACGCCGGGCGACGGGGAGACCGAGCTGTGCCTGTACCGGGCGACGCGCGGGTTGGCGCTGCCGTGGGGGCTGGCCGCGTCGCTCGACGACGGCGCGGCCCCCGGCCGCGCCTCGCTCACGCTCGTGCTCACCGCCGACTTTGCGGCCGACCGCACCGCGACCGGGCTCACGATCACGCTGCCGCTGCCCGCGGAGGTCGCGCGCGCGGGCGCCGAGGCGACCGCCGCGCGGCGCCCCGCGCGCGGCGCGGGCCGCGGCGCGCTCGCGCCGCCGCCCGACCGCGGCCCGCCGCCGCCCGCGGGGGTGGCGGATTACGACGAAGGCGCCAGGCTGCTGACGTGGCGCGTGCCGAGCGTGGCGGGCGGCGCGGAGCTCACGCTCCGCGCGCGGCTCACCCTCGCCCCGGGCGTCGCGTCCCTCTCGGCCGCCGCCCGGCGCGGCGTCGGGCCGGCGACGGCCGCGTTCTCGCTGCCCCAAGTCGCGTCCACCGGGCTGCGCGTGCGGCACTGCCACGTCGGCGCGCCGGGCGCGGGCGGCGGCCTCGCGGGCGGCGGCGCGGGCGGTCGCGCGGGAGCCGGCTCCCCACACCGGTGGGTGCGCTACGTGACCACGAGCACGGCGTACGTGTTTCGGCTCGCCTGAGCGCGGGCGGAGGAGGGCGGGACGAGGGCGGGGCGCGGGACACGGGGGTGGCAGCGGCGGGCGTGCAAAGGCAACCCTCCTCGCGGCGCGCCGGTCGGTGCATGGGTCGTGCGTGTGTCGGGGTGGGCTGACACGGGCGGGCGCGGCGGCGGCGGGCGCGCAAGGACAACCCTCGCGGCGTTCGCCCGTGAGCCGCCGCTCCCGCCCACGCCCGAGCACAGATCCCCGCCCGCCGGCACGCCCCGGGCCGCCGGCCTCCGCCCCCGCCCCAGCGCCGCCTCCGACCCCCCGCCGGCCGCCGGCCGGCCGCGGCCATGGTGTCGGTCGCCGAGCGTGGCGTCGCGCCGCCCGCGCGCGGCACGGTGAGCGACGGGGGCCCGCCTCTCCCCCGGCGATCGACGCGGGACGGCAACCCAGCGCCGCTGCGGCGCCCCGGCGGCGCGGCGCGCCTCCCTTGCGGCGCGGCGCGCCGCGCTTCCGACCCTCGATCCCTCCCCCCAGGACCGGCTGGACGCGGGCGCCCGCGTCCTGTGCCAAGCCTCGTTCGACGGCGAGCAGCGTGAGTCGAGAGTGGAGGGTGGGAGGGGTGGGAAGGAGGGGAAGTGCGGGCGCCGCGCGGGTGCGGCGCTGGCATGGCGCCGGGGGGTGCGGGGCGTGGGGTCAGCCGTGCGGAGCCGTCGGCTGGCTCGCGTTGGCGCCGCCGCGAGGGCTTGCAGCGCCCCTCGGCCCGCCATTCGACCCTATTCCCCCTAACCCTAACGCAAACCCTAACCCGAACCCTAAAACTCTCAGACGTCGCCCAGATCGTCGAAACGCGTTCCTCCCCGGCCCCCGCCTTTTACGTGCACTACGTCAACTGCGACAAGCGCCTGGACGAGTGGGTGCCCGCGGCGCGCGTCGCGCCGCTGCCGACGGGTGGCGGCCGCGTGGCGGCCCCGGCGCGGCTTGCCGCCGCGCCCTCCCTGACCGCCTCCGACCCCGCCGCCGCCGCCGCCCTGGAAGCCGCCGACTCGCTCAAAATGACGCGCCGCCTGAAGCGCCGCATCGAGGTCGCGCACCACGTGCCGACCCCGTTGGAGGAGCTGCCGCCGGCCGACGCGGCGGCCGAGCGCGCGCACCAGGAGCGCACGCGCCTCAAAAACATTCGCGCCGTCGAGCTGGGCAAGCACGACATGGACGCCTGGTACTACTCGCCGTACCCGGACCCGTTTGGCGGGTTGGACCGGTGCGGGGGAGAGGGGCAGAGGCGGGCCGCGCGCGCGCGCGCGCCGGCGCGGTTCGCACGCCCACCTCGTTCCCCTCTCGCCCCCCCCTCGACAGCCTGCACGTGTGCGAGTTTTGCCTCAAGTACTTCGCCAAGCGGTCGACCCTGCTCCGCCACGCGTCGCGCTGCGACCTCCGCCACCCCCCCGGCGACGAGATTTATCGGTCGCCGCCCCCGGGCCCCCCGGGCCGGGACGGCGGCCCGCACGCGGACGCGGTGGCGTCGCCCACGGTGGCCGTGTTTGAGGTGGACGGCAAGAAGGACAAGGTGTGGGGGAGGCGGCGAGGAGGCGAGCGCGACCAAACCCGCACCCCGACCCAACCCCAGCCCCAACGCCACCCCCACCCCCAACCCTCACCTCTCAGGTCTACTGCCAGTCGCTCTGCCTGCTCTCCAAACTCTTCCTCGACCACAAGACGCTCTACTACGACGTCGACCCCTTCCTGTTTTACGTCCTGTGCGAAAAGGACAAGGACGGGTAAGGCAGAAAAGAATCGTTTGTTTTAGAGCCACCTTGTTTTCTTTTTTTTTCTCAATTCCGACCTGCCCTCCCTCCCCCCAGGTACCACATCGTGGGCTACTTCTCCAAAGAGAAACATTCCGAGGACGGCTACAACCTCGCGTGCATCCTCACGCTCCCGCCCTACCAGCGCAAGGGCTACGGCAAGTTTCTCATCGCGTTCTCCTACGAACTGTCCAAGAAGGAGGGCAAGGTGGGCACGCCAGAACGGCCCCTGTCGGACCTGGGCGCGGTCTCCTACCGGTCCTACTGGACGCGCGCGGTGTTGGCGGCGCTGCACGCGCACCGCGGCAACCTGTCGATCCGCGACATTTCCGACCTCACCGCCGTGCGCACGGACGACGTCGTGAAAACGCTCGAGGTGCTGGGCCTCGTCAAGTACTGGAAGGGGGACCACATCATCAGGTGCGAGGGGGGGGCGCGAGGGGAGGGTCGAGGGGTGGGTCAGGGTTAGGGTTGGGGAGGGGTGGGTGTCGCCGCCGCGCGCGCCGACCCCGACCCCGCCTCCCTCCCTGCCCCGCAGCGTCACGCCGCGCCTCGTGGAGGAGCACCTCAAAGCCGCCGGCGGCGGGCGCGGCCTGGGCGTGGACCCGGCGCGCCTGCACTGGACGCCGTTTGTCGCGCCGGGCGGCGCCAAAAAGTGAAGAGCGAGGGCAGAGAGGCGCGCGGCGGCGGCCGCGCGCGCACGCCCTCTGCACCCACCCCTGTCCCCACCCGCCTCCGGGCTGTACCCCGCCTGCGGCGTTTCCTTTCCTTTGGTGTGCGTGTCACAACGGGTGTGCGCGCAGGGTTGCGCGCGCGCGGGGGTGTCGAAGCGGCGCGGCGCGCGCGCTCCGCCGCCCCTCGCCGCCCCGTCTCTATCGTCTCATCGCTCGGTGGCGCCGTGCGCAATGGCGCTGGCGTGGTGGTGTGCAGTCGGTTGCGCGGCTCAAGGGCCGGCGGGCGTCTCGCTCGAGTGAGGGCTGAGGACCGTGCGCCTCCCCCCGTCGGGTCGCCCCTCACACGTCCAGCCCCGGCAGCCGGCGCGCGACGTCCTTGAGCACGGCGGTCGCGTCCTCCTGCCAGTCGTGGCCCTTGTCCAGGGCGTACCGGACGATGAGCGCGGGGAGGGCCACGATGCCGAGCGCCTGCACTGGCACCCCCAAAAGAATGTCCAGCCCCGGCGCGTGCAGCACGCGCTCGGCGATGATGAAGGCGATGACGGCGCCCACGCCCCAGCCGACGACGGCGGCCTGCGGGGGGGGGGAGGGGGGGAAAGGCGGTGATACGGTTTGGACGCGCCCGCGCGCGCGAAAACGAAAAGCACGCCCCCGCTCTCTCGCCCTTTTTCTCTCGCTCGCCTTTTTCTCGTTGGGGTACGCTTCAAACGTCTCGGCAAAGTCGGCGAGGACGGCGTCAAAATCTTTGCCCGCGCGGGTGGGGGCGGGGCCGCGCGCGCGGCGCGCCGCGGCCGCGGGGGCGCGCGCGGGGGCCAGGAGGCGCGAGGGCGCGATGCGAAGCGTCATTGAGCGAGCGGACAGCATTGGAAAGAGAGGGACGAGGGCGGGGCGGTGTGCGCAGCGATGGCGCGCATCCCCGCCCCACTCCCGCGCCCCGCGCCCGCCGCCCCGCCCCGCGCCCGCGCCGCGGGCCCGGGCATTCCTCCCCACCCCCCCGCCATGCTGCAGTTCATCCTCCTGGTGAACAAGCAGGGCCAGACGCGGCTGGCGCGCTACGCCGACGCGTCCCTGACGCCCGCCGCGCGCCACGCGCTGGAGGGCGAGGTCGTGCGCAAATGCTTGGCCCGCTCCGACAAGCTGGTGCGGGAGGAGAGGTGGTCGGGGCGCGGACGAGGAGGAACAAGGGATGGCGCGCCCCGACCCCCGTCCCCGCCGCCTCCCCCTTTTACAGTGCTCCTTCGTCGAGCACGCCGGCGGCCGCGTCGTGTACCGCCGCTACGCGTCCCTCTTCTTCCTGGTGGGCGTCGACGGCGACGAGGTGAGGGCCGCACGAAACCCGACCCTCGCCCGACCCCGGCGCGCGCGCCCACACCCCGGCCCCGACCCCGCCCCCACCCCTCGCAGAACGAGCTCGCGATTCTGGAGTTCATCCACGCCCTCGTCGAAGCCCTGGACCGCCACTTTGGCAACGTGTGCGAGCTGGACATCATGTACAACCTCGAGACGGCGCACTATGCCCTGGACGAGATGGTGGCCAACGGGTCGGTGGTGGACGGGTGCCGCGCCAACGTGCTCGCCCCCCTCCAGTTGCTCGACGCCGCGTCGACCGGGTGAGGGGGGCGAGGCCCTGGCGCGGTCACGCCGGCGCGCCGCGCGGCGCGCGCGGCCCGCGCGCGCGCGGCGCGCCCGGCCCCCCCGCCCCCGGCGCCGCCGCCAGCAACCGCGCAATCGACGCCCGCGCCCGGTACGGCCACCGGAGCAGGCCGGACGCTCGGCACGCCTTCTTGAGGGTGGTCACGCCGACGCCCAGGGCGGCGGACGCCTCCTGGGGAGGGGTGTGTGGGCGTGGGTAGGTGCCGGCATCGAGTCCGGGCGCGACCGGGCTCGGGCGCCCCCGTCCGTTTCTCGTGCCGCCGCCGCCGTCCGCCGTCGGCGCCGTGTTTTAATTGTGACTCGCCACCGCGCTGCCCGCCCTCCCCCCCCCCTCGCCTGCATCGTCATGTCGAAGTAGCCGCCCGCCTGCAGGGCGGACGCGGTGACGCGGCCGCCCTCGATGGGCGGCGCGGAGGCTTCCGGGGGTGGGGGTGGGGGCGGCGGCGGCGCGGGGGCCGGCTCCGCGCGCGGCGGAGCCACCGGCTCCCCTCCAGGCCGCTGCAGGGAGCAGGGGCACCCCGCGCACCCCGCCACCTCGGCCGCGGCTGCGGCGAGCGCTGGCAGCGCGACGCCGCCCGCGCCGACGCGCGCGCCCGCGGCGGCGGCGACCGCCACCTGCCCCAGCAGCCAGCCCCGCCGCGCCGCGTCGCTGGCGCCCGCGGGCGGCGGCAGCGCGACAAAGTCGGGGGCGGGAGGAGGGGGTGGCGGGGTGCGCGCGGCGGCGCGGCGCGCGCGCCGCGGCGGCGACCCCGCCACCGCCGGACCGTCGCACGCCGCCGCCGCCGTCTGCGCGGGCGGCGGCGGCGTCAGCAATCCCGTGACGTCGACCAGGGCGGCGGCGGGGGGGGGGAGCGGCGGCGGGGAGGGCCACGCGGTGGGCACGCGCTCCAGCTCCAGCCCCGGCGCCAGCGGCAGCGCGCACGCCCACCCGGCGCCGGGCGGCGACAGCAACCATGGGGACGGCGGGCTCGACCCCATGCGCCCGCGGGGGCGGGGCGGCAGTTACTCCCCCGCGCCGCGCGGCAGAGAGACTGGCGCGCGCACGCCTCGCGCCTCTCCACTCCCCGCCTGCGCGCGTGTCGCATGCTCAACAAATCATCAACGCAAACCAGAGACCCCACGGCCCGCCGCCGCCGCCTAGGCGCGTCGCCCGCCCGCCGCCGCTCACCCGCCCCGCGTTCCCTCCCTCCCTCCACCCCTCCCCACACGCCATCACGTGCGCAGGGACACGGAGTCGCCGTCCACCCTGAAACGGGGGTGCGCGGCCAGCCACTTGCCCAGCTTGGGGATGGCGGGCGGGCGTTTGGCGACCGACCCGAGGGCGGCCAGTTTGGTGGGGCCGGCGGTGGCGAGGTGGGCGGCGAGGGCGGCTTCAAAGGCGCCGGCGTCGCCGGCGGAGGCCGCCGGGCGAGGCGCGGCGGGCGTGGCCTTTTTCTTGGGGGGTGGCGCGGCGGCCGCCTCCTCCTCGTCCTCCTCGCTCCCCTCGTCGAAGCTGTCGTCATCATCCTCGTCGTCCGGCGCCGGCACCGCCTCACGGCCGCGCTTGGCGGGCGTGCGTGGCGCGGCGCCGAGCGCGGCGGCGGCGGCGGCCTCCTCCTCGTCCGATTCGTCGTCCGAGTCGAGCAGGGCGGCACCCTCGTCGCCATCAGAGAGGTCGTCCGAGTCCTGGGAAAAAGGGGTGGCGTCGGCCGCACGCAGGCGCCCGCCTAGCGCCCTCTCCCTCCTCCCTCCCCCTCACCTCGCTGCCGCCGTCGGACATGTCGCTGAAATCGCGCACGGCGGGGCCCTTGGCCGGCTGGGCAAGACGGGGAATGTGCCCGCGTCGGCCGCCGGTCCGCGCCGGCGTGGCCCTGGCCGCCGCGTCCGCTCGCCTCCAGCCCCCATCTCCCCACATATCTCTCACCTTGCCACCTTTGACCCGCTCCCGGGGCCGCGCCGCCTCTTCGTCTTCCTCCGACTCGGACTCGGTCTCGAATTCGGGCTCCCCGCCGTCGCTCCCCCCGTCGAGCAGCGAAGTCACCGTCTTGTACCCCGACACGTACACCGGGGACGGCCCCGAGTGGCAAACAGCGACGTCGGCGCCGGGCGGCGCGCCCGCGAGGGCGGACCACATGAGGTCGAGCGCAAACTGCTCGCACCGCCCTTCCACGAGCGTGCCCACAGGCGTCTTGACGCCGTCACGCACGACAAAGACCGTGTGGCGGCCGGGGGACGGGGAAGGGCCCAGCGCCGCTTGTGTCGCGTGCACGAGCGCGACGCCGTCGTCGTCGTCGCCGTCGCCCGCGCCCAGGGGGATCGTGGCGCCGGGCGGGATTTCGATACCGAAAAACTCGACGTCGGGGTCCATGGTGGAAGGATGGAAGCGGGAGAGAGGGGGGCGGGGAGTGAGACGGCGGCCGGCGGCGCCGCATTGGCACTCCTTCTCCTCCCTCCCCTCCTCCTCCTCCTCCTCCTCCTCCCCCCTATGGGCGGCGGTAAGCGGTCGGCCGCCGGCCCCGGCTTCACCGGCGCCAAGCGGCACAAGTTCTCGGGCGGGCCCGGCCAACCCTCCCTCCCGCTGCCCGGCCGCGGCTTCCTCGTGTCGTGCGTCGCGGGCAAGGAGGCGCAAGCGTGCCGGGAGGCGGCGGGAGCGTTGAAGGAGGCGTACTCGGAGTTGAGGGAAAAGCAGGGGTCTGGCGCCGAGGCGCCCGCCGCCGCCCCTGCGTCCGACCTGGGCACCGCTCTGGATGCCGACCTCGCGTCCCTGGCGGAGAAGGGCGGCAGCGACCCCGCCGCGCCCCCTCTGAAGACGGCGACGCTCGGCGCCGGCCTCGCCTTTCTCTCCCTGCCCGCCATTCCCTCCCCCGGTGAGCCCACCCCCACGTCCGTCGCCATCAAGCTCGCACGCGACGTGGCGGCGACGCGGTCGGGGCGGTCGCGGTTTGTGCTGCGTGTGGTGCCCTTTGAAACCACCGTCGCGGCCGAGGTCGACGCCATCGTCGCCGGAGTCAAACGCTTGGTGGCCATTACCTTTCCCGACACCCCTACAACCTACGCGGTCGCGTACGACCACCGGGCGTCGCCTCAATCGCCCCCGCGCGACGCGCTCGTCGCTGCGGTCGCCGCGTGCGCGCCGGACGGGCACAAGGTCGAACTCACCGCTCCGGCCCTCACCATCCTCGTGCACGCGCTGCGCGGCGTCGCGGGCCTGGCGGTCGTGCCGGACTATCGGGCCCTCGCCCGCCTCAACTGGAGGGAACTGGCCGCGCCGGGGGGGACGGCCGCGCTCGCGGCGGCCGCGGTCGCGGGAAGGGCGCGGGCGGCGGGCGAGGGGGTGGAGGCGGCGGGCGGCACGGAGGCGGTGGAGGTGGTGGCGGCGGCGGCCGAGGCAGCAGAGCCCGAGGCCCAGCCCGATCCCGAGGCCGCGCCCACGCCCGCGGGCGCCGTCCCCGCGCCCGCGGGCGAGGGCGGTGAGGCCGGCGGGTGACGGGCGCGCGTGTGAAGCGAACCGTGTCGAGCCGTCGAGCGGCGCCTCTCTTCAACCACTCTCCAGCCGCCAATCGCGGCCGCCGCCGCCCGCCCGCTACCCCCTCCTGGCCGTCCCACCCCACCCGCCCCCGATGGGGGACGCGCCGCCACCCGAGGACGCGCCGCCCGCGCCGCTGCCGCCCGCGCCGCTGCCGCCCGCGCCGCCCGTCCCATCTTGGCCGCCGCCCAAACGGGAGCGCAAGACGTACGCCGCGGTGGAGCTGCCGTCCCCGGACGCCATGGCGGCGGAGGACGGGATGAACAATTGCGCCGTGCGCACAATCATGTCTGGCGTGATGGGCATGGGGCTCGGCGTCGTCTTTGGCGTGTTCATGGGCACCATGGATTCGGCAGGGGTGAGAGGAGAGGGGCAGGGGGGTGGTGGGGCGGTGGAACGGCAAAAAAAATGGGGTCCGCCGCAGCTCACTCCGCGCCCTCCCCACCCTCCCTCCCTCCTACAGCCCGGCCTGGACGGCACGGGCGCGGTGGCGGAGAAGCAGACGGCGCGCCAGGTGATGCGGCAGATGGCTGCCACCGCGAAATCGCGGTCGGTCTCGTACGCCAAGGGGTTCGGCGCCATGGGCGCCCTCTTTGCCGGCTCCGAGTGCGTCATCGAGAAAGCGCGCGCCAAGCACGACATCATGAACGCCGTGTACGCGGGGTGCGCGGCGGGCGGCGCGCTCGCGGCGGGCGCGGGTGTCAAGGCGGCGTGCGTGGGTTGCGCGTCGTTTGCCGCGTTCTCCGCGTTCATCGAAAAGGTGATGGCGACCAACGATTGAGAGGCTGTTTTTTGGGGGGGGAGGGGGGCTGGTGAGAGGGCAAGCGACCGCACTGCGTTTCTTCCTCTCTCTCCGCACACTCTCCGCGGTCGCCGGCCGCCCGGCCGGCGACCGCGACCGCCCGCCTCCCCACGCACCATGCGCCACCCCCTGGGCCCTATTGGCGCCCCCCGCCTCGCCTCCCTCTTCGCCGGCGCCATGGCGCGGTCCGGCTTGGCCCCCGGCCGCGACCGCCTCGCGGTCGCGCTCTCGGGCGGGGCCGACTCCGTGGCTTTGGTGCAGCTGGTGGCGTGGTGGGCGGGCTCAGGTGAGGGGAGGGTGAGGGTGGCCGGCGCGGCAATTGGCAAGCCCCGGCCCCGACCCCTCTTCTCGTCTCCAGCCCCTCCTCCACCCGCCGTCGCGGCCGCCATGGCCGCAGCGACTGCCCGGGTGCCTGCTGCCGACTATGGAGCAACCGCCCCCGCGTCCCTGGCCGCGCTGGCGTCCGCGGCGGTCGAGGGGCGGCCGTGGGCGCGGCCGCGACGGCCGCACGCCTCTCCCCTCCTCCCCCCTCTGGCCCTCGTCGTCGACCACGGCCTGCGCCCGGGGTCGGCCGTCGACGCCGCGCGCGCGGCGGGCGTGGCGGCGGGGCTGGGGTGCGAGGCGGCGGTGGTGGCGGTCGAGTGGGGGGGGCGCGGCGGCGCGCCGCGCGCGGCGGCCGCGCAAGCGGCGGCGCGGGACGCTCGCTATGCCTCCCTCGCCACTCTTGCCACCGCCCGGGGCGCGGCCGTCCTGCTCACGGGCCACCACGGGGACGACGCGGCGGAGACGGTGCTCCTGCGCGTGCTCCGCGCGAGCGGCCCGCACGGCCTTGCCGGCGTGCCGCCCGCCGCGTGGCTCCACCGCGCGGCCGCGCCGCCTTTGCTCCTGCTGCGGCCGCTGCTGCCGGTGTCCAAGTCGCACTTGCTGGATTTCGTGGCGCGCGCGCGGCTGCCGTGGCTGGCGGATCCGTCCAACGCCGACGCGCGCGGCACGCCGCGCAACGCGCTGCGCGCCGCGCTCGGCGGCGCGCCCGCAGCGGCCGCGGCGGGGGCGCGGGGAGGGCGCGCTCTATTGTCCAAGACGCACCCGGCGTCGGCGGCCGCGCGGCGGGTGGCGGCCGCGGCGCGCGCTGCCGGCGCGGGGGCGCGCGCGCACGCCGCCGCCCTGCTCGCCGCCGCGGTCGCGCCGGGCCCCATCCTGGACGTGGCAACTTTCGCCGCAGCCCCTGAAGCCGTGCTGAGGGACGCGCTCGCCGCTGTAGTCGAGGCGGTGGCCGGCGCGCCGCCGCGTGGCGCGGCCGTCGCTGCGCTCGCCGCCGCGCTCGCGGGCGGCCGCCTCGCCCGCGCCGCCACCGGGGGACGCTGCGTGCTGAGGCCGGTGCCGGGGAGCCGGGGCGGGAGGGCCACGCTGGCGTTGGAGAGAGAGAAGAGAGTGAGAGACTGATTCGTTCGGCGGTGGGTCGCTTGCAGCAAGCCCCCGCCCCCCTCCCGCCCGGCGGCCGAAGCCGGGCCGTGCAGGCCCGCCTTGGGCGCGCATTTGGGCGCGTCGCGGTGTGCGGTTGGGTCCGGTCGCGCTAGCATTCACTCGGCCCCCAGGGGGAGCCCTCCCTCTCGTTCAGCGGCCGCCCCCGATGCCGATCGTCCACGCGGGCCGCCCCGACCCGGCTGTCGGCATCTCTTCGTCCTCGGCGAACGCGCCCAGGTCGCCCGCGGCGGCGGCGGCGGCGGGCACCTTGCGCGGCTGGCCGTTGGGCGCGAGCACGCGCGCGGTGCCGCTCGACCGCGGTTTCGGCGCGGGCGTGCCCGGCGAGCGCAGGCCGGCGGCGGCGGCGGCGACGCCCTTGACGAGCGAGGCGAGGCGCGAGGTCGAGGGGGGAGGAGGCGTGGGCGCGACGGCGCGCGCGGCGCGCCCGCCGACGCGCGGCGGCGCCCCCGGCACGACGCCACCCGTGGAATCCGCCACCAGGTGCACGGACAGGCGCGGTGGCGTGATGGGGACCGCCTTGCCGACGACCACGTCCGCGCGGTGCGCGGCGCCCGACGCCGCGAGCGCGGGCGCCGCGGCCAGCAGAAAGTTTTGCTGCAGCCCGATGACCGACCCCGGGCGCACGACCCGGATGTAGCCGATGGCCTCCTCGGCCGTAAACCCGTGGTGCTTGATGAGGTAGGCGCAGATGAGCACGCCCGTGCGGCCGAGGCCGGCCTTGCAGTGGATGGCCAGCGCGCCCGGCTCCCGCTCCGCGATGGCCAGGAATTGGGCCAGCAGGGGTTGGGGGGGGCACGTGCCGTCGGGAAAGTAGAGCTCGGTCATCGCAAAACCGCCAGACTCGAAACGGGACCCATCATACAGCGCCCGGTTGAGCCGCACGACCCGGGTCACCCCTTTCGCCGCAAAGTACGCGTGGTAGTCTTCCGGCACGTGGGCGCGGTACCCGTACACGACTTTGGGGGCGGGTTGGGGGCCGGAAAAGGCGAGCAGCTTCCCCGGGACGACCCACGAGAGGTCGCCGTGCTCCACCGCTTCATAGTGGTCGTACTCCTCGGGGTCGAACTAGGGTGTGGGGGAGGGGGTGGGGTGGTGGGTGCGTGGTGGTGGTGTGCGCGGCCCCTCGTCCTCTTCCCCTCCCCTCCCCTCGCCTCGCTCCCCTCCCCGACCCACCGTCGAGCGCTCCGACCCCCAATCGTCCAGCAGGCCCGCGACGCGCGCCCGGTGCACGCCCGCCAGCACGTGGCGCACGGTGAGGTGAAAGGTGGACGGGCCGGAGGACGCGTCGCGAAACGGGACGAACGGTTCGACGCGCGCGAGCGGCGCGTAGGCCGCGTCGGCCGCTTTCCCCAGCACCAGGATGGAGAACATGCCCACCAGCACGGCCGCGTTGGCGACGGCGTTGGGGTGGGGGCCGGCGACGAGGGCGAGCGGCTTGCGCTGGGCGGCGGCGACCTACGGAAAGAGGGGGGGGGGCGGGTCGGCCCGCGGTGCGTACGCGGCGGGCGGGCGGCCGAGGCTCCATCGGGGCCCGGCTCCCGCCTAGTTGGCGCGCTTGACTGAAGCTATAGCCGGCGGGCACCGACCGCGGGCGAGCGGACAGGTGGGCGCGGCCGGGCGCGTGCGGCCCCGCGCGCTTATCCGCATGCGGCTCGCCGACGGCGAGCTCGGCCGGCGCCCACCCCCAACCGCCGCGCCCAACGGCGGTATATGGGCACACCACGCTATCGCAATGGCGGATGGTCCGGCGGCGGGCCGGAGCCACCCCGGCGTCACCCCACCCTTCCGCCTCACCTCGAGCAACTCCGCCGTCTTGGCGCAAAATGCAAACGCCTTGCCCAGGTTGAGCGGGCCAAAGTCGGCGTAAAACGGCTCGTAGAGCTGGAGGAAGGAGGGGCGATGGCGGTGGGCGCGGGACGCGGCGCGCCTCGGGCGCATCCCTCCCCAATGCCTTTCCCCCTTCCCTCTCTCACCAGCTCGTCGTCAATGCTGTACAGGATACACCCCTTGGCAAACGAAGACGCCGCCAGGGCGGCCTCGTCCGCGACGGCGGCCAGGAGGAGGCGGCCGGGCACGATGGGGACGACCTGCGGGGAGCGTGCGGGCGGCATGTGGGCGGCTAGCCGGGTCGCCACGCCCTCCCAAGTCTGCCGCAATCACATCAAAGCTCTCACCTCGGCGACGGCGGGCGGGAGGTCCATGGCGGGGGGCAGAAAGGGGAAACGCAGGAGGTACAAGGGACTTGCGAGTCGGGGTGATGCGGCGGGCCGGGCGATCGCGCGGCGTGCCTGGAGGGAAACTGGGGTCCAGCAGACGCCAGCGGGGGTGGGCGGGGGGTACGGCGCCGGGAGGGAGGCGCCGGGAGGGTGTGGCCGACGCTCGCGCCGGCGGGCTGTTTCTGTTTCTCTCTTTTCAAGTCTGGCCCCCCTCACGCGCCTCCCACCCCCAGCCTCGCGACCCCGATGGCCGCGGCCGCCATCGCCGCGAGCGCGGCCGCGGCCGCGGCGCGGGCGGCGGGCGAGAGGAGCGCGGGCGTGGGCACGGCCGCGGCCGCGACCCCTGCCCTGCGCCCCCCCGCGTCGGGCGTGCCCGGCGCCGGCGGCGGCGTGGGAGGGGGCGCCCGCTCCCGGGGCGCAACCCGGGCGCCACCGCCGGGGCCGCCCCGGAAGGCGAGGTTCACGACGCGCCCGCGCACGCACCACCTCGCCGCGCCAACGATGTCCACCGTGACGACGTCCCCCAACGCGCACTCGTCCGGCGACAGCAGCACTTGCGCATAGTCGCGCGTGTGGGCGACGAGGGACGCGCCGTCGGCCGCGACTTCGACGACGCCGACGGTTTCCCGCGTGCCAACCAAATGCGTCCACGCGCCGACGTGTCCGTCCACCACCTCCGTCACCGCCCTCGACCGGGACGCGACCAACGGCCGCGGCAGTTGGGGCATACGGGCGGCGGGCGTGCCGGGGCGGGCGTGGAAGCGAGAAACGTGCGTCGCGCGCGGCGCGACGGCCCGCAGCAGCGCCAACGTGGCCTCGTGGTCCTCGCGACTCTCCCCAGGGAAACCGCAGATGATATCGGTCGCCAGCGTGGCGCCCGCGGCCGCGACCGCGGCCGCGACCGCGCGAAAGTCGGCGGCGCGGTACTCCCGGTTCATCCCTGCCAGCACCGCGTCCGACCCCGACTGCACGGGCACGTGCAGAAACGCAAACACGCGGGGGTCGCGCAGGGCGGACGTGAGGGCGGGGAGCTGGTCGAGGAAGTAGGGTGGGTTGCCCATCCCCAGGCGCAGCCTCGTGCGCCCGTCGGCCGGCAGCAGAGGGAGGACGGCGTCGAGCAACGACCCCAACGTCTCGCCAATGTCGCGGCCGTAGCAGGCGACGTCCTCTGACGAAAACCAAACCTCCCGCACGGCGGCGTCGGCCACCGCCGCCTGCACCCGCGCCGCAATCGCCGCCACGGCGTACGACCGCAGCTTGCCGCGCGCGTGCACCGTCTTGCAGTATGTGCACGCGCCAAGGCAGCCTTGGGAGAGGGGCACGATCTCGACGTGCGCGTTGCGGCGCACGCGCGGCAGGTCGAGGGCGGGCAGGGGGCCGCGCTGGGACAGGTGCACGACGCGGTTGCCTTTCAGGGCTTCGCCCACGACCCAGGCGGCGTCGGCCAGGAGCTGAACGCCGAGGAGCGACGCGCCCGCGAGTTCCGCCGCGCCGCGCTCGCCCTGCGGCACGCACCCCGCGACGACGACCGCGACGCCTTTGGCCACCCCCTCTGTGACTAGCTTGCCCAGGCCGTGCTGGGAGGGGGTCTTGACGGTGCAGGAGTTGAGGACCCACACCGACGCGCCGTCCGCGCGGTCGACCAAGTCAAACCCCGCGTCCAGCAGGCTCCCGGCAATCGTCTCCCCGTCGGCCACGCTGTGGGAGCATCCAAAGGCTTTCACCCACACGCGCGCGCCGGCCGCGCCAGCGCCCAGGCCCGACGCGTCGGGGCGGGTGGCGGGCGGCAGGGGGCCCGCGTCCGGTCGCGCCGCGGGCAGCACGGCCAAACGGCGGCTGCGCACGACGTGCGAGGCGGGCGGGCCGACGACGCAGTCCTCCAGGTCGGACATCCAGGGGGGGGGATGCGGCGGCGGCGCCGCGGCGGCCTGGTCTAGCCGCCACCGCGGGCGACCGCGGGCGGTCGACCTGGGCGCGCCGGAACGGCAGGCGCCTCCCCGGGCGTCGGCGGGGGTCGCCCGAGTTGTGGCGGGAGCGAGCACAGAGAGAGACAGACGCCACCGGCGGCGCCGCGCGACCCGTCGTCTTCAGGAGCGACCGCTGGCCCGCACGCGCGCGCACAGACCGCTCGACAGCCACTCTCTCAACCCCTCTCTTTCATTGGCTTCGCCAAGCGGCTGCCCCCCGGCGGCCGCGCCTACACCCTGTGCGGCACGCCGGATTATCTCGCGCCGGAGATTCTGGCCAACGCCGGCCACGGTCGCGGCGCCGACTGGTGGTCGTTCGGCGTCATCCACTTCGAAATGCTGGCCGGCTACCCCCCATTTGTGGCGGACGAGGCGGGCGAGACGTACGCGCGGATCGCGGCCGGGTCGTTCGCGCCGCCGCCCAATTTCTCGCGCTCCGCCCGCGACCTGGTCGCCCGACTGCTCACAGTCGATGTGTCGGCGCCCTTGGGCGCCGGGCCTGGCGGCGCGGGTGAGGTGCGGTCGCACCCGTTCTTCCGCGGCGTCGACTAGCGCGCGCTCGCGTCGCGGTCGGTCGCGCCGCCCATCGTCCCCATCCCGTCCGACTCTTCCACCCCCGTCAACTTTGACGACTACAGCGCGCTGCCGCCGCTGCACGCGGGGGAGGCGCTCACGAACGCGGACCAGGCTCTCTTCGAGGGCATATGAGAGGAGAGAGCGAGCACGGCGTCAGACCGCGTCTGCCCCCGGGCCCCCGCCCGGGCGCGCCGCCCTCCTCCTCCAATGGCGGCCCCGGAACCCGCCGCGGCGCGAGCCCTCGCCGCGCACCCCGGCCCGCCAGCGACCAACGCGGCCATCGCCGCCCTCCCCGGGTCGTCCGCCCGCATGGTCGACGCGGCTCGAGCGACCGTCGATACGCTGGAGCGAGTCGTCGTCGGCAAATCGGGCCGCACGGTGACCGCGGCCGCGCCGTCAGCGTCCGACCCCAACAAAATGTACGCCGTACGCGTGCGGCTCGAGGCTGGGGGCGGCATTGAGCCCCGCTGCGAGTGTCCGTACGCGCGCAAGGGCGCACCCGCGGGCGAGGCGGCGGGGGCGCGCCTCTGCAAACACGCGGTCGCGCTCCTCGTCTGGCGCGCGGCCGCGCTCGGGCCGGCTCCCGTCAACCCGCGGGAGCGGGCGGCGGCGGCGGCGGAGGCGCGGGCGGCGGCCGCGGTGGCCGCGCCGGTGGCCGAGGCGGGGGTGGCCGACGCGGCGGCGTCGCCAGACGCCGCACGGCCCGCCGCCGCGCGCGCGCCCCCCGCTGGTCCTGAAGCGACTGTCATGGCGCGCATGGCGGCAGAGCGCGCGCGGTGGGCGCGCGGCGGGTGGTCGCTGGTGCCGCCGCCGCCAGAGTGCGCAGTGCCGCTGCCGCAGCTGCCGCGCGCTGCTGAAGCGGCGCGCCCGTCGGTGCAGGCAGCGGCGGAACATCCGCCGCCGCCGGCGCGCAAGGCCGAGCCCACGGCCGCGGCCGCGGCCGCCCCCGAGCCTCCTCCACCGCCGCCGCCCGCCGAGCCCGCCCCTGTCCCGCCCGCCGCCCCGCCTCCCGTGTCGTCCTTTCTGGACGACATGATGAAGGGCGACGATTGGTGAAAGAGGAGGAGGGGGGGGGGGGAGCGGCGCACTGTGCAGCACGGGGTCGGCCGGCCGACGACGCGCGGCCATCTTTCTCCTCTCACTCCTCTCCCCCGGGCCCATGGCCGACAAAGAGAACGCGATCATGGACGTCGACGCGCCCCCGCCGCCCGACGCGCCGACAGCGACGCAGGCGAGCGCGCGCGCGGATCGTTGCGCGCCCCGGGGGGGCGGGGCGCTGCGCTTGCCTGCCCGCCCGCACGGCGGCGCGACCGATGCCGACACAAGCCCGCCACCCACCCCACTCCTCTTAGGGCGCCGGCAAAGGCAAGCGCGTGATGGCCGCGCCGCCCGGCGCGGCCGGCGCGCCCGCCGAGGCGGGCCCGTCGGGCCAGGGCGACAAGGTGAGAGAAATGAGGGGTGCGGCAGGGTGGAATGGGGGCGCAGAGCGCTGGCGCGCCGCGCGCGCCCGCCCCTCGCGCTCGAACCCCGCGCGCCCACTTCTCCCCTCCCTCCCCCTCCAGCCCGCGTCCAAGCTCCCCCTGGACGTCGGCACCCTGGTTGACTGCCGCTGGCGCGACGGCGCGTTCTACACGGCGCGCGTCGTGGAGCGCCGCCCGCGCGCGCCCGACGACGGCGCGTCGGGCCTCCCGCCGCCGTCGCCCGCGTCCTGCCCGCCCGATGGGTGGGAGTACTACGTGCACTACCTCAAATTCAACCGCCGCATGGACGAATGGGTCTCCGCGCCCGCCCTCGACCTGGCCACCGCCGACGCGGCCGACGCGAAACGCGCGGCCGGCCACGAGGGCGCGGACGACGACCACGCGGAATTCGACGCCACCGCGCTGCGGGAGCACGAAGAGTTTACCAAAGTGAAGAACGTGGAACGGGTCGAGCTGGGGCGGCACGAGATGGAGACCTGGTACTTTTCGCCGCTCCCGCCCGAATTCAAGGACTGCAAGAAACTGTACTTTGCGGAATTCGACCTGGCGGTGAGCAGAGATCGAGGGTGGGGTAGTGTGGGGTGGGAGAGGGGCGCACGCGCCGACGCTGACACTTCCCCTCTCTTTCCCCACTCGACAGTTTTTCAAGCGCCGCGACCAGATGCTCCAACACCTCAAGAAAACTCGCCTGCAGCACCCCCCCGGCGACGAGATCTACCGGTGCGGCCGGGTGTCGATGTTCGAGGTCGACGGCAAGAAAGCGAAAACGTATTGCCAAAACCTGTGCTACCTCGCCAAGATGTTCCTGGACCACAAGACGCTCTACTACGACGTCGACCTCTTCCTCTTCTACGTCCTGTGCGAGTGCGACGAGCGCGGGGCGCACGTGGTGGGGTACTTTTCGAAGGAGAAACATTCCGAGGAGGGCTACAACCTGGCCTGCATCCTCACCCTGCCCGCGTACCAGCGCAAGGGGTACGGCAAGTTTTTGATCTCGTTTTCGTACGAACTGTCCAAGATTGAGGGCAAGGTGGGCACGCCGGAACGGCCGCTGTCGGACCTCGGCGCGGTCTCCTACCGGTCCTACTGGTCGCGCGCGTTGCTCAAGGTGTTGGCCGAGCACGAGCAGACGGTGTCAATCAAGGTCAGAGGGGAGGGGCGGGGGCGGGGTGGCTGGCGAAAGGCGTGGCGGCGCGACCACTCCCTCACCCCTCGTCCCTCTCCTCCCGCCCCCCCCACAGGACCTGTCCGACATGGCGGCCATCAAGACGGAGGACGTCATCGCCACCCTCCAACACCTCAACCTGATCCAATACCAAAAGGGGCAGCACGTCATTTGCGCCGCGCCGACAGTGCTGGCCGCGCGCCTCGCGGCCGCGGGCTCGGCCGGCCTCCCCGTCGACCCGTCCCGCATCGTGTGGACGCCGTACAACGCGGAACGCGAGTATGGGGGCGGGGGGCGGGGGTGAGGGGAGAGAGAGGAGGGGTTGAGAGGGGCGCACTGTGAATGACGGCCGAGCGGCGGCGGCAAGCGCACTCTCTCTGGCTCTCGCCGCCCCAATGCTTGCGTCCGGCGCCCGGGGCGCGGCCGCCGCGGCCGGCCTGCGCGCCGCCGGCGCGCGAGGTGACGCGATGGGGAAGGAGGGCGCGCACGCCGCCGCCGGCGCCGCCCGCCCGCCGCCGACCCCGACCCCTTTTTCCAGCCTCCACCTCGGCCGCCATCAACTACATGAAGACCGGCGACCCGCCGGCCGTCCCCGAGCCCGAAGACGCGGCCTCCTGGGGCCCTGTCCTGGCGGCGGGGCAGCCCCTGGCGTTTGAGCTGCGCGCCGCGGCGACCGCCGCGGGCGGCGCCGTCGGTGCCGCCTTCCCCGCTGCCTCAGCGGCCCGCCTCAAGAAATTGGACGCGCGGGCGCGCATCAAGGAGGGCAACGAGGGGCGCGCGAAGAAATGAGGGAGCGGGATTCTGTGGCTTGGCGCTTTTTTTCTCTTTCTCCTTGTCTCGTGCGCCGAGGCGGCCGCCGCGGTTGCACGGCGGCGCCCGCCTCGCCCACGAAAGCGCGCGCACGCGTCTGGCCCGGGCGGCGCGGGGGGCGTGCATGGCGCCCCACGCGCACGACCCCTTTTGGCACCCCCCGCCCACCCCCGCGCCTCCATCACGCCGCGGCGAAACCGGGGAAGCACTGCTCGAACGTGTGCTTCTCATGCTTGTTGCCGGAGTGCTCCTTGAGCTTGGACTCGGTCGCGGTGCAGATGAAGGTCGAGCGGCAGACTTGGCACTGCGGGGAGAGCGAGGGGGGTCCGGGTCGGCGCCGGGAACGGCCACACGCGCGCCCCGCCGCCGCGCCCACTGCGCCACGCACGATGATCGACTGGGACGCGGCGTTGTTCTTCAGCTGGGAGCCTGGGGGAGGAAGGGCGGGCGGGGGAGGCGTTCAGCGTCTCCGCGCGCCGAGGCCAGGCGAGCCGTCGGCAGCGGCGGCCGCCCCGCGCCCCGCCTCCCACCTCCCGGACCCCTCCCGCCCCCCCACGCACCGGACCCGCCCTTCTTAGCCTTCTCCGCGGTCTTGGCGCGCGCGATGGCCGACTTCTGGGCGTTGCCTGGGGGAGGGAGGGGGGGCGCGTCGGCCGCCGACGCGTGGCGGTTGGTGGGCGGCGGGCGCAGTGACGCGGCGTGCTCACCGCCGCCCATGGTGGTGCGCGGGCTGGAGGGAGGAGGAGGGCAGAGGGAGTGCAGCTGCGGCGCGCGGCGCTTCGCTTGCCACAGTCGCCCGCTGGCGCGCTCACGCCGCCCTACGCGGCCCGCCATTCGCGCATCGCGCGGGTGGCCGCCCCGACACGGCGGCGCCCGGATGGCGGCGCACCCGCCGCCGCGGCCGCGCGCCGCGGCCCGGCCCAGCTGTCGGGCGCGCCCCGCGCCGACCGCAGCGACACATCTTGACGTTCTCTCCCGCTTGCAGGCCCGGCAGAGGCCGCCCCCCCCCGCTGCCGCGTCCGGCGCGCCCGCGGCTGCGCCACCCGCCCCCCCAACCCCTCTCCCCCACGCCGTCGCGGCCGCCCAAGGGCCGCGCGACGAGATGGAGGACGTGGTGGCTGTCATCGAAGAGGGAAGGTGCGGGTATCTGTACGCCGCGGTCTTCGACGGCCACGCGGGCGACGCCGCAGCGCGCTACCTGGCGGAGACCCTCTACCCCGCCCTCGCCGCCGCCCTGGACGAAGACGACGTGCGCGGCGGCAGCGGTGGCTCCGCCGCGGGCGAGTGCGACCCGGCCGCCCCCCCGCCCACCCCCGGCGGCCTCTGCTGCCCCGCCGACCTCGCCCCCGCCCTTGCGGCCGCTTTCGAGCGGGTCGACGCCCGCCTCGTGGCGCATTTGGCCAAGGCGCGGGACGCCGGGGACCGGAAAGCGGGGTCGACGGCCACCGTCCTCCTGGCCCGCCCGGGCCGCCTCGTCGCGGCCAACGTGGGCGACTCGCGCGCCGTCCTGTGCCGGGCCGGGCGCGCCCTGGACCTGACGACCGAGCACCGGGTGGAGGGGCGGGGGCCGACGGCCGCTGCGGAGCGTGCGCGCGTCGAGGCCGCGGGCGGCTGGACGGACGACGGGCGCGTGCTGGGCATCCTGGCCGTCTCTCGCGCGTTTGGGGACGCAGGACTCAAAGGCAAAGGGCTCGCGGCGACCCTGAAAGAGGGCGTCGCGTCGGGAGAGTGGACCCAAGAATTCGCGGCGTCCCGCTCCCGCTTCGCCTCCGACCCCGTCGTCCCCACGCCCGACGTGACCCAGATCGACACCGGCCCCGGGGACGAGTTTGCGATCGTGGCGAGCGACGGACTGTGGGACGTCGTCCCGTCGGCCGACGCGGTGCGTGTCGCGCGGGCCGCGCTGCGCCGCGGCGGCGGCCCCGCTGCCGCGGCCGCCGCCCTCGTCGCCGCCGCGGGCGCGCGGCGGACGCCGGACAATGTGGCGGTCGTCGTCGTGGATTTGGGGGGCGGGGAGAGAGGGGGTGCAGGGGGCAAAGGCCGCGGCGGGTCGTTGTTCGGGGGCCTGTTTGGGCGCGGGTGACCGAGTGCGGCTCTGTTGCGGTGGAAATTATGTTGCTCCCGCCTCTCGTCGTGATTGCGGGCGCCGCCGCGGGTCACAACACAAAAAACCGCGCCACGCCCCAGAACCCGCTGCGCACACCCCACCACCCCTCCCTCCTCCTCTCACGCCCCGTCCAACGCTTGCGCAAGGTCGGCCCACAAGTCCTCGACGCATTCCACGCCCGCAGAGTAGCGGATGAGCGAGTCCTTGATGCCGAGCCGCGCGCGCTCCTCGGGCCCCTGGTCCCAGTAGCTGATCACGGTCGGCTGCTCGATGAGCGACTCGACGCCGCCCAGTGAGGGCGCGATGTAGGGCAGGCGCACGCGGTCGACGACGGCCGCGGTGCCCCAGAGGTCGGCGTCGACCTCGAACGAGACGACGCCGCCGAAGCCCGTCATTTGGCGCGCCGCAATGGCGTGGTCAGGGTGCGACGCCAGACCGGGGTAGTGCACGCGGGCGACGCGGGGGTGGGCTTCCAGGCGGGTTGCGAGTTCGAGGCCCGACGCGTTTTGGTGCGCGACGCGCAGGCCAAGCGTCTTCAAGCCGCGCAGCAGCAGGTACGCCGCGTGCGGGTCGACCGTGCCGCCCAGCACGTTGTGCATGGCGCGCACCGCGGCGACGGGCTCGGCGCGGCCGGCGAGGGCGCCCGCGAGGACGTCGTTGTGGCCGGCGAGGTATTTGGTCCCCGAGTGGAGCACGAGGTCCGCCCCCAGGTCGCACGGCGTCTGGTTGACCGGCGTGGCAAAGGTGGAGTCGATGGCCACGATCGTGCCGTACGGTTCGCACAGGGCCTTGATGGCAGGGATGTCGACACAACGAAGATAAGGATTCGTGGGGCTCTCCGAGAAGAAGAGGGCCACGGGTTGCTTTTTGAGCGCGTCCTCCAGGGCGCCGAGGTCCGAGGGATCAATGACAGTGGCCGAGATACCCATTTTGGGGAGGACGGTGGAGATGAATTGCCGCGTGCGGCGGTAGCAATCCGTCGTCGTCACGATGTGCCCCCCCGCCGGCACCAGGGCGAGCAGCATGGTGGTGGCAGCATTCATGCCCGACGACGAGACGAGGCAGTCTTCCGCGCGCTCCAGGACGCGAATCTTCTCCTCGGCGGTGCGTGTCGTCGGGTTGCCGTAGCGGCCGTACTCATACGAGCCGTAGCGGCCCTCCTGGTAGGCGATCAGTTCGGCCGTGTTTTTGAACGTGTAGGTCGAGGTCTGCATAGGGGAGGCGAGGAGGGCGGGGCGTCGGCGGCGCGTTCTCGCGCGCGCCGTCCACGCCTCGCGGCGCCGGTCCTTGCTCCACCACGCGCCCGCATTCGCATTCTCTTCCTCCTACCTGGACGATGGGCGTCGTGAGCGAGTCACTCACGCGCGGCCGCCCCTCGCGCTCGCCGCCGTGCACGGCGAGCGTGGCCTGGCCGACGCCGGCGGGCCCGTAGATCTCGGTGGTGCGGTCCACTTGGGCCCCGTTGCAGCGGAAAGAGGCCGCGTCGCCCGCGGCCTCGGCCGCGACGTCGGGGGCAGCGGCGGCAGCGCGGCGGCCGCGAACGTGGGGCCGGGCCGCCCGCTGCGGACGCGCCAGCGCGCGCCCGCCGATGTGGGCAGCGGTCGGCGGCATTGGGGGCCTGAGCGGCGCGGCGGCGCGGCGACGGCGGCGAGAGCGGGCGCGGTCGCTCGCTCAGTTGTGGCGCCGACGGGCGCTGGGGGGCGGCGCGGGCGACCGAACACACCGCCGGGCGGCAATTGGGGTCGCGCGGGGGCGGACTGCGCGCCGGCGGCAGCCGTTCGCCGCGCAGACCGACGGCGGCGCCCGCATGTCGGCCTCCCTGCCGCCCGCCCTGGCCGCCCGACTGGCGGCGCGCGACGACGAGCGCCGCGCCCGGGCGCGCGCCGCGAGCAGGTGGGGGGAGAGAGGAGGAGGGGCGGGGGAGGGAGACCATCGGTCCGCTGCCAACTCCCGCGCCCCTTTTCAGCACTGCCGGCGGCGACGCCGCGGACGCGGACGCCGAGCTCGCGTCCTGGCGGGCGCGGGCGGCCGAGTTCGAGGCGGCATTGCACGGGTGAGGCAGAGGAAGGGGGTAGGGGAGGGAGGGGTTTCCCGTCGCCCTGCGCCTTCACCGACCCTTCTCTTCCCTCCCAGGGCGTCCGATGCCGACGCGCTGACGGGCACCGCATCGACCTGGGCCGCCCTGGACTCGGCAGCCTCCGCGCTCGCGCCCGCGCTCGCGCCGCGCGCCGCGGCCTCGCTCCTCGCCGCCGCCGCCCGCCTGCGCGCCCGCCTGGACGGCGCGCGCGGTGCGGCGACGGCGGCCGAGTTTCGGCTGCCGGAGCGGGGGGGAAGGGACGAGGGCGGCAGCGCACCCACCGGCCCGCCGCCCGCCGCCGCCGCGGCCGCCGCCGCCGCCGCCGCGGCCGCCGTGCGCGTGACCGGCCTGACTGGCGGGGAAATCGTGCTCGACGCCGCTGCCGGCGTGCCGCCCGGCGCGTCGCTCGAGCTCGCCGACTGTTCCGGTGCGACCGTCCGCGTCGCGTCCGCCCTCGCCGCCGCCCGCCTGGAGCGGTTGGCCGACGTCACAGTCATTCTAGAGGCACCGGTTGCGGGTGGTTTGGTCGTCGATGGGTGGGAGCGGGGCACCCTTTTCGCCGCCTGCCACCAAGCCCGCCTCCACGCCGCCACCGCCCTCGACGCCTACCTGTGCGTCGCCGCTTCCCCCATCCTGGAAGATTGCACCCGCGTGCGGCTCGCGCCACTGGTTCCGGTCCCGGAAGGCGCTGCCGGCCGCGGGAACGCGTGGGCCGCCGCGCGCGATTTCGGGTGGCCGCGCGCGGGCCCGTCCCCGCACTGGTGTGTGCTGCCCGAGGCAGAGCGGGTGACCGTGCCGCAGCGGCATGGGGGAGGCGGCGCCTAGTTGCAACCCCCGCTCTTTTCTCTCCCTCACGGCCCCCCGGCGACCGGCCGCGCGGGCCCGCCGCCCCACCCCTCGCGCCACACGCCGTGCACGCGCACGGTGTGCGCGTCCAGCCAGGCGGCGACCGCGGCGGGCGGCAGCGGCGTCGCCGGGACGAGGGGCGGGCCGAGCGCGGCGGCGAGCGACCACCACGCCGCGCCGACGCCGACGCCGGCGCCGACGCTGACCGCCGGCTCGTTCTGGCCCCAGTCCCAGGGCACCCACGCCGCCATGGGCGCCCCCCCGGTGTCCATACCGTCGTCCCACACGACGCATCGTGCGCCGGCGGCGAGGGCGGCCGCGTCGGCGGCGGCGAGCGACGCGGCTGGCCACCGCGCGCGCTGCGCGGCCGCCGCGCGCTCCGCGATGGCGGCCGCCTCCTTGGCGTCGGCGGCGAGGGCGGTGGCCAGGGCAGCGGCGGACGCGGCGTGGCTGAGGGGGGGGGGGGCGTCCGTTTAGGGCTGGGGCGCGCAAAACCGCCACCACTCTCCCCCCTCCGTAACGCCCTCGCGCACGCGGCCGCGTAGAACGCGCCGCTATCGGGCACCGCGCCCGTAGACGGCATCGTGACGGCTCGGGTGCGCTCGCGGCGGGAGAGCGGGGCGGCTGGAGAGCGCAGGAGAGTTGTGCGGCCGAGCAGAGCAGATGCAAACGCCCACCACCCCTCACCCACCCCCCATTTCGTTGGCCTGCGCCTCGGTCAGCAGCCCAGCCCCCGCCGCCCCCGGCGGCAGCGGCTGCGCCATGGCCCGCATGAACGCGCGAGCCGCGACGACGAGGCCGTCGGTCGATAAGTTGAGGTGCGCGTCCCGCAGCCGCCCCCCGATCCACCCTGGCAGCTTGTCTCGCTTGTCGGCGCGCTGGTAACGGGCGTCGGCAAAGACCATCATGCCGTAGTCGGCCTTGCTGCGAATCACGCGGCCGACGCACTGCGCGGCTTGGCGCACGGCGTCGAACGCGAGGTAGTCGGACTCGCGCACCTGGTACGTGTCGCGCAGGAATTCGAGCCGGGCGCTGCGAGATCGGGGAGGGGTGGGTGGGGCGTGTGAGGGCCGTCGGCGCGGCCGCGCTTCCCGCTCTCCATTCCCCTCCTCTCCTCTCCTTCTCTCACCGCAACACTCTCGACAGCGTGTACTGGTACGGCACGCCGATCATGACGACGCAGCGCCCGTAGTGCCGGTCAAAGTCGATGCCTTCGGCGACCTTGCCGCGCGCGACCGACAGAAACACGGCGCCGCGCCCGCAGTCGCACGCGCGCCGGTAGTTGTCGAGCGCGAGCGAGGTTTCGACAACGTCGGCAGTTTCCACAAACACCAGCTTGCGGGCGGACAGTTCGGCGAGGATGCCCGCATCGTGCCACGCGGCGACGGCTGCGTCCATGTATGAGTAAGAGACGAAAAAGGCGACCAACCCGTCGGGCACCGCCCCCGCCAGGTCCACCAGCATGCGACCGTAGCCGCGCACGACGGCGGGGTCGCCCCGCATGTCGAACTTGGTCGAGAGCGGGGCTTGGTCGCCCGCGCGCGCGAGCACGGCCGGGCACAGGCATTCCCGGGTGAGCGTCATCTCCAGGGACCGGATCGACACCGGCCGAAAGTCCAGGATGCGCGGGTATAGGTCCAGGGGCGACAGGGTGCCGGACGTGATCACGACGGTGCGAAAGCGCGCAAACACGGGCCGCACCGCGAGCGACGCGTCAAGGCACGCCAGCTGGATGACCGGGTCGCGCACGCCGGGCGCGCGGTCGTCCACGGGTTCCACAATGACGGCAAAGCCGCGGGTGTAGGTGCCGACGAGGGTGGCGAAATCGGCGACGAGGTGGATCGGCGTGAAATCGTCCGTGTCGGAGATCTCCAAAGTTTTGAGGAGGGACGCCAGGCGGTCGTAACAAAAGCGCAGCGTTTTGGCGTCCACGCCCAGGGCGCCCTGGAGGTGGGCGAGAAAGGCGGCGGGCGACTGTTGTTCGACGACGGCCGAGTTGAGGCGCGACGACAGGTACGCGACCAGCCGCCTCAGAAACGCGACAAAGTGCTCCGCGCGCCGGATGTTGCCCGGCACGGCCTCGGCCAGGACGTCAGCGGGGACTGCGGGGTTGGCGAGCCACTCTTCGCCCGCGGGGAGCGGGTTGGCGCGGCGCGCGTCGGCGGGCGGCCCCAGGGCGCGCAGGCCGGCCACCAGGCGGTCGTACTCGGCCCGCAGCCGGTCGGCGTCCACCTCTTTCGTGCGCTCCACCGCGGCCCGCAACCGCCGCACGTTGCGGTCGGCCGCGTCGAGCGTCCCCTCGCGCAGCGCGACAGAAAGGGCTTCGACGCACACATTGTCGATGTTGTGCGCTTCATCAAACACGACCACGCACTCTTTTTCGAGGTCGCGCGACACCATGGCCGCGACTTTGGGGTCGAGGAGGTACTGGTAGTTGAAGACGATCACGGTGGCCGCGGCCATCGACCGCCGCGCCGTAAAGTAGGGGCACCACCCCTTTTTCCGCCCGACCGCCCGCAGGTCGGCCAGCGTATACACGCCGGGGTCGAGGCCGGCGTCGCCGGACGCGGTGGAGGCTTCCAGGCCCTCGTGCCAGGGGCAGAGGCGGGTCGGCGGGGCGCCGCCGTTGGCGTCGCCAGCCGCGTCCTCCATGTCGCCGACCGCCGCGCCGCGCGCGGACGCGGCCGCCATGGCAGCAGCCCTTGCCACCCCCCCCGGACCCGCGCGCTCGCGCACCCACGTCGCGGTCAGCGCGCGGCACTTGGCGTCGGCCGACTCGCGCGACGCCTCGTCCGCAACGCGCGGGTTGACGCACAGATTCTTGCGAGAGGAGAGGCCGACGGCGAGCACCGGCGGCGAGCGGCCGCTGGGGCCGGCGTCTGAGGCGACGGTGCCGTCGAAATAGCGCGCCCTGTATGCGACCAGCTCCGCCAGCTCCACCAGCACCTTCTCCATCTCCGGCACCGTGCGCGTGCAGTAGATGAGCTTGCCCACGTCGGGGTGGGCGGCCTGGTAGGAGGTGATGAGGGAGAGGAGGGTGACCGTCTTGCCGGTGCCGGTCGGCATCTGGGGGGAGAGGGTGGGGGGGTGGATTCGGGTGCCGCGCGTTGCCGCCGGCAACGTCCGTCTCCTGGCACCCTCCCGGGCGGGCTGGCGGCTCGGCGGGCGCCCGCGACGGTGGCCCGCCACCCCCTCCCCCCCTCCAATCTCCCCACCTCGAGCAGGCAGTGCCCGCGCGCGTCCAGCGCCCGTTTGAGCTCGAGCATGTAGGCATGCTGCTCGGGGTAGATGTACTCGTAGGGGAAGTAGACGGGCAGACCGTCGAGGAGGAACCGCATCGCGGCAGGCACGCGGGGTGGGGTTGGGTGGGGGTCCTGCGCGCTCGACGTGGGAGGTGGGGACGGCCGCGGGATGCGCGGTGCCGCGCGCCCGCGCGGCGGGCGCCCAGCGGGAGTGTCGCGGCTCGGCACTCACTCCGCCGCCGCCTCTGCCCCCAATGCGTGCCCAGCGCGCTGCCCCTGCCCGCCCCGCGGCCGCGTGCAGCGCCCAGCTGACCTGTCGGGCCGTGATGGCGGCAACGCGCCCTGGTGCGAGGGCGGGCGCTGCGGCGTCGGCGTCGGCTAGCCGCGCTCGGCGCGGCCTCCCACGCCCCTTGCCACCATCCTCAGGCGTGCCCACGCCCACCATGATCACACATCTCACATTCCGCCCCGCGGCGACTGCCGCCCGCCGCCGCGGTGCCTCCGTTTCCGCCACCGCCTCCGCCGCCCCCCAACTCCGTGTCATGATCGCGGGCCCGCCCGCCGCCGGCAAGGGCACACAGTGTGCGAAGATCGTGGACAAGGTAGGGGAGCGGGAGGAGGGCCAATTTGAGTCAGGGAGCGAGTTCTCGCTCCCTGACGGCGCCCGACCCTTCTCCCCTTTTTCTTTCTCCTCTCAGTTTGGCCTCGTCCACATCTCGGCCGGCGACCTGCTGCGCGCCGAAGTCGCGGCCGGCACACCCAACGGCGTCACGGCCAAGCGCCACATGGACGCGGGCGAGCTCGTGCCCAACTCCGTCGTCGTCGGCATGGTCACGACCCGCCTCGCCGCGCCCGACGCCGCGGCCGGGTGGCTGCTCGACGGGTACCCGCGGTCGGCCGAGCAGGCCGACGCGATCGAGGCGGCCGGCGTGCGGCCGGACGTGTTCATCCTCGTCGAGTGCCCCGACGACGTCCTCGTCGAGCGCGTCACCGGCCGCCGCCTCGACCCGGTGACCGGCGCCATCTACCATGTCAAATTCGCGCCGCCGCCCGCGGATCCCGACGTCGTTGCCCGCCTGGTGCAGCGGTCGGACGACACCGAGGACGCGCTGCGCGCGCGCCTCGCGTCGCACCACGCCAACGTGGCGGCGGTGGTGGGGTACTATGAAGATGTGCTGGTGACGGTCGACGGCACGGGGCTCGTGGATGACGTTTTCGCAACGATCGACCGCGCGCTCTCGGCTGCGCGCGACGCGCGTGTCCAGGCCGAGGCGGCGGCCGCGTGAGGAGAGGTATGCGTGGTGGCCGGGCCTGCCGGCGCCCGCGATTTTGGCGAGGGAGAGAGGGGCACGCGGCGGTGGCGGTGTGAACGTGGACGAGGCTCGCCCGCGTGGCGGCCGCCCTCTCTCCTCGTGTCTCTTTTGTTTTTTTGATCTGGGGTGCCGGCCCCCGTGGCGGCGGTGCGCAGTTACACACGGCGGTCGTCGACCGCCCCGCCGAGGCGGCGCCGCCCGCGCGGCGGCCGGCGCGAGCGGTGGAGCGGGCGGGAGGCAAAGGCCACCCGCCCACACACACCGCCCGCTGAATCACCCCGTCCGTTGTTGCGCGCTCGAGCCTCCTACCCCCGCGGCCCACCCGGCGCGCGCCGCGCGGCGGGGCGTTGCCCCGCCGAACGCGTCCGCGCGCGCGGTCGGCCGCCGGAACGTCTCCCCCACTCTTTGTCTTCAAGGCGTGAACTTGCCGGCCGACGCGAAGCCGTTGTTGGTGCCCGGGTCGGCGAGGTGGTCGGCCAGGTTCTCCAGGGGGCCCTTGCCGGTCACGATGGACTGCACATAGAAGCCGAACATCGAGAACATGGCGAGGCGCCCGTTCTTGATCTCCTTGACCTTGAGCTCGGCAAAGGTGTCGGGGTCGTCGGCCAGGCCGAGGGGGTCAAAGGGGCCGCCGGGGTAGAGCGAGTCGAGGCCCTCAACGCCAGGCGCCTCGCCCGCGGCGCGGAACGCCTCGGCCTGCCCCATGAGCGCGACCTGGACGGCAGCCGTGGCGACGATCGACTGGGCGTGGACGAGGGAAGGGTTGCCGAGGTAGTCGAGGCCGCCGTCCTCGAGGATGGAGCTTCCCGCCTTGAACCAGATGGCCTCCTTGAAGGGGACGCCGTTTTGGGCGAGGAGCTCCGGGACGACGCAGCCGAGGGCGCCGAGCATGGCCCAGCGCGCGTGGATGACCTCAGTCTCGCGGAGGCGCGCGAAAGTCTCGGGGTCGGCGGAGAGGCCGGCCGTGTCCCACCCGTAGTCGCCGGGGAACTCGCCGGTGAGGTAGGCAGGGGTCGAGTCCTCGGAGAAGGGGCCCAGGAACTTGGGGCGGTCGGGGCCGTAGAACTCGACGGCGGCGCGGGCGGCGGTCGAGCGCTGGGGGACGGGGAAGTGAAGAGGGGGTAAGGGTGGCGAGAGGGACGCCCGCCGCCGGCCGCCGCCCGCGCTCCCTGCAACCGCCCGCAGCGCCAAGGGCGCCGTCCCGCGGCCCGAGTGGGGGCAGACCGATGGCGCGCCGCGCGCGCGCGGCCCGCGGAGAGGGGTCGCCAATCGAGGCTAAGGTGGGGCGCGCGCCGCGCCCCGTACCGCGCCTCAAAGACCCCGCTCCCGCTGAAATCAGCGAGCATGTCGTCTCGCGCGGCCGCCAGGGAGGGGGCCGGGGCGCGGGCGGCGCAGAGCACGCCGTACGGGCGGCCAAAGAGGCGGCGACCATCTCCCCCGCCCCTCCCACACACCTTGGCGGGCGCCGCGGCGCGGGCGCCGACGACGGAGCGGGTGGCGAGGGTGGCAGCCATGGTGGAGGTTGGGGGGGGGGGCGGTGGGCGGGCGGGAGGCGGTGGGCGGGCGGGAGGTGTGAGGAGGGTGGGGTCGCGATCTCGTCTTCTGCCTCACCCTTTCCGCTTCTCTTCGCGCTGCCACAGCGCTCGATGGAGTGAGAGGGCGGCCGACACCCCGCCTCGCCACCCACGGCCGCCTAAAGCTGTTTGGGAGCGCGTGGTGGGGTCGCCGCCGCGGCGCGGGCCGCGCGCGCGGCCGCCGCCCCTCGTCACGCCCCTGGCGCCCGCAAGCCGCCACCTGACCCCCCTTCACACTGCCTCCTGCCGTGTGCATCGCGAGACGGCGCGGGGCGAGGCTTACACGCTTGCGCGCTTCCCCCCGCCTCCGCCGCAAGGAGCCCCGGCCGAGCCTGTTGCTTGGGGTATTGTGTGCTCGCCGCTCCGCGCCGGGGCCACTGAGAAAGAGGAAACGTGTGGCGGGGCGGGGCGCGCGAGCGCGCCCCGCCCCCCTCAACTCCCCTCCCTACCTCGAAAAATCGGCTCAGGCCGCCGCCATCCACCTCTTCTCCACCTCTCTACGCGGAGGGCACAAAGCGGCCGGCGTTGGCAAAGCCGTTGTTGACAAAGGGGTCGGCGAGGTGGTCGTTGAGGTTTTCAATCGGGCCCTTGCCGGTCACGATGGACTGCACATAGAAGCCGAGCATCGAGAACATGGCGAGGCGCCCGTTCTTGATCTCCTTGACCTTGAGCTCGGACAGGGTGTCGGGGTCGTCGGCGAGGCCCAGGGGGTCGAACGCCTCGCCGGGGTAGAGCGGGTCGAGGCCCTCGCCCGCAGGGCCGCCGTTGACGCGGTAGCCCTCGATGAGGCCCATGAGCACGACCTGGAAGGCGACAGTGGCGACGATCGACTGGGCGTGGACGAGGGAAGGGTTGCCGAGGTAGTCGAGGCCGCCCTCCTCGAGGATGGAGCCCCCCGCCTTGAACCAGATGGCCTCCTTGAAGGGAACGCCCTCCTTGGCCAGGAGCTCGGGCGTGATGCAGCCCAGGGCGCCGAGCATCGCCCAGCGCGCGTGGATGACCTCGATATCGCGGTAGCGCGAGAAGGTTTCCGGGTCGGCCGACAGGCCGGCCGTGTCCCACCCGTAGTCGCCGGGGTACTCGCCGTTGAGGTAGGAGGGAGGCGACGTGAAGGGGCCACTGTGGGGAGCGTGAAGAGAGGAGGGAGGGGAGGTGAGGAGGGTCGGCGCGCGAGGCGGCGAGAGGGCGCGGGCGTGCCGCGGTCGACCCCCACACACGCTCTCGCACGCACAGGAAGGTGGCGCGGTCTGAGGGAGGAGGGGTGGAGGTGGTGGTGAGCGCGTGGTGAGCGCGCGGCCCGCCGCCTCCCTTCTCTGGCGGCAGTGGAGCATCCGCCCCGCCCCAATCCCCTTCCAGCATCACTCACTGGGGCCGTAGAACTCGACCGAGGCCTTGGCGGCGACGGCGCGCGACTAAGGAGAGGGGGGAGGGCGGCGCGGCGTGGGCGGCGGGTCAGGGTGAGGCAGCCTCTCCTAGGCGCGGCACGCGCCCCGCCGCGCTCCTTCCGCCCGCCAGGGCGATGACCGACGCCGGCCACCGCCGCATTGGGGGTGCGCGGCGGGGCAGCAGGGAGGGCAGGGCCGGGGCGGGGGCGCCAAAGTCGCGGGGCGGCCGGCGGCGGCTGTCGGGGCCAGCGCGCGCCGACCGCCCCCCAGCAGGGGCGGTGCATGCATGTCTATTGCCCCGAAGGCGTGTGGGGGGTGCGCCGAGGCCCCGCCGCGACGGAAAGGGGCCCCGACCGCGATTTCGCCCCACCCCTGACCCGCCCTCCAGCCCCGCACCTGGGCGGGCGCGCGCACGGCGGCGGCGCGGGAAGCGAGAGCGGAGGCCATGGCAGAGGTGGGCGTCGGCGGGAGAAGAGGCGGCGTCGGCGGGAGATGAGGCAAGTGTGGGGAGGGAGGGCACGCGGCCGGCTCTTACCCCCTCGCTCCTCCCTCGCCGAAGAGAGCACGCCCGACCGCGCCCGCGTCGCCGCGGTCGCCGCGTCCGCCAGGCAGGCACAGGTGGTCCCGCCCAAGTATTTTCACGGCCCCCCTCCCCCCCCAAATCAGGTAAGTGTCCCACCACCAGCCCCTAGAACGGCCCCGCCGCCACCGCCGCCCGCGCGCGCGCGCCCATGCCGGACGAAGGGCGGGCAGGCGACGCCTTGGCGGGAGGCGGCGCGGGCTCGGCCGCCGCCGCCCCTTTCCCGACGCGCGCGCTGCTCCTCGGCACGACCAGCAAGTCGACCACTTTAAACACCGGCTCCGCCCCCGCCCGCCCCGCGCGCCGCCCCAGCACGGCGGCGGCGGGCGCCCATCGCGAGGGGTGGGCGGCCTCGTGCGCGGGGCGGGCGGCGGCGGCCGCGCCGCCACCCCCGCCGGGCCCGCGCCAGCGCGGGTCCTCCAGCCACCGCGTAGGCACGTCGTCCGTCGCCACCGTGTAAATGTGTAGGTCGCCGTCGGGCGCGACCCGGATGCGGGTGAAGCCTTTGTGGCCCGCCCACCTCAACGCCGAAAACGCTTCGTCGTGGTGCACGCCCGCCCAGTTGCAGGAGAGGTAGAGGTAGCACCCGAAGACGAGGCCAACGGCGGGGGTGGCGAGGAGCCAGTAGTAGGCGAGCATGCCGGCGTGGTAGGCGGCCGACTGGGGGCGGGTCAGAGGAGAGGGGGCGCTGCCGCGCGCGCCGGCCCCACACAGAGCCGCCCGGCCGACCGCCACCGCCTCCGGCACGTCAAACACCGCCATCGCCGCCTTGATCGTGCCGGGGTACAGGCCGCCCGTCCAGGTGGCGAGCGAGGACCGCAAGCCGGCCGGGTCGGGGAAATGGGTTTTCTCAAAATCCTGCACGTACCACTTGTAGAGCGAGTGGTAGCCCTCCGCGCCCAGCCCCGCATGCCTCGCGCATGTCGCCACGCCGACGTCGAGCGCGACCGCGAGGACGAGCGCGGTTGCGACGTGCGCGCCGGTGTGCGCGCACGCGAAAAAGAGGCGGGTGGCGAGGCCGCCGGAGCGGGCGCGGGCGGCGAGCCAGTCAGCCAAGGGGCGGCGCGAGTTGACAGGCGACGCCCGCGGCGACGGCAGCGCCCCGACGCCGCCCGACCCCGCAAACGCGAGGCAGAGCGTGAAGAGGACGCCGACCGCCGCGAGCGACACCGCCGACTCGGCCACGATGTCGCCCGCGGCGGACAGCACGGCCCGCCATATGGCAGCAAGGGCTGCGACGGGCGAGGTGGCGTCGAGGACGGCGTGCGCGTCGCCGCAGCGCGGGACGACCGACGCGACGACCAAAAAGTACAGCACCCCGCCTACGACATCAAACCGCGTGTTGAGCAGCCTGAAGTTGAGCGCGTTGCGCCGGCCGAGCTCCAGGGAGCGGGCGGGGGCGGGGTAGGCGGCCGCGCACGCGTACGCGCCGGCCGGCGCGCGCGCGGGCGCGCCGCCGCTGCCCGCGCCCGGCACGCCAAACGTGGCGTCCGCAAACGTGTGCGTCGGGTGCAGAAAGGCGCCGCCCATGCCGTTGACGACGAGGTGCTCGGGGGCCAGCAGAGAGGGGGGGGAGGGCAAGGCGGCAGTTCTGTCGCAGCCGGCGCCGGCCTCCGCCCCTCCATCACGCTTCCACGAGTGCCGCATGTAAAAGTGGAGGTCGCCCGACAGCGCGACCCGCGCCCGCCCCGCCAGGTGGCGCTCCACGAGTTGGCGCACGTTCGCCCCCGGCGCGTCGCCGGCGACCCACTCGCCGAGCCACGTCGGCGCATGCGTGACCACTATGGCCCCGTCCCCGGCCCCCATCCGCTCGTCCACTAGCCTCGCAAAGTAGCGCAGTTGGCACAGGTCGATGTCGCCGGTGAGCGCGAGGTCGAGGGCGAGCATCCACCACCCGTGCGGGAGGCGCAGCGCAAAGTAGGACGCGTCCTGCGGCAGGGCCCAACCGCCGAGCCAGCCGCGGTGCAGGATCATGTTTGTGTACGTATCAAGGCCGTCGATCCAGTCGTGGTTGCCGGGGAGGGCGAACGCGGCGGGGCCGGCGTGCGCGGCGAGCGCGGCGGCAGAGGCGCACGCGCGGCAGGTGTCGGGAGAGGGTGAGGGGGCGGTCGAGTGCGCATCGCCGCTTCCGCCGTGGGACGCGCACGAGGGCGTCGAGTGTGCGGCGCACGCGCGCGTGCCGCGCCCCCCCGCCCCCGTCCCTCCCGGCCCGGGCCGCCGCGGCAGGTCCGGCTTGTCCACCACCACCGCCGCCGCGTCCACGCCCGGCGGCGGCGCCAAGGCGTCGGCAAAGGGGGCAAAGAAGCGGCGGGCGTAGGTGTCGGGCGAGGGGTGGGGGTAGGCCAAGTCCCCGCCGACGACGAGCGCCGCGCCGCGCGGTAGCACGCGCGTCTCGGGGCCGGCGGCCGCGGCGGGGCCGGCGGCGGCCGCGGTGGCGGGCGAGCGGCGGGGGAGGCGGGACGCGAGGTGGGGGGGCACAGACACCGCGAGCCGCGGCGCGGCGAGCGCGCGCGCGACCGTGTAGGTCGAGTCGCCGCCGTCGCCGGTGTCGGCGATGAAGTCGAGCCACACGGAGTCCTTGTCCGCCAAGTGTTCAAACGTGAGGCCGTCGCCGGCGGCGGGCGGCGGGCCGCCGCGGCGCGCGGCGGTGCCGCCGCCGCCGCCCGCGCCCGACCCCGACGGGCCGAGCGCGGCGTGGAGCGTGCGGAGGTCGAAGCGCCCCAGAAACACTTTCAGGGACACGGTGAGGCCAAAGATGGTGCGCATGAGGTCGGCCGAGGTGCCGGAGTACCAGGGGAACATGGGGAGGAAGGCCGGCGTGGCGGTCGAGGGGGGGACAGCGGCGGCGGTGCGCTCTGCCGCCGGCGTCGCCACCGCCGCCGGCGCCGGTGGCGGCGTCGGCGCGCGAGACGGCGACGCGGCGTCGCCCGCGCTGCCGCCGGGGGGCAGGGCGGCGGCTTCAGCGGCCGCCGCCGCGGCGGCCGCGCGCGCCGACGCCACCACGTCCCCCGCGTGCCCCAGGTCGACGACCGACCCCACGCCCCGCTTGAGCAGGTCCATGGATTTGCGCGAGGCGAGCTGGGCCAGGCCGCGCGGGCCGGGCCGGCGCGGGGAGGGGCGGGGAGGAGGCAGCGGCCGCTCCGCGCGCGCCGCCGCCGCGTCGGCCGCCGCCCGCAGGTCGCCCGCGGCGGGCGCGGCGGCCACGACCGACACCGCGTGGTCGCACGTCGCGTGGGTGACGTACATGAGGGCGAGGGTGACCCAGAGGGTGAAGACGGGGTGGATGAGAGCGGTCGCGGTGGCCGAGGCGCCGCCGGGCACTCCGCTCTCCACGTCGGCCACCGCCGCCGCCGCCCCTTCTTCATACAGCACCCACTGGGCAAAGCGCGGGTAGGACGCGGCCGGCAGGGGCGCGAGCCAGCGGCCGCACACCGCGCCGCGCACGCCGCCGGCGGCGCCCGCGCCGGCGGGCGAGCAAAACGAGTGGTGCGTGGAGCAAGCGAGCGCGATGAGGGCCGCGTTGAGCGCGGCGACGGGGGCGAGGTCGGCCGCGGAGCGGACCGCAGTGGCGGCCGCGTTGCCGGCGTCGCGCCGGGGGAGCAGGGCCGGGGCGGCGACTCCCGCCGCGACAGCCGCGGCGTGCGCGGCGTGCAGGGTCGCCAGCGCGGTGAGGGAGAGCAGGAAAATCGTGAGGCCGAGCGCCGCGTCGGCGCGCACGTCGACGCCGAGCGCGCGCGGCCCGGGTAGGTGCAGAGCGACGGCGGAGAGGAGCCACACGATGTAGGCAGTCGTCAGGTTGACGTAGCCGCTGCTAAGGGGAGGAGGAGTAGGGGGTGGGCACGCGCGTGCGCGCTTCGCGCCGCCCCTGCTTTGCCTCCTCCTCCCACCCATCCTCTAACCCGGCCGCGCTGCCGATGCCGCGTCGGATGAGCGGGCGCACGTACATGTAGGCCGCGCCGAGCAGGGCGCCTGGGGGAAGAGGGAGGGGAACCGGGAGTCGGCGCCACGACGCGCGCGCACTCGGCACCTGCCCTCTCGCGCCCTCCCTCTCCCCCGCCCGCACCGTATAGCGTAAACCACTTGCGGTTGATCTCGTACTTGGACAGGACGGACTAAAGGAGAGGGTGGGGGTGCTGCAATTGAGCGATGCGGCCGCGACGGCGCCCCCGCCATCGCCCCTCCTCCTCCCCCCTCTCCTACCTGCGCCGAGTCGTGCAGCACGGCCGCGCCGCACACGGTGAGCACGAGGTAGGACGCCAGCTGGGTGTGCAGGTATGAGGTAGGGCGCGGGGCCGGGGAAGGGGGGGCGGGGGCGAGGGCGGCGGCGGCCGCGCCCCGCCTTCCGCCCCGGGTGTCGACATCCGCGGGCACGTCGCGCGGGGTGGATGGCGCGCCCGGGAGGGCGCGCATGGCCCCTCGCGCTGCGCGCGCAGATGCGGGCGGAGGGCGCCTTAGGGGGGCCGCGGTCGCCGGCGGGCGCCCGGAGGGCGGGCCGGCGGCGCGCGGGGCGCGCGTGGGGCTGGGCGGACTGAGAGCGACAACGCGGCACACGCGCGGTCGCACGGTCGTGTCGTGGCTCCCTCTTTCTCCTTACACCGCGACCAGCTCCCGCGCCGGCGCCGGGGCCGCCCCTGCGTGCTGCGCCGCGTGGTCGGCCGCCGCGGCGAGAAACGCGGCGCCACGGGACGACGCGTCGCGCACGCGGTTCAAGCGCACGCGCGACGCCGCGCTCCGGCCGAGCAACTCCACCAGCGCCGCCGTGGCATACCCCCGGTACAGCGCATAGTGCTCAAACACGCCGCCGTCGACCGCGGCTGCGACGGGTGGGCCGGAGGAGGCGTCGCGCCCGATCTGGCGGAGCAGGGCGGCGACCGCGGTGGCGAAGAGGCGGGCGGAGCGCAGGGCCACGAGGTGGCACACCCGGCGGACGAGCCGACGGTCGAGGTAGGAGGTAGTGGTGGCGCCGAGGGCGTCGGCCAGGACTGCCGCGGTCGCCGCGAGCGCGAGCGACCGGTCGCCGTCACAGCGCGCGACGTGTGCGGTCGTGACGCACCCCGGCTCGGCCAACCGTTTGGGCACCCGGCCCGAGAAGAGCACGCCGGAGGACGCGAGGGACACAAGGAGGCGCCGCGCGACTTCGCCGAGGTACATGCCGGACATCTGTTTCTCCATCAACTGCTCCCCCGCGTGCGGCGTCGCGGCGTCGAGCTCCCGGTCGGCGTCCAGGGTGGGGAGCGAGTCGTCGGCAAAGCCGCCCCACTCGGTGTTGACGACGACGCGGCCGCCGCGGAGGGAGTTCGCGGCCGCCGCGTCGAGCTTGGGCACGGACGTCGCCGTTTCCACGTACGCCGCGTTCGTCCCCGTCCCCAGAATCACCCCCAACTCCACCGCGGGGTCGGTGTAGCGGCCGCCGGCGAGGGTGCCGACGGAGTCGTTCAAGAGGGCAACCACTTTGGCGGCGGGTTCGCCCGCGCGCGCAAACGCTGCCCTGAGTTGCTCCACGGGATCCGTGCCCACCGCGCCCTCGTTTTGGAACCTTTTCGTGAGCTTGAGAAGGACGCCGGCGTCGAGCGCGGTCTGGTCGCACGGAAACGAGAAGCAAAAGCCGACCGTCGGCGGCTGCTCGCCTTCACCCAAAACCCCGATGTCGCGCCCAAAGTCCAGCAAACCGCGCGCCATCATGTCGAAAAGCCCTGCCGCGGGGCAGATGTAGGCGGCGTCGGGGATGGGGGTGTCGCGCATCTCGACCGCGGCGACGCCGCCCGGGGAATCGTCCAGGGAAACGTACACGACGCGGAAGTTGGTACCGCCGATGTCGATTGCAAAGTAATGGCCCGTCTCATGGCTGGGGAACGAGAGGGTGGGGGTGGGTGGGCGGGCGGGCCTCTTTTCTCGGCCGCGCGCGCGCGCGCTCGCCGGCCTCCCTCCCTCTCTCCCTCTCACCCGCTCGGCAGCACGTCCACCATTGACGGCAACATCATCAGGGACGACGGCTTGCCCTCCAGGCCGGCCTGCATCTGGAAAGGAGGAGAGGAGAGGGTCGGCGCAATGCGGGTGCGCGACCGCCAGCCCGCGTCCCTCCTCTCTATCCTCTTACCTCGCGCAGGAACGCGTCCCGCACATCACGCATGCGGCACACGGGCATGGTCATCGTCTCGGCCCACTGGAAGGGGGGTGGGGAGAGGGCGGCGTGAGGCGGGGGCATGGATTGCAGCGTCTTCCCCCCCGGCAGCGCCGCGCCACGTCAGGGCAACGCCCAACGCCCACCGCCCTCCAGACCGCGGCAACCATCCCCGCACCTCGTCCACAGCTTTACTGGCATCGAGGTAGTGCCTCAGCGCCCCCGCGGCGCTCGGTGCCATTGCGAGCGCGGCGCCGGCGGCGGTCGCGGCGGCGAGGGAGGCCGCGCCGCGCCGGACCATGCACGGACGGGGGAGAAGAGAGGTGCCGGGGGGGTCGCACGGGTGGAGAAGAGGTGGCAGCGCACCAGAGTGCGGGCCGCCCGCGCCCAACCCGGTCGTCGGTTGCTGCTCACAAACCTCGAGCTCTCCCACTCGCTCTCCTCTCACTTGACTTCGGCCGCCGATGCATCATCCACCACGCGCGCCAGCGGCGACGCCGCGCCTGCGAGCGGGCACCGGGAGAGGTCGCACACCTCGCACGCGGCCATCGACCGGTGGGCGAGCACGCCCTCCACGCCTCGCTCGCCACCCGGACGGTCTCCCGGCAGGACCGCCCGAAACCAGGGGTGCGACAGCGCGTCCTGGGCGGTGGGGCGGGCGTCCGGGTCGCGCGCAAGGAGCGAGGCGAGGAGGTCACTCAGCTCGGCGCTCGCGCCGCCCCGGCCGAGGGATGCGCCATCAAACGCGGCCCCCTCGTCCAGCACGCGGGCGCGCACCTGGCGCGGGGTCAAGGCCATGACCTCGTCCGCGGAGTGCCAGAAAGGGTAGTGCCCGGAGACGCACTGGTAAAGAGTCACCCCCGCCGCCCATACGTCGGCCGGCCTGCCGTACGCCCCGCGAAACACTTCCGGCGCCATGAACACGGGCGTGCCGCGCGTGCCGGGGACGACGGCGCCGGGTGAAGGGTCGATCGATCTTGCGAGGCCGAAATCGGCGAGCCGCAAAAAGGGCGTCACCCACGTGCCGCCCAGAGCCGCCGCCGCCGCCCCTGCGTCCAGCAGGATGTTGGCGGGCTTGACGTCGCCGTGCACGACGCCGGCGGCGTGGCAGGCGGTGAGCTGAGAAGAGGAGGGTGGGGGTGGGGGCGGCGGGCGCACGACCCTCCGCCTCGCCGCCATTCCCGCCGCCACCCCCGCAAGCATAACGGCAGCCCGGCCGACCACCTACAGCACCTCTGTGAGCGCGAGCTCGACCATTCTCTTTTCTCACCACTTTCAGGAGTTCAAACGCGAGCAGCGCCGCTTCGCGCTCGTTGGCCACGGCGCCGCCTCTCGCCTTGAGCCAGGCAGCCAGGTCGCCACCGTCGAGATAGGAGAGCACGACAAAAGCGTCGGCCGCGGACTCAAACGTGCCGCGCACGCGGCCGACGTTTGCGCAGCCCGCCACTTTCCCGACCAGTTCTACCTCGCGCTGGAGCGACACGAGGCGCGCCGCCGCGTCGCGCGGCGCTGCGCCGGCCTTCCGTTTCGGCTGCACCTTGATGGCGACCGGCGCCCCCGTCGCCCGGTGCGTGCCCGCGTACACTGTGCCGTACGAGCCGGCCGCGATGCGGGTGCCGAGCGTGTACTCGTCATAGAAGCCAGGGGGCCAGCCGAGGGTTGGAAGGGGTGGAGGTGGAGGGGGTGGAGGTGGAGGCGGGTCGGGCGAGCCCGTCGGTTGCGCGCCTCCACCTCCACCTCCTCCACCCCTTCCACCACGCGCGGTCCGTGACCCCGGCCGATACCGAGCCGGCATCCGACAGGTGCGGGCGTCGACAACGCGCCATCGAGGGGCGGCCATCGAGGGCCGGGGCGCCGGCGAGAGTGCGCGGCGGTCCTGCGGCTCGCCACAGCGGCGGTTCGGGCCCTCTCTCCTATGCGGCCGTCGCCGCGGGCGCCCAACCGGCGACAGGCGCCCGCCCGCCCACGATTGGCGGCCCCGGCACGCGCGCCGCCGACGGCCCGGCGATGCCGCGCGCCGCTCGCACCTGCCGCCACCGCGGCGCCTGCAGCGGGCGCCGGCATTGCGCCGACCGCATCGCGCTCGGCGGTAGCATCCTCCAGCGACAGCGACGACGACGCGGCCGCCGCGACGCTCGCCGATGACTCCCTGGCCATGCTCGACTGGCCCGCTGTCTGCGCCCAGGTGTGGGTGAGGGGACGTAGGGTGTGCTTGGGGAGGCGAGAGGGTCTACACGGCGACGACTACCCATCTCTCCCTCTTGCTTTAGTTTGCTTCTTTCGCCCACACCGTCATGGGCGCTCGCGCCGCCTTGGACGGCCTCCCACTGGCCATCAACGATATAAGTGCCGCCGCGGCAGCCGACGCGGCGGCCGAGGCCAAGGAGGCGGGGCTTGACTTGAGGCGCGCGGTCGACCTTCTCCCCTTACTCGATGAGCTCTCCGCGCCCAGCCGGCGCGCGACCGAGGTGGCCATTGCGGGCGTGGCCGACACGCTGGACGTGGCGGCCGAGGTCGAGGAGGCGTTGGCGGCCTGCCCGGCGCTTTCGGCGGCGGCGGGCGGGCGGCTGGCCGCCGGCCTCCCCACCCTCCGCGCCGCCCTGCGGACCGCCATCCCCCCGGGCACCGCCCGACTCTGCGACGACGCCAGCCCAGAGCTGCGCGCCGCGCGTGACGCTCTGACGACCGCCGACGCCGACCTCCACGCCGCCGCCGACTCCTGGGCCGCCCGCCTCTTTGCCGCCGGCGCCGCCGAGCGCCGCGCGGTCGCCGTGCGCCGGGACCGGCTCTGCATTCCGGTGCGGACGCCGAGGAAGGGGGAGCTGCCGCGCGGGTCGGTGACGCTCGCTGCGAGCGCGAGCGGAGCCACCTCGTATTGCGAGCCCGCCGACCTCGTCGCCCTCAACAACGCCTCCGCGGCCGCGTTGGCGGCAGCGGATGCCGCGGAGGCGGCGATGCTGGACGCGCTGTCGGCGGCGGTGGCGGCCGAGGCGGGGGCGTTGAGGCGCGTCGTCGCAGCGGTCGCCTCCATAGACCTGGCCGCCGCCCGCGCGCGCCACGCGATCTGGTGCGGCGGCGTGCGCCCCACGATTATTCCTCGCGCCACTGCGCGCGTTTCGGGCGCGGTCCTCGCGTCCGGCGTCCTCCACCCGCTCCTCCTCGCGCGCTCGCTCTCGCCCCTGCTGCCGCCCCCCGGCGTCGACGCCGACGCCTGGGCCGAGACGACGGGAGGGGCCCTGGGCCCGCCCACCGCGCCGCCGCGCGGCGTGGACCTCACGCCGCCGCCGGGGACGGCGGTGGTGACGGTGACGGGCCCCAACACCGGCGGGAAGACCGTCGCGCTCAAAACGCTCGGCCTCCTCGCCCTCCTCGCGGCGGCGGGTGCAAGCGTGCCCGTGGAGGCTGGCTCTCCCGTCCCCGCGGTCGCGGTCTTCCACCCCGTCCTGGCCGACGTGGGCGACCCGCAGTCGCTCAAAGAGTCGTTATCGACCTTTTCCGGGCGCGTCCGCCGGGCCGGGCTGGCGCTCGGCGAGGCGCGGGCCGCGGCCGCGTCCTCGTCCGTTGGACCGACCGCGCTCGTGCTCCTGGACGAGCTGGGCGCGGGGACCGACCCCGCGGAAGGCGCCGCGCTTGCGGCCGCCTTGCTCGACGCCCTCGCGCCCGCCGCCTTGCTCACCGCGGCCACCACGCATGCGAGGCGGCTCAAAGGCGATGTGCGGCAAGGCCGGGCGGACGCGGCGGTGGAATTCGACGCGGCGCAGCGCCGCCCGACCTACCGTTTGAAGTGGGGCGTCGCTGGCGCGTCGTCCGCCCTCGCCGTCGCGGAAGGCCTGGGCTACGACCCCATTCTCTTGGCCGACGCGCGCGTCCGCTTGGCCGACCGGTGGGGCGGGCGCGGGGGCGGCGAGGAGGACGCCGCGCTCGCAGCCGCGCTAGAAGCAGACGCGGCGGCCGCTGCGGCCGACGCCGCCGCCGCCGCCGCCGAGCGGGAGGCGGCCGAAGCAGACGCAGATGCGGCAGCCGCCGACTTGGACGCCGCGCTCGAGGCCGAGAACGCGGCGCGCGAGGCGCGCGGCGGCGCGGCGACCGCCGCGGCCGCCGCCGTCGCGGCAGCGCTGTCCGCGCCCAACGCCTCTCTCGCCCTGGACGCCGTCCAAGCCGCCGCGCCCGCGGTCAAGGACGCGGCGGCGGCGCTGGGTGAGGCGACGGGGCGCGGCGCGTGGGCGCCGGCGACAGGGGACAGGGTGCGCGTGCCCAAAGCGGGCGGCGGCGTCGGCGTCGTCGTGCGGCCGCCCGCCAAAGCGGGCGGCGCCATGGCGGTGCGCGTGAGCGGCATGACGCTCACGCTCAAGCCGCACGAAGTGGAGCCCGTCGTGGGCGAGAGAGGAGGGAGCGGGGGTGGCGGTGCCACGCCGACGCCGCGCGCCGCGCCGAAACCCCTCGACACCCGCCAAGCCCGCGTCTCCCCCGACGCCCCCGCCATCAAGACGCTTGCCAACACGATCGACGTGCGCGGCCTCACCTCGCGCGAGGCCGTGCACGCGACGCGCGACGCGGTCGGCGACGCCGACGACGGCGATGCGCTCTTCATCCTGCACGGCCTCGGCACGGGCGCCCTGCGCAAGGCGGTGCGGGCCGAGCTGGCGTCCAACAAGGGGGTGGGGTCGTACGCGGACGATGGGGAGAGCGGGGGAGGGGTGACCCTGGTCCGCGTGCGGCGGCGGAGGTGAGCGAGAGAGTTGAGAGGGGGCGTCTTTTCTCACTGAAATCGACTGCAATTCGAGTGCTGCGATACCCACCCTGCATTGCACGCACCGCGTTCACCGCGGCCGGGGAGGGGGAGGCATGGGGCGGACCGCGGCGGCAGCACTCGCGCCGACCCGGCGAAGAGCGGCTGCTCTCCTCGCCGGGCGGCGCGAGTGTGCGCGACGTTGGGGTGGTGGGTGGGTGCGCCGGGCCCGGGGGAATGGCGGGCGGCCGGCGGCGCGGGGGAAGGGCTGCGCGCGGCGAGGGACCGTTCTGCGCGGGGGTGCAGCCGGGCAACCAGTCACGCGCCGCCCGCCGCCGGCGGCTGGGGTGCGGGGCCACGCTCCATGATGGCCACTGGTTGGCGCGCGCCGGGTGGGGGCGGCCGCGCGTAGCGCGCCCAGGCGGCCGCCGCGCGCGCCCCCGCCGCGCCCGGCGGCCACGCGGCCGGCACCGCGCCCGGCGGCGGCGCGAATCCGTACGCTGGGTGGTGGTGCAGACCCGACACGCGCATGGCGGCGGCTGCGGCGAGGAAGTGGACGTGCGCGTGGGGGTGGTGGGGCCAGCCCGCGGCGGGCGAAGCGGCCGCGGTCGCGGCGGCCGCCGCAGCGGCCGCGGCCACCATGGCCGGCGCAACCGGCACACCATTCACCGGCGGGCCAGGCCCCGACCCGCGCGCGGGCCTCGCCCTTGACCGGGGCGGCATCGAGGGCAGGCACTCGACGAACCTCGCGCCAAGCGTCGCCCGGTGCCGCGCCGCCCGCGCGCGCGCCGCCTCGTCGGCCGACGAGAACCGCACATAGGCAATGCCCGACCCGCAGGGCGCGCCATCGCCCGTCGTCGGCTCGGCGGTGCCGAACGGCGTGAGCGAGCGCGCGACGCGGGGGACTATCGTGACGCCCCCCGGAGCGACGTCGAACCCTTCAAAAAAGGTGGCCACATCACCCGCGGTCGCGGTGTAGGGCAGGCCGCGCAGGCGGAGGACGGTCGGGTCGCGCGGCGGGGCAGGGGCTGGAGGCGGCGCTGCGGCGGTCGCCCCACCTTCGCCACCTTCCCCATCCGCCCCAGGCGGTGGGCACGTGCCGCGTGCCCGCGCCGCGTGCAGCAGGTCGCCCCGGCACGAGACGAAGGCTTCGACGTAGCGCGCGGCGAAGGGGCTGCCGTGCCGCGCGAGCGCGGCCGCTGCGGAGGCTTCTCCGGCCTCTCCTTCCTCAAACTCGACGTACGCCTCCCCAGTCGGCCGCCCGTCGGGCGTGGCCGTGAAGACGACGCCCGCAGCGCCGCCACGGGGCTTTGCCTCCTCCCCGAGAAACGCCACCACCTTGCCCGGCGTCGCGCCCAAGGGCAGCCCCCGCAACCGCACCACGGGCGCGGTCAGGCCGCCGGCCAGGGGGCGGCCGGTGGGGGGGGCGGCGGGGTCGGCGAGGCCGGCGCCGCCGTCGAAGAGTTCGACGAAACGGGCACCGATGGTCGCCCGCTGCCGCGCGCGCATGGCGGCCGTGGCGGCGGCTGGGGTGGCAAATGCGGCGTACGCCTCGCCGGTGGCGCGGCCTGGGAACGGGGGGGAGGGAAAATCGTGGGCGCTGCGCGACTCGCCGCCCTACAGCGCGTTGCGGCGCGTCTGCCGTCGCCACCCGCCCATCTGTGGCCCTCTCCGCGCCCCTCGCAACCATGCTGAGTCCGCGGCCACCGTCAAACGCGGCCCGGCGCGCGGAATGCGCGCCGGGCGCGCCTGCAGATCGAGCGGGCGATGCGCCTCCCGCCCCGATTCCCGCATACCGGCCCGGCAGCAGACGTGCACCGCTCGGACGCCATATCCATCGAAAAAGGATTCCACGTCGGCGTCGGTGGCGGCGAAAGGGAGGCCGCGCAGGCGGAGCAGGACGGTGGTTGCCGCATCCTCTATCAGGGCCGACGCTGGCGCCTCCGGCGCCCCTCCATCGGGCGGCGGCGGCTCGGCCGGCATCGGGAAGGGGGCGGCGCGGGACCGGCCAGGCCTGACCGGAGTGGCGAGCAGACTGCGGAGGCGCGAGTCGTGAAGCTGCGCAGGTGGATGCACGTGTTCACAGAGCCCCTCACCGCCGCCCAAAGAGCAGCGCCGCCGCGGGCGCGCCGCCCGCGGGCGCACCCCCGAACAGGAGCGCGCCCGGTGCGGGTGCCGGTGCCGCGGCCGCCGGCGCTGGCCCACGGTCGGCCGCGGCCGCCGCCGCCGCCGCCCGAAACGGGTCGCGCACGTCGCCCATGCCGCGCAGCGTGGCGACGTGCGCGTCGCGCGCGGCGGCGGCGCGGGTGTGGACCCGGTCGACGCGCGCCGCGACGGCGAGCAGGGCGTCGTGCGCGGACGCCAAGGCGTCCGGCAGGCCGCCGTATGCGGTGGCCAGAGTGCCGTCGGGCGCGCCGTCGACGGCGAGGAGGCGCTCGAGGTCGGAGACAAGAGGGGTGGCCGCGCCCGCGTCGGCGGCCAGCCGTGCGACCGCCTGCACCAAATAGCGACTGGGCAAATCCGCGGGCGCCGCCAGCGCGTCGCGCGCCGCGGGTGGCAGCGGCGCGCCCGCACCCGCCGCGCGCGCAGCGGTGCGCCACGCCTCGGACCGCTGAAACCCGCGCACCGCCGCCTCGGTCCCGCGCAGCACGCGCATTACGTCCTCGCGCAGCGCGTCGGCGGCGTCCGTATCGGCCCGGGTGCGGGCGTCGAGGCGGGCGAGGGCGGCGTCGAGCGCGCGGCGGCCGGACGCGGGGGCCGCGGCGCGCGCAGAGGCGTCGTGGAGGGCGGCGTCGTCCTCCAGCTGGCGCGACTCTTCGCGCGCGGTGGCGACGAGGCGTCTGAGGTGAGGTGGAAGGGGGGTGGATGGTGAGCGGGGTGGTGCGACGCGCGCCGCGGCCCCGACCTCTTCCCTCTCCCCTCCCTCTCCACCACGCACTCCAAGTCGAGCAAATACTTTTGCGCCCCCTCGCTCAACTCGTCCCAGCGGGTGCCATGGCCGACGGGGCGGCCGTCGGCCGTGGCGAGCGCGGCGGCGGCGGGCAGCACAGCAGGTGCGCCAAAGCCGCCGCCGCCGCCAAACAGGCCGCCGGCGGCGGGTGCGGTCGATGCGCCGCCAAACAGGCCGCCGCCGCCGCCAAAGAGGGAGCCGCCAGCCGCGGGCGCGCCAAAGAAGCCGCCAGCCGCGGGCGCGGCCGACGCCCCAAAGAGCCCCCCCGCGGCCGGCGCAGCGCTCGCGCCAAACAGACCACCAGCCGCGGGCGCAGCGCTCCCGCCAAACAGACCACCAGCCGCGGGCGCCGCTGACGCGCCAAACAGGCCGCCAGCCGCGGGCGCGGCGCTGCTTCCAAAGAGGCCGCCAGCGGCCGGCGCGGCAGACGCCCCAAACAGGCCCCCTCCCGCGGCCGGCGCGCCGAATGAGGCGCCAAACGAGAACCCGGTCGCCACGGGCGCGGGGGCGCCAAACGGCGACGGCGCGGCGGACGCGGGCGCGCCGAATCCGAGCGCGGGCGCGGCCGCGGGCGGCGCGGCGGACGCGGCGCCAAACGAAAACGCCATGGGCGGAAGAGCAAGCGGCGCGGAGGCCGCGGCGAGCAGTTGTGGCGGCGCCCGTCGATGCGCGCGCGCGGCGTCGCCGCGCTCTTCGAGCTCTGCAGACGCCGCAACCACTTCCCCCCTCGCCTTCACTCGTCCACCCACGGCGACGGGTCCCCGAGCCCCCGCCGCACCACTTTGGGCCCGCCAGCGGCCGCCAGGTCGATGACCGTCGACCCTTCGGCGGGCCACGCTTCCCCCGTGTCGACCACGAACGCGACCGACCCCGCGTGCGCGAGGGCGTCCGCAATCTCGACGGCGTCGCACGCGCCGCCCGGGGCGGCGGCGGAGGCCACGAGGAGGGGGCCGGACACGCCGGCGAGGACCGCGCGCGCGACCGGGTGCGCGGGCAGGCGCACGCCCACCGACCGGCGGGCTTTCTTCTTCGACGTGGACGCATCCACCACATGCTTGAGCGCGCCCGCGGCGGGCAGGATGAGCGTGTAGGGCCCCGGCAGCACGCGCTTGGCCACCCGAAACAAATCCTCTCCCCCCTCCCGCGGCGCGGGCCAGCCCAGGGTGTACGCGTCGACGTCGGCAAACCCGCGGCAGAGCAGGGACAGGGGGCGGCGCTCGGCTTTTGGCGTGCGCCGTGCGTCGTAAAGGAGCGCGGCGCCGTCGCGCGCGCTGGCCAGCACGGCCAGCGCGGGGAACGAGTCGGTGGGGATGACGGCGAGCGCGCCGGCGTTGAGGGCGGCGACGACGGGGTCGAGCCGCCACGCGTCGGACGCGTCGGGGGCGACGCGGACGACGCGCGGCGGGGCAGACGTCGGCGCGGCCGCGCGCCGGGTGGGTGATGCGGCTGGGGTGGGTGCGCGGGGGGTGCGGAGGGGCGACCACATGCCGGGTGTGCGCCTAGCCATTTGCGCGGTGTCTCGATGGCCGTCTTTCCGACCCGGCGTCCGCAGCCCGCGGCGCCACCGCTGCTCCTTGCCGCCCTGGGCGGCAACGCCCTGCTGCGCCGGGGCGAACCGCCGACCCCGGCCGCGCAGGCGGCTGCGGCGCGCGCCGCCGCGGCCTCCATCGCGCGCGCCGCGCGCGCGGCGGGGCCGGGGACCCGCATCGTGATGACGCACGGCAACGGGCCGCAGGTCGGGCTGCTGGCGACCGCCCTGCCGACGACCCCACTGGACGTGCTTGACGCCCAGACCGCGGGCTGGCTCGGCGTCGTGCTGGCCAACGCGCTGGATAAAGCTTTGATCGCGGAGAGTGGCAAGGGGGACGGCAGCGTGTACGAACGCGCCGCCGTCGTCGTCACGCGCGTCGCCGTCGACGCGGGCGACCCCGCGCTCCTCACCCCGTCAAAACCGGTCGGCCCCGTGCTCACGCCCGCCCAGACCGACGCCGCGAGGAGCGCCGGATTCGCCGTGGTCGCGGAGCCCGGCGGCGGCGCGCGGCGCGCCGTGCCGTCGCCGACGCCCGTGGCAGTCCTCGAGGCCGCCTCCCTGCGCCTGCTGGCCGACGCGGGTGTGCCTCTCGTCTGTGGCGGCGGTGGCGGCGTGCCCGTAGTGGTGCGGGGGGACGGGAGCGTGGAAGGGGTGGACGCCGTGATCGACAAGGACGCCCTCTCCGCCCTCCTCGCCACCTCCCTCGGCGCCTCCGCCCTCCTCCTGCTAACCGATGAGGCCGCCGTGTGGGACCCGGACGCGTGGCTCGAGGGGCGGCGGGTGCCGGTCGCGTCGCCGCTCACGGCCGCCGACGCCGACGCGCTCGCCGAGCGGCTGCCGGCGGGTTCGATGCGGCCCAAGGTGCGGGCGGCGGCCGCTTTCGCAAGAGGGGGCGGCGTGGCTGCTATCGGCGGGCTCGGCGACGCCGACCGGTTGCTCAGCGGGGAGATCGGGACGCTGGTGGTCGCGTGAGGCTGGGGTGGGGTATGTGTGTAGCATCAGTGGTGGCTATGGGCGGCGGCGGCGGCGCGGGCGGCTGTGGGCGGCGGCGCCGGCGCGCGAGCGGCCACACCCCGCGCCCGCGCCTCGCACCAACGCGCTCGCCACCGTCACTGCTGCCGGGATCGCCATGGACCACCCACCGCAGGGCTCCGAGGTCGACGCCTCGCTCGCCGGCCGGCGGTGTCCTCCCTCGTTGGCCACCGCCCCGGCGACAGGGGCGTGCAGGCCGCGGCAGAGGTGCTGGGGCCCTTCCCGCTGGCGGCGGGCGGGGACCCGCGTTTCGACCGGTGGCCGGCTTGAGAGGGTTGGGGTCGGGTTTGGGCGTCGTCGCGCGTGTGTTGCCCGGTCGCTTTTCCCGCCAGCGACAGCCCCAGCTTGGGCTGCGGGCTCGGCGAGCGCGGTCGACTGGAGCGCGCGGCCGACAACGCGCCGCCACAGTCTTCCCTCGCCCGCCTCCCGCGCCCTCCTCGCGGCCGTGTCACCCACGCCACCCTCGCGCCCAGGCCCCCACCTTCGGGCGCCCATGGCGGCCGAGACCGCCGATGCGGCCGCGCCGCCCGGCCCGCCGCCGCCCGCGGCGCCGCCCGGCGTGCTGGTGGCGGACGAGACCGAGCTCAGCGCATTTGCAGAGTGAGTGGTGGGCGCGCGGGCGCTCAATCTGGCGCGGGTTGCGTGCCGCGCCAATGCCGCCCCTCCTCTCCTCTCCAGCCTCCCCCGCGACGCCCGCCCCGCCGAGCTCCCGCCCGCGCTCGCGGGCGTGCTCGCTGAGACGGCGACGACGGGGCTCATTCGGCAAGAGAAGAGAGAGGACAAACGGGGGTGTTCTGTTTGGTTGCGCTCGCTGCGCCGACCCTCCACCCCGCCTCTCCAGCTACCCGTGGCCCCTGCTGCGCCCTCTGGTCGAAACCGCGCTCGTCAAAGCGCTCGCCGATTTCGAGGCGGACGCGCCGCCGGGCGAGCCCGCGCCGGAGGGCGGCGCCGTGCCGCCGCCGACGCCGACCGCGGCCCAACTCGCCGCGTCCGTCGCGCCCCTGCTCGACGACTGCGGTTCTAGCGCCCCCTTCACCCTGCAGCGCCTGGCTGAGCTCGTTCTGGCGCCGAGGCCGCAGTACCGGAGTGCGGGAGGGTTCGCCGTGGCAGTGTCGCGCGTGCTCCTAGTGACCTCCCCCGCCCCCGTCCACCCCTCCCCACCGCCCCGGCCGCCCATATCCTCTCTGCCCGTGCCCAACGCGGGGCCGCCCCGGCGCACCCCGCGCCCGTCAGCGCTCGCTGCGGCGGCCGACGCAGCGCTTGCGGCGGCGGGGCTCGGCGGGGCGGCAGCGGGGTCGCCGCCGGCCGCCGGCTCCCCGCCGCCGCCCGGGCTGGGCGCGGTCGGCCCGGAGCCGCCGCCGCCGGAGCCGGCCGAGCCCGAGCCCGCGCCGCCCGCGCCCGCGGGGCCGCGCCGCGGCGACACGCCGCCGCCCGCCGCGCGCGGGTCAGCGGAAGCGCCGGACGCTGAGGCGATGGTCGAGGGGTAGAGAGGGGGAGAGGGAGGGGGGCCGCACGATGAACCGACAACCGAAATTCACAGCACCCCTCTCCTCTCCTCTCCGCTCTCAACTCGCGTACGCCCGCCCCAGTCTCTCCCGGCGCACGCACCCCCCAAGCCACGCGGGCGCCGGGTCGAGCGCGGGCGCGGCGGGCGCGGGCGCGTCGCCCGCGCGCGCGCGCGGCGGCGGCGCTAGCGCCCACGGGTCGAGCGGGGCGCCGCCGCCGGGGTCTGGCGGTCCTGGCGCCGCGCCGCCGCCGGCGAGAGCGGTGAGGACGCGGTCCACGGCGCGGGCGGGGGCGTCCGCCGCCGCGGCGCGCGCGACGAGCGCTGCACCGCCCGCCAGCGGCCTCGCGGGCGGCAGGTCGCCGCGCCCGCCCGCGAGCCAGGCGGGCCAGGGTGCGCGGCACAGGGCGTCGAGCATGAAGGTCGCGGTCTCGGCGGGGTGGTTGCCGGCGACGTGGTGGGCTGGGGCGCCGCGCAGGCCGCTGTCGAGCGCACAGTCGGCCAGCGCGCGCGCCGCCGCCTCGCGCAAGCCAGGCTCGCCATCGCGCAGTGTTGGAGACGCCCGGATGAGGGGGAGCAGGGGGGCGAGCAGGGTAAGGCGCAGGGCGAGCGCTGCGCAGCGCTCGCACGCAGCGCGGCCGCCCTCGCCCCGCCCCAGCTCGCCCAACTGGCCCACGACCGCCTCTGCCAGGATGCGCCGGCCGGGGGCGTCGACGCGGGCGATGCAGGCGAGAAGAAGCGAGGCAAGGCCGTCGAGGGCGACGCGCGCGGCGGGGTCGGCCGGCGCCGCGGGCGCGGCCGCAGCACGGCCACCTACGACCGCGCCCGGCGCCACGCGGTCGCCTGAGGCCAGTATGGCAGACGCGGACGCAAGAAGCTGGCGCCCGACCGAGGGCCCGAGGCGCCAGGCGGTGCGCGCGGCGGCCGCGCCAGAGCGCGCACCGCCGCGCGACGCGCCCAGCAAGGATGCGACCCATTGCGACGCTTCCCGGGGCGCCAGGCCAGTGCCAGCCAAGTCGGCCG